>JAABUW010000732.1_pt1 | contig 61189 bp, 16 predicted proteins | sample 5560081 | NCBI WGS metagenome assembly JAABUW01 (sample SAMN10711882, study PRJNA513363) | rock metagenome | isolation source: Antarctica rocks | place: Antarctica: Victoria Land, Knobhead sud | reverse complement strand
TGGTGGGATGTCACTTGGTGGGATGTCACTTGGTGGGATGTCACTTGGTGGGATGTCACTTGGTGGGATGTCACTTGGTGGGATGTCACTTGGTGGGATGTCACTTGGTGGGATGTCACTTGGTGGGATGTCACTTGGTTTCGTAGCTTCAACCCCTCCAACAGGAGCACGACCCCGCACTGACGATGGAACAGAAAAAACGCAGCCCTGAGCTGGTATGCCGTGCGGCAAAGCGCCGGCGTTAATGTCATTCAGCTGGGGAGGACACATACGAGACGTTAGAGTTGGCAGGTGAAGTGGCAGACAGATGGCAATGACAATTTCCAGTGATGGCATGCTCAGCTGATTGATACTTTCCACACAGCTCACCCTGCTATCTCTCTTCCTCGGGCAAATGTGGTGGAGGCCAAGCCAATCAACTCGGCAAGCCATTCACGTTCCACGGTTTATGCTTCAATGGACCTAGAAACACAGGCTCGAAGTTTGGTGATACCTCAAGTAGACCAGTATAAGCGATGGACCGCAGCATCCCACTTTGCCGCCGAAAACGATCGTCATGTGATCAGCGTGTGCTGCATCAATGAATATCGTATTTGGAATCGGCACAGTTGATCGTCAGCTTGTAGACATTCCTATGATTTCAAGCGCAGCTTCGTTCGCCGCGGACCTGCATGGCCGAGCATTTCCATACTGCAAGGTAGAGAAGACCATGTTGGCCATATACAAGGATAACAAGCTTCGTCTGGTATGGATCACTCCGTATAGCCTCAAGAACCCATCGCCTCGCTCTGCGCTGGTACCTGCAGAGTGCTCCGCGGCGATTGTAAGGACCAAGACCATGTCGGCCTACTGAGATTATTGAGGGTTGGTACTAGGTAAGGCAAGGGTGTAAACGGTACTTTAGGCCTCATCGAACGTATTTGCTCTGCTTGTTTGTCAGCGTTGGCCAAGCTGCCTTTTCTCGCAAGATGCTCACCATGAAGCGTTTGTGGAAGTCTGATCGGAGGAGGTCCTGCAGAGGCATCATCAGCATTTGCACTCGACAGTGGAAGGTAGCATCGACATGCATTGACGAATTCTTTCTTGCCCTTATTTTCCGTGCCTCGGGCCTGGTTCCTGAATACCACGTCGTCATCCCACCTAATGAACATGTAAGCAACGACTCTAGTGAGACAGGGAAAATGAGCATTACCTTCGCTTGCTTTCTGCGTCCTTTGTAGGCATAAGAAGAGGATTGCCAAGAGCAATGTCTTTCTCTCGCTGGTCCTGCTCTATGGCAGCCTTTTCAAGTTCTTCTTTCTCCTTCTGCTCAGCTCGTTCTCGCTTTATCTTTTCAAGTTCACGAAGTAGCTCCGCGGTTTCGTCTTCCTCGTCATCACTAAGCGGACACGAATTAGCACGCCATTTCAACATACCAATCGTAGACACTAGAGTTAGACCTTAGACCTACCTATCCTCATCACTACTCTCGATCCCAACCCCATCCGAATCAGCGTCTACATCCCTAGTCTCTTCCAGTATCCTTCTTCTCTTCGCCTCCATATCCTCCTCCTCGCCGTCACGCCCCGGCCCATCCTCAAGTTGACGCTTGCTAGAGGTAGTATTCTCCACAGCTGTAGCAGCCTCAGGATTCGTTTTTCGAAAGTGCGCAGCTTCTGCCTCCAGTAACTGCGCTCTCAGATCCCGTACTTGGGGATCAGCATCTCCTCCTTGGCCGGGTTGTCTGGTCTTGAGCTGGGTGTGGGCGGGCATCAGGCGTTGATGATAGGCTACGCCTCTCTGGGCTTCTTTCCCGCGGGCGGGGTCGAACGTGGGCCTGTGAGCGGTCGTCATGTTGGCGTGGTTTTTTGACGTTGGATTTGTAAGGACTGTAGAGAGAGAATTGTTTGATGGAGAGAGGTCCTGGACTTTTTGGGTAAAGTTGATAGGGCGCCAAGTCTTGGCATTTCTAAAGACTTCAAACCTTTGCTACACTTCTCTCTCCACTGCTTTCCCTTGCATTATTCGACGTCTTCGCTTCCCTCTTTACAAACGCCACTCCCATTTCCAGCCCACCATGTCTCGTCATCACCCGTGAGTATCCCCTACCCATCCCCCCCCCAAATTCCTCCACACTCCTCCATACCCAGCAGCTAACACCCAAACCAGCGATCTAGTAATGTGCCGCAAACAACCCGGCATAGCCATCGGGCGCCTCTGCGACAAGTGCGACGGCAAATGCCCCGTCTGCGACAGCTACGTACGCCCCACAACCCTCGTCCGCATCTGCGACGAGTGCTCTTTCGGCAACTACCAAAACAAATGCGTCGTATGCGGTGGCGAAGGGATTTCAGACGCTTTTTACTGCTTTGAGTGTACGAGGTTGGAGAAGGATAGGGATGGGTGTCCGAAGATTATTAATTTGGGCAGTTCGAGGACGGATTTGTTTTATCAGAAGAAGAATTTTAGGAATCATTGAGGAGCTGGAGGTCGGGGGTGGAACACTTCTGAGGCTCACGCCTGCCTGGTGTCGGGCTATATAGTGCCAGGCGCCTTTGGTAAAGTGAAAAGCTGGGCAGAGAAGAAGTTACATGATATGTTCGGCCTCGAACATTCATCCTGAAAGACCGTGCTAGATTCAGGGGCCGTTCACACTACCTCTTCGTTGGTCCCAGAAAGGAAGCGGTTCGGGCCCGTCCATATAAGCGACCGGGCGCGTGCTGGACTCTAACCGTGGCCATATCAATGACAAGTATGCTGGCTACCTTTCAACGAATAGACGTGCTTGGCTCACAATATGATCAGTGTACGGGCGAACGACCCAAATGATCTGCAAAAACAGAGAGGCGAACGAATGGGACTTCAGGGCAGCGGACTGAGAGACTCAGCAAATAGCGAAAATCTAATCTTCCTTGATATCTCATGGGTATCCTTGCTATGAATCATTCGCTCAACTGATCACCATGTCTATGAGTCCAGCCTCTCTCCATCCATGAGCTAAATGTAGCTGACTTTCAACCCCATACCGACAGTTCTCTTGACCTTGTCCCAGCCAGCTCCTGTGAGCCTCCCCAACCTATCTTTCACGTCCCTCCTACTGAATGCCACAATCAATCCCATTAGAAAAAGCACAAATCGCAGCAGTGCCATTGGGTTCTGTGCCATATGTTCAGTCATCCTTGAGATCATGTGCTGTACGGCTGTCATGAGGGCCACGCTGCGCTTGTAGATACTTTTGTTGGCTGCTTTGCGAGGGTAGTTTGAAGGTGATGAGCGCGAAGGCTTGGGCTGCGGATCTCTGGCCTCTTTCGTGATAGGTCTTGGATGTGGAGAGCTCGCTTTGAGGGTATCTGCTGGCGCACTATCGATGCCGTAGTCTGTCTCACTATATGTACGATGGTGCTGAGATGAAGGCTGCTGGCGTACCGTATCTATGCTTTCTCTTTCTGTGTCTTCGGCTGGATGGGGATCTTGTTGGAGTAAATCGTCTTGTTGTGGTAATGCATCCTCGAAATAGTCTCCTCCTTTGGTTTCGTCGTCTTCAAGGCTTTGCAGAGCTTCAAGAAAGGTCTCCCTGACCTCCTCGTCCAGTACCTCGCTATTATTGATGAAACCCCTAGCATATTCCCATTCCCCGTTCCTGGGCAAAACGTGCAATGTGAAGAGCTCTATCAATTTGATACGAGTGTTGAGATCCTGTGGAGTATCTGTTCCATCCTTGCGGTGTGTTCTGTCATTGCCTTGTCTATTGGATGATTCTGACGGCTGAAATCGATCCGTCAAGTCCAGGCTCGGACTACTCGATGCCGAAAGATATGATTCCAAGCGTTCCTGATTGTAAGTCTGCGTAGAGGATTGAGCTAAAAGTAGTGTTGCTAGGTTGATGACCACATCAGCGTCGACGTTCCCTTCAATGCCATGGTATCCTATGTTAACGACGTCCTCCCAAATCGTGCCCTCTTGGACCTTGGCGATGAGGGTCCTCCATTGCTTGTTGCCAAAAGTTGACTTGCCCTCCTCTGGATCTAGCTCAGCGGCTGCGTTCAGTAATGTAATGTAAAAGCTCCAGACTTTGATTCGGTCCTTTCGAATGGCTGTTGCAACAGGGGCTGGTTTGGAGTGGGCTTCCTCCTCGGTGCCTTCTTCAGGAGGTCGGAGTACGGTAATCAATGGTTCGATAGTGGAGAAAGCCTCTGAGAATTCTCGTTGAAGGAACAGATAAGAGGCTCGTTTATGGACCTTCGAGATCTCTGAGGTTCCTCTGCGACTCGACGAGAGTGAGCCCACGGATGAGCCCAGCAGGCGCGAGGATGAGAGCGCTTCCTCTGCAGGGTCAACCACTGCCGTTGATGATCCGTTCATCTTTTCAGGTCACAAGGTATTAGAGCCACAATCAGGCTGAGGAGGTCAATCAAAACTTTGTGGACTATTATTGACCTGACTTGGAGAGGTTCGGGAAGGGCCAATGGAATGGAGCCTCGGATGAGACTAGTTCTACTGTAAACAGCGGAACGATCTCGGACCGATCTGATTAGATCTTCACTAGCTTAGTCTGATATCAACACTGTGGCTGCTTGTCTCGTCTAGATTGTTATACATGCGGCCGGCCGCTGGCAGTGCAAAGACCTGCAATATATATACCTTGTAGTGTATTGAAAAGGTGTTTTCCATAGCTAGAATACGGGGTGCATGCAAGTTTGCATGCGGTTTCTTACTTAGTAGCTATCAGGTGCTCTTGCCTTAACACTTGCTGCATATGCGTCTTCACGTTTCCTTCACTATTTGTCATTTTGAAATACCAAGATTCTACTTTAGCATGTTATCCGGCATCGTTCTTCCTATCCTCTATCCCGGATCACCAACAACAATATGGAGGTTAATGGCCTCGCTTTCCAAAGCCAGCTACCTTCTATACTAAGGGCCATCGCGCGCTCTAAATTTGTCGCGTTTGATCTTGAACTTTCTGGCATACCGGGGAGGCAGACAGGACAAGCTAGAGCGCCCGGTCGAAGTGAGGATGGGAAGCAGACGCTTCAAGAGAGATATACAGAGACTAAGAAGGCTGCTGAGCGGTACCAAATCATTCAGCTTGGCTTGACATGTGTCGAAGAAGACCTAGAGCGGGGCGTCTATGTTACAAGGCCATACAATTTCTTCCTCAACCCTGTGCCTGGAGGAAGATTGGGTATTGAGCGCGACTTCACATATCAAAGTGGAGCGGTGGAGTTTCTCCTAGGGATTGGCTTTCGTATGGACGCTCCTTTCACCGAGGGTGTCCCGTATCTATCACGAGATGAAGAGGCTCGTGCAAGGTCCAACGCTATCGCTCGGCAAGACAAGAATCGCTTTGAAGATATCTTTATTCAGGATAATGATCTCGAATCTCTGCAATTCATTAGGAGAGCACGACAAGAAATCTTCGAATGGAGAACCCGGACTACACCGGATCCTTCGTATTTGAATATCGCTCCCCTCAACCATAGCAGACCAGATTACAATGGCCGTGGCCTCAACGGGTACCAGAAGCGTCTGGTCCACCAGCTCGTCCGTGCGGAATTTCCTGACTGTGTTTCCATTTCGAAAATCGACTTCATTCAAATCTTGCCTTACGATCAACAACGCGAAGATATGCAGTTGCAAAAGAAGATGGAATGGTTTGAGAGGGGCTTGACATGCCAGATCGGTCTGCGATGGATTGCTGAGGCAATCTGCCCTGACGTCAACCGCGTCCTCCAGGCACAGCATGCGCCTCCCAACGCGTTTGGCAATCTTGAGGCTGTAACCCCCTGGGTCTCCCTTCCACTCCCAGTTACCGAAGATGAATCCGAAGCCATCGCTCGTCGATTCCTCGGCCTGATCGACACACTCAGGGCGAAACGCACCGTCATAGTCGGCCACAATGTCTTCTTGGACTTGATTTACTTCTTCTCGTGCTTCTTTGGTCCCTTACCGGATCGAGTGGAAGATTTCCAGAACCTCATCGCCCAGCTGTTCCCTCTGGTCTTCGATACGAAATATCTTGCTGACAAGATCAACAACAATTCTCCACTTTACAGGTCGTCTCTAGATGAGATCGACCGAGAACTTTCCAGGCTTCCGGTTCCCGTCATAGGTGCGTTTTAGCAGATAGTATTTCTTTACAGACCCACTGTACTGATTGATAGCAAACAGAAACACCTCCTGAGCACAGCAAGTATACGTCAGATTCGCCAATTCACGAGGCCGGCTTCGACAGCTTCCTCACAGCCAAAGTTCTTATACGACTTTCAGCCCGAATTGAAGGAGAGGCCCAGGGAGATCTATTACCAGCCTCCGATGATGAAGCCTACCACACTGCCTTGGAAGACGGCGGTGTTTTTCTCCTTAGCGAGGATGAGTTGACCCCACGAGCACACTCGAAAGGCACAGCACGACAACTCAATAATGAAGCGGGACCATCAAGCTTCTCCCACGACAATCCATACAATCTCCTGAGCAACCTAAGTCTGGAGGATATCCCGCAGAAACACCCCACTCGCCCTCATCCAATCACTCCTACAATGATGCCGCATGAGGGAAGTTCCTTCTGGATCCGCTATGGTAACAAACTGCGGGTCAACGGTACGGTCGAGGAGGTCTGCGTTGTTCGGTGAAGCTTCAAGCCGTATTGGATCGTCTGAAAGCTCCGCATGATTCAAGGTTCCGTGCAGTCTTCGTGCACATGCGACAACGTTCTAGCCTCTTGCATGACCATGTTCCTCTTAAGATGATAGCGAAACAAAACTCAATTCCGCAATGTCCTGTTCAACTTCCATGCCTTTGAAATCCCTTCCCCACTCTGACAAGCCTAAGTAGCAAACAAGGTATCCTCCTCCCTCAAATACTCCCCCACATCCGCCTGCCTGAATACCGTAATACCTGTCGGCTCCAACCGCCGGGCCTCAGCGGTACTCCTCGCCGTAACCCCAAACCCCAACGGCGTATCATCCATCTTCAAAACCACTACACCCTGATGTTCTGGGCAGTCCTCGCTCCAGCGGCCTACGTGGGCTTTGACGATGTTGCCGCCGTAGAGGAAGGGCATTTCGCCGTTGGGTTTGACCCAGACTTTGTAGCGCGCGTGTGGGGCGATGATGTCGAGGGCGGTTATGTGCAGGCGAAATTTGGAGGTTTTGGTGAACTTGCCTGGGAAATTGATGTTAGCTTTCGCGCTGGAATGATGGTTCTGAGTGTATGGTGTACTGACCTAGACAGGTGCCTACGGAGAGGAGATTGGGGCGCGCGATGCTGGTGGCTAGATTGGCGAGGGATAAGGGCATGTAGTAGACGCGCGATTGGTGCACTCGGAATACATATCGGATTTCTTCCTTGGACGAGGAGGAGGGGACTGGCGTTATGAGTTGCTTGAGGGAGGGGCCGGTGTAGTTTGCTAATTTCGAGAAGAGCTGATATGGAGTCAGTAGAACCACAAGCATGGAATCTGATAAGGCGTACGGTCTGGGTCTCGGGTTCTGTAAGGGCGCGCATGATGTCGAAAGATTTAGCTAAGTAGACGAATTATTTGAAAGGTTTGAGTAGCCAGACCCTCGGCTAAAACTCGGGCGAAATCTGGAATAGAATTTCGGTCCATATCAGTGACTTTTGATCAGGATCGGACCGCATATTCCTATTGAAGCCCAAGATCTTTGCGGGTCTAACTTTGAATCGCCAGTAAAGACTAGCGAAAAGATACACGACCTCTGACTTCCAGCCTCCTTGTTTTTGTACCTAGACCTCTGATGCTTACACCACTGCGGAAAAGGTTGTTGAGACACCTTTTCTTTATGACTCTGCCATAGAAACTTCTTCCGTAGGACCCATTGTTGTTGAAATATCTCGATTGTCGCGATGCCACGTTGGTTTTTTCGCATTGCCCTTCCACGCCCAAAATCGACCTAGAACCCTCCCTTCAATAAAAACCCTTTTTGCACTGCCTTAATTGACCTTAAGGACGGCTCCAAGGCAGAGCGTAAAGAGAAAGGAGAGGGTAAAAACGCGTGTCGAGCCGTCACGCGCCACAAGTATTCAGGGACTCGAAAGAAGTCTCGAAAGCTAGAATGGCTTCCAGGAGTGCCCGAGTGGGCATCTGAGTATAAGACAGTAAAGCAGCTATACATCGCTCACGGCTGGCCAGTCAATCCCAAGCCAACGGCTTTCAGAGTTGCAAAGATGACTCGATGACTCAGGAGAAAGGAGCTGAGCGTATGTTCGGCCTTAATTCTCTCTCACGAGAGGGTAAAAATACAAGCGAAGACTGATGAATTTCTTTAGGTCTGACGAGTGTCGTGTGGGGTACTCATAGACCAAAGTAACCCACGACACTACGTTAGAGGAGCGATCAGAAGGAGACTTGGCAAAATTGAAGCGAGCTTGCACCGCAAGGTCGGAAGATCAGACTCTAGAAATTGCAGATGAGAATGGTGAGGATCTCTGGAATGCTTTCTGGCACCGCGAACCTTGATTTCTCTGTTCGACAGCGCTGGAGGCAGGACTATTTATTCCATGTACTTGGCTCGCAGGCACGGTCTTTTGCAGACAGGAAGATCCCCATTTTCGAAAGACTTTGCTTACCAAAACTTCGAAATGTCCTCGATCTCGTGTGGCATTTTGTACCAATGCTGCAGTCCCTCATACCCCTTCCAGGTGACATCTAGTCCCAAGCATATTAATGTATTCCGCCCGCATCTCTTTTCCCCCGCCGTCCGTGCTTTCATATCCTGCATATCATGTCCCAGAAAAACGGGGGTAGCAAAACTCGCTAGCCCCTGAGATGCAGGACAATCGCTGAGATTGGTACGGGGACTGCGTTACTCACGTACTCAATTGCGCGCAGCCTTCGGACGTGTGGATCTTTTTCCGCCTTCGCGACATTATCCATCTCCGTCGAAAGGGCATCCAGCCCCTCATTCCCACGAACCCACCTAATTTGGAACCAATGTTCAGAAACTCCCAGATACCCATAGCACATCCTTGACTGGAACCACACAATGCCAGATCCTCCTTACCTTGCCGGAAGAGCTCCAAAATTGCCATCTCGTCCCTTATTGATTTGCACAGATATGTGGTAGTTTCCGCCACTCCCTCTACCTGGTTCTCTTCGCCGATAGTTCTATCGGTGATGGTAGTGATGTCAAAGCAAACCTGCATCATCTTCCCATCAAAGGCGGTGCATCGCCGAGGAGCGCCTGACGGAAAGACATATTTGACATGGGGGAAGGCCTGTGGAAGGGTGCATCTTGTACTATTTAGGCCGGTCTTGATGAATTCGGTGCCAAATGAGACACCATCCGTACTCAGACCGTGAAGCAGAATAAGAGTATGGGTATGAGTCTTGGTCGATAGGATGATGAAGGGTTTCGAATGCTCCGTCTCTGTCAACTTACTCGGAGTGTCCAACATGAATGGACGAGACGGAACCGGGGATGTGACATGACTAAATCGAAAAAAAGACAGAATGTCTATTCACTCGCAACTGACGGAGCCCTTAAACGTAGCAAGAGGGCACGGTAGGGTGCAATTGTGGATGATCAAATAGATCTGAAAGTTGTGTGGGCTCAGAGCTTTGCCAGTGTAATTCGTAAAGTCCGGGAAAAGCAGCGTACCGATTTAGTAAAGTCTTACATACTACGCTCGGAGGTGCTCACAGTCTGAGTCTCGGTCTCAGCGACGGCCCCTCGGGCGCTTACGATTGCAAAGGAATCTTGACAAAAAGACGAAATTGGGATAACATCGGCGGAACCTCGGGCGAGATCTTGGCATTTCGATGAAAACTTCAATAATCCAGTCTTGTCAGCTCAACATGGCAGTCGTCCATGCGGCAAAGCGCAGAAAGCTGTCGCCACCTGGGGAGAGAGACCACAAACCTCTGCCGGTTACATCAGTAGCAAATTCTGCTACACAAGACGACTTTTTTGAGCAAGCAGCAGGATGGAATCTGGAGCAGGACTACGAGCAGAGGCCTCGGAAGCAGAAGAAAAAGGATAAAGAGCACACCAGACTTCCAATTAAGACAGCTGAGGGGAAGATTGAGCAGCTAGATGTCCCCCAACTCAAAAGCGAGGACAAGGATAGCTGGCTAGGCTATGGAGATGAGGGCGGTCAAGAGCAGGTGCCTGATAACGTCAAGAAGGAGGTGAAAGTACCAATACGGCAGCAAATCCTAGATTCAAAGGAGGAGCTGGCGCGGATTGCGAGCCTGATCAATGAGGACCCAGAAGAGCATGCAGGGGCGTTTCGTACACTGGGCTCAATTGCAGAGTCGTCGAATCCTACAATTAAAAGATTGGCCCTGGCCACACAGCTTGCGGTCTACAAAGATGCGATCCCCGGATACAGAATCCGACTAATCGCCGAAGTTGATCAGACCGAGAAGGTATCCAAGGACGTGAGGAAGTTGCGGGCATTCGAGCAAACGCTTGTTGGCTCCTATCAAGCATATATAAAGGATCTAGCGAGCTGTGCAAAGCCTACGAAAGGTGCGCAGTCCGAAACCGGATCGAGCCTTATTGCGGTTGCTATATCATGTGCTTGCGCTCTTCTTCAGGCAGTACCCCATTTCAATTTCAGAGGAGAGCTTCTCAAGATCCTGGTCGCAAAATTAAGCTCAAGAAAAATCGATGAGAATTTTCTCAAATGCCGAGAGGCACTCGAGAACCTCTTTCGCAGTGACAATGACGGTACTTCATCGTTAGACGCAGTGTCTTTGATTACAAGAATGATGAAAGCGCGGAATTACCAGGTCGATGAAAGTGTGCTGAATACATTTTTGCATCTACGTCTCTTGACTGAATTCTCGTCGAAAGCATCGCAGATTCGCGTGGACAAGCCTGCTTGGGAAAACGAGGTTCGAGGCAAGAAGCCGCAATTCAAGAAGGAGTTTCGGACGAAAACACAACGCAAGATGATGAAGGAGAGGAAAGTTGTTGAAAAGGAGTTTCAAGAAGCCGATGCTATTGTCAATCATGAGCACAGAGACAAAATGCAAGCGGAGACACTCCAGCTTGTCTTTGTGACATACTTTCGAATCCTAAAGGCTAGAGTCCCCAATTTGATGGGTGCTGTGCTCGAGGGTCTGGCCAAGTACGCGCACCTAATCAATCAAGATTTCTTTGGGGACCTCCTTGAAGCTCTCAAAGACCTTGTCTCGGATGCGGAAGCTCTGCTCAATCAAGACAGCGAGGATGAAGACGAGGACGAAGATCTGGGGCCAAATAGCAAAGGCGTTCGGGACTCTATTCGCGAAGCACTCCTTTGCATCACAACTGCGTTCGCCCTTCTCCAAGGCCAAGACGCTGCTCGCTCCGCTCCGTCTCTTAATCTCGATCTGACCTTTTTCACATCGCATCTCTACAAGTCTCTACATGATCTCTCACTTAATCCTGAGCTCGAATTTTCGTCTAAGTCTCTTCGTCTACCAGACCCACATGCTTCACCACAATCAACGAGTATATCCGGAGCTCCGAAAGTAAACCTCCAAACCACGACTGTTCTTCTACTACGCGCCTTGACCTCGACATTGACCCCTCGGGCTGTTCCGCCTATACGGTTGGCAGCATTCACAAAACGGCTCTTCACATCTTCTTTGCAACTACCGGAGAAATCAACGCTAGCGATGCTAAGCTTACTCAACAATGTTACGAAAATCCACGCCCGGAAGCTTGCATCTTTGTGGAACACAGAAGAAAGAAGAGGAGACGGGATGTTCGATCCGACAAGAGGAGATCTGGAGGGTAGTAACCCTTTCGCAAGTACGGTCTGGGAGGGAGAGCTGCTGAAGCTGCACTATGCTCCCGCGGTCAGAGAAGGTGTTAACGGCATCGAGAAAGCTGTTGGCAGCGTCAAATGAAGTGTCCTACGTTAGTAAATGACGAATGATATCGGTTACGAGCAGGCCAGGTGATTTCTGCATGCGGTTTACATGTTTTTGCTTCGGTGAAGTCATCGTTTGTTTGGATCTCTTTTGTAGAATGACCTCTCCCAGACTTACGCTTACCCGCAGAACGTTTTAATCGGCTGAACGTAGAGTTCTTATTAGGTTGTTGGACCGCTTCGGCTATTGTCAGCTCTCCACGCGTACCACGCGGGTATTTGGGGGTATCGCATCCGACGAGTCGAAATTTTCGTCTCAGTTGGCTTCAGTCACAAGAATGCCTTTTATTTTGCTTCGTCTCCAAAATCCACGGGGTTGAACGAACGCTGTTGAACGTATCAGCAACAACGACCAGGACCTCGTTACCGAATGCCTGCCTCTTTCGAGCCTTACTATTGATCGGCTCTTTACATTCCGAATCCGTCCTGAGAGTAGTATTTTCGCAGAGACAGCCATGCATCGTCTCACTATCCTCCTCCTCTCGCTCCTCGCCCACTACACCCATGCACAATGGGATGCAGCAGCACTGACAGCCCAGCCCTCTGCCGCGCCAAGCTTCATCGACCCTGACGCCGCCGCAGATTCAGCACCGTCCAACATATACACCCTCCCTACTGCCTCCTCAATCGAAAACCTCGTCCCAACTCAGCCCCCGCGCGACCCATGCGGCCCTGTTGTCCAACCACTCCCCAACCCAGCCGGCAACACCTGCAACGCCTCCCTCCTCAATTCCCCCAACGCACCCCACCCCTACGGCGTCCGTTGCATTTCCGACCCCTGGGCCGCAGACGATAAGATGGATTTCGGCGCCTGCGTCGCACAAACGATACCGGCGATTTGTGACCAGCTTACCGATCCAGCGGTGCAGAAGGGGAAATGGATTTGGGCGAGCGCGACACCCCCAAGTGTGTGTTGGATGGGGTTTTGGTTGCCAGATGATGGAAATGCTGCGAAGCCGATTACTGATGTTGATCAGTGCAAGAACGACGTCTTTATGCCGATGGTGGGGTTCTGTAACCCCTCGGGTAATACGGGAGAGTATAATCTTGGGTCGGTGAATATTGATAGGGTGCCGGATGTGTTGCAGACGGGGAGGCAGGTTGATTCGGGTTATCCGAGTTATGTATTGGCGACGAGGAAGTTGACGGTTGGGGGAGCGGGTGGGTGAGGAGGGCTGGAATGAGTGGAGGTTGGGGGTTAGTGGTCGGAATATTCAGAAGGTAGATATCTCAGTCTTTCGCTACTAGTTTTGGTATGCCGTGACATTTGGGTGTGATTTGGTTGCTGGTTCTCTCGATGGAATGGCATTGTTTTCCAAACATGGTGTTCGCTGTTTGTCGCGTAAATGGCTTTGTTTCTTATCTTACCGTCCAGTGCAAGAAGAGCGCGCCGAGGCCTTCGCGTGAACAGTTTCAGATATTCCGAGCATACACTGCCACATGTGACAGTACTCCTATATCGCATTGCTGTGAAGAAGAGAGCCTCTTTATGATTTGTTCGCTGTCAATAATAATCACTATTAGTAAAGCCAAAAAGCTATACTTTTTTGTGTTCTGACGGCTGTATTGAACGCACAATGCTGTCAAAACCCCTGCTGAGAATTGCTCTATGTGCTATACGCACTTTCACCGCGTCGTTACTACTACCGAATGAGGACGCAGGCGGTTCAATAACCGATTAATCTGGCGGTTTTGATCCTCTGCAGCAGAACGGTCTTTTCAACCTCACTTCCCAACAATTCAACGCATCTACCAGTAACACCTTAGTACAGTGCGATGAGGCCACATACGGCACTGGACTATCGATCGTTGGATGCAAGCAGGGCTTCTATGTCATCAAGTAAGATTCAAAAATTGTCACTTATGGACAACGGAACACGGGCGGTGGTTATAACGTAGGACTTCCCATCTGGTGGGCTATTAGTAAATAACGCCTTGCTGATCATCCTTCCAGTAAGCGCTCGGGTCGATGGTACGTCTAGCCAATAGCACGGAATGAGTAGACGATGCCACATGCATTATTGATCTCGAACTGGATGGGAACAGCGTCTCAGCTAGTGCCAATGGTGTAACGATAGCTCAGGCTGCCTTCGCTGTCATAGAAACTTGCGAGAGCAGAAATGGTAATCGAGGTAGTATCCCTTCCACCGGCGATGGGCTCGTTTAGGGCTGATGCCAAGCGAACGAGCCCATCCTGCGCCGGTGGAAGAGATAGCAAAAAACATTGGTGCGTGATGCGAAGCCGATATTAACTCAGTCATGAACCAGCTGATAGAATCTCGAGGCGGTGGCAACAAGCTCAACGTAGTCGTGAAATCATACAAGCCAGCACTCGCTGACGGGTGCGGGGGCCCTGGTCCGAACGCCAATCTCACCACCCTTGGGATGTTATGCTGATATTTACGACCAGAAGGCGTGCTTAACAGATCCTGCTTTTATCTCCAGCAAAATATGCAAGCCAATTGAGTATCGCACCACAAGGTTCATGCGTTGCAAGCTATCGTAGCTGAATTATACCAACGGCTTATGCGCCACTTTTTACCTGCAGATATCTGCAGATTTGAAGGAAATGTCAAAGACGAAAGGACAAAGGCTGCGTACAAGTTTTATTATGCAGGCCTCATTCAGTCGTAAATGGAAAGCTTTTGGCTGTCTCTATGGGGTATCTGGAGCTTTTAGCTGTCAATGATCTTCTTCATCTCATCAATGCTCTTGGGAGTTGTGGTCAAGTTCTCATAACCGTCCTTCGTGATCAGAATGTCATCTGCAGAGCACAAATTAGCAACAAAATCCCTAATCCACAGAATACACATACCTTCAATCCTCACGCCACCAACATGCCAATACTTCTCTAGCTCCTTCTCATCAATGAATCCCTTCTGTTTCTCATCCTTTAGATAAGGGTCGATAATGAACCTGCAGAAGTATACTCCCGGCTCCACCGTAACGACACTACCCTCAGGCAGCTTCCCCCTAACCCTCAAGTACTGAAACATCTTATCCCGATCCTCATAATCCGGCTTCCCACCAGTATCATGCGTATCCATCCCCAAATAATGCCCCAACCCATGCGGAAAGAATGCCACACTCGTCCTCGCCTCAAAAATGTCCTTCTTTTCCCCCTTCAATAATCCCAGCTCCAACAACCCTTCAATCGCAACCTCATGCGCCTTAGTATGCACATCCTCCCACTGCACCCCCGCCTTCAGCATCGCTAGGCACTGCTCTTGCATCCGGTATGCGATTTTGTAGATAGCATCGCTCTCCTCATCAAACCTCCCACCCAACGGCATCGTCCTCGTAACATCTGCACAATAACATTCCCACTCTGCTGCCGCATCAACCAACAAATTGGACCTCCCACTCAGCAGCTGATTGTTAGCCTGATAATGCAACGTAGCCGCATTCTCCCCGCTCCCGAAAATACCATGATAAGCCTGCTCTTTACACCCCAGCGCTATGCACCTTTCCAAAAACACGGCCTCAAGCTCCTGCTCGTTCTTTGCATTCGTCAAACTCTTCATCACCGCTATGTGAGCGGCAGTAGTAACCTCATTCGCTCTCCGTATACTCGCCACTTCATACGCATCCTTCGTGACCCGACACTCATCTATCACATCATGTAGTGAACTCAAATCCCACGGTAAAAACACACTCTGCGCAAACTGGTCCTCCGGCAAATGCCTCTTGTCCGCATATGTCAGCGGCTGCTCCGCCTGTCGGCGTTCCTCGAAGCTTAATTGCTGGGGCACTTTTTGGCCGAGGTAGTCGTGTAGTTCGGTGCTGGGAAGGCAGGAGTCGATGTCGTATTTCGCGAGGCCGTCTTTGGGGAGGAGGGGGAGGCCGGACCAGATCACGGAGGAGGGGTCAAGAGGGGGGATGAAGAGGGTTAGGTGCGAGGTGGGGATGTGGTAGATGAGGTGGCAGTCGGGGAGGGCGCAGCCAGTGAGGTAGAAGAAGTGGCGCCGTTGTCTGGAAGGGTTTATCAGGGATGTGCTCTTGGGTGGGGGGTATTGACAAACCTAAATGGTTGGGGCTCGTCGTTGTCTTCGATCATGCGAGTGGTTTGCCCTTGAAGGTAGATTCGCGAGGGCCCATTGTGCTTGGTCTTTGCCGCCAGATATGCAGCGACTCTTGCACAGTGGGCTTTGGCAGGGTACTTGCCCTTGAGACTTGAATCGGTGTCTATCATGACTGTCTTGTTGGTTGAGAAGAGTCGCGTCTGGAGGGGAGATTTGAAGCAGCTTGGTGGGGCAAAGCGAGCTGTGCCGATAAACAGGCGGATCCTTCTGCAGCGAGGTGACATTTCACTCCTTAGTTGCAGTGAACCAGAGGGTGAATACATGTATAATGTTGTTAATTTTATTACATGGCAGCCATCCTATCATTGTCTATTATGCTTGGGCAGATGCCCATGGACGCCCTCTGATGCCAGGAAAACTCCTCTGTTTTACATCATAGATCTAGGACGCTATTCCTCAAACGCTGAAATACAGCACTAGCGATTATAGACAATATGATTTGATCTCTTCAATCCCTCCAACGAGCCAGGTACTTCTGCATGTCTCCCTGGGGTCCTGGGGCAGGTGCAGCCTGTACGTTTTGTTAGCCAACATAAATGGACCCTTATATAGCATCGGGTAATGGAACAGTGGATTAAGTACCGTATTCTCTTGGCCTGGTATACTATATGTTGCGCTCAGGGTTTGTGTGGTGACCTGACTCGGCGTTGGAAGGATAGTCGTAGCCATTCGCACCGAGCTCGTTGGATACTGTGGAGTGGGGTTCATCGCGGTAATCTTCGTGCCAGGCTTGCCTTGCATCGGAGCATACTTGGTGAGGCCAGTCTGCGCGGTGTACGTCACAGCATATGGTCCCCCAGCTCCACCAGCAGTTGGTACAGCGGCAGCATTGTCAATGTTGTTCTCCGTTGGGGGACCGCCCGTTCCTGTAACTCCTGCTATTCCCGACACCACGTTTGGAGGGAAAGTTCCCGTCATTCCACTCAGTGTAAACCGATCCGAGTAGTTGATGACGGTACCACCAGCCGCAGCTGATATCATCTTTAGGAAACTGTATGATAATGATATGAGCATTCTGATACAGCGGTAGCACAAGAGTCCCTACTATGCGTTCTTCGTTGGCCCTCCTATGTTCACTGAGACCGTCCCTGAAGCTGCATTACCCGTGCTGAACTGTCCATTCGCGGCGATTGGGGCCAATTGAATCTAAAGCAGCGGCTAGATCAGTATTCTCCTTTTCTTGAGTCCCGAATCTATGTCAAGCTGGGTTGAATACGCACAAAGCTGGTTACTTCGTTTCCTCCAGCGCAGAGAAACAATTGGTAAGTCTTGAGGGAGCTTATTGGAGGAGAAGTTCCAGACTCCTTCCATGCAACTTTCAGGACTTGTCCACCGGCTGCTGTCGCGCCTGCAGCAGGAGTTGTAAATTGGACATCAGCGAAGGCGTAGGGAGCGACGGCGGCCAAAAGAATCAAGAGTCGAATGAGCATGTTGGGAGCAGGCGAGAAAACGAGCGTGATGCGATCTCAAACAGGTGATTGATCTGGTGAGTCGATAGAGACAGAAGTAACTGGATTCGTATGCGGTCGTCGACGCTCAAATTCGTTTGATGCTGAGGTTGAAGGTAACGATTAGCGTCCACCTTAGCGCGTTTCCCGATATAGCCGCCAATCAGCATGCAACCTATTAACGCGACAACAGCATGAAAATTTACAAATACGACTGACTAAAAAGATACCACCTCAGCACTGCTCACCACCCTTTCAACCCCTAAACACACACACTATGGCATCCCCCGCGCCCTCGAACATCGCCCTCGACACAGACGCCGCAAAAGACGGCAAACCAGCCCAAGAAAACATCACCTTCAAATTCTGCCGCGAATGCAGCAACATGCTCTACCCCAAAGAAGACCGCATGACCAACAAACTCATGTTCGCGTGTCGCACGTGTCAGTTTAGTGAAGAAGCATCCTCAAGTTGTGTGTTTAGGAATACCATTCATAGTACCGCGGGCGAGACATCTGGGGTGACGGATGATGTCGCGACTGATCCTACGGTGAGAAATGGTGATTTTGCTGTTGCCCCTTCGAATGCGAATGAATCAAAGGAGAAAGATGATGCTGAGGAGATTTGTTGTACGCTTTGTGGGAGGGAGATTGAGTGGCATTGTATGCTTTGTGGGGAGGAGTTGGAGATAACACAGCTGGAGGTTGGGCCTGCTGGAGCCGCCTGCGCGAGCGACGATGAGACAGAGGCGGGAGGAGTGAAGAACGTGCAGGGTTTGACCTTAGAAGAGATGAGCAGAATGGAGGAAGAGGGCGAAGATATGGATTGGGAATAAGACACAACTGGCGATACTCTCCGACACGAAGACGAAGAGGGCGGAGAGTGGGAGGCGGCGGTGTCTTCGCATCCTGCACACCCAGCACATGCGTCTTCTTGACACATAGGCTGACGTTGGATTCTAACATCTAGCTCCCACGATCGAACAAGCAGTGTCCGAATTGCAAGGAGATGGAAGCGGTGTTCTTCCAATCGCAACAGCGGTCTGCGGAGACAGGCATGGTGAGCATCCGTTTCCCTAGGTTTTTTTTGTCTGCGCTGTGCGTGCGCTGAGGGGAGCGATGCTAAGGGTCGTGAATGCAGAAACTTTTTTACGTGTGCTGTACTTGCGGAAATATCTTTCAATAATGATGAGATGAGGTTGTTCTGCATCTTGCGAGGCGTTCGGAATCATGCCAGAGGGTCCTGGCTAGGACTTTGGCGTTGGAAATTAGATTTGATACTATGTCATAGCGATGGCGTTGGATCACCCATAGAAGCCTGCTTCTGATTAATTAGGATTCGACACAAGAATCAAGACATCTACTGTTGCTACCGCCTTACCACTACTTTTCCACACTGCTATTCTACAATCAGAAGAGTGGAATCGCTTTCATTATCCTTAGGATCTATGTTTATGTCTAAATATGCCTCCCCCAGCGCCGACGCTATGCAGATGTCTATTTCGTAACCATGACGCTCGCTAAATGCAAGGACACAAGGCCTCCGCTTCTATCATCGGTCCATCAATCCTGTATGCTGCCAATCATCCTCCTCCTAACACCACTATTCACCAACCCACCGACCCCAAAAGCCGGCAGCACTCGTCCCATCCTCGCAAGGCTACTGCCAAGCCAGTCCCTACTGACCCTCCCCACCCTCGCCCTCCATCCCACGCCGTTCCCCATAGGCCGGTTATAGAGATCCAATCCCCAGAGATGAAGCGGTGTACTCAATAGCTGTATCCCCGCAGGCGCAAGGAATTGCGCAACGCTGGCTCTGCTGACTTGCTTCTCGACCTCCTCCGATATCGGAAGGATGGGTGCGATCAGGGGTGGTAAATTGAAAGACGCAAATATCGTCAAGCTATCCCGTATAGCAAACAGTGCATAGCTAGCAGCAGGCATGGCCCTCTTCACGGTCCCAGCGACTCCAGGCGGTGGTCCAAACATCCTCGCAAACTGGGAATCCTTGTAGAGACAGAGCGACATGTTTACGCTCGTAGTAGCGAAGAACTTTGCGGGGCCGGATAATACAGTCTCAGGGGGCTTATCCTTGATAGTGCTGCTGAGTGTGTCGATTGTATTTGCGGTTGCGTAGGTGCCGAAGTAGAGGGCGGAGATTAGGAGAGCGGGTTTTGAGAGCAGGAAATGGTGGGGGCGGGTAAGGAGGGAGAGGGTGGAGGCGACGAGAGAGGCGCGGAGGGTGGAGCGGTTGGAGGCATTTTCTATTATCGCGCTGGGATGAGGGTTAGTATATTGCATATGTGAGCTAGATAAGGCTGCCAGAGAAGGCTTACCGGTCAATTATAGTTATTAAAGGAGAGACAAGACCGGAAGCACAAGCTGCGGCGGTGACGTCGGATATGACTCGCCATGGCAGGTTCTCTGTACTCCAATTCGCGGTCTTGAGAGAAAGGGATGTGGTAGGTTTTGAGGCCGGTCGAGGAAGGATGACGTTCCGTGGAGGTTCGAACTGGGGGTGGTCTTTGATTGATCCTTGGAGACCATTGCCTTCGAGGTTACGCGTCATAACCTGCAAGAGACCTGTACGACCGTGCTACGTTCCATTCTAATTGTTGAGGTGGGAGATGCTAAAGATGATGATGGTGCGAAGCATAGAAATTGCTCCGTAAGTAAGGCACGAAATCTTGGCATCGAAGTCAAGGGTGAGCTAACTGCATCTGGGCATAAGGCACGCGAGCATTCTCTACAGGTTTTCTAGATGAAACTTGCTACAACTTGTCTTTCATATGATAGGAGTAGGAGCATTAACGATTCAATTGGCTTTTGGGGCTAGAAGATGTTGTTCTTTAGGGTATCGAGCTTCGTAGGCGGCCCCTGTTCAGCAGCATGGAAACCTTCCGGTGTGAGATTGACCGCTCCAGCTAAGACGAGCTAGAAAATGTCAGTATTGACCTCTGGAAGCATATATATAGATCACTTACAGCTCTGCTCAGATCGTCTATCAGGTCATCTGCGTCCTCAATCCCCACGCATAGCCGGATGATATCCTCTGGCAGCGCCCTCTCCTGCCTCGTCTTTGCATCAATACTCGCGTGACTCATACGGCATGGCATGCTTATCAAGCTGTTGACACATCCAAAACTGACGCTGATCGCCCATAATTTTGCCGCTTCCACTATTCGCTCACTGACTTCTACGCTTCCTGTCTCGAATGAAAGCACAGCGCCAGCACCACGCGCCATCGAGTTATGTAGATCGTATTGAGTGTGCGATTTCAGTCCTGGGTACCGTACTTTGAAGCCGTGAGATTCTAAGAATTCTGCTATCCGCTGGGCGTTCGACTGCTGTTGGTCCATGCGGACTTTCAGAGTCTTGATTCCTCGCATAAGGAGCCATGAGTCAAACGGCGCAAGACCGCATCCTGAGGCATTGATTGTAAAAAAGAGTTTCTCGCCGAGAGCGTTGTTGTTCACAGCTAGCACGCCTGCCATGAGGTCGTGGTGGCCGGAGAGATACTTTGTTCCGCTCTCATAAACGATATCCGCTCCTAGTTCCAAGGGGTTTTGTAAGAGAGGCGACAGCATAGTGTTGTCAACAGCCACTAGTGCCTTGGGATTGGCTTGATGTGCAAGTTTGGCTACCGCAGGGATATCTACAATCTTGATCAGAGGATTTGTCGGAGTCTCCAGAAGTACCATAGCGGTCTTGGGTCCTAAGGCACGCTTCACTGTCTCTGGCTTTGTAGTATCGACGTGGTGGACAACGATCTCGCTGTTCGTAGCCAAGTACTTCAGCAACCTGTTCGTTCCTCCGTATAAGTCGTCACCAGTCACTACCTCATCCTCTGGCCGTAACAGTCTTGTAATGACGTCCAAAGCACCCATTCCTGAGGAAACGACAAGAGCTCGCTCGGCGCACATGATCTTTGCAAGATGCCGCTCGAGGTGTGTTCGTGTAGGGTTTCCAGATCGTGTGTAGTCATATTCGCCCCCACCTCCGCCAGATGTTTGCTTGAAGGTGGCAGACTATGCGAGAGGAATTAGTACGTCCGAATTAGAACACGAATGCTGGGGATCCAGATCACAACAAGAGGCGCTTGAGCAACAGATTCCGAAGCTGTAGATGTGAAGCAGCATACCTGATATATTGGTGTACTGCTGGCGTTATACTGATCTGTGCTCTCCGTGTATACGAGTTCTGTGGCCAAAGCATATCTTTTGCCGTTGCGGGGGCTTGAGGGGGCGGGGGAAGGTGGTAGGTCATGACCGTCTAGGTCGATCTTGGAGAAGGCTTTGCCGAGCGACTTTCCTCCAAGTGACGAGCTTGACGCTGCGTCGCTACCGTTTCGGTCAAGCGCCGAGCCTGACATTGTTGTGAAATTTACGCGGCGTTGTGGCTATGGCTTTGCCTTCAGTTTGAATTAAATCTGGGATTTTTCTTGCCAAACTTAGAACGTGTTCGTCAGCACAAGAAGCTTTGCAGGAGCTGAAGTTGGTCGAACGAAAGTTGAGACGGGTACCTTACTAGGCACTTCAAAATAGATCGTAGAAATAAAATTGTCGTTGCTGTAGGTAATATTGCATTTGCTCGGTTCTAGTTCTAGCACGCCATTTCGCGTGCTACAGAGACACCCCCTAGATCGCTAGATAGACACCCCCCCATTTCCGGTTAGTCGCCGGGGTCGCCGTAAGCATACCGACGTGAGTTGTTCGGGCGACGTTGAGGTATAGCGGTAAAGCTACTACCTTATCCTTAATACTATTAGCGATAACGATATTATAGATATTTAGATTTTTAATAAATAGATCTTTGAATATAATATATATAGTAGTTTTATTATTATACGCCCGCGTTACCTAAATAATTCTACGATATTTTATTATAGCGACCGTAGTTATTAATTAAATATTAAAGAGGAGAATCTACTATTATTAAATAATAAACTATAAATAAACTAAGTTATTAATAATTTATAAATATAAATTAGTTTATTAATAATAAGTTTTTTTTAGAGTTTATAGAGTTATAAACTAGTATATAACTAGTACTAAAAGCGCGCTAGTCCCGATTAAATATAAAATTTAGTATTTCGTAATAATAATATATAATTTATATAGGTAGGGTATCTCTATAGTATTAAGAAAACTCGAAATATTAAATTTTATATTTAATTTAAATTAGCCTCTTAGTATTAACTATATATAATTTATATATAAAAATAATAAAAAATTATACATAATAAGAGTAGTAATAAACTATATATAAAAGTATTAATAAACTATATATATACGTATATATAGAGGTAGTAATAGGTTATATATGAGAATAATAATAAAAATAATAATAAACTATATATTCGCGGAGAACGGGCGTATATATAGAAGTAATAATAAACTATATATAGAGGTAGTAAAGGGCTATATATAAAAATAGAAAGAGAGATATATATATATATATAACTTATTACTAGCCTTAAATATAAAAGTTTTTATCCTCGAGCGAAAGTCTTATAACTAGATTTTAGACTATATTTAAATATCTATTTATCTCTATATATTAATATTATTTTATAGTAATGATAAATAAAGACGCGAGAGTAAATAATCTAGTTAAGTTTAATTAAAAATAAATAAAACTAAAGTTAAATATTATAACCGCGCGTTTTTAATCTTCTTTAATATATTTTACTATCGCTAGCTCCCTCTCTCTCTATTAATATTACTACTATTTATATTATTATCGTATTACGAGGTAGACTTTAATAGGAGTATTATTATAAATATTTATTAAAACGACGGGCTAAGCTCTATTGCTAACTCTATCGAGACTAGAGTAATATTAGGATTCTAGTATATTAGAGTCAAATCCTCTATAGAATAATTAATATCTTTTATATTATATATTATTATATTAACCCCTTATTAAATAATAGTAATAATAATATTAATATAGAACTATACCTCTTCTATATTAGTAAGAATGATTATATTAATTATAAATAATAAAATAACCTCTAAAACGACTAATATACTCTCTATTAACTACTATATTTAAAATAATTTACTCCGTATCGATAGCGAGCTTTATTTATTTAGTATTTTTATATCGTACTCTATTATTTTAAATAAGTACTTTTGAACTCTTTATTAAGTTATTAAAGTAATTTATTTAATACTCTTTTTATTTAGAGTATTTATAATAAATACTAAATTAAGTATTTAGAACGTCTCTTTATTTATTTCTCTTTTATTAATATAGTTATTTATTTTAATAAATTATTTATTAGGTAAATATCTAGCCTAGTAAATATATTATTAATTATATTTTTTATACTTTCGTTATAGAAAAAGAATATTAGAATACTAGTTTTTTAATATTATTTTTATATTATATCGGTAAATCTCAAAAACTCCTATTAAAACTCTAGTTACCGACCGCGCGGATAGGGCTAGCAGCGTCCTACTAGTAGCCCTAAGTTACGGATAGGGCTAGTAGCGTCCTATTAGTAGGTTTAATAAACTAGGGGTCCGGGTAGTATCCTATTAATAAATTTAATAACTCGGGGTTATTATTAATAATTTATTAATAAATTTAGTAACTCTTATTTACCGATACTATACTCCTAGTATAGTTAGTATCTATTATTTATAAATAGTATACTACTAGCCCCGATAGTATATCTAATTTATTAATAATATACTCGAAGTATATATAATAAATTAATTATACACTAACCTCTACTAGTATAATATACCTATTATTAAACTTTAAGTTCAATTATTATTTAATATTTAATATTTATTATTAATATTAATTATAGATTATATTATTGTAACTATTTTTTCCTTTATATCCGTTAGAGTTATTATCGTTTATATTTATACCTTAACCTCTACCGCCTCTACTAGTACCTAGTTTAAGGTATTTATATAAGATATATTTAACCTTTATATAATATTAATAAGATTTCTCTTTTTAATTATTTTACTTTTATTATTATTAATAATACCTATTCTAGTTATGACAGTACTATTAATAGTAAAGATAATAACGAAGAAAATATCGACGACGTCGATAATATAATTAGTAGGTTAGATAGCGATAAATAGTTTAATTTTATAAATAAAGAATTTATAGCGGCCTAAATATAGCCCGGTATTCTCGCTAATAATAATATTTAAAACTTTTACGTCTTTATTTTTAGATTATTTTATAAATTATCTAGAATACCCTAGGAGCGGATAATAATCGTAGGAGGTTATAGGATTTTTTATTATAAAGTATTTTCGTATAATTTTTATCCGACTCGAATATCTACTATATCCGATTTAAATAGTTATTATATCCGACTCGGATAATTATCTCGTCCGACTCGAAAAGTTACTTTATCCGACTCGAATAGTAGTAGGATATCCTAGAATTTCTATTTATAAGCGTTATAAATATTTAGTCTATTAACGCTATTAATAAAATAAATAAATATTAAATTAAAAGACTCGTAAAGCGAGTAATATTTTATTTTTATAATATTAAGCCCGTAGATATAGCCTCTATTAAGGATATATCGTTATTATCTACCGCGATATTTATTCGGTAATCCCTTTTTAAACGGGATTTTAGTCGGTCTCTTTTTTTTTATATTAAAATATTATTAATATAAACCCCGTTAATAAATATCTTAAAAGTAAATAATTTGATTATAAAAATTAAGGCCTTTAACCTATAGTATTTAATAATAAATACCGCGCTAGTCTTCGCTTCGATATACTTTATAATAGATTTAGAGTTATTACTATCTATATTATATTTTTATAATTAACGTCCTTTAGATTTAACTCCTATTTTAATAATATTAATAATAATTATTATCTTCGTAATTATAATTTAATAAAAAGGAAATAACGTCGATTTATATTTATAAATTTAAACTTTTATTTAAGCGGTAAATATATAATTAGGCGAAGATACTATTTTACGTAGTTAAATTAAAACTATATTCGCCTTATTTAGAACTAGATTTTTAACTTTTATTAAATTATTAGTTTTACTACTCTTCGCCTTTATAATTTCGTCTAGTATATAACCGAATATATCTACTAATCTCTACGTCATAATAATCGATTATTAAATACTATTTATTATAGCCGGGATACCCGTTAGGTTATTAATATTATCCGAGTTATTTAAAAATCTCTAAGCCCTTAGAGCCTAATTAAAGAAACTATTAATATTATTATATTAATTAAATAGAACGGGCACGACTCTAAAGCTATTATCGAAGAGAAAGAAATAATATTATCGGTAGATATAACTTCGGTAGCTAGAATATCTTCGGGCTTTTATATTTATCGAGTAGAACAAATATAACTCTAAAACTATTATCGGAGAAAAAGAAATAACGGTATTAATAAATATAATTTTAATAGTTAGAATATCTTTAGGTTTATAAATAATACCTTTTTTCTTAAAAGAAAATATAATTTCGTTATTAACTTCCTCTTTACTTAGGGTTTTAGCTTTAACGATATAATAAAATATTTATTTTATAACTTCTTTCTCGTATTTTAAATTTTAAGGCTCGGTAGTAACTTTACCCTCTTTAATCTTAATCTTCTTTATAATATTATTTTAAGCTCGGTAGTAACTTTATCTTCTTTAATTTTAATCTTCTTTATAGTATTATTTTAAACTCGGTAGTAATCTTACCCTCCTCGGTTTTAATTTTCTTTATAGTATTATTTTAGGCTCGGTAGTAATCTTACCCTCCTCGGTTTTAATTTTCTTTATAATATTATTTTAGGCTTAGTTTTAATCTTCTTTATAATATTATCTTTACTCTAGGTATATACCCTTATGATTTTATTCTTTAAAATCGCTTTAATAGGGATCCTAATTTAATATTCGATCGTTTTTTTTATATATAAAACCTTTAAGGCCTTTTAATATTAAACGGATTTAAATAACGGAGTCTAAATATAGATATATCCTAAATTAATTAACGAATTTTCCTTTTTATATTTAGTCTAGGCTTTAATAATTTCTAAAAAAAAATTATATCTACTAAAAGACCTAATTCTCTTTATAATATTAGGATAAATTCGCCCCGGAAGTCTAATATACGTATTTTAAATAATATTATATACCTCGTTAAGATTAAAGCGTCTAGAGGATATAATATAATTATTCGAATAAAAAACGATTCTTAAAAACTTATTTAATATAGGTTATATCGATCTATATAATCTCTTTCTTTTAGATAATATAGGGCTTAGCTTATTATTAGTATTAATATTAAATTCGGATTTAAATTTAAAAATAGTAATATTCTTCTAGTTTAAAAGATTAGGCGTAATTATAAACTTATTAACTAACGTACTATAAGATTAATTAAACGTTAATAAATTTAGTAATTTAAAAATTAATCGCGAGTCGGTTAAAATTTTACGAAATTAAAAAGCCTATTTATTTTATTCTTTTTAAAAAATATTAATTTAAGCGCCCCCCTTAATATACTTTTTAATCTACTATTTAAATCTTATTATTTCTCGTATAATAATTATTAAAAAGTTTTTATCTAACGGCTTTAATAACTCCTTTAATTTAATATTAATATTATCTACTTTTTATTAAATCTTATTAATAATACGTAGGAGGTTAAACGGATATTAATAAATATTTTTAAATAATAATAAACGGGGCTTATTTATCTTTTCCGAATACGGGCGGTTAAGCGCTTAAAGAGCGCCGATTATAATAAAAAGATACTAAAGTATTTATTATAAATACCGAGCGTAGTAGTATAGGGCTCGTTTAAATTAAAAAAGATATCTTCTTCTCTCTTTATTATAACGTAGTTAACTCGGGTATCCGGATTATTTTTAATAAAATAATACCCGAAGTTATAAATTTAGTATTCGCCGTTAAATATTTAAATTTATTACTAGAGAGACTCGCCCTTTTATATTTAATCGGGTTTTATTAAACCGCCGATTATTCTTCCCTCTACTTTAATTTTCTTTATTAAACTAAAGGCGCTCGAATTAATAAAATCGTTAATTAATATAAAAATAAAAAAATTAATATAATCCTTTATTTGAATATATTCTTTTATAAAATTTCGTATAAAATTAATTAAATAGGTTTCCGCTAGAATCTTTAGTTTATTTTTAAAAGTATAAACCGGCCTTTAAGGCCTTTAGTTATTATAAATATAAATTAATTACCTTTATTCTATTTAAATTTAGGGAGTTTAGTTAGACTTAAAACTATAAACTAATTTCTCTTATTCGAAGATATATACGGATAAATATAGCTTAATAACTATTAGAAAGTATAAAATAATAACTAATATAACGTATAATTTATAAAGAAATAAGAAAGTAAAGGTTTTAAAAAAAACGAATCCGAGGAAGTAGATAAACTAAAATAAGTAAAATAAAGATTAATAGGAAAATATTTAGTACTAGAGTATTATATATTTAATAAAATAAGGCTCGTTATTACTACGGAGTAAATAATTTAGCTAGATCTCCGAGGCGCCCTATATTCGTTATTAGATAACGAGGATACTATCGTAATATAAATATAAATAGTAGTATAAATAATCTAATTATATTATAATTAGATATAGCGAGTAGTACTATAACGTAAATAAATAGAAAGAGAAAGATAAAAGGTATATAAATTATTTCTTATTTAAATAATTATATTCCTTTTTAATACTCGTCGCTCGGTTATATAAGGTCCTTTACTAGCTCCCGGCGTTATTATATTCTTCTAGAATTATTTTTATTAAGGGCTCTTAAAAGGTATAATATTCTAATAATAGTTTAATTATATATACTAATACTCTTTTAATATTTAACTTTAGACTCGTATTAATAATCTTAGTCTTCTACTATATTTTTCGTATTAACTAAACAGAGGAGACGTATATTATACGATTTATAATTAAATAAGCCCGTGGACGTTAAACCTATCGAGATATAAAAAATTAAAAAGGAGATTATTAACGCTACTATAAATAATAAAGAGAATACACGATTATTATTAATATTTTAATTTAAGGCTATTTGCCCTAACGGGGGGGTTATGAATATCGAAGAATATCGAAGAATATTTAGTTTAGAGGTAAAGTTCTAGATATTAAGAAATATTTTAAAAATAAAAATTATTATAAAGAGATCGCTATATTAGGGTAAAATAATAATAAATAATTTAAAAATCTAAAAAAATACGAGTATATATAAACTAAGGCCTCCGGTATAACGAATATAAATAAATAGAAATACTAAAAGAAGTAAAGTAAAGATCGATAAAAGGATATTCGGGGTAGAAGTAATATATATTTAATAATATAAAACTTATTATCGCTACGGAGTAAATAGATTACCCGAATTTTAAAGCGCCTCGATTATGATAACTTCCGAGAGGGGCGATCTTTTTAATATAGCCTCTCTTCCTACTTTTAGTCCTATAAATAACGAAGATTAAAAGGACCTACTTATTTTCTATTTATTAGAAGATATTATAGATATATTAATATTAAATATCTAGGAAATTATTAATTTACTAATATTAACCTCTAACGGTATAAATACTATAAATAATTATATCGAAGAATATAGCGTAGACGGTACGTAGTAAGATATTAATAAAAATATAGTAGAATTCGGCGACTTAAAGTCTAACTTTATTATAAATAAATAGTAGCGCCGTATTCGTTATTAAATAACGAAGTTAGGCTTAAAGTATTCGAATTTCTTCGATTCTTTATTCGTTTTATTCGGCGTAGATATATTTCTTAAAGGTAATTTCTAGTTTAGGGTTAACGAAATTATAATAATTATAATTAACTAGAAGTATAAAAGGGGGGTTAGAAACTAGCCTAACTTATTAAATAATATCTACTATAACTTTAATAAAGGTATATAATAATATATAAATTTTAATTATATTATAATTAATCGAGTAAAAAATAATATAATAATATAAAAGAGTAAAGGTAAGAAGATAAAAAATAGATAAATAATTTATTACTCGCGTAATTATCTCTTTTTTTTACTATTTATCCATTTAAAATTTTATTCGGGGGAAGACCTTTTTATGGGAGTATCTTAACGGGAGGAGGAAATATAATAAAGATATTTACCCCTAGTCGTTAAACTATTTAAAAATTAATAGATTTTTATTAAAAAGAGTAATTATCTTTAAGCTATTATCGGATAATATAATTGCGATAACGTCTTCGGATTTAGCTTTTATTTCGGGTTTATATTTACTAGAAAAAATACCTCTAAAGAATATCGAGGCTTTAAATAGTAGTCCTTTATATATATCGAAACTCTTAACTTCTAGGCCGATATAAACGAATATAATTAAATCGTAGTTAGAGTTATAAATAATTATTAATATTATTTCCTACGCTCTAAATAATATATTTACTCTATAATATCCCTTTTACCCTTTAGCTCCTTAGGTTCGGTCGTTATAATAAACTCCTCTCTTTTAATCCTCTATATAATACTATCTTTATTCTATATATTTATATTTATACTCCGTTATTCGCTATTATTCTTATCTCCCTACGTATTATCCTTCCTCGATAACGAGTTAGTTATATTAATCCGTATAGCGATCCCGCTCCTATTTATAATATTCCTAAATATAGGCTCTTTACGCTTTCTCTTCTTTATAAAACTCGTATCCGTAGTCCCTAAAATACCCGGTCTTAGTATATTACTAGTTTAGGAGGTAGTACCCGTATTTATATTATTACCCTAGTTATTTAGGATTTAGTATCTTCGATTATAATAAAGTAATAATATTCTTAATTCGCTTCTTCGACTTTATCCCCGAACCCGATTCGGGCGATTCGTTATCCGAGTCGGATAATAATATAAATAATTTAGTATCTAAATTAAATAATAATATAAGCGATTTAATATTTAAATCGGATAATGATATAATTTAACTCGGATTTCGTCCTTTAGATTACTTTACTAAGCCTTTATCTTTATACGTTTTTTATTACGGCGATTAGTAAAAATCTCTTTTCCCTATAATATTAATATTTATAACTCTTTCGTCGTTTTATATTTAATTTATATATACGCCCTTTATTTATAATTTAGGTATAGATTTCCTCGGCTACCCTCTAACTCTTTATAAAGAATTTAAAGTTATAAATAATATTATATTAATCTTAATCGATAAATAAATTAATATAGAAGAAGTCCCTTCCCTTTATTATCGTAGATACGAGATAAATATTTCGCTCGATATTTAATAGTCCGTAGAACCGCCGATTACCTAACGTTCTAGGGTTAAAAATATATAATAGATATACTCTTTCTATTTCTATTATTTTATAAAACTCTTAAACCTACTTTAAATATCGATAATTAAAAACTTCTATAAAGGTACTTTATAGACGAGTAGGTTATTATTTTTAGTCCCTCTAACCTAAATTCTTTATTTTTATAATAATTTATACTTTACCTATTAACCTTCCTTTTTATATAATAATAGGATTCGTTTCGACCGATTCTTATTCGCGTACCTATATACTATCCCTGCGTTAATTATAATAATATAGTTTTATATTTAGTCTATAAACTATTATATTTTTATAGAGGTAACTCGGATTAAAAAAGTCCTCCCCTAACGTCTTCTAATATATTATATTCTTAAGGATATAGACTAGGTAACTATTAACCTAGCTACAATCTACCTCCCGTTTATTAATTTCGGTATTCGGTATCGTTAGGCCCTATATAGACGCCTTTACTCGATTCACTTTAATAAATATAACTAGACCTTCGAGAAAACCTTTTAGGTTAAATATCTTCGCTAGTATTAATATAATATCGTCTTTAATAATTATATCGGTGGAATAATATTTACTAGAGCGAGGTACGGGGAGGCTAATAATAGGAAAAAATATATTAGATTTAAAATCTCTATCCGAGTAATTATCCGAATCGGGTATAGATTATTATCCCTTCGGATTAAAAGTAGACTACGTAATAACCGAGTAAATATATATCGCGCGACTCTCTAACGGTTCTATAAATAAATTCTTTAAAAACCGTTAATTAAAACCCTTCTACGGATACTATAGCTTCGATAGCGCCCTACTATTAAAAACTAAATTATTTAATATAAAATATAATAATACCGATAGGGACTAGGTCCGGTAAATTTTTTAGGTCTATATAAATAAATCTAGTAATAAACCTAAAATATATTCTATTCTCTACTTCGATATAATATTTATTATAAAAGCGTTATTAGGATATATATTATTTAATTCGAGCCTTAACTATATACCGATACGCTAGCGAAATCTTAATAAAGACTTTATTATTAATAAGATATATATAGCCGGCTAGTAGTAGGAGATATAGAATAAACTATTTAATAACTCGACCGTTATATTAATAATAATAGGATCGAATAAGATTTATTTATCTCGAATATACAGAGACTAGTAGGCCTAGCCGGTTTATATTACTATCGGGAACCTCGAACGGAGTATATAACGAGTAGGGACTCGGCTAAGGATAATATTACTAGGTTTAATACTAATAATCTATAATAAAACGAAAGCCGAAGTATATTACTATATTTTAGGGCTTATAATAAAGGGTAAGTTAATCGTAATTATAATTATTATTTATTTATATTAACGGCGTGATTTTAAAATATTTAAAAAGCACGCTCGGAAGGGGATTCATATTATATATACGGATAAACTAATTCGACGATATTATCCGATCTTAACTTCTATATTTAGCGACTATAAAGAATAAGTTTTAATTACCTTTATTAAAAATAGTAAATATTATCCGGTATATTTAGTATTATTAAATAAATACGAGCGATTATACCCTAAGGTCCTATATCCTCTAAGGATACCGGAGCGATATATAGAATAATTACGCGTTTAGAGGACCTATAATAAGGATATACCTAAATAACTATCGGATATAATAGTATATAACCGCCGTAACTTCGCGGAAGACTATTTCGCGGTTAATATCTTCGAGATCTAGATATTTAATATATTATATATTTTAATAATAAAGGGGCTAATAAACTACTTTTTAAACTAATAAACTTAATACGTTAGAGAGGGTAGAATAAAAGAAGAAATAAAAACTCTACTCGATAATCGATTTCGAGCCGTACCTAAATATATTAATTTAAAGCGTTTCCCAAACTTTAGTAAAATTAGTTAATAAACGGGGGAGGAGAGTAAATAATTTTTATAAATAATTATACCCGTATTTACCCCTCTACTATTAGAAAAGGTACCCGAAATATTATATATAGGACGAGCGATTATTAACTTTATTATATTTATAAAATATCGTTCGTATAACGAAGAAACGTTTAGGTATATAGATATAGTATTAAATAAAATTAATCTATTAAAAAAAGTCTTTAGGAAGTATAGGCCGATTAATAAAAAAACGAGCGAGTTATATTTTAACTTCTCTAAATTCTACGTCTTTATTTACGTAATATCTATAATTAGATAATACGGTCCACCGGACTCTTATAGTATTTAAATAATAAAGAGGATATACCCAATATTATTAAAAAATAATTATAAGCGAACGAATAAATATAATAATTACTAGGAGTAAATTATTTATTTAATTCGAGTTCGATTTTATAATTCTATAATTAATATTTAGGTAATACTTTTATAATTATCTTTTTTTAAAAAAAAATACTTTTATTTTTAATACTCTTTAAAGATATTAAGAGGTTCGTTTTTATTTTTAAAAATTTTAATTTATTCGCTCTATTAACTTCTTTAGTTAATATATATCGAATTAAATCCTCGTATAAAATTATTCTTTTTCGAAGATAAAATATTATAAACTTCGATTAAATTACGGTTCGACTTCTTATCTATAACTATTCTTTATAAATATATAGATATTATACTAGCTATATCTCTAATACACGAAAATATAAATATTCCTTTTTTTTAATTAATTATTAGATTAGATTATTTTAATTAAAGTATCTTTAAAATAATATAATAAATAATTATTTTTATTATATCGAAAGTAATTTCCTTATAATAATATTAAATAATAATTAATAACGAGAATATTTCCTTATTTATTCTTTTTATTAATAGTTTTAACCCGTCGATTAATTAAAGTTTATATTATTCTTTTTTTTAAATTAATAGGTTAGTTATTTAAAATATTATTCGAGATATAAAATTACGAGTTATTTTTAAATCTATTATTATAATAACCTTATATTCGTTAACTTTTATTAGTATTCGTATATATATACCGTACTAAACTAAGTATAAATATTATTCTAAAATTAATATATTAATCTCTTTATATTTTCTCTTAATATAAGGGACTAGTTTTTTCCCGACGAAAATAAAATCTATAATACTCTTTAAATTTAAAATATCTCTTATATCCTTCGATTAAATAATAATATTATTTATTTTAATTATAATATTTTCGTTCTTTATTCTATTTTATTTAATTTTATAATTTTAACTCCTAGTCCTTATTATAGCCTAAGAAGATCTAGTTCTTCTTTTTTTTAATTAAATATTACGGGTAGTTATCTCTTATATAGTTATTCTACTAATTATAATTATATCCTAGTTTCGCGATATACCCTCGCTCTCCTAATTTATTATAATAATATTAATAGTATTCGCTTATATATATTAATTAATATATCTTTTTATATCGTGGGTAATACTCGTTATAGGTATAATTAATTTTAGAGGGTTATTTTTTTTCTTTTTTCTTATCTTTAAGTTTCTTTTCTAATATAATAAACTAAATTCTAAAATTATCGAGGTAATCTACTAACTAAAGTTATTCTTTAGAATTTATTATATTTTATTTTTATTTTTATCCTTCCTCTAAATCCTCCTTTAGAGTTTTATCGTTATTATTATCTAGTTTTCCGAGTTCTCGAATTCTTTAAATAATCTCCTCCTTAATACCCCTTTACTTCTTTAATAAATCGTTAAATCTAATATTATTTTATATTAAATCTTTAAAGGACTCGGTTATATTATCTAGTATCTCCTTCTTAAATATATTTAATTATTATCGATTTATTATATTCTTCGAATAATAGTTCCTAGTAATATGGCCCGGTTTATTACAATTATAATAATTCATTATTTTCTTTCCCTTATATTATTATTTACCCTCTTTTTAGAATCCTTTTATAAATTACTTCTTTATAAAATCGAGTTTTATTAATATATAATTATACGAGTTAAGTTTCTTACGGCGATAATAATTAACCGAATTATATTTGTTATTATAAACTTTTAAATATTCTTATTCGTTAATCCCTTCGTTATAATATTTCTTTATTATATATTTATATAACTTATTATCGATTTTAATTATTTATTCTATAAGTATATCGAGGTCTTTAATATTAATTTTTATTTATATAAATTTATCTTTAATATTATCTTTTAATCCTCGTAGATATATTATTATAAAAGTAGTATCGTCCTAGTCCGTTATTATTATATAGTATGAAATTATACCGAATAATCGAATACCGATTTCCGCTATATTAAATATTAAATAATACGAACTATTATATTACTCTTATTAGAAAGTTTAAATATACGACGAATTTTAATTTAGAAACGAGAGAAATTCTTTATTTATAACTCTTTATCTTAATTATTAATATCGTTTAATTCTTTTATATAATATTTCAAAAATAATTTAATTTATTTCTACGTATCGCCTTTTATATAAATAATAGTAGAGGTTATTTATTTATTAACTAGTATATTTTTCTCGTTAAAGGCGAAGAATAATTAAAGTTAAATAAATTAATCGTTAAGTTTTTTATACTTTTTATAGTATTAATCTAAACGAGAGACTTTAATATAATCTTTATCTTCTATAATATTACGTCTTCTAGTATCGTTTTAAATATTTAAGGCTAAAGTTCTTTATAATTTTAAAATATTTATCTTAAGTATATTTAAAGTATTAAGACTCTCTATTTAATATTTTAATATAACGTGGATAGAACCTAAATTAGTTTTTTAAAAAGAAGTATTAAGAATTAATAAATAATAGGTTTTATATAAATATTAAATTATAACTAAATAAATTTAATAAACTTAATTAATAATTTAATAAATATTTATATTTAGAATTTATAATAAAAGTTTTAAAGGAAATTAAATACGAAGCTTTTATTTATTAAAAAAGTACGTAGTTTATATAGAGGAATAAAACTATTTTATTTATCCTATTTACTTATTTATTCCTTTATTAAGTAATTAAATTGTTAAGCGTTTACTCTATTTATTAATTTATATAATATATCGAGTAGTAAGTAATTTCTTAGTTTATTAAATATATTAAGTATACTAAAGTCCGAAGAGAACCTTGATCGTAATAATACTCTATCCCGACTATAGTAGAAAGACGTAGTTAAGGACTTTTTAGAAAGCGAGCTAGATATACTCTAAGTATATATATATAAGGTCTATATATTAATAGAAATAAATATAGAATTTAAATAAGAATTACTTTAAGGGTATTAGAATAACGACTTTTAAATCAAAATAAATTATATATTTAACTATAATATAGAAATTAGCGAGGACGCCGTAGATCTTTCTTTTTCGAAGTAGAATAACGGTTTAATATAATATACTAATAATTTAGTTATTAATCGCGTATATATATCGGAGCGCCTATATATACCTTCTTTATATATATCTTCTTTATTTAACGTCGTATAATCTAACTTATCCGAGCGAGACGATTTAGAGTTAGAATAAAAACTAGAGTATATTTTTAATAACCGCGTTATTAAAAAAGAGAAGAATTATATTACCGAATACTTTTTATTTTAAAAAGATTAAGGATTTATATAAGACCGTTAAATATACGTTAAAAATATTCTTATAAACGAATTTATTAAAGAATATAAATAGTAGATTAATTATTAAACTAAATTCTTCTCCTAGAGTCGATAACTCTAAAAGTATAATTATATTTCTCTTTTATATTATCGCCCTTTACTTACTCTTATTAGGAAATAGTTATTATATTAAATCTATTTATCGAGCTTTATTTAGAGTACGGGTACTACGATAATATTAAAAGAGTATTATACCGAGAACCGGTAAAACTATTTTTTAATAATTTTAAATTATTCGCTTAGTCGCACGTAGAGCTATATAGCTCGAATATTTTAATAATATATTATTTATATACTCTCTTATATAGATTTAGGTATATATTCTTTATTATCGTTATTTCTTAATTAAATAATATATTTATAAAGGAAAGAGCTTCGGATAATATATTAATTATATAATTATTCGGCCGAATCGAGACTAGCTCCGCGCTAAAATAGTTTTAATTCTAAAAGTACCGTTAAACGACTTTCCTTAACTAGTTAAATTTACGTTAAGACTTTACTTTTTTAATATATATTTAAAGCCTTAATCCTTTAATATTAATACTCCTATAACGTTATATATATATACTTTAATTTTATTAATATTATGGCTTTTATTATTAATTATTTATATTATCTTTATATTTATTTATCCCCTTATTTTATTATCGCGATTTTAATATTAAATTTTACGACTCTATATTAAATTTTAAAACTCTACGGGCCTATTTATAATTAATCGATAATTTAGAATATATATTATTTACTTATTTACTTTTATTTATAAACGTTATTTACGTTATTATTTACGATACTCTATATAAGTATATTAACAAGGGCGTTAATTTCTTTTTTTTAAAAAAGACGATTTATTATAGGGTAGACTTTAATAAAAATATTATTATAAATATTTATTACAACGGCGGGCTAAGCCCTACTACTAGCTTTATCGAGATTAGAGTAATATTAAAATTCTAGTATATTAAAGCCAAATCCTCTATAAAATAATTAATATCTTTTATATTATATATTATTATATTAACTCTTTATTACGTCGCTATTACCTCTATTAAGCTTGATAATATTATAATTATATATATTATTATAATCTTTACTATCTTTACCGCCCTTAATAAAAGTTATTAAAGAGGAAGATTATATATATAAATAAAATATTTATAACGATCTCCTAGTTAAGTATTAGGTTATAGTACTTAGGGTATTTATAATAATATGAAAGTAAATATAAAGCCTTAATAGGAGAATAATCTTTATATTTAAATAATAAAATTAATTTCTAAAGAGTTAGAGCGAGGGCTTTAAACCTCTTATTTCTAAAAAGAGCTTCGGAGTACCGGAAATTATAATATAATACTATAATATAAATAGTGTAACCACGCCGTATACTTTTTATATAGGATCTATATATTATATTTAATAACTACTATAAAGTTAGTTTTAGTATAATATAATAATTACCTCCCTTTTTAGAGGTTTCGCCCTCGAAACTAGTAAATATTAATTTAATACTTCGATATTTCTAACGAAAGAGTATAATATAGGAGAGTTTAAATTAAATAGAGTATACGTGTAACGCCTATACCTCCTATTTATTTCTATTAATCTCCTATTTTTTTAGTAGTAATATATAAATAAAAAACCTCTAAATCTAGTAGGAAAAAAGAAGGGAAATAAATTATATTTTAAAATTAATAAAATATCGCGTACGCCTCGCGTATTAGCGTAATTATATAATTATAAATTATACTAGGTATTCGATAAAAACCTTAAAACCTAAAGAGAAAAGTAAAGGAAAGAATATTATAATTATTATTAAAAATTATAAATCTTTACTACTAGTAGAGCTTTAGCGATATCGGTAGTAAAATTAATTATTCTACCCTATTATTTAGGAAGAACTCTAGTTATAAGAGTAAATATATACGGGTAATAATTTTAACGTAGGTATAAAGCCTTCGCCGACTTCTTAACTTTTCTTTTTTTATGTTATCCTATTATCTTCTATATATATAAACTCCTATATATTACTATCGATAATTATATTATATTTAGACTTTTATTAATTTATAATAGCCTCGGCCGTATTTCTAATCTTTTTCTTCGAGGTTATAAATATTATATATATATTCCGTAGGTAAGACTAGAGTTAATATATTATAATTTAAATAAATCTTTTTTTTCTTCTTTTAAATTCTTTCTTTAATTTTATAATTATTAAAATAAATAAATAATTTATTCTATCTTTAAATAAGGTACTTATTTATATTTTAAAAGAATTAATATTATCGTAATATTTATTTTATTTTTAAATTATTAATTCTAAACTTTATTTTATTAATAATATATATATAGCTAGATTACTTTAATCCTTAATATATTAATTTAATCTCTATAGTATACGATATTAACGAGAATATTTAGATATTTAATATATCCTCGACTTTTACTCCTCGTAAAATAACCGCCCGTTCTATTTTTACCCCGCCTTTATCCGTATTTTTATACCTCCGTTATTTTAAGCGGGTAGGCCTAGATAATTATATTTTATATAATAAAATATTATATATAAAATATACCTATTACGTAAAGAATAAATATTTATATAATTTTATATATCGTTTATATTCTAAAACTAAATTATATTAACGTATCTAGATTCCTTCTAAATTTTATACTTTTATAAAAAAAATCTTAACCGTTTAGAATATTAAGGCCTTAATAAACGTCTTCGCGAGTATATCGCTAGATATATAAAAGATATTATAACCTTTCTTTAAAAAATTAAACCTAGAAGTAATAATATTAAAAAGGGGAAAAATATATTATAATTAATATCTCGGTTTATTATAAATATCGAGGGTATAAATAATATCTTTTATACTCTAATAAATTAATATAATTTAGATATAATTCGTATATTAATAATTTTTTAGAGAGAGATTATTACCCGGGATATAAGTATACCCTAAAGTAAAATTATATAATATTAATTTAACGATCTACTCGAATCGACGAACGAAGATAAAGTCGATAATAAAAACGAAGACGAAACTCGTACGCGTTATATATAAAATATTTCCGAATATAACTCTCCTCTCGGCTTTAATCCCGCTACCGATTAATTTAATATATTTATTCTTTATAATCGCTTTATTATTAATCCTACCCTTCTTTTTAATAATATATAACGAGTTATAATATTTAGACGTAAAGCTTTTTTAATTAAAAATATCGTTATTTATTCCGATCTTTTTAAACCTCGCCTTTAATACGACGGTATAAAGAGTATAAATCGCTATATATTAAATAAATTAATATCTTCTTATAAGGTTTTTAAGGAAGAAGTTAAAAATAATATTAATATTAATATTAATATTTTTATTTCTATTTTTAGCTCTCGTTTTTTAACTCGATTTCCTAGTCGCGTTTTTATTTATAAATAACCGAGTTTTAAAATTAAGAAAACTAGCCACTTTAAATATAAACTTATTTATAAATACTACGTTAACCGTAAAGATATATCTTACTCGAAGTCTATTAATCAAAAGTAGCTAGTAGTAATTAATAATTAATAATATTTCCTCTTCTCATTTTTTGTTTTTTATATCTTTTCTATTTATATACTCTCCTCGAATACTTCTCGTAATTCTAGTATATTATCTAAATTATTTATATTAACCTATTTATTAAAGGACTCTAATTATCCTAATTATTTTATAAGGTAAAATACCTCGCTTTTTATCTTCTTCTTCTTTAATATCTTTTCTATTTTTTATTCGTTCGTATTATTTATTAATTCCAGTAGAGGTATATTAAGAATCGAAATATTACTCTACCGTTAATAATACGGCTCTAGAAGCGATATATAAAAAACATTATAAATTCGGTAGCTAGTCGGTAATACTAGGCGGTATATTTATATTTCGACGGTATTTAAAATTTTAATTAGTCTAATTATTTTATAAGAGAGTTTCTTATTTAGTTATTTTTATATTAAATTTTTTAATTAATAATAATATAAAGTTATTTATATTAAATAATTTCGGTTTATAACTTTTATTATAATTACGTTTCTACGCCTCGACCGCGATAATCTAAACTTTTATTAAATACTCTCTTAAAGTATTTAATTTTTTAATTCTTTTTTATATTAATAATATTTCTCCCTCGTATATCTCGCCCTCGAGACGCGGTTTAAAAGATAAATTATAATTATATATAACTATAAATAGTATTTATTTTATTATCGTATACTATATACTATAGTATACCTATTTTATTATAGGTAAAAGTATTATTTAATTATTTTATTTACTTAAATAAAAGATTCTTAAATAATATTCTAAAGTTTAGTTCTAGCGTTTTATTTAATTATCCGTCTATAAATAAAATACGATATTTAGGCGCTTTTTAATCTTTATTAAATAATATACCTTTAATTAAAATATACTCGTAAAAATAGACTCTTTATTAGAAATAATCTTATTAGGAACTCTAAACTTTAAGATAATCCTTTCGAATATTAATTCTATTAATCCCGTAGAGTCGATTATTTTAATAATTAAAATATATCGTAGTTAGTAACGAGATCCAGGTATATGTCCTACTAGTTACGAATTTTTAATTACTATTTATAGTAGTCTAAAGAGCTAAGAGATCTTATATCGCGATATATTAAATCTATCTCGTAGCGGTATTTATATTCTTAACGCGACCGTAGTATCGATAAAGAGAAATCTTTTTTTTTTCCTCCTCCTCCTCCTCCCTCCCTCTCCTTTAACGAATTAAAGCGATAAAGAACGAACCCTCTATAATATAATTAATTAAAAAAATAACCCGTAGTCGCGGCCCGATATATTAGAAAAAGGGAAGTATAAAAAGAACGCGTTTATTATACCTAGGTATAAAAAAGAGTATAGAATAAATATATATATATATATACCGAAATCTTAGGCTTAAATAAAGGCTCCCGTCTAACTATTTATTAAATATTAATAATATTCGAATTATAAACAGCTTCCTCTATTTTAAAAATTATAAAATAATCGTTATATAGAGTTTTATAGGACTAAATATTTTCCTTTACAATTAACGAGTAAGTAAAGTATAGGTACGTAAAGCGAAACTCGCGTAAATAAAAGAATCTTTATTTATACTCCTAGATATTAGTACCTATATAAGAGTCGTAATCTTAATAACCGGGTAACTATATTAAAATACCGGCGGGACGTGAAATCAGTTATAACGAAAAAATAACTACGTATATATAGTTAAAAATAAAGGCGAAAGAGTATAGAATAATAATAAAGAGGGATAATAAGGCTAGTATACCGGTATAATAAAATATATAATATTTAGCTACGGTTATATTTATATATATTATAAAGACTTAGGCCCGTAACGGAGATAAATAATAAATTTTAAAAGAACGGGCAAATATAAAGGATAAAATAATAAGATTATTTAGGGTTAATATAATTTTTTTTTTTAAAGATTTACGCGAAGAAGAAACCTAGAAAAAGAACTAATAATATATAAAAAAACTTATTAATTAATGGGCTAAAATATCTAGAACCGAGATTAAAAATAAACTAAAGTTTTTATCCTTTTAAAAGATTTCTTTAACGGCTATTTAGTAATACTATCGGATATTATATATATTCTATAGAACTCTCTTATAAGCGAAGTAGTTTTACTTAAATAAATATATAAATTAATTAATTAATTAATCAAAATATATCGTAATATCTTTATATATTTATTTATAACTATAAAGACCGTATTATAAACGCGTCCGTATCGTTTATTTAGAGGTAAATTAGTAATAAAATTTATTATAATTTCCTTCTACGACACCGTAGGATATAATAAAAAATTAATCTTATTATAAAAGCGGTATTAATATACCTTAACCCACTAATATATATTATATATATCGATATATTTTTATATATCGGCTTTTAAAGTACTCTAGAAATATTTTTTAATAAATAACTCCGTTATTTTCTTAATACTAAAGTATCTTATTAAAATATTATTATAATATTATTCTAGTAACTCTTCGCGGACTAATCCTTTTTTAATTATATAGATCTTATTATTATATTTAAGAATTAATATAAAATATAAAGTTTATACTCTAGCGGAATACTAATAATCCGCTTATATAATCTCGGCGATTTTTATTTACGAGTTGAAATTATCTTTTTATAAAATACGAATTATCTTAATTATTAATAAACTTTTAATATTATAAACTATTTCGTAAAATATTATTAACTTAATAATAATATATAGAATAAGTAATTTATAATTTATAGTTCTAGCGATAGGATTAAATAATTCCTCTATTATATTATAATCGATTTAAATAAACATTTTATTTAAACTCTTTAGAATTTCTTATTTAAATATTAACCCTTTAGGCCTAAATAAATATACTATCGAAGAATATATCTTTTTTATAATAAACTTTAAAGACCTTAGTAACGTAAATTTTATATATATTAAATTTTATATAATATTTACGAATATATTATTTAACGCCGGCGAAATATTATTTATATTTAGATCTTTTATATCTATAAATATATCTAATATTATAGCGAAAATAAGGCCTTAATTAATACCTTTTAAATTTAATAATTTTTATTATAATATAAGTAATATATTATCTAAAAAATTATCCTAATTTTTATAATTAAAATAACGCGAAGGGTTATTAATTAAATTACTTTTCTTAAAATAATACGAAATTAAGAAATTAAAAGATAAGAGTTTTATTACCTAGCGCGCCTAACGATTATTTAATTATTCAATATTTATAAAACTCTTTAAATTATTATAATTAATTAAAATTTTTATTTTATATAAACTATCTTTAAGATAATATCGTTATTATTTAAATATTATAATAATTACGAGGAGCTCTTTATTATAAATCTCGTATCGAATTTCTAAACTTTATATTTTACGGGACTAGAAAGTAACGGGATATTATTCGTTATTATTTTATAACTATATTAAAATCGTAATTATAATAAAATTAGTTATATTTATTTTAATCCGAATTTTTAATTCTAAATTAAAATATATAAGAATAGGTATATACGAGAATAAATCGCGAAGTAGGTAAAACGTTTATTCTACCTCTTTAGGTTATTTAAATAAATTAAATTTTTTATTATCTTAATTACTTTTTAATAAACCCGTTAATAGACTTATTATCTACGAATAATAATAAATAAATCGACGATAAAAATTAATAAAGCCTAAAAATACTTATATATTATAAAAGAACTTTGGTTTTAATTAAGACTAAATTATATTAATTTTATATTTATCTATTAATATACCTTCGGTATTTACGATAAATTCTAGAAATTTAATTAATCGAGTAAAAAACTTATATTTCTTAAGATTTATAAATAAGGAATATTTTCGTAGGTATTCGAGTATTTATTATATATAGTTAATATACTCCTCTTTTAAATTTAAATAAATTAGGATATTTATTAAGCCCGTTAACGATTTATTAATATAAGTTTAAAAAGTAATAAATATATTTATTAAACTAAATAATATTACTATATATTCGAAAAGATTATATTATATACGAAATATTATCTTTTATTTATCGCCTTCCTTAATTCTTATTCGATAATAAATATCTTTTAAATTAAATTTCGTAAATTATATAACGTTATTTAAGCGGTCTAGCGTCTTATTAATTAAAGATAACGGGTAGTAATTCTTAATAATAGTTTTATTAAAACCTCGGTAGTCGACGTAAAATCGTAGTTTATTATTCTTTTTTAAAATAAAAAGGATAAGAGCCCCGGCGGGGTTAACGAAATATTTAATTTAACCCTTTATTAAAGCCTCGTTTAGATATCTCCTTAACTCTATTAATTTTAGATTCGATAAATTATAGAGGGGCCCGTATAACGAGTTACTCTTTATATTAATTATATAATCGTCTCTTTTATATAACGATAATCGACCCGCTTCTTTGTTTAAAAAGATATTATTAAAATCTATAAATTCATTAGGAAGCGTAGGCGGTACGATAATAAAATTATTAAAAAATATTATATTAATAATAATATTACTTTTCCTAGTCTTATTCTTATTAATAAAATCTTAATTAAAGGGATTAGTTTTAATATAAATTAATATATAGACGTCGAAGAATACTAGGATATTAAGATTATCGACTAGAGAGTGAAAAACTAGGCCCGCTAGCGATAACTAGATAAATAGGAGAGTTATAAAACGACGATCTCTATATAAACTACTAACCCGGCTTAAAAGGGAGATTTATTCGAGGACTAGTTCAATTATTATAATTAATTAAAGAAGATTAAAAACTCTATAACGATATAATTAAAATATAGTAAAATCGGACTAAATAAATTTCTATATCGAATAAAGGTACCTATAGTCCGTAGTATTAACTACTAGTATAGATAAAGGAAATAGAGTATAAAGTATATATTATTATTTTACCCGGAACTAGCTAGGGATAAAACGGAGCTAATAGAATAAATAAATATATACGATTTTAGGAAGATATTAATACAGGCCTAAAATATATATATAACCGCGCGGTAAATAATAAAAACGTAATAACTCGGTTAATTCTCTTTTATTAAAGAATAGTTAGTATAATTTAAACTATCGCTAGGACCTAACGATATACCTAGACCTATAAAGAAGAGGAAGAAAAAGAAGAAACCGCCGGTCGGAGGGCCGTAGATATCGATTATTTAATAAATTTATAATAAAGCGGCCTATAAGTTTATAAAATAAATAAATAAAATCTAAAGCTAAAGTAGAAGAGAAACGGAGGGAAAGATAAATAATATTTTAAAATAATTATAATTATCGGCTACTAACTAGTAAAAAGAGGAAATAAATTATCGATAAATTAAAGTTTTTAACCGACGAGGTTTCTTTAATAGTTAGTAGACGCCGCTAGTAGCCCTATTAGGAGAGTATTCGCGGAACTCCCTTATTAATAAAGTAGTTTTACTAGAGTAGGTATATAAATTAATTAATATATAAATAATTAACTACGTTTTTAATAATTTCGTAAAATCCTTAAATAATTCTAATATATATATATTCGGCGCGATACCGAATCGTTAAATATATATATTATAGTCGGTTTAAATCTTTTCCTTTTTTATAACTAGTATATTTATAATAATAGACGAGTCTTTTTTACGTTTCGGATTAGCGTGGGGATCCCTAGAGGGAATACTAATATAGAGTAGAGTAAGGTAGGGCGTGGGGTAGAGATCGCGGTTCGATCTCTATTTTAAACTAGGGTAGAGTAGGGTAGAGATCCCTTAAAGATCTCTACTACGCTAAGGCGGATTTCTAATAATTATTCTAATAACGCTACTACCCCTATAGATATATATACTCATAGCTACTACTGCCTCTATAGATATACGTATTTATAACTACTACTACTACTGCTACCTCTATAGATATATATACTCATGGCTACTACTGCCCCTATAGATATATATACTTATGGCTACTACTACTACTGCTACCTCTATAGATATACGCACTCATAGCTACCTTAGCGTAGTGGCGGGGATCCGTCAAGGTCGATAGATATACCGTAGTAAACTAATTACCGGAAATAGCGCTTTACGTAGGCTTTAAAGGAGTATCGCGCTCTACTATATATTTAACTAGAGCTACTATTAGTTAGGACAGGATATTTTAATCCTATTAATAAGAATCCTATATATAGAGTATATTAAGGTAGTATTATTCCGGCTATAACCTTATAAGGAAAGGTATATTTAGTAGTATATTTTATATAATAGAATACTATATATTTAAAGTATCTACGATACTTTAAAGTAATATTATCCCCGCTATAACCTTATAAGGAATAGTCCGCTCTATAATATATACTATATAATAGAATAATAGCTCTAGAGTATATTAATATAATATCGTTATAACTATAACTTTATAAGGAATAGTCTATTTTATAATATATAATATATAGTATAATAGTAGCTAGAAGTGTACGCGATATTATATTAAATATAGTAGTACTTTATAGTTTATATAATCTCTCTTATAATTCTCCCTCTATATTACTTTAATATAAAAGTAATATATTTATTTCTCTAAAATTTAATTGGCTCGCTTATTTTTAATATAAACCTTATATTTAGGGGCCAAAAACGATAAAAGTATCTAGGGTCCTTTAATAGGTTTCGGAGATATCGGTAATAATTATTAATAGAGTTAAATAAACCGTTAATAAAGTATTAATAGAGTATTAATAAACTATACTAGATTCTTATTTAGGATTATAATTAAACGGTACTAAAGAGTATAACTAAGGTATATACTATTCTTAAATTAATAAAACTATATAAGAGTAACTATAAGGTAACTAATAAAGTTATTATTCGAAAATCTATTTATTTTATTACACTTATATATTAGTTTATTAGATTTATATCAAATAATTTATACCCTAGCCTCCTACGAGCCTCGTAAAGAAACCGTTTTATCCGTTTATATATATACCGCTAAGTAATAGGCCGTAGTTTTAAATAAATATTAAAAGAAGAAAGTCAAGCCCGGTATAATTTAGGAGGAAGGGATATAAAATATTAAATAAAGCCCTACCTATTTAGTAGGTAGAGACCGAGCGGATAGAAATAAAAAGGATTTATTTATAGTAAACTAAACCCTCTACTATCTAGGAGGAAGAGACTATACGGATCGATATAATCTACGTTAAATAAATTCTTAAAAATCGTTCTTTATTCGAAAAGTTATATTATATCCTCTAGATACTTTAACCTTAACGAGGTACATAGTATTATATAGGATACTTATATTAAATTTCTAGAGTAAATCGATCCTAAGGCTATAAAGAGAATTATTAATATTAAACTTCTAAAATAAATCGATATTAAGGCTATAAAAAGAATTATTAAATTTAGAATAAAGTTTTAAAGTAAGTTTAGTAACTATTTCTTAATATTAATTAAAGAACTCTACGAGAACCTAGTTTTTTAGTAAATATAAAAAGTTTTTAAATATTATTAATAAACCCTATATTACGATATAAGCCTACGTATCGCTAGAAAACTTTATACTACGATATAAATTTAGTTAGATATTTTAGTAAACCTTATATTACGATATAAATTTAGATATCGTTAATAAACTCTATACTACGAAGAAGTATACTTAATATAGTATAGGATAGTTAAGTAAATTTTACGCTAGGAATAATTCAAACCTAGTATATTTAATAATAAAGTAATGAACCTAGTTTATAAGAAGGCACGTATATTAATCTAAATACATTATCGTAAAGTCCGTATATATATATATATAGAAGAATAAGAGAGTAAAATTAGAAAGTTCACGACTAGATAGGGGGGAGGACGAGAGAGTAAGATTAAAGAATTCACGACTAGATAGGCTCGTATCGAAAAGATCTTAAAGATTATAAAGGGGAGGATAGGCTCGTATCGAAAAGATTTTAAAGATTATAAATAAAAGTATAAAAGGATAAAAGTAGAAAGTTCACTACTAGATAACTAGATAGGAGGGAGGACGAGAAAATAAAAATAAAAAATTTACTACTAGATAGGCTTATATCGAAAAGATTTTAAAGATTATAAATAGAAGAATAAAGGGGTTAAATAACCGCGCTATAAATTACCTTATATAAATTTAATAATATACGAATTTCCGTTTAAAAAATAGGATAAAAGTTACTTTCCTTATAGTCCTTTAAATATAGGTTATAGATACGGAAATAATATATTTATTAGACGGGATAAATATTATTATATATAAAATAGTCCTAGGATAAGAGGTTTACGAGTAAAGTAATAGTACGAATTAAATAATAATATAAGTACGAATTATAATTTACGATTACTATATAATAATTAGTTAAACTATACTAGAAACTTAATTAAAGCGCGAATTACTAGTAAGAATAATTACGTAATTAATAATAACTATATTAACTCGGCTAGGTTACGACGGAATATACTACGCGTAGACGTAACGGTATAGTACGATTTACGATTTGTAATTACTACGTGATAATTAGCTAAACCGTGCTAGAAACTTAATTAAAATACGAATTACTAGTAAGAATAACTACGTAACTAATAGTGACTATATTACTAGATAATAGGAAAAGGTAAATATACTAAAACCCGAGGTATATACTAATTATATATTCCTACTTTTTCTAATTATACCGAGGAGGTATAGTATATTCCTAATCTTTCTAATTATATTATAGGAGGTATAATATATTCCTATTTTTTCTAATTATATCGAGGAGGTATAGTATATTCCTACTCTTTTTAATTATATCGAGGAGGTATAGTATATTCCTACTCTTTTTAATTATACCGAGGAGGTAAAGGGTTTAAGGGAGGAAGTAAAGCGTTAAGGGAGGTATAGGCGTTAAGGGAGGTATAGGCGTTGAGGGAGGTATAGGCGTTGAGGGATAAAATAAACGTTAAGGGAGGTATAAATATTAAGATTTTAAAAGAGGAAGTAAGACTTAAAGGAGAGAGTAAGGTTTAAGGGAGAGAGTAAAGTTTAAGGGAGCTATAAGTATTAAGGGAGAGAGTAAGGTTTAAAGGAGCTATAAGCGTTAAGGCTTTAAGGGAGGAAATAAAGTTTAAGGAAACGAGGTTTAAGAAAACTATAAGCGTTGAGGCTTTGAGGGAGGAAGCGAGGTTTAAAGAAACGAGGTTTAAGGAAGTTATAAACGTTGAGGCTTTAAGGGAGGAAGCGAGGTTTAAGGAAATTATAAGTATTAAGGCTTTAAGGGAGGAAGTAAGATTTGGAAGATAAATCTAGTAGAGTAGTACTAGAGCTATAACGACGTATATAATTATAGTACCCTAGTTATTAAGCCTTTTATATTAAAATTAAAAATATAATTAGTAGAGGCCTTTAGTTAAGGGGATAGAGAGGGGATTTATTAATATAATCGACGAAGTAATAGTAGCGCTAGGTTTATTATATTTATAAAGTTTTTTACTTCTACCGTTTTCTAGTTACGTTATTAAATATTAGAGTAAATACGTAGTCTATCGGGCGAATATATACTACCGCTATATTACTAAGCCTTCGGATCTTTAATATTATAATAAAAGTTATATAAATAGTAAAAAAAGACCCGTTTTCTAAATACTCCTAGTAAAGTCCGATATAAATAATCGCGGTAGGTATCTTTTGATTTTTTTAATTTTGAATCTACTAAGCTACTTTAGTAGGTGAAATAATATTAGAAAGTATATTTATTAATAAGGTACGAGAGGTAGTATTATCGGCGATTATAAAACTAGTAATTCTCCGCCCGAGAAATAAAATTAGAGGCGTTATATTAATTCTATTACTAGTATTTCCGTTTATTAGAAGAGATTTATTTCGAAGCTAGGCTATTTAAAAAAGTATATAGTAATATTATACTTTAAGATTATACTTCTCTAAACTAAATACTATTAATAAATATAAAGTAATTCTATTATTTATTATATTATTGATTTTTAAGGCTCGAGATATTAATTAATTATCCTAGATATATCTCGTAGGGATAGAAATACCCATATAGCGGGAGTATTAAACGGGATATTATAGGTCCTTAATAGAATATTCTATACCTATTATAATAATAGTCCTATAAATTATAATTAACGAGTTATTAGATAAACGATAGCCTAGGCTCCTAGGTTATTAGAGAAGTATCGTTTTTTATTTTTTAATTTCTTCTTTCTTATTATAGTTTACCTAGCTTTTTTAGTATCGTTTAAAGCTTCTTTACCTCTTTATTAAAAACTAGAAATAAACGAAGCTTTATTAGGTTTGAATAAGTAAAGGAAAATTAAAATAATACGACCCTTCGTAGTATAAAAAAATCGATATCCTTATATTTAGTCTCGTATAGAATACGTTATTAGGAAGTTGGCGGTGAAGGAGTATAAAACCTATCTCTATTATAGTATAATATTAAGATATAGATTAAGAGTATATTATTTTTAATATCTCTATAGTCTATAATTTAGTAAATAGTTAGTAGTAAAACTTAATAGAGATCGGGTTTTTTTAAATTATATAGATCGAAGGTCGATAATATAATAAAAATAAAATCATAATTAATTTTTCGAGTTAATACTATTTACGATGATTTTTAATAAGTGTACTTTAAGGAATTTAGAAACTTAATAATATTAATAAGAATAATTATTTCTAGTTAGTAGCGAATAGATTTTACTTACTTATATTAATTAAATATTACCGTCGATTCTCGCGAGGTTATAATAATAGTAATAATTAATATAGCGAAAAGTGGAAATCTTGAGCTCTTTATCTCGTAGGTACTCGAGGAGTAATAAATACTTCAATTAAAGGAACTTAATTCCTTATAGCTTTATTTTATAGTAATTAGTATTTATTTAGTATTTCTTACTTTTAACGAGGAAGCCTACGATAGATAAGTTAAAAGATATTATATATATTAACCTAAAGAGTAATTAGTAATAAACGGTAATATTATTAAAAAGAGTAGAATAAACGAAGCTATCTCTATTCTTAAGTAAATTATAATAGATTTTTACTAGATAAACTATCTTATTTATATAGTAATAAATATAAATATATTCGGCTAGATAGGGTATTATTAAAAATAGAGTATTAATCCTATATATAAGAGCTAACCTAAAGCCTAGCCAAATATATTTTGAATAGTAAACTATCGTAATATCCTCCGCTAAAGAGTATATCGAGTACTAGATCTTTAAGGAAGGTATTATTTAGATATATATAATAATAATAAGTAAAAAAATATAGAGTAAATATATAGACTAGATATTTTATAGCGCGAGTAAAGTTAAGTATTACACTTTACCTAGTAAATATTTTAGTAACGATAAAAAGTTATCTTTATTTTTATCTTTATCCTTATTATCGGTAGATAATATTGATTCCTCGTCGCTAGTATCGGCTAGCGTTCTATTATAGTAGATATAATTCTCGTCTTTATTAGGGTTAAGTATTAATTTAGTTCGACGCGAAGGTCTTCGAATATAAAACTCGACTAAGACTAGATCCTTAATTTATACTTTCTTATATTTCTAAGAAATCGCTATACGATTAAACTATTATAGAATATTATCGCGATTATACGAGGAGATTTTAAAGGTAGTATTATTATTATATTAATCTATCTAAAATTTAACCCTAGCGGCGAGGATTAACTAGATACCTAGTAAAAGTAATTAATATTAATATAATAAAGTAATAATACGTTAAGTTACCTATATTTAAAGAAATATTATTATTTTTTTTTAATTCGTTTAGTCTCAACGATATCTATAGCTTTATTCGCGAACTCTATTATTTATTAGAATAAAGATAGTAAATAGAGCTTTATAAATAATTTAACGAGTTACGATATATTCGTCTCGGCTTTTAACTAGCCGGTAGTATCTTTTTTAAAAAACTCTTCGATTTTAAACTAAATAAAATATAAATAGAAATATTCGATAGAAGTAAAAGTAGTTATATCTTTATATTAACGATAACCCTTATTTTCTAGTTCGTCCTATAATATCCTATCCACCGCCGTACTTCTCTAAATATTAGCGACGATCTATCTTTATAGGGAAAGATTTTCTTAATTAAAGACCTATACTTTTTAAAATTAAACTATCGGAGGTAATATATATATAAAGTATAGAGTAGATTCTTAAACTTCGATATAATATCGGGGTTTATCCATTCCTCGTTAGATCCTATTAAAGATAGGGACGGTAATAGTATTAATTTATTATTATTATTATATCTCTTTAGTTTTTTCTATCTCGCTAGCTCTTCTCCTAATCTTCGGTTATCTTAGTTAACGATAGTTTAAAAGTCTTTATCCGGTTACTACAGTTTATTTAATAAAGTTCCGTCGCTCTAAATTAATTAATATTAAACCCGGAAGTAGAATGGACGAGCCTATTATTTAATAGTTATTTAATTTAGGTTTCTTTCCCTTCCCTTTTTTAATCTTCTCTTTTAACTTCGAGGCTTTAGCTTTTTTAGCTTTCTACTATAATTATAATAATAATACTTTACGTTTACTACCTCGAGTAGGAGTAGTTAGAGGCTAAATATCCTAGTACCTAAATTATAATAATAATTAATTTACTATACCTTAGGCTATATTTTCTAGCTTATTTTAAATATATATATAAAATTAAGAATAAGAAGAGAGGGTAGAACGAGTAGTAGTAGGTTTAGAATAAATAATAGTAGTTTAGAGAAGCGGGGAATTCTATTTATAGGAGTTATCTAATATACCGAAATTCTCCCGTACTAGTATAAAATACCTTAGGTATATAAAAGAGAGTAGAGATAAATATATTTTAAATATCTCGAAATTATAACGTAAGATATATAGTAGTTAAAATCGCTAGTACTTTAACCCTTAATATTATTTAATACCTACTAGTAAATAGGTATGAAGTTCTAAATCAAAGGCGTCGTTAGTAGAGAAGGCCCTAATTTATATACTAGCGACCGTCTCTTTTCCCAATTTTTATTACTATCCTAAATCCTTCCTAAAAATAAACTAGTTATATAATCGAAGTAAAAAGGAGGGCTATACTTTAAATCCTATAAACTTATTATAATCGAAGTAATAAACTATATTAGGAGGTTAACTAGAGGGTTATAAATATTAAATTTATAACTATAAATACCTAGGCTCATTATATAAATAAGGTATCTTAGTATAAGGGACTATCGGGAACTATAGTACTACGGGTAGAAATAAGAGCTATATATAATTTATATAAGAAATAAATAATATAGAAGGGAAGTTTTAGGTTAATAGTTTCTCCGAGCTAACTAAATATCGCGATAATGAGTATTAGCTAAAACTTTTCTTCTAGGTTATAATAAACTACTATTTTAATTAACTATTTTATATAGTTACCTAAATATATTACTCATTACTTTATTATTTCTAAAAATATTTATATTAGAGCGTTTATCTCTAGTACTTCCCGCGTCTTTCTCTAATCTCCTACTATATTATAGTTATTTTAAAATCCTCTTTAGTTTTCCTATAGCCTCGAAGTCCTTTTAAATAAATACCTTATTCCTCTATTACGCCATTATATAGTTCTACTAATTTTATACTAGTTATAGATTTATAATATCGGGTAATATATACCTTATAGCCCTCGCTCGCTATATATAGAAAGATAATATAGATCTAATATAGTATCGAGGCCGAATACCCGTAATAAGGGGGCCGCCTATATTAAAATAGCCGAGATTTATAAATATAAAGGTTGGTTTTAAACCTGAGTAGGTACTAACTAATAAATCGGAACTATTATTATTTCTAGAAAGCGATAATATATTTGAATATTTAAATATCCTGGACACGGTTACTAATAGCGAGATAATAGTAAATATATATATTAAGATATACTATTCGTCACTAATTTTTTTAGAGTATAATTAATATAACGAATAATTTACTCGTTATAATCGAAAATATAGCGCCTAATAACCTTATTAACTTAGTATTTAATAGAGAGGCTTATAAGGAATCGGATAATAATAATAATAATAAGAATAATAATAGATTTTCAGAATTTTAATACGTGTTCTCGTAGTTATAAAGTATTACTATAAACGCTTTAATAGATATAGCGCTACCTAAATAAGAATTCATTAATAATTTTAGTAAAATAGAGCTCCTCTAAAATAAAACTCCGCTAAATACTATAATACCCCCGTTATTACGTCGTATATTAATTACCGACTTATTTAAAGAGAGCCTAAGCGAAAGAGCTTAAATTAAATTAAATAATTTCACTATAATCTTTAATATATAGTATTAAATAATAGGCCTCTCGCGCTACTACTATTAAAATCTCTTTAAGGTATTTTTATTTCTCGAATTTATTTAAACCCTTAAGTACCTACCCCGATCTATCGCGATTATTAAAAAATATATAAGAGAGTAGTTACTATTTCTAAAGTTAAGGAAGTAAAAGATTACGGTAAACCCGATGAAATTAGTTATAGTAGGGGCGAGGATAAAAAAGAAGGGTAAAAAGAAAGCGCTAAAGACTATAATAAAGAATATAATTTTCTTCGATCCGCCGGAGTTATTTAAGATAATTCTTACCTTTTCTTCTATTAAGTCGAAAATATATACTAGTATAATATATTAAATAAATAAACCTACGGAGTTATATTACTTTAAAATATAGGCGTCTTCGATTAAAATATACTCGAGCGAGTATAATAAGATACGAGATAATAAAATTATTATTTTTCTATTAGATACGGTCTTCTATATATATAGAGACTTAATATATACGTATATAAATAATAAGGTAGACTATTATTTTAATAAAGTCGCCGTAATAGAGAAAGATTTTCGAAGCGATATTAAAGGTATTATAATATTTAAGATTAATTATTTCCGTACCCTAACTAGGATTAATATAGAATAATTAAACTTTCTAATATTACGTTAATTAATATCTAAAGAAGTATTCCTCTCGTTTTAGGAATTTGATTAAGTTATTAAAAATAATATCGTTTTATTAGAGCCGGATATATATTACGATTATTAGTATAAAGGTATATTGGTCTCCCTTAATAAATACCCCGCTGTATATATTTTAAACTTTATAGTTCGTAATACTATCGATACCGATATAGAGATAATCTACCCTCTATAGTTATTATATCTTAACCGCGGCGAGCTCGAACTACGTTATTATAGTTAGTCCCGCCTATTTAGCTTCGTTAGGTCGATTTATATCTTCTTACTTCTCTTTATATTCATCGATAAATTTAGTTTATATAGGAATATATACCGCGCTATCCTCGGCTTCTACTAAATACTGGCGGGAATAATATAGCGGGAGTATAAAAAACGAGTAAATATCTTTCTACTCGCGCTAAGGCTTTACGGAGTAATATTCTCGGATATTATATAAATACTAGAGCCGAGCCTACGTTAATTAGATAATAAAATTACGATGAATATTAATAACGTAGAGACCTTAATCTATATATATACTTTAGTATTTACGGGGGATATAACGTAGTAGTTAAAAAATATTAATATAATAACCGCTAAGGCCGATCGTAAATATAGTAAATATTTAATACTAGTAAATTAAAGAGCTAATTTAACGTTCGATATTAAAGTTAATAACCGATATTATCACCGAGTACTAGAAGAAAGGAATAGATATAAGGCGGCGGAAAAGAGCGATAAAACTTTCTAGGTACTCGGAATACTACGAGAATAAATACTACTCATTAATATTACCCCCGTATTAGACATTATTCGATCTCGGCCATTAGATATAGTATATTCTAAATTAATAAATATCGCTAAATAAGCCTAAGAAGTCCTTATTAACGCGGTTTTAATTAAATAAAATCTTAAGGCCTACTCCGTAGAGCTTCGTAACTTTCTATTCCTATTTAACTAGAGGTATATTTAATTACCCGCTACTTACCTTATTTATCTACGTATATAAAAATATACTCGGCTATCGATTATCTACCCTCTATTATTTAGGATTTAATTAGAATCATAGTAAATTAAACCTTATTATTTAAAAGTAGTAAAGACGATTTAGTCTCCGCGAACGAAGTTAGATATAATAGACTTAATTATTTAAACTTTCGCGATAATAATAATTAATAATATAGTTATCCTAACCTAAAGGATATTATAGGTAAATTATAATAATTTAAATATTATTATAATAACTTTACGAAAATCGTTTTAAAGACTCTACGAATACGTATATATCTCGTCGACCTCCGAGTTTAAGAAAGGCGGTATATTAATATCTTTAAAAAAGATAATACTTATACGTGGATCCGATACCGGGTAGGAAAACGCTAGTAATTTCGAAGACCTAATTAATTATAATTTAAATAATCGAGAGCTCGGTATTTTAAATAAGTAATTTATAATAGAGGGAAATTTAACTAAAGTTATTATCTCTTACCGAAATATATAGGTTAGGCCGAACGTATATATAGGTTTATATTACGTAGAGGTAATAAAGAAGTACGTAATACCTAATAACATTACGACTTTTAGCGGCGAAGATAAATATAGGTTAATCTTTTACTTTATTTAAATCATAATATATAATTTTCTTAGTTACTAATTTTAAATATTAGGGGTTTTAAGGTAGATATAATATATATAAATTTTAAGAATATTATTAAGGCTTTATTTACTAAAGAATTAATTTATTAAATTATTCGCTTTATATTAATAAGTTCGTTTAAAGTTAGTAAAAAGCGATTAATATTAAGTTTATAAAATATCTACGCCCGTTACCTATCTTTACTCGATACTTTACTATCTTTCTCTAAATAAAATTAGGGCGAGGATAATACTTTAAAACTTATAATATTATTGGACTACGATTATAATAATTTAGTAGCTATTAATTATTTATAAAGAGTATGAGTATTTAGGTAAAAGTAGTTACTATAACCTAACTATCTCTCTCCTCACGAAGTATTTTCGATAATATTATAGGAGGTATATAAAGTCGATTATAATAAAATTAATATAATATTTCTAAAGGTATATAGATTATAGTAGTACTAGAAGTTTATATTCACTAATAGGTTAGTATACTTTATTATATATTTTTAAAAATTATAAATTATAACTTTAGTTTTTCGCGGCGTTTTAAAGCGTTTATTTCACTAATAAATCTATTACTAATCTATAGAATATAGATATTTAGAGTACCGTATTATATTTAAAATAAGAGACTTTATTTTAATTAAAGATAACTAGATTATACGTCTAGATAAAGTATTCTTATATAAATTATCTAAAGGTCGATTAAGGCTCTTCGTTTATATATATCTAGTAAAGTAATTTAATACCCCGAAATTAAATCTTATTTTAGATACTTTTTATATAAAGCTCTCGGACTTTAAAACCATTATCGGGCTACCCGGAATTAGAAATAAAAAACTCTATATTATATATATCTACTAAATCAAAAAATCAAATAATATTTTAGGTAGTCTTCGACGAGGTAGATATACTCTATTACTTTATTAGAATCATAATATCTAATTTATATAAAGAAGTTATAACTACGTTTTCTTTCTTTTAAAATTAGGAAGATAGTGAACGCTAGTAGTAATTAGGCTAAAGACTTATTACGTAGTTAATATTAATAATAACTTTAATAAAAGTAAAATTCAAATCGTACCTAAAATATTATTAATAACCTTATTAATTCTATACTATAAATAAGTTATACGAGGTAGATTAAAGACTAGTATCTAAATTAATTTTATAGTTAAGAATTATACTCGAAAGGGCGAAAAACGCTAACGCCTTACTTAATATTGAAGTTATCTAGAATTCTTAGTATTAATTTAAAATTTCGAAAATATATCTACGAAAACGAGAAATACTATAATAAATAACTAGTAAAATATAAATACTAAAATTTTAACCTTTAATATTATCTAATATATATTAATAAGTTTATATAATTATCCGAGTATATAGCCTAGTTTATAGCGAGCGCCCTAGAGATAATAAATTCTTTCTTTAATATAACCGACCCTAATTAATCTATCCCTCTATTAAAGATATCCCGAATTAACGGATCGGTTATACTTTAAAAGGAGGTCGAAGTAGAGTCCTTTAAACTTTATATACTTATTATAAAAGAGATAATATTATCGACCTAGTTATTATTTAATATTTATCTACGAGATATAGAGTTTAAGCTCTACCGCCTAATATACTTTATATATCTTATAACTTTAGCTAATATATATAAAGGACTATCTAAAAATATAATAATATAGGCTAGTAATAAGGTTCGGGTATAAAGAGGGTATTAAATATATAGGCTAGTTACTAGCCTAGGTAAAAGAACGAATTTAATAACTTCTCTAAATCTAGCCGAGGACCACGATAATAAATATTATTATTACGGAGTTTAGTATTTTATAAAATTATATTAATAATACGTTTTACTAGGTATTTAATATTATATTTATTTCCTAAATTATAAAGTACCTAGTACTCTACTATCTCTAAAATCCTCTATATATATCCGTTTATCTCGCGGTTATTCTTTACGCCTTTAACTCTTTCGATAAAATTCTTTATTATTTCCCTAGCCTCTAAATAATTCTTTAGCGCCTTATTTTCTATAGTTTAGTACCTACTTTTTCTATTTCATTATCTACTAAGGCTATATACTATATATAGATAGATCGAGTTAATTATACCTAGTATAATTTAATTACACCGGTCGAGGAGGGCGAGTATAGATTTAATATAAATTTAAATATTATTTGCCCTAAGCCTAGGGCTGAAGCCGCCGCTAAACTCGCGTTAATAATAATTAAAAACTTTAATAAAATAACTATTTTAAAATCCAGTTATTATAATTTCTAAAATAAAATGAATAGTATAATTAATTAAGACGAGTTATTATAGATATAGAAAATTGACTAAAAGAATTTAATTATTTAGGATATATTTTTCATTAAAGAATTTTGGCCCCTAAATATAAATTACCTAATTCTCGCTCCGAATTATATTATCGTATATTAAATTATAAATAATTAACTCGCTGATAATTATTAGTAGGCTAACTACCTTAGGTATTTTAATATAATTTCCGATTACTTTTAACTAAGGCTAGTCAAGCCGCCTTTAGTTATAATTTAATTAGTTAGTACTTTCGGAAGATAATAACCGGCTGATATTTATTCTTTATAAATCACACGCCTTTTTAAAGCGCTAGAAAAGCTTAATTTAATTATATACTATAAATAGAAAGCGCCTAAAGCGCTGAAAAAGCTTAATCTAATTATATACTATAGATAGAAAAGCGCCTAAAGCGCTGAAAAAGCTTGATTTAATTATATATTATAAATAGAAAGCGCCTAAAGCGCTGAAAAGCTTGGCTGACTATTAATATAAATTATAGAACTAGTAAACCCTCGCCTCGCCCCTATTATTATCTCCTTATTTTATTCATTAATTATTCTCTTATACTAATTTATTTAGATTTATCTTTATCGCTTCTTTAAACCTTATAAATTCTATATTATAAAAGTAGAGTTATTTCGAGAGAATAAAGTACGATAAAAATTATTTTAAGATTAAAACGGGGTAGAGAGGGAGCCTAGAAGTAAATCTAAAAGGAGGCGTAGGAGGAGGAATACTCTTAGAAAGTTTAAGAATAGTTAATTGATTTCGGACTACTAGATAACGGAATATTTAAATAGTATACTAGCGGTAGGTAAGGTAGATATAGCTACGATTATTAATTAATACCCAGCGCGTATACCTTTAAAATTAGCGGCTTACGGTATTACTAGGATAATAAGAATATATTAGGCGCTTTATTTTCGATTAAGTAACTTCGAGATTATAATTTTTACTATTAGGTAGCGTATTTTTAAATACTCGTTAATAACGCGTAAAATAAATAGTAGGTAGCTTACGACGCCTAGATATATATATTTATACTATGAATACCTAAACCGGTATAAATTTATTGAAGGAAATCCTAGGAGGAATCGAGGGGTTATTAATCTAAAAGCTTTATTAATACTTTATTAATACTTTATTAATACTTTATTAATACTCTATTAATACTCTATCCAAATTTTATTCATAGTTTATTCGAGATCTACTTTTTAATTTCCTATCCTACCCGATATTCTACCGATGAGGCATTTATAGAGGTTTATATTATTTATACTATTTAGTAGAATAGACCTTTATATATAGTAGACTATATATATTTAATCTTAAAAACCAGAGTATCTATATTAGTAGAGTATTTATAGATAGTTTTATAGAATATATTATTTAGTAAGACTAGTAGCTAGGTTTGACTTTTTATTTTATACGATTTATAATTATTTATTATAGAGCGATTACGCCCTAATATAATACGTAGTTTATTCTACTATATATTATTTAGAAACCCTATTAATAGTCAATAACCTACGTAATTTTAAGTAGTAAAATACTGCTACTACTACTACCCCTATAGATATATACACTCATGGCTACTACTGCCTCTATAGATATACGTACTCATAGCTACTACTACCTCTATAGATATACGTACTCATGACTACCTTACTACTACCCCCATTATAGATTAATAATAAGATATATTATAGATTATACTATAGAGAAACGATTATTATAATAATTATTATAATTAATATTTATTATTATTCTTTCTTTTAACCGATTTTGAATCGAAATATTCTTTCGAATAAAATATTAAGTTTAAGGGAAAATACTAATATTAAAGCGTATTAATAAATATTTAAAAAGGGTTAGTTTTAAATTTAAAACTAAACTATTATTTAAGCGTCCCCTTAATTTTAAAATAAACGAATTAAACTACGTCTTTAATAAAACCTTCGGTTATATCTAACTTTAGGCTGATAATAGTCTTAATTTTAATATTACCTTGAATAATTATTAGGTCCGAGCGTTTATTCCATAAGTGCGCGCATCTATGGGGGCAGTAGTAGCCATGAGTGCGCATATCTATAGGGGCAGCAGCAGCCATGAGTACGTATATCTATGGGGGCAGTAGTAGCCATGAGTGCGCATATCTATGGGGGCAGCAGCAGCAGCAGTAGCCATGAGTGCGCATATCTATGGGGGCAGTAGTAGCCATGAGTACGCATATCTATAGGGGCAGCAGTA
>JAABUW010000730.1_pt1 | contig 61338 bp, 101 predicted proteins | sample 5560081 | NCBI WGS metagenome assembly JAABUW01 (sample SAMN10711882, study PRJNA513363) | rock metagenome | isolation source: Antarctica rocks | place: Antarctica: Victoria Land, Knobhead sud | reverse complement strand
GCGTCTGCATGCGGATGCTGTGCCAGCCGCCGCCCAGCTCCTCCATCCTGCCGCAAAAGATGAGGGAGCGAGATTTGTTGTTCGGTTGCACGAGCATGACTGCCATAAGCAGCTCGTCCAGCGACCGCCGACGTCTGCATGCGGATGCTGTGCCAGCCGCCGCCCAGCTTCTCCATCCTGCCGCAACAGATGAGGGACGAGGTTTGTTGTTCGGTTGTACGAGTATAACTGTTTTAGGCAGCTCGTCCAGCGACCGCCGCGTCTGCATGCGGATGCTGTGCCGGCCGCCCCCCAGCTCCTCCACACTGTCGCAGGACACGACGAGACAGTCGATGGGTCCGCACCTTGGTACGACCTGTTGCCGGCTCGCATCAAGGCGACGGCCGTCCAGTAGCTTCTACATGTCATCTTAAAAGCAGTTGTTTGCACGGACAGCCAACTCCCAAGCTGCTGCTTCCTCATTCCGCACCACCTTGCACCACTCAGCATGACCAGACACCCTCACCGAGAACCTTTCGGTGTGGCACGGCTTCCCAAGCAAGGAAGTCTGTCTGATGACGTGTTTGAAGGCGGAGCATGATATGTTGCAAAATTCTAGATTATCCCGAAACTGGTTTCGGCGGTTTGCCGCCCCCGGCGTGCCAAACGCCGCAGTCGCCGCACCGTCTTGCACCAGCAACCCTCAATCTATGATTGTTCCAACCCTCCCTGAGCAAAGGTCACCCTGAATCCCGTGCCTCGAAGGCGCGCCCGGCGCCGATCTTGCCGCCCCGCTCGCCACGCACCGCCTGCCTTCATGTCATGAGCCTTGTGACAACGGTTTAGGGTTTAAAGTTTAGGGTTTAGGTGGCGAGAAAAGGTCGCTCACCCCAAGACCTCCGCCTCGTAGGCGCGCCCGGCGCCGCACTTGCCGCCCCACTCATTCCGCACCCATTTGGAACTAGCGCCTTTTGAACACTAGCGCCGAGGGCACAGGAGGGCTCACCCCAGGACCTCCGCCTCATAGGCGCGTCCGGCGCCGCACTTGCCGCCCCACTCGTCGCGCACCGCCTCCCGCGCCTCCTCGAACAGCAGCGCCTCGAAGGACGCGACGTACTCGTCAGAGGAGCCGAAGTTGCCCGGCAGCGCCTCCGGCAGGTCGTGGTTCGATGCCTGGCAGGGCGGGAACCACAGGCGGCCGCCCAGCACTTCACGCTCCAGCCTGCGTGCCCGACCGAGTCGTGCTCGACTGACTGGTGCTTGGAGCACCAGGTGGGGAGGTTGTCTCGGGGTACAGCATGGCGCTGAGGCTGTTCGCATGCTATGGGCGTTGCGGCAGTTTTTGCGTGGGCAGCACTCAGCGATTATATGTGATTGCACACGGAAATGGACAGATTGGATCGGAGTGGCTCTGGGGTTTAGAATTTAGGGTAAACCCTAACACTACATTACGCACTGAGTGTCGACAGACGCGAGATGGCATGTGTAACATGATGCACATTAATGCGTCTCACCGTCCCGTGGTGCCGGCGTCGCGCCGCTTGATTGTGCGCGGCGCGTTGGGTCGACGCGGCGCCGGCCCCCCCGACAAGTCTGCGCCGTCGGCGGCGGCGGCCAACGCCGCCTTCCGCCCGCCGGCGGAGCCGCCGCCGCTGCCGCCGGCGCTGCCGCCGAAAGAGGCCCGGCGCTGGCCCTCGGCTGCGGGGTTTGGCCGCCTGACGCCAGCCGCCCGCTGCGCGGCGGCGGCTCCAGACGCCGCCGCCCCGGCACCGCCGCTGTGGCCCTTCAGCAGCGCCCTCAGCCGCGAGTGGCCGCCGCTGGCGCCGACGCCGCCGGCGCCCGCACGTCCCGAGGCAAGTTTGGCCTGCAGGTCGCGGGCCGCCTGGCCAGGCGGCGGCCGTGGGGCCGGTCGCGGGTCCTCATCGCTATCGTCGGAATCAGACAGCACGTGCCGCAGCCTGCCCGCCGCCATCGGCGGCGCTGCGGCGGTGGCAGGTACCGCTGCCGCCGCTGCTGCGGCAGTCGAGGTACGACGCTGCGGCGAACACGGTGGGTCGCTGTGCTACTGCGCTGCTGCCGCTGCCGCACTGGGCTTGTGGATCTGCGTCACTGCTGCTGCTGCTGTTGCTTCCTTTACTGTCGATGACGGTCGATGAAGCGCGCTGGCAGACAAAGCTGTGGGATGCATCCACCCCCCCTTTAGCAATTTTAGAGGGCCCTGCAGTACATGTCCAGTTATGGGTGTGCTGCAACTTGAGCGACCAGAATGCCAACCGCAGCGTCGTGAGCATACAACCGACCTGGCACATGTGTCAGAGTGACACAGATCGGTATAGGCATGCAAATGGTTGCCCAGACACTGACAATGCGTTCCGGAAGCGATGAACAGGCACAAGAGCCTCAAACTGAGCGCTCTGATGCTGCACACCTCATTTTGTAGCCGAGAGGACAGTCACGACGTTTTGAGATCTTCAATCGTCAAGCATGCGTGTGATTTTGCGAAGGGTCGGCATTGGCCTCGGGCTGTGTTCAAGTGGTCAAGATGCGAGCTGGCCCACAGGTGAAGAGTTAGAAGCGAGCGATCCGAATGTGCAAATCCGCATTCTGGCGTGCATCGAGCACCGCGCGGCATGTTCCTTTTGCTGACGAGCCCCAAGGGTTTAAGTAAGGAGGCTATGTATGGGGTGGGTTTTAGGGAGTGACGGGGAATTCTCGTGATTCAATTTACAGCCCAATACAGAATATGCTGGTTCCAGACGCCTCTCTGGTCCACGAACCCTAATCGACCTCAGCCTGGTGGTCGCCTATACACGATGTGCGATATGATGCAGCGCCGCCGCTTGGCGGCACCACGGCGGAGGTGTGAAGTCCATCATACCAACCCTAATTGAGGCTGCTGTTTAAATACGATGCAATGCGTTTGCACATGTGACGGAACTGTGTTGTGGTGGTCCTTCAGGCTTTGTTTCTCTGCCGGCTTCAGCAGCACGCACACATGTAGGCATGTTGACGCCTTCGGAATGATTTTGCCGTTGCTCTATAGCAGCACTGCGCCGTCATGGTCAGGCACTCCAGCCCGTGTTCCCACGCTATGGGCACCCTCTCATACACGCGGCTGTTACAGAAGCTCACGGTGTCTTCAGATGCCATCTATCGTTGTGGATTGAAGCTTGATCAGCTAAGCTTGTCAAAGGGTCGTTGAACCGCACGTCATGCCTTCCGACAGTGGCGCGTCCGCCGGACATACCAACACAGTCTGATGGAATCTGGTTGGTTCCTCCCATGCGTCAGGGCATGTAATGCCGAGTGTCCATTCCCCTGTGCGGGCCGCGGCCCCCGCCGCGGTCCCCGCGGCCGCCTGGTGGTCCCCGGCCCCCGCCGCGGTCCCCGCGGCCGCCTGGTGGTCCCCGGCCCCCACCGCCGCCGCCGCCGCCGCCGGCGCTGATGGTCGCCAGCGCCGAAGACAGGTCGTCCTGCAGGACAGGCGGCCAGCGCTGCATCAGATGCCTGAGCTTGACGAGGGGGAAGCTACAATGGGCAAGTGCACGGAGCGATACCGAGCATCGCTACAGGGGGGGAGCCCGGCGCACAATGTGCAGCCGCATTGGACGACAGGGCTGCCGCCAAGGTGTATGTGGCCTCTGTTGCGAGACTGCAAATTCGCAGGGATGCGCGTGGGTTGGACTCACCGGGGGCACTGCCGCACGCACGTGGGCAAAGTTGCAGTGGTCGCCCTTGCGGCAGCCGTCTGGCGTCAGGTAGAACAGGCACACGCGGCGCCCTGACGCCGGGTCAATCATTGGCCCATTGCGCGGGCCGTTACTTGGCCCGCCGAGCTGCTGCGGCGGTCCGCGGTCCCCGCTGCCGAAGCCCCTGCCGCCGTCGCCATGACGGCCGCCAAAGCTTTCGCGGCCGCCTTCGCGGCCGCCGGCGCGGCCGCGCCGGTCAAAGCCGCTGTCGCGGCCCACAGCGGCGGCGGGGGGCTGGTCGAAGCCGCTGGCCCGGGGCCGTCCCTGCGGCGGCGGCGGCTGCTGTTGCGATGGCGGCGGCAGCCCCTGCTGGCGCTGCGGCGGGCCCGGCGGCCCAGGCGGCGGCGGCCGCTGCTGTTGCTGCCCTAGCGGCGCCACGCCGCCCTGCCACTGCTGCTGCGCCGGCGGCGGCGGCGGGGCGCCCCTGCCCGGTGGCGGTCCCGCTCTGCCTGACGCAGGCCCAGCAAACCTCCCGCCGGGCCCAAACCCCCCGGCTGCAGGCGGCAGCCTGCCTCGCATTGGCGGCCGCGCCGCCGGCAATCCCGGCGGCCCTGGCATCGCGGGTGTGGCTCCGCCGAGGCCGGCCTGCATAAACGGCGGCGCTGCCGGCTGCTGCGGAGGCTGAGGAAGGCCGCCGGGGGCCAGCTGCTGCTGCGGCGGCCGCTGCTGGGGCGGCCGCTGCTGCTGCTGGAGGGACGGCGGCGTGATCCCGCCTGGGTAGGGTTGCCGCCCCGGCTGCTGACCGCCTGGCGGGCGGGACTGCTGCTGCTGCGAGGGCGGCGCGAAGCCCGGCGGCCCCTGCTGCTGCGAGGGCGGCGCGAAGCCCGGCGGCCCCTGCTGTTGCGATGCAAACCCTGCCCGGCCCTGCTGCGGCGGCGGCAGCCCCTGCGACGTTGCCGGCCCCTGCTGCGGCGGCGGCGGCATGCCCAGCGGCGGCCCCTGCAGCGGCGGCCCCGCCGGCTGCGAGGCCGCCAGCTGCTGCACCGGCGCTTGCTGCTGCGGCTGCTGGGCTGGCGCAGCGGCGGCTGCCGGCGGCGCGGCGGCCGCCGCCAGCAGCTGCAGGGGTATAATGCACCGCGGCGGCGGCAGCGCGCCCATGGTCGGCGGGTACACAGGCGGCTCGGTTGCATGCAGCATGGTGGGCATGGCTCGCCTGCCCCGCTGCCGATTCGCCTCCTCCTGTTTGCAGCACAGGTCATGATGAGCACATGCATGAGAGTACTGAGTCCAGCGCAACGATTTGTTCAACGGAGACTCTCAGGACGCCGGCAGCGGTCACCGAGACCCCACGTAATGACAAGAACAGTGCAGATGGACATTCGACATGCGCATGTTCTGCAGCGCAGCAAAGGATGTATCTCGTGGCCCCAGCACACAGCCAAGGCTGCACGAGTTGATTTGCTAGCTCGGTAGCAGATCAACTCGTGCAGCCTTGGCTGTGTGCTGGGGCCACGAGATACATCCTTTGCTCTGTTTCGATCCGAATCCGAATCCGAATCCGAAACAGAGCAGAGCAATTCCGAGGATCTACAATGAGGAGCGCACGTGCGCCTCCAGGCTGTCCTCGCCGGCGGCCCACATGTCCAGCTGCGGCGTGGCCGGCGGCGGGATCCACGGCATCGTGGGCCGCATCGCCTGGAAACGCTGGTTGAATGCCTGCTGCGGCTCCATCTGCGAAGGCGAAGAAGACCGTGCTACATATTGCAAGCTATTGGAGCCGGTAAGCCCTCATGCATTTCGCAGTGCGGTGAATATCGTCACGAGGGTCCTCTCGAACCTTTTAATTTAGAATTAATTAGAGTTAATTAATTCTAGTTTGATCAACTAGAAAACTTGAACAGCCTCGGGGAGAGTCAGTACGCCTCAACCAGCAGCCACGTCGCCCAGGGACATCGACAACAGAGGGATTCTCAAAGCGCGACAATCCCCACCTCGACATCCGTGTCGGCGCGCTCCAGCGGCCGCTGCCGCATCGCGGCCGCCTCGCTGAGGTGCTCCTGACGGGCGGCGTTCTCGAAGCCGGGCGGCGGCGCTTCCGACGCGGATTCGGCCGCGTCTGCTGGTGCTGCCTCGTCGCCCTCCTTCCACTCTGCGTCGGCGCGCACAGCCGTCGGCGCGTCTTCCTGCGACAGATGCATTTCTTGCTCAGACGTCGTTCATTCTGGAGGGGATCAATATGGGAGCATCTGCCAGCGCATGCTTCCTTCTAGTTGGCGCGTTCTCCTGTTTCTCCTGTATCTAATGGACAGAGAGGCGGCGTCGGTCGGCAAGGCTGGGAGAAGCGCTTGTCCCCTGGGCGAACTGGCAAGTGCAATGACGAATGGCGCCATTTGCCGATGCACCTCTTCGATCCGAACCTGCTGCAGCCACACAAAGCCCCAAACAAAAGGGTTCTGGCGGGCTCACCCTGCGGAAGAAGCGGACGTGGGCGAGCGCCTCAGCCGGCACCCAGCTGACGCGCTTGGCCTTGGACCGTCGCGGCGCCGGCGGCGGACTGGGGATGCGGGACGCTGCCTCCGCAGCACGCCCAGCAGCGCCAGCGCCCCACCGCGAGATCGTGGTCAGCGCCGGCAGCGCGCCAAGGCCCGTGGCCAGGCCGCCTGCAGGGGAGACGTGAAACAATGTCAAACAACGGGGGGGGGGGGGGGCTCTGGTCACTGACAACTGTTCTGCAAAGGCCACCGCGGCATTGTGGCCACAGCGCCGGCAGCGCGCCCAGCCTCGTGCCCAGGCCGCCGGCACAAATGTCTACAGATCTAAAGAATGTTGCAACAGGGCAGGGAATGGTGAAGCGTGTCAATGAAACTGTGGATGTAGGCACCGGCAGCGGGTTCAGACCGCCTCTACAGATGGCTAAGATCATTCTTGCGCGCTTGGAGAGAAACAAGACCAAAAATGGTCTTGGTGGACACCGGCAGCGCCCCAGTGTCCAGGCTGGTCAGATGCCAAGAATATCTCGGAGCAGAGTCTGACTTGAGTTTGAAGATGCTGTGTCACCTTGGCGATACTTCCAAGAGCAGGTGGCCCGAATCCGTCACAAATTTGCAAAGCGAGGCCGCCCGGTCCAGGGACGCAACCTCAACAGTAGTTGAGATTGGTGGGGTTTCGATGGCATCTCTAAAGGCTCGCTGCGCTTGATTCGCCCGCATCAGCTGTAGCTTTCCTTTTTGCAGCTTTTCTTATGACAAGCCACAAGCTTTCCTTATAACAAGCCACAAGGAAACAGTTCCAACGTTTCCGTCCTAGGCGCCAAGCCTCTGGGCTGCTGCAGGGGGGGCCACCCACCGATGCGGGTGCTGCCGATGGAGGTGGTTGCCGGCTTGAACAGCCGCTGGCTGGCGGGCCGCCCCTGCGCCGACGCCGCGGCCGCCGTCGGCTGCGGCCCATCGTCCCCAAGTGCAGCTGCATGGCAGCAGCAATCCTCAGCAGTCGCGTCGGTGTGTTCTCAGAAACCAACGACACTGCCGCTGCACCAGGCTAAATGGGGGTTCAATGGACACTTGTGTGTTCCGAGTGCAGCACTTGCGTTCGTGTACCACAAGCATTGAAACCGCATGCCGGGGCTCAGCGGGAGGACTTTGCCGAGTGATTTTGTGCAGATACTCACGTTTAGATGACCCGGTGCTGTCGCTGCCGGGACCTGGCGGCTTCCGGGTAGATGCCGCCCGCGCTGCCGCCGCCGCCGCCGCGCCGAAGGGGTCCAGCCCTGCAGCGGACGGCTGTTCACTCTGGCTGAAGACTGTCTGGTGCTTCTTGAGGTAGTCATGTCGACAGGGATGCAGGGCATTGCAGTCCGGAGAACGGCTGAGTCATGCCGGACCCCGATTCCCCATCCCAGCTGCAGGATGAGGTCGGTAATGCAGCCATGGCAAGCCCTTCGACCATGACGGCAATGCCGGTTGCTTTGCTGTTGGGACCTGCATGCCCGTCCACCGAAATTTCAGGCAGCAGCTCACTTTTCCATCGCTTTCATCAACTCCCTTACCACCCTCCCCCAAGCAGCTGCTCCCATACCTGGCCCAAGCTGAGAGCGACCCCGCAGCGGCTGCGGCCCGCCGCCGGCGCCACCCGCCCCCGGCGACGGCCCGCCGCCGCCGGCCGCCTGCGCGTCGGCGCCGGTGGGCGTTCCGCTGCCGCCGTCACCGGACCACCCCATGCGGGGGTCCACCTCAAGCACCTTTGCGCCGCCGCCGCCCGTTTGCAGCTGTGCGCAGGGTGGAACGGAAAAGGGTTTACGAAATAGGTTGGAATTGCACAGCAGCATCTCCTGACCAATCAGAACGTAGCCCAAGCACGTGAGCCGCCGCCAGTTGTAAAGTACGCTTGGCGGTCAGCGATTAAGATCTCGTTTTACGGCGAAATAAGAGCCTTAATGCCACACATGCAAAGCCAAGCCCGCACGCCCAGGCTTGCACACCCCGGCCCGCAACCCACAGGCCGACCGCGCGCTGGGGAGCTTGGGGTTGACCTGAGACCTCCAGCTGTGCTTGGTTGGGAGGAGTGCGGCGGAGCCCGCACCTTGCGCATCGTGGCGGCGGAGTGGCGCGCCGGCTGCGGCGCCGAGGAGCGAAACATGTCGTGGTCGTCGGACACCGACACCCGCGCTGAACCCACCTCCTGCAGCGCAGTCACAGCACGGTCGGTCGTCTGCATGGGAGGAGGGTTTAGGGTTTAGGGTTTAGGCCCAGGGACGATCCATCCCGCATCCTCCCACCATCTCGCAATTCCGGAACGCTCACAACCTGCCCTGGCGCCTCAGGCGAAAGGGCAAGACAAGGGTTTAGCGCACCTTGGCGTCTGCTCCGTCTTCTGCACGCAGGCGCTTAGCGGCGGGTTCTGCAGCGTCCCCGTCCCTGTGCGCCGAAACACGGCTGCCAGTCAGTCGGGTGCCTCTGTCCGCGCGTTCATGACGTCTTCGCGCAGCTCCACAGATGCAGACACTGGAGCTCGGTGACCGTATGAACAACCGGTGCTGCTGCTGTCCGCTCTGCATGCCAGCGCAGCCCTTGCATGTGAAACAACTGCAGCGTCGCGCAGCAGGTCAACGCCATGGGGCTCCGGAGCAAATCACTGACACAGCGTCAGCAGGAATGGGTGCCAGGCCTCACCTGGACCGCTTGGCGACCGCCGTCGCAGCGTCACCGCTTCCAGCTTCCGCAGCGGTCTCCACCGGCTTCTCCGTTTCAACGGCCCTCTTCCACTTGGCGACCAGCTGCGACGCCGGCCTGTGCAGCGACTCCGCCGGGCTCTTGCGCAGGCGGGCGACCTGCCGAAGAAGGACACGGATCGATCGGGTTGGCCATCTTGTCGAGGCTGGCGCCTTACTGCATATACAGATGCACTGTAGTGGACGCGGGCTGCAAAGCGTAGGAGGCTGTGCATTGGGGAAAGATATCTTTTGCACTCCGTTGATTCATGCTGAACGCTCACCGTCTTTCCGATGCCAGCCCCTTTGAGCGCCGCCATGCCGATCGGCAGCCCCGCCAGGCAGCCGAGCACGTCGGCGGCGAACTTGGCCTTACCATCGTCAGACGCCTCCAGCAGCCAGGCGCCCAGGGTTTTGACACCGCCGCCGGCCGCCAGCGCCGCCTTGGCCGCGCCGCTGCTCAGGTTGATGACCTGGACCTACGCCACGAAAGGATGGGTGAGTTCAGAAAGCCTTAAACCCTAAACTTCTAGAATTCGGCACCGGTTCCATCGTTGCAGGCGCATGATAGGATCAAGAAGCTGCAAGCCCGGAATCCTGGCTGCCAGAGCAGCGCAAAAGTCCTCTTTTCGTTTCAGCCCAGTGGTCCTTGCGTGCGACATTCAAAGCCACCGCCTCGCTGTTCCAGGCCCAGGCTGCTTTGTCGCAACACATGATCTACGGTGTCGGTCTCAGAGGCAGCACCAGCAGCTTGCGGTGTCCCAGGTCCCGGGCCTCTTCCGCCATCAGCCGCTCCAGCGACGGCACCCGCTGCTCGTTCTCCACGCCGCCTGCAGGGCATTTTAGGGTTTGAGGGGTTGCCTTCCAGCAGGCTCTGCCAACACGCTCCAAGATGCTGCTGTCTCATCTTGCTGCCTCATGCAGGGGGTGGCGATCGCGTTCTCCTGTTCTGCGCTTTTCCCATGCCGGCACGCTGTTGCAGTTTGTGCAGGTAATCGGAGTGCGCACCCGAGCGGCCGAGGATGGCCTTGAGACCGTGGTAGAAGGGGGTGGCGGGCTCCGGCGCGTCACCCGCCTGCTTCGCCGCCGCCTTTGCCGCCGCCAGGCCTGCCGACATTGGCGGTGGCGGCTGCCCCTGCGGCTGAGCAAGAGGTCCCTGAGCTGCCAGCCCCTCCCCAGCATCTGGACTCGACTCGGACCCGCAGGAGGCTGCGTGGAGTTTCTCGATCCTGAGACGAGTGCAGCAATGTGCGACACCTTGCGGGCACATTCAGCTGGACTCGTTGGGAACAGTTCGCCGCAGTAGCACGTCTCATTCCTCTGTTTGCGAGCTTGCCTTTTGACGCGCCTCTGCCTCCTGCTGCGCCCGCACCGTGAGGCACGCCTGCTTCAGCTGCGGGTTGACACATGTATGACACTGCCCGCACCGCTGCGACCTGCGTGTGGAGAAGAAAGGCAGGCGTTCAAAACTGGATGAACCCTCAAGTGGATGATGACTCATGGTGTCGAGCGCGCCGGACTCCTCAGGTGTCAAACGGCTGGAACCTGACGAAGCTGTGAGCTCAAGGCTCAAACTGCGATTGCGGCTGGTGCTTGTGCCAGTTTGGAACGCAGGGACCGCGCACCGCTTGATCTTCGGCATGACGAAGACCTTCTTCTTCTTGTCGCCGTCGGCCGAGCCGGGCCTGCTGCCGCTGTCGCCCGAGCCCGGCCGACCGCCAGCGGACGCCGGGCGGGCGCCAGCGGAAGCCATGCGCGCTTCTGAAACCGACGTGTCGGGGTACAGTCCCGGCTGCGACCCCGGGCTGGGATATTTGAAGAGAGATTCCGTGCGCGGCAGACTGCCGCTGCCGCCTCCGCCAACGTTCTGCCGCTTCGGCCCGCCCGCCGGCGGCTCTGCCGGGTCCGCCATGTCGCCAACCTCGCTGCCGTTGGCGCCCTCCGCCGACAATCGCCGCACGCTGAGCGGCAGGTCGTCGTCCTCTGAAGACTCCAGCTGCATCGCATCTGCAGAGTCGTCAGCGCCCGACGCGTCGGCGGCGCCGGCGGCGGCGGCCTCCAGGATCGCCGTTCGCGCACCGAGCGGCTGGTCGTCGTCACTGTCGGACTCTGCCGCATTATCCAGCTTCATCGGCTGCTGCTCGCTGGTTGGGTCGTCGCTGCTGTTGGCGTCGCCGCCGCCTGTCCCGCCGAGTGGTGCTTTGAAGGCTGTGTCAGACTCCATGGCGTCGGCGCCGCTGCCGTCTGCTGGGCTGGCAGGGGCAGCGTGAGCGTCCGCGCCGCTGGCGGCAAACTCTGCCTCCCGCTCGGCGGTGTGCGGCGGGCTCATTCTGGCAACCACGCTGTCCCATGCTGAGGTCCGCGCCAGCTGCTCTGCATCGTCCCGGCCCCAGGCTTCGACGTCGCCGTCCAGGGCAGCGAAGTCTGGGCTGCCTGCTGCCGCTTGGCCGCCATGGGCCTGCTGCTGCGGGGCGCCGCTGTCCGCTCGATCGGCGGCGGGGCCGGCGGCTGCGGGCGATGCCGGTGAGGCGACGTCGCCGCCACCAGCGTCAGCGGCAGCGCTGTCAGCGTCCATAGGCTGCGCCGAGAGCTCGCCCGAGAGCTGCGCAGTTTCGACTCCTGTGCCGTCCATGTGCCGCATCGAGGTCGGCACTCCACCTACAGAGACAGGCACTTATGACGCTTCAACTCCTGGCCAATGAGCGTTGCTTGATGAGTCTCGTTCCTCCCTGCAATGTCTGTCTGTGAGATGCCTCTGTGTGTAGCCCACTGTTATGCTGTCCAGTATGGGCAGCTCCTTCGTGCGCCGCCACGGGCGGGACGCATCGATTGATGTCCGCAGCGGGCACCATAATGGTGATGCGTACGACTTTGATGGCATTTCATACTGCTGCATGATTTGTCAGCGTGGTGCAACCGAGACCCTGCGAGACACTAGCCCTTGACGCTGCCGCAGATCTTTGCATGGCATGATGCATCGGCCCCATTGACCTACTTTCATGCGCTCTAATTTCCCGAGAAGGTTGCTTCTTCTTCTTGCATCTGATCTGCTTGCCAAGCTCGCAGCAAACATGATCAATGCAACTCCTTGGCTGCTCTCTGTGTGCGCGCAGAGGGTGAGCATGCCACCCGTCTTGAAAATGGATCCACACCCCAAACGCATCGCAGTGTGCAGCATGCAAGCAAGTTACATGTGCATGCAACAGGCAGCTGAGTGGTCCCAGGCCGATCCCCGCAAACTTGTCCAGAATGTTGCGCGATCGAACATCGACTATTGAACAATGCGCAAAGCGTGCGCAGCACAACACCGCCGACGCAGGAGTGATCCGCACTTGTGTCTGGGGCTTGGACGCGATCGGTTGGCGGGCCGGCGCCATACGTGTGGTTGCCGGCTGTTGAGCCGTTCATCGAGCCGCAAGGCTGTGCGTATTCATGCGCTCTTCAGTGTCCGCATCATCATGAGTTCAGTTTCACGAGTAGCACGCCACGAGATCAGTCTCGCTTGCGGCTTGCGTGTCCCGCCCCGCAGGAGCCGCGGCCTCAGTCAGGGCCCGGCCAGCAACAGGGGCAAACAAGAACTCTCTGGGCCGGTCTCGGCCACCTGTAGCCTCTCTTTGCTACTACCAAGCCCTTCAGCAGCAGGCCAGCATATGCAGCTATGCTTCGGACAGGTGCTTCGGCCTCTTGGCCCGCACAAGGCCCCCGAGCTGACGTCGGTGACAAGTATGGCCCGGCTCTGTGTGCTAGGCAACTGCAGCCTCGCTATCACCACAGATGGCACAACGGTGCTGTCTGAGCCTGCCTCGAGCGCCTCGTGTTGTCTACAGGGCTGGATGGCAACGGCTTCAGCCACAACTGGTGTCGAGACTACGAGAAGTGCAGCTCCACGCAACGAAGGAGCATGACACCGCTTGCCGGCTGACTCCCGAACCCTGCTGTTTTTGCTGGCAGCAATGTGTCAGTTGTGGTGGCAAGTGGCTGTGCAATCAATCTCTGGCTGCCTCCTCGTGTCCGCCGGTGCGACTGGGAACTCTTGAAATCTGCGAATACGCTCGGAGTCCTGTTTTCCCCAGAGGGGTCGATGACGAGAGCATGCCTTTCGCTCACGGAGTCATGGCTTGCGTCTCGCAGTCCTGTCCATTTGCAGCTGTGCAGTCTCATATAATTCAAGCAAGCTGAGTCCCTGAATCGCCAGCACGTTTGACGTGCGTGATTTAAATTTGACACCTGTGCAACCGAATCAACACAAGGTGCAGCCGCGCTTGCCAAGCTGCCTGTGGCCAGAGCTGGCCTTGGTTGATGTGTGAAACATCAGATGAGATCGCATGGATGTTGCACCATTGCATTGAGGTGAAACTTCACTAATCGGGGGGTAATGCTGTTTCGGCGCTGCTTGGACACAGGGTGCTTCAGATTGGCCACTGAGGCAGCGCTTGCTCGCCATCCTGCAATTGCTCCTCGGCAATTTGCAACGCATCGTCTCATCAGCCGTGTGTTGATAATATTCAATCAGCAGCAGTGCGCTTCTGCGATCGCGGTCTCAAGCTCTGCCAGCTTTTGGGAATGCATGCCCCCGCAAATCGAGGCGCCAAACGCTGTGAAAGCCGCCATTGCGACACGCTCTGCTCACACGAAGCCCATGGCGCCCGCAAGCACGATGGTATCGCCGGTCGCAAACAGGGCTGCGGCCGCGGCCGGAAGCGCTGTGGCTTGTGCTGCGGACCGCCTGCATCTGCGGCAAGACGCCACAGCCGCTGGTGCAGCAGCCGCGATCATCAGGGGCCACAGCACAGCTGCCGCAAACGGTGCCGCAGCCGCAGGCGCTGCAGCAGCCGCCGGCCGCAGCTCGGCTAAAGAGCGGCCTGCAGCACAGACACCTGCGAACAAGCGGCAGCGGCCTGCCCCCAAGCAGACGACGCTTACCGGCGAGCCGCTGCGGGCGGCAGTTTCAGCAAAGGCGAAGCCAGCAAAAGCCAGCGGCAGGGGCGGCTCAGCGTCAATGCAGGCGCGGACGCCGGCGGCGGATGGTGCGGAGGGGTGCACAGACCTGGGGGAGGGAGCGTCGGTGGCATACCGACCTCGCGCCTGGCCAGCGGCTGAGCGATCAGACCTGCTGCAGCGGCTCCAGGTGTGTGATGTTGTGAACGATCACTTACAGCCTTTATCTGTTGAATGCGCTCTGAGTGCGCATGAAATGCTGCCAAGCCCGGCACAGCCTAACAGCGCATGCGCAGCGGCCCCACGGTGGGCCTGGCTGCCAGGCAAACTCGCCTGCACAAAATGAAACCTCCCCTGCAGCTTCGTGCTCGGCGGCAACTCCAGGCTCTGGTTCTGCTGCGCAGGAGGAGGTAGCGTGGGAGCAGCGGCAGGTGCGCGTCATGGGGCGCACTGTAATGCAGCCGCGCCTGATCGCCTACATGGCAGACGACACCGCGCTACAGTACACCTACTCGGGCCTCAGCCTCACGCCGGCGGCGTGGTCACCCGCGGTGGCGGAGATCAAGGTGAGGCATGACGCAAACCTGAAGAGCCAGGTTTGAGGTGACTATTCGAGTCTGAATCACGGCGCTTGTACTCGTCGCTTGTACTCGGGCCTCAGCCTCGCGCCGGCGATGTAGTTGTCCGCCGTCACGGATATGAGGGCGAAGCTGGCATGCCGATCCGAATTTTGGTCAAAGTGCCAAGGTCGAGAAGACAGCAGCCGGCATGCTGGGTCTGGCTGTTCTTGCGGGCGTGCTATGCGGGAATGCGCGGCCACAGCGCGCAGCCTCGTCCCCCTGGTTGCCGCCCCTGCATTGGTGACGATGGCACCGGCGCCACTGACACAATCAGGCACACTGCTCAGTTCCACTACGTGGACCCGACGCCTCCTGCCAGGGCAGCCCATGCACACGCACACAGTGCTCATGTGTGGTGTGGCTCAAGGCTTGTCAGAAGTGTCATGCGGTCCTGGATGTGCGATTGGCAGGCACGGGTCGAGGAGCTGGCGGGGGCGAGCTTCAACTCCTGCCTGCTGAACCTGTACCGCGACGGCGGCGACCACATGGGCTGGCACTCCGACAACGAGCCGCTGTATGGCCCCGAGCCTGTCATCGGTGCGCCCCGCCAGCGGCTTGCATTCTTGGATACAGTCGTCTCGCTCCTTTCGACCAATACCGTACATGTGCGCCTTGTGCCGTCAGGTCTTCACCGCTGCAGCCAGAACGCGCTCGGGAGCGAGGCAGGCTCTGCGCGGGCACGATGGTGGTGTAGGGTTTAGGGTTTAGGGTTTACCCGCTCTCGTCCGATGCATGCCTGGCATCTGCGGGCTCACGGCTGCCCCTCTCAGCCACGACTCGAGGCCGGTCCTGAAAGTGCAGGCTCGGCGTCCTTCGGCGCCCCCCGCGACTTCATGCTGCGGCACAATGCGCGGCGCGAGCGGAAGCTGCGCTTCCCGCTCGGCGACGGCGACGTGCTGATCATGTCAGGTGAGATGTAGGGTTGCTCCGTTGTGCGTGCTCTTACACGCCGCAGATAAACGCACGATTCATCTGCGGGATCCAAACTCCCCGGATGAAGACCCCGCAGATGTCAGTCAGGAAGTTGGCTCAGAGCCGAGTGGCGAGCCCGACATTATCAGAGCCGAAGCTTGTGTCATCAACGGCGTGGTTCATGTTTGTTCATGTCGCTGCTGCCTCATGCGCAGGCACGACACAGGACCACTGGATGCACACCGTGCCGAAGCGGGCGACGGTTGGCTCGCCGCGGGTCAACCTGACGTTCCGGCGAGTGGTGCATCTCGAGGGCGGCGGCCGCGGCGGCGGCAGCTGAGGCAGGGCCAACTGCCGCTGGGAACGGGCAGTCGTTGCGTGCTGCTGCCGCCGGCACGGCAGGGATGCGGCTCTGGGTCAGCGGCGGGTTTAGGGTTTAAACCCTAAACCCTAAACCCAGGGTCAGCGGCGGGAAAGTCTGCAGTGTGGCTGCAGGACTGTTGCGATTCTTGCAGCCGTGCTTGCAGGCTGAGTTCATGAGAGGTACTCAGGGATCATCTGCAGCCTGTTGGAGAGTCCCTGGAAAGCTTTGTCTTCCAGCAAGGGAACCGTTCTCTGGTCTGCTGCGAAGCGCATGTGCAGCCGAAAACGCCGCGGAGGCAAGTTATCTGGGTGATTGATTATTATCTGGGTGATTGATTGTGCAAAGGAGTCCGGATGTAAAGGCGGCTGCTTGCTGTTGAAAGTCGCATGCAGAGCTTCCAGGATGCATTTAGGTGTGGCTGAGCCTACCACACCCGCTTGCACGAGAAAATGAAAGCCCAAAACCCTTGGAGCTTTGTCGTCAAGCCGCTGCAAAGCAGATTTCTGGCGCTGCGCAAGCCACAGTACGTTAACACTGGTGTTTCCCACGCTGTCGTCACCGCAAGCCGCCAGCAGCTGGCGCAAAAGACACGGCCACATCGGTATGCTTCCCGCTGCTGGCCAGCAGCATCTCGCGGCCCTCAGCGCCGGCCACCGGCGGCCGCGCCAGCGGCGAGCTATCGGGAGCGGTGCTGCCAGCGGCAGCCGTGCCGCGCCGCTGCGCCGCCGCCGAGTTGTGGGCGGCCGCGACGGCCATCAGGGCGGCGAAGCAGCGCTGCAGACAAACACGGAGGCTGGTCGCCCACATATTTGCAAGCAAATGGCAGCAGCGGCGCCGACATGCCGAGGTGCACAATCCTGCTGATGCAGCGTGACTACTTACTGATGTAAACCACCAATTTCAGTACTGGAAGCTCCAACTCTGCAGCAGCAACACCCTGTACCATGTGCTGGACAGGGTTTAAGATCCTAGCAGCACCTGAGGCGAAGAGCCTCCGCCTCCGGCGCGGCGCTGCAGCCCGGCCGCCAGATCCGACAGCAATGCCGCCGCCGCGCCGGCAGAATTTGCGTCACAGCCGCCGCCGCCGCCGCTGCTGCCGCCAGGAGTGGCGGGCAGCTCCTCCTCCGCCGCGGCAACAGTGTCCAGCCGCTGCTGCTGCCGCTGGGGCGATGCCACTGCCAGGCCGCTGAGCTGGGAGGCCAGGCCGGTGACTAGGCGACGCATGTCCACATGCGCCGCCTCCCGCCGTTCAGCAGCCTGCAAGTGCACATAATGTATACTCAGCCATTCGATTCACAAGAGAACATCCGAATCTGGATTACGGATCACGGACGTGCAGCATGCGCTGCCTCCCACCATGTGTCGGCCTGCCAGGTAGCACGGTTCGGAGATTCTGAGTGCACTGGTTTTGACGGGTGTCTATGCACAGTGGAGCGCGCATGGACATGCCGATTGCTTTTGTGACGCAGAATGCATATTAAGCATTAAAAAAAAATTGCTCAAGCGGGACCTGCGCAGCAAATAGCATTACCTTGAGGACGGCCTCGAGCAGCTCGCTGTGCGGTCGCTTCCTGGGCAATGTGCCTGCAAAAATGCATTTTTTCATTTTGTCCCCAAGAGTCACTACGACACAGGAATTCGTTCAGCACAGGCTGCGCAGATCCTCGGCTTTCCTGCCACATGGTCAATTCGAAGTTTCTGTCCCGAATGCAGGGTGACGTGCTCGCCATTCGCTTTCAGCGCCGCAGGAGGGTAGAAGCACCTGTGCGCAGCGGCAGGCGTGGCCTCACAGGCTGGACACCTCCCGCCCCCGCATCCGCCGCTGCGGCTGCTTCCACCGCTTCCTGCTGCGTGCCGCCAGCACCGTCCTCGTCGAAGATGATCTCGCAGGCGCCGTAGTCGTCGCAGCCTGACAGCTGCCGCTCGGGTCCTTCCCAGGCACCTCCGCTGCTGTCGCCGCCGCCGCCGCCGCCGCCGCCGCAGCTGGCGCCGCCGCAGCCGACACCGCCAGAAGCTTCTGGCCTGCACGCAGCGGCCGCCGCAGCTGGCGCACCGGAAGCGCCAGGCGACGGTGTGCTGTCGTCTGCTTGCGTGCCCGCCGGCAGGCCGCTGGATGCCGGATGCTGCGATGTCGCATCCCGCGGCGGAGCTGGCTGCTGCTTGGCGCCTGGCATCTCGGACAGCAGGGCTTCCGCCGTGGACACGGGGGAATTGTGCGGAGCGGGCGACTCGGCGGCGCACGGCGGGCTGCTCTCCTCCGGCGGCCCGCAATCGCCAGCGCCGGGACACCTGCCGCAGGACCTGCCAGCGCTGTTGCTGGGGCCTGCTGCCGCCGCCGAGTCGTCATCGTCGGTGTCATCCTCGACGATGGGGATTGTGTCCTCGAGGCCGAAGCCCCAGTCGGGCTGCGCAGGCGACGGCCGCTCTGCCGATGGCGGCGACGGCCGCTCTGCCGACGGCAGCGACGGCAATGCCGGCAACAGCCGCTGGCGGCTTCGTGGATCTGCTGTGGGCCTCAGCTGACATTGCGCCTTGCTGCCATTACCCCCTGTGACGGGGGACTGCCAAGTTGCCGTGTTGCGGGACTGCCGCATGGCGCCGCCGGGCACAGCCGGCTGCCGCTGCAGCTGAGGCTGCCACTGCGTTGCGGCACTAGAGCTGGCAGGTGACTCGCCCGCCCCGGCTGCCTCTGCGCTGGCGCCATCCAGCAGCATGGCGTAATTGGCGCTGGCGGCCTGGTCGGACCTGCGCTGCTGCTGCTCCTGCTGCCGCCGCTGCTGCTGCTGCTGCTGCTGCTGCTGCTGCTGCTGTCTCTTATGCTGCTGCTGCTGCTGCCACTGCAGCGGCGGCGCCGGTTGCCGGTTGCGCTCACTCCTGATGCCGCTCATGCCAGCGCTCACGACGCCGGAGCCGCCACTATCGCAACAGGGACCGTGGGCATGCAGGTCCGCGGCTGCGACGCCCGGCTGCTGCAGCAGTTCGGCTGCCGGCTGCCAGCTGCAAGACCCCCCGTCAGTCGCAGCGTCATCATCGCCCATGGCGGCTGGCTCGAACACCAGCTCCACGCCTGCGCCGCCGGGACACAGAGGGTCCTTGAACTCCAGCGCTGCACCCTGCTGCTGCTGCTGCTGCGGCGGCAGCGGCGGCGGCGGCGGCGATGACTCCAGCAGGAGCATGTCGCCAGCCCACTCAGCCGAATCTTCAGCTGCGAGCGGTATTTCGGGCGGTATCAGACATCTGCAGGGCTCCCAGCTGTGCAGAGCAGCGATGCATTTGTCCATCCTTTGGCGGAAGAATCCTGCATGCGGATCGGGCCCTAACCCTACACCCTAAACCCTACATGCAATGCCTGCCCACAGTTGCCAAGCATTGCAGTGGATGACACGGCACATCTGCGAACAAATCAACGCACACAGCTTTGGACACAGCTCAGGACTTCACGACAGGCGTAACATCAAATGTGCAGGCTGCACAGATTTGCCGCGGTGTGGTAAGAGCCTTACCAAACACGCCTGTGCCGCCAGCCCAGTCACCATCGCCTGGCGCATCCTCTGGAGCCTGCCAGTCGATCCCGCTGCCGAGGCTGCGCGTCGGCGGCTGCTGCGGCGGCGGCTGCGGGGGCTGCTGAGCCTGCTGCGACAGCTGCGCAGCGGCGCCCACCCAGGTGTCGTCGTCCCAGTCGTCAGGGTCGAAGTCCGCCAGCAGCTCCGCAGCTGCAGGTCACGAATCAAGTGCGTCAGAAGGCGTAGCTTGTGAAGCTAGCGCAGCTAGTGAACGCTGCTCCAGCCTCAAGCTGCGAGCTGTAGCATTCAATATCAGCAAGAGTTGCTAAGCGAAAGTGCGACATTTGCAGCGGATGCCGACATGTGTAAACCCTAATTCCTAAACCCTGCAGCACGATCGGGTGTGTCTGACACCCACAAGCAGTGCGCCGGCAACAGCAGCCGCAAGCCGTAGCCTGCGGACACTGACATCCAAATACGGTGCAACATACCCTAAACCCTAAACCCTAAATGTGCAACATACGTGCCTGCCAGGTTAGCGGCGGCGCGGCGGCGGTCTTCTTCAATCTCCCGCAGCCGCTGCGCCAGCAGCGCCGACCGCCGCGCGTCCGCTGCCGCCCGGCGCGCTGCTTCGGCCTCGGCCTGCGGACAGCAGAAGGTGCTGTCATAGACTGCGCTGCTCCAGGGTTCAGGGCTTAGGGTTTAGGGTTAGTAGGCCGTCAGTCCGCCTGCTGCGCGTCCGCCGCCACCAGACCGCGTGCTGCAGCTCATATTTGGTGTGCCGGCCGGTACTGCCAATTGAGTCAGTGCGCAATACCTGGTGTCCGAGTTTGGGGTGCTGAACCGCTCAGCATGCACAGTCATAACACGTAGAGTGAAAACATGCAACGCTGGGATGCAACACTGGGAACCGTTGAAAAACACTGGGAACCGATGAAAAAGAAAAAAGAAAAAAGAAAAGAGAAAAGAGAAAATAGAAAATAGAAAAAGAAAATAGAAAAAATCCCTGCCTGGCGCCTGGCGACTCCAGCCTCCGCCGCTATCGCCGCTGCCGCCTGCCGCGCCTCGAACGCCGCAAACTCCTCGCCGGACAGCATGGCCCGCAGGAAGGCCAGCGGTCCCGTCTCCTCCGGCGGCTGCAGACAGACTTGGAGGTTGCTTATAGAGTGCCGCCTGGTGTTCTGGACCAGCAAGGATGTAAGATCTGGAAATCTTCCCGGCCGTCGGTGTCGCCGTCCACGCCTTTGGCCTCGATACGTTGATAAGCCCTTGATCCTCATCCCACGGCTGATTTGCTTTTCACCTGTCGGCCGCTGCTGCCGCCGCCGGCGGCAGGGGTGCGCAGGGCTGACTGCACCAGGGCCGCTAGGCCAGGGCCGGCTCGCCTGCCGCCGCCGCCGCGACCGCCCTGCACGGCAGCACGGCAGCACACTCATGCTGTTTCGTGGCACCGCATTCCAGTCTCTTGACCAGACATGTTCGAACACGATTGTGATTTCACTATGCTGAGACTCCAAGACATGACCCGCCAGCAGCGCTGGGCTGCGGAGAAAGGAAAGCGCAAGTGCTTGTCGTGATCTGCTGCACCAGCTCAACATCAGCGGCAAGACGTACCCTGGCGGGCGCGTCAGAAGCGCGCGTAGGCGGAAGCAGCAGAGCCTCCGGTTTGAGCACCGGCCTGTAGCGCGGCTTGCGGCCTGGCGGCCGGCTGCAGGGGATTAGCAAATTGTGACGGAGTATGTCGAAGTTATCGAGGTGCCTGTCTTCGTTTGATAATTCCAGGGTGAGAGATGAATGGTTGTGCTTTCAAAACAGTGATTGCAGCATTGCCTCTGCCATACAGCTGGCTACTTTCGGCGCAGACATTCCCGTCCCTCGCCTGAGCAGGACATCTGGGCGCAGGCGCGCCAGGCTGGCGGCAGAAAAGTCGGGTACCAGACCACGGCCAGCGGGCTCTGGCGCCGCCGCCGTCACCGGCTGCAGGTGCAGGGTGTTGCCGACCTGCACACCAGGCAGGCCAGGGTCGAATCGGCAGGCCAGGGTCGAATCGGCAGGCCAGGGTCGAATCGGCAGGCCAGGGTCGAATCGGCGACGGTGCAAGGCAAAACCCTAAACCCTAAACCCAAACGGCTGCAGTGGGTCACCAGAGCCCGCTGACTCCAGCTGTGAACCTGCTGCGTGCATAGTCCGCTGCTCTGATGTCACAAAGCAGAAGCCGGACCTGCACCCTCAGTGTCAAATTTGACCCTAAACCGCATGCTGGGCCGTTGGCAAGTCCGTGAGCAGCAGCTTGTATCTGGGAGGCCCGTTAGGGTTTAGGGTGCGGCTCCTTTCATTGGGTCTGCACCTTGCTGCCGATGCGCCCTTCGCCGCGCGCCGGCCACATGGGCACATCATCCGCGCTGTCGGCTCCGCTGGCCACGCCAGACGCTGCGGCTTCAGGCGACACGTCGCCGGAGAGGGCTGCGCCCGTCTGCTGCGGCTGCTGCGGCTGCCGGCGGCGCACCAGCCGCGGGAGCATGGCGGGCGCAGATGCGAGCTGGTCTCCACCTCCGTCTCCACCTCCACCGCCGCCTGTTGTATAGCCAGGGTTGTGGTAGAGTCAGAAGCCTGGCCTGCCAGTGGCGCAGCAGTGTTGAGCACTTGACGCGCTTCAGAAAGTTGAAAGTTGAAGTTTGACGCCGTCTGCACCTAGAAGGGCGTCAGGCGTGAATAAAGCGACAGGATTCCCCTAGTTGCTGACAGACAAGTCTGACACTTCGCTCAGAGCACAGGCGTCCCATCCCTCGCGAGGCCACAAACAGATGCAGCGAAGACAGGCAGTCGAAGCCGGTTCACCCGAGGTGGCCGGAGGAGGGAATGTCTCTGCAGCATCTGCTTCCTCTGCTTCCTCTGCTTCCTCGACCTCGTCCTCGCTGTCCAGCAGCACAGCCTGGCGTGCACCCCTGCGATTCATCAAGAATTCCTGCAAAACTGTGCAGAAACACTCTACGTCTTCAGCTCCATCAACGGTGCTGTTCGAGCAGCTGCTCGTGAGCTGCAAATGCATGCACACCTGCGCAGCTGCGGCGCCTGAGCTCGGGGAGAGAGATCGTTTGTCGCAGCGACGCCTGCATCCACTGCGGCAAAGATTCTGCATGAGCAGTCTGTCACAGGACGAGGACACACGAAGGGAACCGCACGTGTGTCCCTTCCCTTACCCCCTAAACCCTAAACCCTAAACCCTTTGCGCAATGCCTCTGGGCCATGGCGTGACGTGCATGCCTCAACCCACTTGCAACTGCATCAGGGGCGGAGGTGAAGGCATCATCGCCGCCGTCATCCACGATCGTGTCCTCTGCGCAAACAGAAGTCGACGTGAGGTCGCCACGGGCAGACGCTCCGTCTCGCATGTGTTGTATCTCAGTTTGCGGTTAGGGTTTAGGGTTTAGGGTTTAGGGTGTCTCCATGACGCAGCGCGAGTGGGGCGCGGCACGCGACCAGCACACTACCAACGGAGCTGCAGACCGGGCATGTTGGCATTGTGCAAAGCTGATGCACCAACATGGTGCCAAAGCCACAGTGGAGCCACACCCGACATCATGTGCAGCGCGGCGGTGCCGCCGGACTCCTCAACTCCGTCCTCCTCCGCTGCCTCTGCCGCCTCTGCGGCCGGCGGCAGCAGCATGCGGCCGAGGCGGCTGCGGAATACGGGGACGAGAGCCGCCGGCGCGGCCGCCGGTGAAGCCGCCTCCTGCATCCCGTCCGCCTCTGGCTGCCGCCCTGCTTCCGACTGCCCTGCGCTGAGCTGCGGCTGCGCCGCCAGGCCGGGCGCCTGCTGCCGCGCTACAGGGCCGCCCGCCTGCATGCTGGGCTCACCACCGCCGCCGCCACCAGAGCCGGCAGGCTGCTGCGCCGCAAGGCCGCCCACACCTTCCGGCGGTGCCGCCTCGGCTACAGCTTCCCTCCCGCATGGCGCCTCAGCGTCCTCGTCCATGAACTCCAGGCCGACGTGTGCAGCGCCTGCGGCCGCCACCGGACTGTCTGGCGGTGGCACCTCTGGCGACGAGGCGGCAGTCAGCGGAAGGCTGCCGCGCCGCGGGCCGCATGCCGCCAGCGGACTGCCAACCGTCACCGCCGCGGGGCCCGAGGCGCCGGCATGCGGGCTGTCCGTCGGCGGGCTGGGAGGCTGCGGCGACACGGACGCGCCAGTGGCGCCGCCTGCTGCTCCTGGCGGGGACCGTTCTATCACGTTACCGGTGGCCGCAGCGGCCGCCTCTGGAGCGCCAGCTGCAGCGCCTGCAGCCTGAGCTCCAGAGGCGGCAGCGATGGCTGCGGCAGCGCCGCTGCCAAAGTACGTGTCGAAATCCGCCCGCAGGTAGCTCGGCAGAGTCACCTGCGCATCAGTGACATTGCTCCGCCGGTGTGCTACATGAAAAACCGCCGGCCCCTGGAGGTCTGCAGCGTCAGGGTCATGAGTACCGACTGCCAGCACATACAACCTCGCACAGCTCCTCGCAGGATCTCAGCATCGCACTTTTGAGCGGAAAACATACCTCTTCTGGCAGCGCCTCGGGCTCCTCGTCGTCCGAGAACAGCTCGAAGTCCAGCGGCGTGTGGTGCTTCCGCAGAAACGCCTGCAAAAGCAGATGGACCGTAAACCGTAAACCCTAAACCCTAAAAGATGGACTGTGGGCACCTTCCGCCCCGCAGGTGAAGGCGTCAGCTCCTGAACCGCCTGAAGCAGTGTGCCCGGGCGCGAGCTGTCTTTCGCGCGTCGGCAGGGCTGAAGTGCATGCGGGAGTTGCGAAAGTCGATGAGGAAACGAGCTCTGGAAAAGCTCTGCAGACCCCAGCCCAGGTGCCACGCACCCAAGCAAAGCTGCATCACTTCGCAGTGCAACATGATTCATGAGCGGTTCGCCGCCGCAGACTTGTCAAAAAGGTGTGCTGCTATGACCAGCACGTACCTCGAAGTTGAAGCCCCGCTGCCCGGCAGCATACCCTCCGATGCCGTCGCCGCCACCGGCACCGCCACCGGCACCGCCGCCAGCCGCTGCTCCACCCTGTAGCAGCGCATCCAGGTCCACGCGCTGAGGCGGGCCGCCGGGAAACAGCCTGCAGGTGTAGGGTTTAGGGTTTACCCATAGAGTTTACCCATAGGTTTTACCCATAGGTTTTACCCATAGGCACCGCATGACACTCTCAAGCACAGCTCAATGTGCCGCCAGTGCTGATTTCACCTGCAGCAGAGAGCAGGACACATTCCACCGCCATGAGCTCACTCTCTCACGCAGCAGAACCCCGAAGCCGAACCCTTGCCACGAAAGACGGGCTTCGCACCGGGCGACGCCTTCCTCGAAGGATGGCGGCCGGAAGTGCCTGGCGGGGTCCAGCGAGATGGCCGCCGCAGCCCGCACATTATGGTTGTTCTCGAAAACCAGCGCCTGCGGCAGGCCAGGCGCCTGCGTGAGCTGGGCATGGCTGAGCCTGCCCATGCGCAGGGTGTCGAACAGGTCAGTCGCCTTGATGCTGCAGCACAGGATGCTGCAGCACAGGCAATGCTGTCGTGCAGCTGAGAACAGCAGTGATGGGGCTGCCGGGTGCAGGGTGTGTATGCACACCTCGAACTGCTCCAGGGTGGGCACCGCCAGCTCGCCCGACTCCAGCTGTGCGCGCACACGAGCCTCCAGGTCCTCCGGCTGCTCCCCTGGACGAAACGGCTCAAAAAAAATGTCGCAAGTGCAGCTGTGATTGTGACAGCTCCATCTGTAATGATGTCTGAGAGTTGCTGTCTGTGTCATGTTTGTGCGCGATGCTTTGCCGCATGGTTCGGCGGACACCTCCACCTGCTAGAACTGCTGGACCGCCATTGGTGGGCGCCGAAAACGCCAGTCAAATGGCGTGGCACAGCAGCAGCCGGTTCCAGGTGTGCAGCCTCAAAGTTGCTCTGAGAGAACAGCGCCGCACTTGGCGTCTCGTCATCTGTTGCCGCCGGGGCCGCGCCCCGCTTGCCAGACTTGGCTGCGGCAGCGGGCTTGTCGGCCGCCTGGCAGGCCTTCAGCGCCTCCGCCGTCTGCTTCATCAGCGATGCCTTCATGCTCTTGATGAGCTGCATGAGGAACTAAACTTTAGGAAAGGTTAGGAAAGAAAGGAAAGCACTAAGGAAAGGAAAGGAAAGGAAAGGAAAGGAAAGGAAAGGAAAGGAAAGGAAAGGAAAGGAAAGGAAAGGAAAGGACTAAATTTTAGGAAAGGTTGCGCATGGGCCCGCATGAGCTGCCTCCCGGCTCCGCAGCAGCAGCAGGCGCCCACATGGGAGCACGTGCAAGTGACTGGTGCATCCACCACATCCAGACAGTGTAGCCGACGGCGATCACCTGGCTGTGATGACGCTTCAGTAAATATGATCATGCGTTTTGGAGACGCTGGCGCACCTCGACTCGCGCATGCACCTCTGCAGCGGCTGTCTCTGCGACCCTGGGCCCCGCCGCCGCCGAGTCCGCTCCAGCATCGTCACCCTGGGTGTTGCCGAGCGAACTGTTTCCATACTGCACCATACATCTCTATGACGTCTGACTCATTGGGACACTCGCCCAAAGGGCCGCGCACGTCAGCAGCTGAGAAGACGGGCCCTCGGAATTGACCGGCGGCCTGGAGCAGCTTGACCGCTCGTCTGGCAGTGACGACGCGGCAGCACGGGTGAACGGGGTGCGCCAGGAGCGGCGAGTGCGCCTCTCCGTCTTGAACGACGACAGGCGCATCTGCAGGAACAGCGGAGGTGGTCGGAGTCTTGGGAGATGGTGCGCACCTCAGACTGGAAGGAGGACAGGCAAAGCTGCAGGTAGCGCTCGCGGAAGGGGTCCCTCTTGTGCCGTTTCTTCTGGATGTCCTCCATCGCGTCGTCCAGCAGCTTGCGCTTGTCCACGGCCGCCAGCGGCCGCCGCGGCTGCTGCATCAGGGCCGACTGCAGCGACGCGCCAGACGGCCTGCACAGTCCATGTCCACTGTGTGCACGCGTTGCAGTGTTTCCAACAGCATGCGGTGGTGGTGTCTTGCGCAAGCCGGCGCAGCAGGACGCATCACCAGAAAATCTCTGGTTGCTTTCGTCTGCGGTGCTGGAATGCCAGATACAAGCCAGTGTTCGCAAACCTGCTGCCCTGTGGCAGCATGCCAGCGTTGCCAGCGAGCTCGAGTCCTGCTGGCGAGTGTATGGGCGCCGTCTGCAGCGCTGGTGCTGCAGCCCGCCTGCTACTGCTTCGAGGCGGCATTGCTGGCCTGGCTGCTCGCTTAACGACGAGACAGTAGGCCCAGTGGTCGGCTGAATTGACCCTTCGTCAAGCGACACAGTCACCAGCGTGTTTGAAGCTGGTGCGCGTGCACTGTCGTTCGGCAATGCACGTGCTGCCCTTTTGGCGACGAAACAGTCGTGAGAGACAGCGAGACTGGCTGGATGCAGTCTCGCTGTGTTCTCGAAGCAGCAACGTCAGTGTTTGGGTCACCGCGTACAACCCTGCGAACTGCCGATTAAATGTCACGCGGCACGGTGAGGGTACTAGTAAGCAAGCGTTTCGACTGACAATATTACATTCCACTCAGCCTCAGTCTGCAAAAGAATGCCAGCGCTGGAAACAACAGGTCGCCGAGAGACCGATCATCACACAAAGTAACGGCGGAGAAGTAGCCCACCACACCATATCTCGACGGCGCAATTCGGTTCCAATCAAAATCGGGCAGTGCCGAATGCACGCCCGCAATGCGTCGTCGGAAAGCGACAGACACGCCCCAAATCACAAGTTCCGGTACCCATTTGCAGCCCTGCTAAGACAAATAAGCTCGTCCAGGAACGTCCTGGAAGTGAAGCATGGCAGGGGGATAAACAAATAGCCATCATAGAGCGCATTTGCGCGCAGACTCTCAAAAGTGAAGATACTTCGCCCCTTTCTGCCGGTCGGCGCCGTGCCAGCCATGCTGCCTGGTCATGCCTCGCGGCACCAACTGCCAGCCGGCAGTTCATGCCAGCTGGCTCTGGCGGGGTGTCGCGGCGCGCGCAATTTGAATTCGATACAAAGTGCAGGTCCTCGGCCAGTGCGCGGGACGTCGCGGCGGCAGCCATTCCGTCGTCGCGGCGGGCCTCGCTAGGCAAAAGTGGCGCACATCGAGGTGCTCACTGCTGGTTCATCACCGTGAATGTCCAGCATGTCGTCCAGGAGACCTGTCGCCAGCGCGAATACGCAGAATCAGGGAAAGAAACGCGGTTTCCGAAGGGGATGTCAAAGTGGACATCGCGGTGCCGAGTCAAGTCGGCATCGCGAGTGTCAGCCACAGCCTGGTGCACGTCAAACTCTGACGAGCAGCGGTGCGGTTGTTCCTGGTTCTCTGCAGTGGTGACTCCACAGCTCCACGAAAGGCCGTGAAAATGAACAGTGACATAAAAGGCCGTGAAAATGAACAGTGACATCACAGCGGGTGAGACAGCCACATACCTGAAAGGCCGGAGGCAGGGCGGGACTGCGCGCGCGACAGCTCAGCCGCCGAAAGCCGCAGCCGCAGCGTGTCGCTCATCTTGCGGCTGAACGGCAGGATGTTGCCGCTGACGCTGCGCTGCTTTGACTCGCCTGCAGGTCGCGTGGCCAGACTTGTCTTCAGTACAGCAGGCTAGGAAGGACGAACAGCGAGGTGGTGCAACTCGAGGAACATGCCCAAGCATGGCATCAGCAGCCAGGTCAAGCCTGAAGATGCAAACACTAGGGTTCCCTAAACCCTAAACCCTAAACAGGCGTGCCCAGTGACGTTGCAAGCGTCACGATGGCAGCCAGAGGGCGGGAGGTGAAGCGCGTGCTTGCTGGAGCGCTGCACGCAGTGTTGCGGCGCTCACCAAGGCCAAACTTCTGGAACCAGGGATGCTGCAGCGCCTCGGACGCGGAGATGCGCGACCCAGCGTCCCGCTGCAGCAGCGCATTGATGAGCTGGAAACCCTCCTGAGAGAAGGACTTCCAGGGGCCGTAGTCCATGGGGATGTCCTTCTGGATGACCGCCTCCATCACCTGGCGCCATAAAAAAAACGACGGATTACGTCAGCCGCAGGAGATCACGGGCGGGAGGCCGTCACAGCACTGCAGATCGGAAAGGGTGCCGTTCCTGGCAAGACCGAGTGCGACGCTTGCACTCTGTCTCAGTGGCCAGCGAGCCGTTGACCCAGCAGCAAAGCGCGCACCGCCTCCAGGGTGGTGGTGTGCAGCTCCTCCATGGTGCTCCACCAGGGAAAGCGGTCTGCCTGCGGGTTTGCGGCCCAGGCACGTGTCAGGCGAAGTCTCTTTCGTTTCACGATGCGATCGGCAGGTTGCGTCCACACAACGAAACCAGAGTAAAGCTGTCGAGCCACGAGCAGGCCGGTCCACGCAGCAGCCGTCGGCGACAGAAGCGTGCAGCAGCTGCCGGCGAAAGAATCGGGGTCAACGGCACTTGAGCGGCGCACCAGCAGCTGGTACATCATCATGCCGGCGGCCCAGATGTCCGCCTCCAGCCCGTAGTTGCCGATGAACACCTCTGGCGCCTGGAGCCAGAGAAAATGCACATTCAGCGTGTTATTTCAGCGTGTTATTTACCCAGGCACAGGCGCGGATGCTGGTTCTGGTCCTGAAAAGCCTAAACCCTAAACCCTTCACTGCCTTGGTCTGGCTTCATGAAGACACATCCGCAAGCAGCGGAGAAGCGCACCATGAACATGGGAGTGCCGGTCTTGCGGGTCAGGGGAACGCCGTCCTCAACGTACTGCGCGCAGCCAAAGTCGATCGCACGCATCCAGCTGCCCGTCGGCAGCCTGTGGAGGAACCGAACATAGCGCGTCAGGGGCCACCAGCTGGTGAATCATTGAAACCCAGGATAGCGCATGAGCTGGGCGGCAGAGCGCGAGGCAGGCAAGAATGTCTGCACATGCAGCTGTTGCTGCCAGGCGCCTTTCAGTGAGGTACTTGCACTGCGGCGCTGACGGGATGCTACTGCTGTTGTAACGACACAGGCATGCGGTGCTGACAGGATGCTGCTGCTGCTGTGACAACATGAGCCGTCCATCGAGCGGTGCGGCCGGCGCTCTGGACGGATAAACGATACGGATAACGGATGACAGATGAACTGGATTCGCACTTGTCCAAGCCAAGGCCCTTGGCGCCGATGCGCGGCTCGTCCTTGAGCATGAAGTTGGCGGGCTTCACGTCGCCGTGGTAGAAGCTGTGCTCGTGGCAAGCCGCGACGGTCTGCAGTGCCTCGTACATCACGCGCGCGACATCCGCCTCCGCCAGCGGCCCATGGTCCTGTAAGCAGAGGCATGCAGCGTTGTCATTCACCTGACTCAGGGGTTTGATGTACACAGACCATGTGTGATTAGACGTGTGTGAACGCGTGCGTCAATCGCTCGCTCGGTGGCAGTTGAGAACAGCAAATACGCATCAAGCACCCCTGCTGCCAAAAAAACTGCCAACAAAAGATCAGCTCTTTCACCCTTGCGAGCGCAATGCCCGCTTGGCGTACGAACACCCTAAACCCTACATGCAAACTCTGGCAGCCTCACCTCGAGCAGCGTCTCCAGGTCGCCGCCGCGGCACTCCTCCATGACGATGTACACGCTGGAGCGGTCCTCGTAGGTTCCCAGCAGCTCCACCGCATTGCCGCTGGCCTGCAGCCTGTGGGCAGAGCCAAAGAACAATCCCAGTTCTGGTACATAGGAATATCCCAGTGATGCGAAGCCTGCTGGTGCACCAATGCGCTCACGTTGGACCATGCATACCTAAGAAAACAAGGTGGTTTTGAAAACACTTGTGCATGGCCGATTCGACAGCAGCCGCCGCCACAGTAACGCCATTGCAGGTGCAAGTGTTGCGTGAGCAGCGAAGCGCGCACCTCTGCAGGACGTCCAGCTCCTTCTTGAGCTTGCCGAGCACGATCTCTCGGCCGGCGCGCCCGCTGCCGCGGGTGCGCCTACCCGCCACGCCATCCTTGGGCAGGATCTGCGCATAGTGAAAGTGTGAAAGTGTCGTATATCGCAGGGCACCTGATGTGTGGGACAGCATGCTGTAAGGGCAGTGCACGTTTCAGGCAATTGAGCAGCACTGGCAGCACTGCAAGATCAAGATGGAATGTGCGCGCGAATTTGTAAGTGTGTTGATGGTCGAAACTCAACTCAAATGTGATCTGCCTAGAGGTGCCAGCAGTTCCAAGCTACACAAAAGCTTTCTCTTGCACGCTGACACAACAGCGGTCTGCGATAAAGCACAGGTGTGGGAATGACAGCAGGTTGCCGATGCGTACCTTGACCGCCACCATCTCGCCGGACTCGATGTCTTCAGCAGCGTAGACGGTGCCAAAGCTGCCAGAGCCGATCTCCTCGACCAGGCTGTAGTTGTCCCGAAAGTTGGTGGGGAATCCCAGGTCGCTGTCGAAGGAGCGTGCCGGCAGCTGCGCATGCTCTGCGAATGGCGTCCTGGCTGTGCCGGGAATCTGCAGGCGCACACACACAAAAACATCGAGTTGGAAGTTTTGTGGTTGCAGCAGCTTTGGTCACTACCCGGATCCAGTCGCCACCCAATGTACTTTCTGTTGCCAGGAGACTCATGTGGACGGCAGGCAAAACAGCAACGTCGTATGGCGTACCAGCTGGGCTGGGGCTGCAACTGCCGCTGTAGGCCGCTCGGCGACGGCTGCGGAGGCGTGAGCCCCTGTGGACGGAGTGTAGGCGTCTGCCGAGCGCCGGGAGCCGAGGGCGGTGCTGGCCAGCCGCGCCAGCGCATTGAAGCGCGGGCGGCCGATGTGCGAAGCGAGCCGCGCGAGCGTGGGCCGCCCTGCAAAGCTGGACAAGCTGCTGCCGAGGCCTTGTGATTGGGCGCTGAGGCCGACGGTCAGCGGGCCTGCCTGCCTGGCGACGGTGTCCGCCCGCCGGTTATACGTGCTGAGTGCGCAGAAGCGCTGCTGCCGCCCCGCCGCTGCATTGACCGCTGTGGATGTGTGCCGCGCGCGGCTGCCGCGCAGCTGGCTGGCGAACGTGCCCGTGGCCATGGACACGTTCTGTAGACATTGTGCGTGCACCGCCATGGCTGCGTGTGTACACAGCAGGGTCAGAGCGGGCAAGTAGGTTTTTGAGAAGGATTGAGAAGGATTGAGGGTGGAGTTGGCCGATACAGGGCCAGGGACGCTGGACTGATCGCAGCGCTGGCTCCAGACAGACGACGGGCGGCGAGGAGCATGCCGCAGCATGACTACTTGCGGCCAAGTGGCGGGCAAGGTGACCACCCAGCGAACACAACGTTGTCCGGGCGGAGTGTCGCACAACTGAACACCAGCTGGCCGCCATTTGATGGACAGGGCTAGCGCATGACTAGAACGAAGTACCGTTGGGGGGTCTGCAGGCGTGGGGCCCGCAGCCGAGGTACCCAGCGCACGGTTGTTGAAAAAATGCTGGGGGGCGAGCATCGCCAGGCACCGCGATCGCAGCGCACAAGGCACACGCGACGACATGTTTACAGAAAGGACATTCACCTGATTTGCCGGCTCAAAGGCGACGGCTGCTGGGCTGTAGGCTGCGACGCTGCCCAGCTTCCGCCTCGCTCTCGCGGCCGAAACTTTGTTCCGGGGTCGCCTGCTGCCCTCCTGCCGCCCGCGCAAAGCTACTTCAAGCTGCAATACGTGCCAGCGGCGGAGTCGAGGCGGAGTCTCCTCGCGCTGTTGGTAAATATCAGGCAAGTCCAAACCTGCCCAAGTTCTCGTCGGAGGTTTGGCTGCAACAAATGAGCTGTCGCAAGGCGATCCTGTCTGTAGCTGAGCCAGCAAATCGGGCAGATAGAGGGCAGAGGGGCCGTGAGCACGCAACGAGCGCGTCAACAAGTGGAATTGGTCCTGTGGAGGCACAGGAACCATCCCTTTGTGGCTTGCGATATTTTATTTTAGGGTTTTTGATCAGTACGGCAGGGCCACATGTCTTCGTACGTTGCCGACAGAATTCGCAAACCGAAGCGCCTTGAAAGGTGATCTGCGCATCTGCAACTTTGCAGCATAGCCGAAGCGTTCTGCTGCGTTTGGCAGTCAACTTCAAGGTCTTTTCGTACCGCAGCTGCGCGTTGTGTGATCTTTGAACAAGTGCCCGCCGTGAAGCTCTGTCTCACAGCGAGCTGTGTACAAAGCACAGTCATCCCATCGTCTGCGTTGACATGCAGCATCTCGTGACGGCTCGTTGGAGCTGCTGATGCTGAAGGTAGGCGAATTTAAATGTTTAATCGACAGCTCCTCATCCTCCTGATCGCCTCGGCATGGCCGTCTTCGACGGCTGCAAGTATGCAGGCCACCCGCGGGCTATCTAGAACCTGCGCTTGCAATATCGTGTGCAGGCTCCACCGAGTCGCGCCGCGGCTCGGCGGGCGCGCCTCCTGGTGCGGCTCCTGCCGCTGCTGGCGGTTGCGGCGCTGATATACGCCGGCGCCCGGGCGCTAGGGCGGCTCAGCGGCGGCGGTCTTCGTGGTGGGACCCTCAGGGCAGCAGCCAATGACGCCGGCAGCTCGGGGCGGCCAATGTCGGCGGTTGACCTGGCGGCGTGCATGGCGGAGCCCAACGCCACGGCTGGCCGCTTCATGACCACCGACATGTACCTCAACGGCGAGCCCACCAGGTGGATACAGCGCCTGGGTCAGTACACTTCGGGCGTCCAGTGATGCGCAGCAGATGATTTGCTTTTGCACCGGAGGTTGTGCCCGTGCTCAGGGATTCCGTGACGGCGGCAGCGGGATTCGTGGGGCCGCAACCAGCTGGTGGCGCGCCGGGGGCCTGCCGAAAAACGCTGCAGGGTGTCTCTGCTGCGCCTCCCGCCTGCAATCACACACCTGCAGAGCCCTGCACATCTCCGCCTGTGACTCTCTACGTCTTCCATCCATTCCGAGTGCGTTGAAATGTGCTCCTCAACCTGCAGGCTGTGATGCCTGCACATCCTCCCCTGCAGACTGGACCTGGCTCTGGCGCTGCTGGGCAAGCGGCTTGCTGCCGCTGGGCGACACCACAAGGCCCATCCAACCTTCAAATCCTCTGTTTTTATGAACCGCTTCCTGGCGGAGCCTCTGATTCGAACCAATCGTTTCCCACACAGACTGCACCTGGACCTGGCGCTGCTCAGCGAGCTGCGCGTGCCGCCGGGCGACAGCCACAACTCCGCTTCAATCATCGAACCTCTAGAACTTCAACCTCAGCGTTCTCATGCAGCGTCTGGTGTTCTAAGAGAGCAGACTCCCCGATTCCCTGCAGGCTGGACCCGGACCTGGCTCTGCTCAGCGAGCGGCGCGTGCCGCCGGGCGACACCACCATGGTGGTCACCTACGACGTGGGGCGGCTGTACATGCTGGAGGGGCTGTGCCTGGCATGGGGCGGCGCTATCGCCGCCGCCGTCTACCAGGCGAGCCTTCAAGAATCGCCACCAAGACTTTCGCTGCAGGGACTCCTGTAAGTTGTGGGGCCCCCGTCTGATCATGCTGGAGGGGCTGTGCCTGGCATGGGGCGGCGCCACCGCCGCTGCCGTCTACCAGGCATGTGCTGGACCCCAGAACCGCTTGCAACCCCTTGTTCCATGCGACGATCTGTGTGGCTTTCTGAGACTCCGAGCCCAGGTCGCGCAGCAGTATGCCTGCTGCTCCTCGCGCGCGGTTTACCCAGGACAACATGACCGCTCCAGTCTTGACGGCATCTGGCTGTCAGTCGCAGCGCAGCACCCAGCACTATGTGCAAACCCATAGCCCAACTTGTCCAACGTCTCATGCACTTCCGCGCCGTTGCAGCGCAGTCGGTCGACGACTCGCCGGAGACACCGTCCAAGGCCGCGCCGCTGCGGGAGGCGCGAAATCGCGTGCGTGACATTCACAGCCGGTGCGAGGCCAGCCCAGGCCATTATGTAAGCACGCACGCGTGCGCTGCTGCACAGGCGCCCTGCCTTTTGCTGCGTGTCCTGGGTGCTGGAATGCGTCGCTGCATGGCCTGCCAGACGCAAAGGCTTTCCGTATACTGCAAGCAGCTGTAGACGCCCATGACGCTCCGGATGCGGTGTAGACCGTCACATCCCACATCCCTAAACCCTAAACCTCAAACTTGTCGGGATGCAGCTACCCAATACCTGCCGCCTGTGTCTGCGCACAGATTTCTCCTGGATCTTTGACGCAAGAGCGTCGTTCACTGTATCCGGCGTTCTCCTCTGGAGAGCCTAGCTCCTCGCTCCAGCTTGTGGGCGAAGCACGGGATTCTAACCTCAGACGTCCTCGCTCAAAGCCAGCAGCCACATCATGTGTCGGTATATGCTTTGCAGCGTGTCGAAGCTACGGACGTGCGCGCTGGACATCATGCTGTTCACGGAGCGAGTTGCGGCGGCCGACCCGCAGCTGCAGCACCTGTTCCCCGTGAACACCCTCAGGCGACTCCCTGCCTCCTGTCGCCTTCCCCGCCGCCAATTCACGTGGCCCTGATTTTGGAGTCGCGGTCAAGGGTGTGCAGGGTGCATGAAGAACGCTGCGGACGAGCAGGAAACCCTAAACGCTATGACGCCGCTCTGTGGGGGGTCCTGCGCGCAAGGCGCGAGTTGAGGCAGCAGTAGCCACCATGCAGCATGCAGCCGTTGCTGCCACCTGCTGCCGGGACTCTAGCATTGGGATCCAGACGCCCTAACACACGCCAATGACACATGCCTGACCTACGTCAAGGGCGCAGTTGCATAAACCCTAAATCCAAGACCCTACAATAGAGGCTGCTCCAGGTCGCGTGTTTTAGGGTTTACCCTAAACCCTAAACCCGTGCGCTGCAGGAATCGCGCGATGCTGCTGGCGCAGACGGCGCTGGTGTTAGTCATAGACGGGGACCTGCTGCCGCAGACGGCGGCGCGCGCAAAGTTTGCGCCCGGTACGCCGCGGGGCGACGCGCTGATCAAGGCGGCGCTGGGGAAAGCGTATCACGTGCTGCCGGCGTTTGACACGACCAGCATGGAGCTGGCCTACGACATCGCGGCAGGCGAGTGCTGAAACGAACCCTCATTCAAATCGGATTATGATGCGGCTGCATTCGGCTCATTCGCCCACAGCGGACGTGAAGGGACGGGATGGCTTGGGCCAGCTTTGCCAAGAGAGACCCAGCCCTAGACTAAACCCTAGAGAAGTTAGTGTGCTAGCCCCGCCATGACCTCGCAGTCTTGAGTCTTCTGTCATTCGTAACATTGTCGTGCAGACAAATCGCCTTGGAGCCCCCACCCTGCAGTGTGAAACCATGCCAACCGCTGCTGCAGGCGACAAGGCGGCGGCGGTGGCGGCATTCAACGGCAAGCGCATAGTGCGTTTCGGCGCCAACAACTCCCGCTTTCCGCAGGGCTGCACCGACTACGAGCGCTGGAAGACGGCGGCGCAGGAGTATGGCGTCACCTACTGCAATAGGTGCGCCGCTGGGTGCCGCACTCTGGGTGAGATGTAACAGAAACCACGTCTTTCTTTGCAGCCTGCTGCGAAAGCCTCCGCCCTTGCCGCAGGGCCCCGGTTTGCCAAATTCGATCGGAGCTCCTGGCTGTCTGCGGATCGTGAACTCGGGCATACTCTGCAGGTATGAGCCGTGGGGCATAGTGCACCGGCACCACTCGCCGTGGTTTGACAGCCGCTTCCGCGGCTACGGCCGCAACAAGATCATGTACGCGGCCGCTCTCAACTCCTCCGCCTTCCATTTCGTCATCGACCCCGACTCCTTCGTCATCCACCGGCCGCACACCAACTCTTCTGCGCAGCGCATATTCTACGAGTCCCAGGACCGCAGGCGCGCATCGCGCCAGGTTCCCCCGCCACAGATTTGATCAGCAGAACAAAGGACGCTTCCGGTGCATCTCAGCTTGCTCGAAACAGAGTGTGCTGGGTGGCTGCCAACTGCATCTCCTCAGCTGCCTTGAGTTTAGGGTTTAGGGTGTAGGGCATGCCTCGTGTAGCTGTGCACACCTGCGCCTTGCACAAGCAAATGCCAACATGACTGCTGCTGAGCCTGGATGAGAGGGGTCAGATCACGCCAGCAGGATCTTTGGCGGCTCTCCACGGAGGCATCGACGAGCTGCTCGAGGACTGACGGGGTTCCGCGCTATGCGCAGGGTGCATTCCCACATCATGGGCATGTTCGAGCATCAGCGGGCCGATGGACGCTTTGTGCCCGTCGTGGATGGCACCACGCTGCGGTGCAAGGCGCAGCTGCCGTGGTGGGCGGGCCACGTCCAGGAGCAGGGGGAGGCCTTCTACCCCCAGGCAGTGGCGGTGGCACCGGCGGCAGGGGGTGGGGCGGGCGCCGCCAGCACGGGAGCGGCGGGTGCCGCAGGCGGTGCGGCGGCTGCGGGGGGAGCGGTATAAGACCCGATCCGCGAGCCAGCGGCTGCTGCCGGCTGTGCTTCGGGCCGAGCTGGTCCCCTCATGGTCCCTGCACATTTGCCTGCTGGCTTGCACGAATATTGCTGGCTGGCACCAATATTGCTACTGTGCGGGGTTCAGATCAGGGCGAGGTATTGTTTGCATGACGTGTGGCAGCCAGGAGTCTACAGCTGTGGCATCATCGGCACTTGCGCCTCATTTGGCTGTCTTGGAGCGCGTGTACGACGCATGAAGATGTTGTCTATGACGCGTGACGAAGGCAGTAAATCGTGAAGGCCCGCCGCACAATCCGCCGCAAATTCACTTGTGCTAGTAGAGACAGCGCGTGAACAGATCTCTCGCCTTGGACACGCGCCCATGCGTCCTAGGCTCGGCCAAATTGAGCGAGGCGCCGAGACCAACATTCTGGATGCACCGTAGTCTGTCGCCAACCGTGCGACAGATATTTGCGTTGCGCGAAGCATCGGAATAAACTCGTATGTCATATCAGCGCACGTGTTGGATAGAGAAACGGTCTGGGCGGATCAGGTCAGCCGAGGTACGACAGTCTCTGGACTCTTGGCAATCTCCGGATCCGATCCGCTTTCGCAACTATTTCTCTCGCCTCGTCAGCTAATAGCCAGCAGCAGACAATGCCCCCAGCTCCCCAGGCGGCGGCGGTCGTCGCTAGCGCTATCACAGCTATATCGCTCCTGCAGCAGCTGGCGTTCACAGCCGCCGGTGTGGTTCTCAAAGCTACTTCTGCTGCCTGATCGCTGAGTTCAGGCAGCACAAATTCATGTTTTGCAGTTCAAATCAGGCGCCACAAGATTCCCTGCCGTGTGGATCGAGCTTCTCCTATGCACCCTCATCCCAACATCACCGCTTGACCCGCACCAGTTTCAGCCCTCCGGAGGATCCTACAGACCTTTGAAATGGGGCTGATGAGGCGCGTCACACTTGCCGCAGCCTGCGGCAACCCCTGAGGGGCGGTTTCTCCAACTTGCAGAATTTGACTCTTTGCGGTTCTGGGCAGCGGATTAATGAGTGAGTCGTCGACGAGCAACATAACACAACATACAATGAGTCGTCTTTGTTTCCACATGTGCTGGCATGGTGCGGGCGGCGTGTCAGCATCAGCCGCCAGCCGCCGATGTGAGATTTTCCCTTGTCATCAACCCTTCTCTCTCTGAGTACTTGGTGCCGTCCAGGTGCCCTGCTTCCGACTGCAATGCGAACTATGCAAACTACGACGTCAGTGAGGTGCGAAGAAGAGCCAGAATCGTATGTTCTTGCTCGACAAGTTTGACACGATATCGCCGGTCGCGTCGGAATGATCAAAGCAGTGGGGGCGCCACATGATTCCAATGGTTGCAAGTTTGTACCGATGAGGTGGCAGGCCCAAAAGCCGATGTGAAGAGTGCACAGTGTGGCTCAGCGGGTCGAGGTCATTGTACCCTGCAACATTGTGTCGTGTCTGCTGCATCAGGTGATAATGCTGGACGTGAGCTCAGATCTTGCACAGCCCGCCGTCACCAACCCTGCGCAGTGCTGCCGGGCTTGCAAGCGCGAGCCTCGGGTGCGTCGCCCGAGGCTCCATGAACCACCGTGTCAAAAACACTTATTCTGGTATCTGCCGCCAGCACATGCCGCCAGCACATGCAGCCCCAGCGCCTATCATCTATTATCTGTCACTGACATGCTGCTCTTCGTGCCATGGTGCAACGTCTTCGCGTTCTGTCTGGCGCCGAACGACTCAGAGAGCGAGGAGGGATGTGGCCCTGCGGGCGGCTGCGCTGACTACGTCGCTGCAGGCGCCGGTCCCGGCTTTGGCGGCTTTGGCTCAGGATGCACCCCGTCGGGACGGTGGCCGCCGTGAGCGTCCATGCCCAGCTTGTGATTATCTGCGACGCATCTGAACATGTTGTTCTGGTGCAATGCAGCCGGAGGAAGTCTGTGTTCGATGCGGCGTACGCCCTAAACCCTAACCCTAAACCCTAAACACGCGTGTTCCACACTGAGACAGCCGACATGCAAAATTGGAGGTTTGGCGGCGCAAATCGATTACGATGGATTGCAGGCATATCGAGCAGGCGTTGCTAAACCCTAAACCCTAAACCCAGGATTCCTTCAAGATGCTGTTTCTGTGTGTGGCTGCAGGGCCACCTGCACCCTGAAGAGGACATCAACACCAAGCAATGTGGCCAGGCTTGTCGGCGCCGCCAGTAATGACTGGGCGTCCGGCATCCTCACTGCCGCCCCGAACAGCAGCACTGTCGCTAAACCCTAAACCCGGGGACACTGATTGAAGGCGGCTGGATATGGATTACGCTGGCTGGAGCCATGGACTGCTGACGCGCACATGGCGGTACAATATCGGCTCACTGCTGCTTGCGATTAGCATGAGATCGTGAACATTCGAGGGGTGTGGGAGCTTTGGGATCTCGTCACTAGAAGGTGCCGCACAATTTTTAGTGGGCGTCAGTACTCGTATCGTACTTATGTTACTGTGACCTGCGAAACTGCATCGTCTTGCTTCGTCCATCGCACTGAAGGTCATTAGACAGGATAAGACCACATACAACTATGTCACAAGCCCTAAAAAAAAGTGTTGAGCACCGCTGCAACAACATGGCGTGTTGGGAATGCCTAGACGGTGGCTGAGTTAATGGGTCTGTAAATCTATTGGAGTGGTTGCGCAGTGTGCGTCGGGCAGTATTCCTGTCAAGATTTGATGACCAAACACACCCTTGAGTTGCAGCAAGTATGCGAGATCTGCGGCCACCCCGGCTGCAGCTGATGCCGGTGTCAGGGGCGCCTGATTCGCATGTCACTGCCAGACATGTGACTTGGTCGTCATCAGCGTCAACCAGCGGCGGTAATGTTTCCCGGAATTGCAGGCGGCACACTTCTTGCCAGAGAGGTGTTTGCGGCTGGCGGGCCTGTCACCTCGCCAGACGTGCGGTACAAAAGGACGCCGGAGACCTGACACACGTGTGACATTCTGCACAGTCAGCACTGCGGCATCGGCAGGGAACATGCAATCTGTTGTCAAATCGCAAATGCTGAGGATTTAGCCGCTGCATGGCCAGCAACAAGCTGATGGACAAGCACATTCACGACACAAGCAGCTGTATACATATATATATACATATTCTACATTTGAATACAACACAAGCAGCTATACTACAAATATAGTCACTACATACTAGTGTCCTATATACATTTATAGGGACATACACATCATCACAGCGCGGACGCGCGAATGTCCAGGCAATTAGATAGGCGGATTAGATAGGCGAGATGAGTGACACTCACAAAGCCTCGGCCGTCGATGCCGCTGAAGGTGTACGCAGAAGTTGGGTTCGGATCGAATTTCAGGGTGCAGGCAAACCTGCGAGCAGCGGAATCCATCAACCGTGGCACTCGTCATGCAAGCATGTCCGTGAGGCTTCATGCGGCAGACACCAGCGGCAACCCGACAACTCCACAATGCCGTTGTCAACAATGGAGCGAGCTCTCACTTGGGCCAGGCCCCGCTCGCTGTGCACCCAGGGCCGAAGGACCCAAAGCCAGTCCCGCTGAAGCTTGAGGTGAAGTTTGAGCAGCCGCCGGGAGGGCCACATTCCTGCAGGCCTCCTCTAATTAGCTTAACTTTATGAATTAGCTTTGTAAAGCACGTAGTAATGATCCACCAAGGGCACGTAGTAATGACAGTCACAACACGGGGGCCACAAAGGACAGCATGCAGGTAGTGCCCGAGACCTCAGCTGCAGCTGCACACGACGATAGATCGACGCAAAGTCGATCATGGGCCTCCAAAGTGGCTTCATCCAACCGGGCGGCAATGCAGCTGAATGAGGATATGACTACCGTCACCTGAGGCGCTGAAGGATCGGTCGGGTCAGGGTAACAAAAGGACCAGATGTTAGCCTACAAGTCAAAAATCGCATGTGAGAAGGTGCCAGCCGAGAAGGTGCCAGGAACCAGCTGCCGATTGACAGCAGACCAAAAGCCGCAAAACAAACGCTCAGATACGCAGGCTCCTGCGGACCTGAGCATTTTGCTTGCAGGCGTTGCAGCACCCTGCAGGAGTCGTCACATTGGCGCCTGCAGTCTGGCTGTTCACGTCCAGCTGCAAAACCTGCATTGTCGATGATCGTTCCTCAGCCCAATTGCCAGGGGGGCATGAGTCACAGAAGCGCAGAGCGCCGCACCTCGCCAGCCCAGTGACAGCATGCATTTAATGTAGCCGGAAGGAGGATGCATCCCGAGCACAAGCGTGCAGACTCGCAGCAGAGGTCGATAATAAAACAGTATCGCGTTGAAGGAATGAAGAGTCATATCCGTACCGAACCGTTGACATTGATGGCGGCGGAGTTGCAGTCGACCGCCGGGCAGCCGCCGCCGCCGGGGGCGCACACACGCGGGTTGGTCGTTTTGAACGCGCTCTTGCCCATCATCACCATCGACTGCACAGAGAGCAAGGAAGGTGGTGAGCAGATGGTCCTGGGCGCTCCAGGACAACTGAGCAATATCATCGTCTTGAAGGATGATGCACAAGTATCCGTGCAGAGGAGAGGTGTAGTCAACATAGGCGGAGTCACCTGTGCGGCAGGGGCAGGCGCGGGCATGAAGACGGTTTTGGGCGCCGCCGATGCAGTTGGGGCTGCGGTTGGTGCAGGTGTAGCAGAGAGGGCGGCGGATGCGGGCGGCGGCTCACTCGCCGACGTACCTGCCATCAGGGAGGGGGTCAACGGAGGCGGCAGCGGTGGATGCGGACGCAATGCGAATGATGACACAGGTGGCGGCGGCGGCGGCGGGCTCGTGGGCGGCGGCGGCTGAGGCGCCGGACTGGGGGATGCACCTGGGGGAGGGGGTGACAGCGGCGGCGGCGGTGATGGCGATGCGCCCTGAGGCGGTGGCGATGCGGGCGGCGGCGGCACCGGAGGCGGCGGTGGTGGCGGGGAGGGCGGGTTCTGGGCTCCTGCAACGCAGCATTGAGGTGCTGGCTGCTATACGGGCCAGGCTGAGACGGGTTCCAGTCCACATGCTGACCCGTGCTCCCCTGATTCATTCCAATCTGCAACTCCTGACTCGCACTGTCGAACCGAGCCCCAGCACCGTATGAGTGAGCCGCAGGTGTGACAGCCCAGGATATGAGTTGTGCACTGATGTATCTGAGCTAAGAGCGGCGCCTATGAGTGTACCTGCCAGCTGCATGATGAGCACGGCTGTCACGGCCATCGCCGTCCATGAATTAATCGGCGGACGCCTCGCCCACCGTGCTCGCCTCGCGGCCATGTCCGTCCCAGAAGGCCGACCTCCTACCGGATCTTAAGACGAAGTCCAGCAGCCGCCAAAGAAGAAGGCTCACCGGCAGGTATTCAGGCGGGCTCAGGCAATGATCGCGGACATGACACTGCAAAACACTCGCTCTGTGCGCTGGCAGATCTCAGTTGGATGTGCGGGTGGCGAGTGCGTGGCTGCCGCATATATCTGACCGCGTGTGATGCTGCTGGTCTGTCCAGCGCATCCCGGACAGACCTGGGACCAAGGCGCGCCCAGGGCAGGGGTCCCAGTGAGAGAGAGATTACACTGTTCCAGCCTCACTCAGGCTGATTAGCGTTCATTGAGGTCAAAGTTGAGCATCCCGAATCGGTCAAACCCTGTTCGAAAGGAGTTGTTGCGTAATTTTGCCGCTGCGGAAATTCGGAGGCGAGTTAAACGACAGTGCATGTGTGCAACCGGATCTTGCAAAGCACAGCACACATCGCAATGACGCAACAACAGCGGCCTCCCTCGTCCCACCTACAGAGGATGAGTGGGAAGAACGAGTAGATCGAACGGGGCTGCTCTGATGTACACAACTGGTCCCCGAAGTCTGCGAAACAAGCCCAGGTCTCTGTACGTGGCCGCCAGTATTGTTGATCGCAACCCCACGGAGCTGCGGCAGCTATGCAACAACCTCGCCGAGCCTCACGCTGCGGCCACGCCGTGGCCCGCCGGCCCGTTGCCAAGCCCCGTCTTCTCCGCAAATGCCGCGGCCAGGCCCCACAGGTACTCGTCGCTCCAGGCGGGCCCCAGCAGCGTTACGCCAAAGGGCAGCACCGGCGCCGGATTCCCCGTGGCCATCAGGTATTCCCGCCGCGCGGCGCCGGCCGCATCGGTGCCGCTGGCCGAGCCTGGAAAACCAGAGACGCCCTTGACAAAAAATCACATCACATATACATATGGCGTACTGCCTCACTATGATGAAACCACATTTCTGTATCGACTTGCCCTGTTTTCCATGATCTGAGCACAAGCGGAGGCCCGAGCAGGATGTGGTGTTGCTGCATGGCTCTTTGCACAGCTGGGGTTTACCCTAAACCCTATTCCAGCGGCGCTGCGTACCTGCTCGGCAAGCAGGCAGGCAGTGCGTGCACATGGTTGCGATTGCGAGACATGCAGCAGCAGCAAGTCTCCGGAGGCCCTCTGGTGCAGGAGTTCACGCGCATCATCGAGTCGTTGAGAAAAACAGCGCACAGTGCAGCAGACCGGAGGGCACGGCGATGCCGGCCATGTCCAGCAGGTTGACGAAGTTGGTGTAGCGCCCGAGATTGGCATTGTGGCCCCACGTCACCTGATGCGCACGCCAGAAAAGGCCTTTCAGCGCAACAGAAATTCCCACAGGGTCGAGCTGCTGCAGCAGTGCTGGACCCCTGCTCGCCTGGCAGCCGGCCTAAACCCTAAACCCTGAAGCTGCAGCAGGACCGCAAAGTATGCGCAACGGCAGCCGCTGCAAAGCCAGAGTGACGGTGTACCTTAGGGTTTTAGGAGCTCTTGCCCAGCCGCCCAGGACTTGAAAACTCCACTTGCCAGTCCTGACATTGGCCCAGACGCGGTGCAGGGTGTGCATTGGCTGGTCGGTTGTAGAGTCACCTCGCCCTCTGCCTGCTCCTGTGCGACGATCTCGGCGATGGTGTAGTGATGCGCCGCCGTCGGCACCAGCAGCACGTTGATCTTGGCCAGCTCCACCCGCGCCCGCGTCTGCACACGAGTTCACTGGTTCAGGCGGGCAGGTGGTTTGATGGTTTGATGAGGCTGCGGAACGTACCCCCCTGAGGAGGCGGCAGCAGTCTGACGCTGGCAGCTCAGGGAGCGCAGCGTTACCCTACCCTAAACCCTAAACCCTACACACCAGGGCGAGTCCGCCCTGCAGGGCGAGACGGCATGACCGTTCCGAAGTGCTGCTGCGATCAAATCACACACACTCACATGCGCAGTGCAGTGCAGTGCTCAAGCCCTTCATGTTTCTGTTTCGGCACCTTGAGCTCGGTGAGGCGGTACATGTTGTCGTACAGGTCCACTGCGGAGCGGCCACAGGCCCCCGACACCACGGCCCGGAATATCCGTTCCATGCGCCTGCACAGGCGGGTTTAGTTTAAGCCCTAAACCCTAAGGCCACATCACTTTTTGAACATTTCGGGACCGTTGCAATGAGGGTTTAAGTCCGAGAGGTCAGGCAGCCTGGCGGAGGAAAGCAGGCGGCAAGGCTCGCATGGCGACAGCACGGCGGCTGGAGGCGTCACAACAGCTTTTTATTGTCACAGCTTTGGACTATCGTGTGCCGGACAGTCACAACAAGGGAAGCTTCCCTATTTGCTGCGGCTTTTAGAATAATTACCAAAATTATTCTGAAACATAGTGTAATTTTTATTCTATATTTTTATTTTTTCATTTATAGTTAAATTTGAAGTTTAAATGAAAGTAGAATTGGCTGCCTGCGGCATCGACGCATCCATGGGGACTGGTGCAAGCGGTGCTTGGATGCAGCAGGCCTGAGTAGGAGCAGCGAAGTCTGCGCACTCGTCGGCGAGGATCTGCTGGCGGCTGAGCGTCACCGCGCCCTCCGCGAGCGCCGCCGCCGCCGCCGCCGCCGAAGCCGCCATGGAGGAGCTGTCGTCCGAGTCCGTGCTCATGCTGCGCGTCGCGCCGGCCAGGGCCGCCTTGGGCGCGCTCCCATTGGCCTGCTTGAGCGGCGCCGCGATGGGCGGGCTGCCGCCGGGGCCTGGGGACTGCGCGGCGGTGGCGGCGGGACCCGCCTCCAGAAACTCCCGGATGCCGGCGTAGCGCTCCGCGAGGAAGGAGGTGCCGTACAGCATCGTGGCGGTCTCCGCAAAGGGCGAGAAATCGATGTCGACGCGCGTGCCGCCCAGCGCGGTCAGTCGCTGCGCCGCCTGCTGGTACAGAGCGGCGTAGCCTGCAGCCAAACAGGAGCGAGATTCTAAACGAAGGTGTGGGAATCTCAGGATGCAAAGATGCTGCTGATCGTGGTTCCCATGGATGACAGTTCAGTGAATGCGAGCGAACATTCCTGGAAAAGGATCTGCCGCACGATGTACACAAGTGCAGGAGTTTGGGATTTTCTGCGCCCTGAAGCCTAGATAGCCCACGAGGCTGGATGGGCAATGGCCGCGGGGCAGCACCTGAGGCGACGGCAGCACCGCCGGGGCCGTCAAAGCTGGTGGACTCCGGGCCGGGCATGCCGAAGCAGAACGGCGTGCCGGGCGCAAACCGCCGTCCAGCCGCGGGGCCGGGCGGCAACCACGTGGGGTCTGCCAGCCCGCCAGCAGCCTGCAACAGGGTAGAGCGGCGGCGTCAGGTGTTGCTGCTGCCGCTGCAAAACCCTAAACCCTAAACCCTAAAGGCAAGGAGGCATCCTTTTCATACAGAACCAGGTGTCAGTGTTCCTAGAGAGCTGCGGTTGGAGTGGCGCTTGAATCTTGAGCCCAGCCTGCAGTGTGCATTTCGGGTTTCGGGTTTAGGGTTTAGGGTTTCGGTTCAGATGCATGGTCAGCACAGCGTCCGAAGTGTGGGCACCTCCATGAGACGAGTGACAGCGGCGCCGTCGGCCACGTTCTGTGCAAACACGGTCACGCAGTCCAGCGTCCTGCAGGCGGGCACAACGCCGGTCGTCGGCAGCCGCCCCACGGTGGGCTTGACGCCCACGCAGCCGTTGAACATGGCCGGCACGCGCCCTGCGGGAACGAGGGCAGATGCATTCAGAGACGGCAGCGACGCGATTGATCCGGCCTGTGCCTCCCCCCCTTTCCTCCGTCTGATTGGCAGGCAGCTCAAGACACAGGCCCCCCGCATTGCATGCGGACAGCGCGCCTCCGGTTTAGGGTTTTCGAGGCGTGACGACAACTGATCTCCAACAGACTCGGAGTACATCTGGGAAAGGCAGCACGGCTTAGCGTTTAGGGTTTAGGGCACCCGAGCCAGCGGTGCTGGCCCTAAACCCTAAACCTGAGAAGGACAGCAGCCCTGCGCCAACGAGCGCAGATGGAGCGCAGCATCTGTGCGTCTGAGCATGGCTGGCAGACAGGCGCAAGCCGCCGCGCCTGAGCCGGCGAGTGTCGGTGTCGAGGCAGAACGACAGCAGGCAACGACGGACGGCGCAGTGGCAGAGTGCAGGACCCTGTGCAAAGTTTTCATCGAATTGCATGCGCTGCTGAAGGGGAGAACCTCGGACACACCCGAGCCGGCGGTCTCGGTGCCGAGGCAGAAGGAGAGCAGCCCTGCGCCGACGAGGGCACCGCCCGGAAGCAGAATTGACCACCCAAAGCACAATCTCAGCGCCGTACCTGAGCCGGCGGTGTCGGTGCCGAGGCAGGAGGACAGCAGTCCTGCGCCGACGAGCATGTCACGACAGGATTGATGTTGCTCTGAAGCAACCACTGGTACAGCCGTACCCGAGCCGGCGGTGTCGGTGCCGAGGCAGGAGGACAGCAGTCCTGCGCCAACGAGCATGTCACGACAGGATTAGGGTTTAGGGTTTAGGGTGCAACCACTGGTACAGCCGTACCCGAGCCGGCGGTGTCGGTGCCGAGGCAGGAGGACAGCAGTCCTGCGCCGACGAGCATGTCGCGACAGGATTAGGGTTTAGGGTGCAACCACTGGTACAGCCGTACCCGAGCCGGCGGTGTCGGTGCCGAGGCAGAAGGAGAGCAGCCCTGCGCCGACGAGGGCGCCGCTGCCGCTGGAGGAGCCGCCCGGCAGAAAGCGCGCGTCAAAGGCGTTGCGGGCGACGCCGAAGGGCGTGCGCGTGCCCACCAGCCCCGCCGCAAACTGGTCCATGTTGGTCTTGCCCACCATGATGCCGCCTGCGCAGGTGTGAGAAGCGAGAGTCTGTCAGAGGATGTGTGATTCGTTCGCCAGCGCCGCGGCCTGCCAAGATCCAGTTCTGCTGGCGCAGGCACAGGTCTGGCGGAGCACGCTGTCACCCAAGGGCTAGGTGGCATATACGTAATTATCTATTCATTCGAGTACCTTACATGCAGGGAGCAGCCTCCAAAAAGTATTTCTATTTTGTCAACCGTTAAAGCTTTAGCGATTTTGGTTTATGGACAAAGCAGGCAAGAGTCAAGCAGGTGTTGGAATTTCCATCTGCACCTGCAGCTAGCAGCTGGTCGACGACGGGCGCGGTGGCGGCGGGCAGGTGCCGGAAGGCCTCGCAGGCGGCGGTGGTGGGAAATCCAGCGACGTCGATGTTGTCTTTGACGCCAAACGGCACGCCGTGCAGCGGGCCGCGGGTCTCCGCCGGCAGCGCCTCCAGCTCCCTGAGGGGCAAAAACAAAAACCCTAAACCCTGAACATAAAAAAATGAGGATCCCGAGCCACAGCGCACTGCCACGAGAGTGACGGAGACTTGGATTGCATGCGTCTCAACTGTCCAGGTGAGGTCAGGGAACGTCGGTTTGGCGGCAGGACCAGCTGGCGGAAAGCTTGCAGGCGCTCCCTCGTGCAGCAACAATCTGTTCAGGGCCTCAGGACGGCAACAGGCACGAGCGAAATAAACGCCAGATGAACCATACCTGGACCGCTGGAGCAGGTCCTCGAGCGGCGCGAGTGTCACGAAGGCGCCGGCGGCGTCCGCCCAGGCACCATACAGCTGCGCCACCAGCTGCGACGGCGTCAGGACGGCTGCGTAGGCGGCCTGCGGTATGCAGAGGATCGAGCTTAGCAGCAGGCGTGACAACGGCGTCCCCGCACCGTCACCCCGCAGTTTGCTGTTTGATCAGTCTGGCCGGCCGGGAAGAGCCGCAGCTTGCGCTCAAGAGGTCGCTGTGCCACGGGCACCTGGATGCGTCGGACGCCTGGCAATGGCGGCATGCGGCATGATAGCGCATCATCGGCCTTGACCCGACTCACCTGGACGCCTGCCAGAGTGAGGTCCGGCAGCGCCGCCACGATTTGAGCCTCATGCTTGCCTACGCCATTCTGCATGGCCCGCAAGCGCTGCAAGGGTGCCGCCTGTGCGGCACGACATTTGAGTAGACAGTCAGCCAGTGTCTGCCGGACGCGAGCTGCGCGGCGCTAAGCACGGCAATCAAGTCACTGCATGGGAAGGACGCATGTTGCCAGGCGACGGGAGGCCGGCTCGGCAGTGTGTACACATGAAGCCAGTTGGGAACCCCTGTCCCTTACTGCAGCTCTGCGGGCTTCCGGTGCATGCTCACATGTTTTCAGCCGATACACTGGCAGCGACACAGCTGCCTCAATGTGTCACAGTGGCTGACGGGGTACGAATGGTCGCATGGGCGACGGTGGCAGCAGCACAAGTGACTCGAAGACGGAGCGGGTCGCGGTGTAGCTCACGCACTGCACGCTAGCAGACTTTGCATATACCACTGCGTATGCTATATTTACTGCTGTCGCCTAGACTGACCACCCTAGCGCGGCTGCACAAGTCAGACCTAGATGGGCAGGGCAGCGGAGCTGAGCCATCATCGACAGCCCTCCAGCCCGTGTGAGAGAGCTTTCACAGCGTCCTTATCCATCAGTACATTGCATCCCAGCACAGCTGCCGCCCCTGGGTTGCGAATGGCGCCGCGCAGCAGATCTGGCATAAGGCGACCAGCAGTCCGAATCCGTCGGACGCGCGCTGCGGAGCCGTCATGCACCTTGTCTCAGCCAGCGCGTGAGAGATGATAGCTCACCTTGAATTGGGGCGTACTGCAAGAAAGAAGGCGCTGCTGCCAGACTCGGCTGAAGCTCCCGCGGCACGTGAGTGGCCGCTTTGAAAGGCAGCACGGCCGCGGCCGCGATCCTGTTGCCGCAGTCTTAGAGGCAGGCGGGCAGGCTTGATTGGAGGCGAAATATGCGGCCGAGACAGGTCGCTGCCTGTGGAATCGCGCTGACGGGCGGTGCATGGGCTCGACTCCGGCAGCTGTACGTCGGCTGCTGCAAGCTGTACGTGGCGCAGCGATGGAACGATCACGCTTGTGGGAAGGTTACCTGTCAGCGAGTGGTGCGCGCAGGTTGAAAACGTGCGCCTGCTCCGGCTAATGCGCTGTTTGTTCGCCTCTCAAAACCCTTCTCTCCACAAACCACGCAATGACAAATCTGTCTGCCCTTCTCTCCACAAACCACGCAATGACAAATCTGTCTTGACACCCAATCGTCTGATAACCAAACCCTGACACGCCCCTCCCAGCGCGTACTGATTCCGCCGATAAGGCTGCATCGGGTGAAACTGCCGTGCACTTGTGCCGCAGCTGCCACGCCTCGTATTGTCCGCCAGCGCTTCACCGCCGCGGCCTGGCGCCAAGGCGGGGCGCAAAGTTCCTCGCGCCGCCAAGTCGGGATGGCGCCCGCGCGCGGCTGCCGGTGGTGGGCAGATCGTCTAGCAGCGTGGACAGCCGCTGCCGCTGCGCCCCCTGCCGCGATGGCGTGCCCTGCGTGGGTCAAGCACGCAAGCTTCACAGAGATGGGGCGCACATGGCCATGCCAGGATTGGACCGGCTGCCAGCTCGACAGCCTGCATATGGCGCTGACCAGAAGGCAGCGCTGACCAGAAGGCAGGCGGACGCAAACGCGGCAAGCAAGCATCAGAAACGCACGAACAACGACAGGCAGCAGCAGCTGGTCTGGCACGACCAGCGAAATGCGTCCTCTCCCTTGGTTGTCCAGGTGTCCAGACAGATCAGCTCCGCACCGCAGGTGATGCCGGACGTCCGGCAACCGCGCCGGGGCCGCTGCTGGGCCCACCGCCACTGCCATCTACACCATGAGCAAGGCACACATCAAAGCTGCCGCAGAACCGTGGACTTGCCAAGTAGACCATGCAGAACCCATGGCCATGCCGTTGCAGACGGCCAGTGGATGTCCGCCGTGCCGAGCCTTCTTCGCAGGCTGTGGATGAAGGCAGGACGCATGGTTGAAAAGTCAGCAGCACACCTGTGTACATGAACAGTGTGAGGCGCAGCCCTGCATCAGCACGCTTTACAAGGGATCGGCGTATCTTCACCGCATCGACCCAGACCGCACCTGGCGCCGCCTCCTCATCCTCCTGATCTCCGGCCCCGGGAGCGGGGTCATCGGAGAACAGGTCCGCCAGTACGTTGTAGTTGATCTTGGTGGACAGCTTCCGCTTCTCGATCATGCGACGCGCCGCCTCCTCGGGGGAATCCGCCGGCTCCGTCGCATCCTCCGGACGGCTTCTCGTCTTCGACCCCGACGGCCGGCCGCGCCGGCGCTGCGCCGCCAGCTGCCGCTGCTGCGCGTCGGGCGCCCCCGCGTCGACAGCGGCGCCCGCGGCGGCCTCCGCCTGCGCCCGCGAAGCCTCCCGGTCCGCCTGCTTCTGCGGATTTGGACAGGAGCGGGCGGTGTCGGCAGTCAGCAGACCGGAGCGGGCGCGACTGGAAAGAGCAAGAACAGAAAAGGACGCAAGAAAACGAAAGGACGCAACAAAAGGACGCAATGCAGAGAGGCTGACAGTAGTTTGGCATGTGGAAGGGACTCTCGACAGGATGAGCATTGAGTCTGTCACAACGTTCTCGGCAGTGCTTGCGCTGCTGTTTGCGTCTGCATATCCTCACCTGGCGAACATTCTCACGAGCTTCTGCAGCCCTGCTGGCTCCAAACCCTCCCAACGATGGACGAGGCGGCCTCCTTGGCAGCGTGCCGCTCGAGGCGGTCCTTGTTAAACACCACGCGTGCTGCTTGGTTTAGGGTTTGGTTTAGGGTTTAGGGTTTGTGCTCTGCCAGGAGAACCAAGGGTGCACCTTGTCTGCTACGCAGGTGGCGGCCTCCTTTGCGGCCTGGCGTTCCAGATAGTCTGCATTGAGCGCTGTCCACACCTGCTCCTTCAGCTCCACCTCCTCCGTGCTCAGCACAAAGCCGTCCAGCTCGTCGTCGTCCAGGTCCGAGAAGGTCTCCTTTTCTGCAAAGACAAGGAGCTGATTTTCAGGAAAGTTGAGCCTTGTTTGCAGGAGTACACATGTCCTGCACGAAAAGCGCACAGCCGATCTGCCTGTGAACGCTGATGAGCACCACCAATTGTGTCCTCCAACCGCTCAAGGCATGTTTGCGCTCGGCACAACAGCCTTCCAGAGTCTCAGACTCCGATGAAATATCACTTTTTACAGGCCGAGAACAATCAGAGCGTTAGCGTGTCTTCCCCTCTACTTGAGCGCCCAGGATGTAACTCGCCGCTTTCAAGGTGCCGCGCTCGTTTCGTTACCAGGCAAAAGTGCCCAGCATCATAGCTTCTGGTCCAACAGGTCACATCGAACTGGCAATGCAGGAAGCTGGTGGTGCAAAGAAGCGGACGACCTCCATTGTTCACTGTTCAGCTTTTTCCAGTCAGTCAAGCACATGAGCTCAGTTTCGAGACCGCGCCTGGCTCTGCCTCCTCGCTATCCTCGCCAACACCCTCGCCGCGGCCCGCCGGCACCAGCGCCAGCTGCAGGTTTGTCGGATCCTCCTCGCCGCCGGTGGCTTCTGCATCTGCAGCGCCGCGGCCGGCCAAGGAGGGCCCCGCACCCGCCGATCCAGCGCGGTCCGCCGCAGCAGCACCTGTCGTTGCAGCATCTGCGTCAGGCGCCGGATCGCCGTTCAGCCGCCGCCGACGCGCGGGCGGCGGCACGGCCTCAGCGTCGGATCCCGGCAGCACGGACGGCAGCTGCGTGCCCGCGGCAGCGGCGCCTGCCGCGAGCGCGGCAGCGCTCGGCCGGAAGCGCCTCCTGCCGGGGGCAACCCCCCCCGCAGCGACCGGCCGAGCGCCATTGCTGCCGCCGCCATTGGAGGCTGCTGGGGCAGCGCCGTTGCCGCCGCTATTGGGGGCCGCCAATCCTGCGCCTGAGGCAGCGCGTGCGCCGTCGCCCAGGCGCTGCTGCTCCGCCTCCGGAAGCGCCTGCGGCACATGCTTAGGGTTTAGGGTTTATCATATTGGCGGTTGCCCCGGGAGGGCGACTCGTGTGGCCAGGTGCTCCAGTGCTGTGATTAGGGCTGTCGGAATGGCGCGAGAGACCCCACCTGCGCCATGGGCGCCAGCTCGCCGGTGGCAAGCGCCAAGGCCATGTCCGTGGCCACCTCCGCATCGTCGCCCGGCAACTCGCCGCCGTCCGCAAGCTCTTGCAGTCTCGTCTGCAGCGTGTCCAGCTCTGCCTGCGGGTGTGCCCGGACTTTCAAAACCTCTCATGCGACGTTTGGGTTTGCGGTTTTGACGCCGGATGTCGAATGCACACGGGAGGTTGCATTGCGAAGTTGAACCATGCGCAGGTGATGAACCATGCGCAGGTGGGGCAGTGCTGCTTCTGATGGCGGCACGCGTCGGGAGCATGTGCTGCTGCTGTGGACTCAAATGAGGCGCGTGTCCGCCGAGCACAGGCCTGGTGCCGGCACAAGGCTGTTGTGGGGAAGGCGCAATGGGTCATGGTCAGTTTAGGGTTTATGCGCCAGAGGGGTGTTCCCCAGAAGGTCGATTGCCAGAGGGGCGATTACCTGAAGGCGAGCCACCTTGTCCTTTTTGCGATTGCTGGCAAACGCCGGCGGGTTGGCGCCGCCGTGCACTCCGCCACTCTGTCAAACGACACTGATATCAGAAGGGTTTAGGGTAGCAGTCGGGGCTGCAGAACCGCAGCGACGCAGACTTCATTCCCGAACCACATGAACCGCATGGCAGACACAAGCGTGCAGACTGTAATCTGCCGCCTCTTCCCTTTAGGGTTTAGGGTTTAGGGCTCACCCTTTCCAGGTATTGCAGGTAGCATTCCCGGCACAGGCCGTGCGCGAACGGGGGAATGTGCTCATTCACTGCAACAGAAAGCAAACAAAAGGATGTCACATACACTCGTAGGATCAGGGGCACATCATTCGCGCATCAGGCCTCTGCTTTGACCCACTTGACGACGGCATTGCGTGACGCCACAGCCTCTGCGACAGGGCAGTTGGTTCTGTCCGCATAGTGTGGTACAAATGCCGGGGCGGTGAAGGGATGCCCTGTAGCGGCACCAGAGGAGCGAATAGCATTGCGCACTCCCCGGGGCGACACCCACCGATGTGCTCGCAGCCAAGGCGCGCTGATGGGGGGAGCGGCTCCTGCTCGCCATCCTCGTTTTCTTCCTCCCCCTCGCCGCCCACGGCGACAGGGTCGCCCATGGTGAGCGCCAACGTCTGCGACGGCATCGCCTGCAACGGCGGCGCCTGCAGCAGGTGGCGGTGCTCCCCGTCGATGTGCTTGCCCACCTCCTGCAGGCGGATTCAAACGCACCGGGCGTCAGGCGTCAGGCACTGGCCCAGTTTGCTGATGGTCCTTGCTGCGAGGAACGGCTCGGAGGTAGCTGGGAGCCTGCTGCAGAACAGACCCAGCTGCAAGGATGGCTGCAACCAGTATGCGCAATTCGAGGAAGGGAAGGGCGCCATCAGACTCAGTCGTTTCCATCAGGGGCGAGGCATTGCACCTTGAGTTGCGCGTAAGTGAGGGCGCTGGAGTCGGTGCCGGTGAACTCCCTCAGCCGCGTCGCGATTGTGGACACGCCGACGTGCACGACACGCACCACCTCCGCCTTGGTGCGCTGAAAGCCTGAGCATACGTGCATCAATGGTTTTCGGGTTGAGGGGCGCGGTATGCGTCAGGATGGCGGATGCCGGCTGCAGGGCGAACTTCCCAGCACAGGCACGCCGGCTGCGCCTAGTCAGTGCTAATTGCCGTTGCCCCTGTTAACTCAGGAGTTGCAGACATCTCATCGGGATTCGGCGCACCGTGGATGTGCAGCGCGACAAACAGCGCGGCGCCGCAGATGCCGGCGGGCCGCCGCCCCGTCTGCATCCAGTCCCGCTTCATGGACTTTATCAGCTGCAGGCTGGTCGCCGACACGGCGTCCGCAGTACTGCCCAGCCCCAGCTTGCCGGCAAAGCGGTGGATGTACAGCGACGGGTCCACTGGCCTGCACGGAAAAACATGCCAGGGCTTAGCCCAGATGTTTCGGCAGCCGGCAGTCTGTAAGTTGATAACGATGCATGCGTGACAGGAAGCGGATACCCCGACCGTTTCGAGTATGGCTGGCCGATGCGTTGGTGACAGCGCAGCGAGCCTGCCCAAACGAGTCTCCAAACTAGTGTAGCTGCTCCGATCGCAAAACGCGATGCACCATAGGGTTTAGGGTTTAGGGTCCGCGCACTTCCGGTAAGTCGGCAGCTCGTGCAGCCGCAGCAGCTGCGCCAGCTGCAGGAAGACCGACCCCAGCACGAACACGTTCACCTACGCAGTTGAGACTTGCAAATGTCAGATAACCAGCCAAGGCCTGAACAGTCCCGCCGAGCACCGTGCCTCCGATGACAGATGCGGAGCGCAGGGTGCAAACAGCGGCGCCCCGCGAGGGCAGGCGGGCTCGGTTCGTTGCTTTCCCTGAGGCTGTCCCTGAAAACTCAGTGATTGCAGGGTGCAGCTGACACAAGGGTTTTAACCCTGAACCCTTCCCAGCTGGCTGTCCTTGATCATAGCAGTCCGGGCATAGAACTTGATATACAGCAGTCCGGGCATGGAGGTGACGGCAAAGCAGGCTCTGAGTCTGCACCTGCAGCGCGTCCGAGAAGTCGATGAGCATGAAGGGCTGATTGTCCTGGCGGCAGTAGATGTAGATGCATGCCGCCGCGACCTGAAGACGAAAATATGCAGGTCGCAACTTGGACACGTTTCAGACAAGCGCATGAGTTTCCTCGATGTTGCTCAATTCGACAAGTTCTCGGCAGAGGAGCCCGCATAAAACTCCCACTTCGATTGCGAGTGTGCACATGCACATGAGAAGACGCCTCTGCGTGAGAGGCGCACCTGGTTGGTGCGGCGGCCGCGCGTGAAGTTGTGCTGAAGAGCCAGGCGGTAGAACCGGTGCGACGCCTCGGCGACCTCGTCGCGCGGCCGTATGTTCAGCTGGCTGATGAGCAGCCCGATCTCGGCGCGCCCCCGAGCCAGGCTCTTCTCGTGCGAGTCGTACTACACGGCAGAAGTGAAAACGCGGTGGAGCTTCAGCCCGGGTCGGCGGGGCATTGCCTTTCGGCAAAGCATGTTCCTGCTTCAAGCAGAACCTGCCTGTTGAGCGGGATGACAGGGCTGGAGTGTGCCTAGACCAGCACAGAAGAGCACAACGGCTGGGACAGTGATGGGCCGCCCCACCTGGTGCCCGTACTGACGACCGCCGGCGATGCGGCCCATACCGCGCGCCACGCCGCCCTCCGAGACCCGCTGCCCATCCACCGCCGACTCGCCGCCGGGGCCCTTCGTGAATGTGACATCCGAGGCGAAGGCCGCCTCGTCCAGCACGTTGCCACATTGTGTGCAGCACCTGTAAACGGTGTGAAACGAGGCTGAAATGGTATGTTTGGACTGCAGAGGAATGAAGAACGGCGAGTACCAGGGGATCGGCTGCCGCGCAGGCAGAGTAGAAAACGCCTGCCATGCAGCATGCGCTGCCGCACGACAGTGTATGATCAGCCATTTGATGTGCTGCTGCCGTGTCAGCGGGTGGCACGTAGAGCAGAAACGTACGAGTAGCCGTTGGCATCGTCGATGTCGGCCTCCACCTCCTCCTTGCAGTTGCTGCAGAACACCATGCTGGCGCTGCTGCGGGACGACCTGAATGCCAAGCCTCCGCAGCCGCTTGGGTGCTGCCGTTATTGCCCTACAGTCCAGTAAGCTACGGCGTGCAGCCTGGGCCTCTCTCCGGAACAGCAGAGGAGCTGCCAACGCTGCTAAGGCTGTTGGCGAGGCCAAGGTCCCTGATATGCGAAGCAGCCCCCGACACTCCACTGGGCCGGCTTCTTATGAGTTCAAATGTATCAAAATCTTGCTATCGTGCCTCGGGAAGCGGCCTGACTGCGCCAGCTGGTCCCGATATCGCTGCAAGTGGCTGTCAAGGTGACTGTGCAGCCCTGCCGCCGCGGTGTCACCACTGCACGTGCTTGCCGTCACTGTACAGGCACTGTGTGTGTCTGCAACAGTACAGCAACCAGGAAATGTGGCGGCGAGAGCGCAGAAATGTGTTCTACCCCCTTGTGGTGACCATGTCGGAGCTAAGGGGTAATAAATCAGTTTACAATCCGTACTTCCCCTGCTTCCGCCCAGCTTCAGACACACGGCAGTATCAATATCCGACTGGAATGCGAGACGGATCCTGCGAATAGGTGATCTCGGCTGAGTCCTGTAGCTGGCTCGCGATATCCGAAGATTCCGTTGTGAGGTTGCCCGCTGGGTGGCGGTGCATCGACGTTCCAGCGGGGCTCCGACACCGAGCAGGTGTAAATGCAGCATGCAAATCCCGTTCGAACTCAGGTTTTGATCATGATGTACACATATATATGAGCATCTAGACAGCGCCAGCGCATGCATGCATGGCCGCGTCGTTGCATCACGTTTTGTGGTGCCTAACTAAAGTGCATAACAATGGCTTTCACCCTGCGACAGTCCGCCCCAGCAGGTGCTCCCGATCTGGAAATACTGAAGCGTCCATCAAGTATGATGCTATGCGGTTGATTGACCAAGCCATCAAGCACATAGATGTAGGGTAGTGCATGGCTTTGGCACCGAAGTCGTACAGCTTCCCTGGCGGCTTGCGGTGAGAATCAGCAGTGTGCAGATCCATACAGCATGAATAACATGCGCCAAGTGGTCATGTGCATCGTCAGAGTCTCTGGTCAAAGTCCTGGTACTGCTGGCGCGACTTCAGCAGCAGCTCATCTGACTCGTCCAACCTTGATCAGGTCATGCATGATCACCGACACCTGTGCTCTCATCGAAGACAACACCTGAGACGCAAGCTGCCTCCCTGCACTTGCAGGCATGACGGACGCCTCGACGCCGCTGCTGCCTGGCAGCAGCATCAGCGATGCGCCGGAAGGACCCCAGGGGGGCTTGGTGGGTGTCGAGCATGTTTTGTGCATGAACGGCCGTCCGATGTGCGAGCACACAGCGAGCAGCCGCAAGCGAAACATCTCCTGCGGCAGGCAGTGTGCATGCCTCTGCAGCTGCGCACAGTGACAGACTGACGGCTCGACTGGGTCAAGCCAAAATGCGAAGACTACACCCGCTCGACAAGCGCGCTGGCGGTGGTGCTTGCAGGAGGACATCGAGCGGCGACTGGAGGAGGGCCTCAACTCCAGCGACCCTGTGGACTTTGAGGACCTGCTGCGCCTGAAGCCAGATTATGTCGTCTCATACCTTGCGGACAAGGGCACGCAAAAGCTCGGCACCTTTGTCACAGACGTGCGCACTCAGAGCCTGGCACCTGTTTGGGCACATCTGCGAGCAGCTATGTCGACACCTGCAAGGGCGGTGCCGCAATGGCCTCAAAGCTGGTGTTTGCAGGACGTTACGTCGTTGTGCAGCTGATCAGAAAGCGCTCCGGAGGCACCGGCAGCGGTGAATCTAGTCTCGGTGGTCCCACAATCCTGCCAAAGCCCTCCAATGCACTCGCAGGACACGGAGGTGCTGCCACTGGTGTCGGACCCCGCGAAAATCTGGACCTTTGGCGGCGAAACCGTGAGCATCGACCACGAGGCGGAGTGGAGGGACTACCTGGCGCACGACAACTTCAAGGCTAAAGGTGACCCTTGTGACTGAATTAGCGCAAGCTAATTCCGGAATTAGCTTGCGCGTGTTGTTGTCAGCCCCCATCTGCCGCCCCAAAGCTCTGTGCAGTAAGCTCTGCGAAGTCTCAGGGTCGACACCCTGTTTGCTTCTGGGCTCAGGGGCGGCGCAATCGATCTCGGTGCTCCTTCTTAGACTCTGTCTCCGTGCGCCAGCAGCAGCACAGAAAGTTAGGGTTTAGGGTAGGGAAATGCAGTGTCTCCTGCAGGCTCCCGTCAAGAGGTGGAGGCGGAGGCGCAAACGACGCTGCACACCGCGGGCGCTGCAGACAAAGGCAATGTGAACACAGATTAACCCGTCTTCACAAGTAGTTTCTGCGGTGGCAGGAATCACGCTGCCACCGCAGGCTTCCGGTCAACGGGGGAAGGGGAGGCGCATAGGGTATAGGGTTTAGGGTTTAGGGTGGCGACGCTGCAAATCACAGCACTTCACCTCCAAGGCGAACCAGGATGAAGAGGAACGAATGTGCAACTGAAAGCCATTGCTTCTGCCGTAGGCCTCCCATCGAAGGGGAACTTTTTGAGGCCCACATGGTGATGCTGCGCACAAGGAGCGGAAAGTCGTTGGAACAGGCAGCATGCCTCTGCCGTAGGCTTGCCATCAAAAGGTGAGGCTTGGAGGTGGAGGCGCACGTGGTGACGCTGCACGATGTGGTGCCTACCGGCACAAGGCGACAATTGAATGAGGCGGACCCCTGCCCAAAACACATCCTTCTTCCGCAGGCTTTCCCCCAAAGGTGGAGGTGAAGGCGCACGTGGTGACGCGGCATAATGCGACGTTGTCAGAGACAAAGAACAAGCTACAAGCTAAACTAACAAAACACAGTATATTGTGCCGCGGGCTTCCCGTCAAAGGCGGGGGTGGAGGCGTATGTGACATGCGACGCTTCGCAGTGCGCTCAGCCACTGAAGGCAGGCATGCACATAATCGTTGCGAGGAATGCGTCTCCTGCAGGCTTCCCGTCAAAGGTGGAGGTGGAGGCGCATGTGGTGACGCTGCGAAACGCGGCGCTGCCGGGCGACAGCGGCGTGCTCAACCCCCTGCTGGAGAAATGGCAGGACGGCGCACTGGCGACCCGCGTCTTCGGCCTGCCCGTCGTGCACGCCGTCATCCAGTTCAAGTGGGGTGCGGCTGCTCTTTCGGGCCGATCGCTTTGCTGCCGCCCGGAAACCCTTCGCCGTCAGCCCGTCGCGCCCGCTGTCATCCAGTTCAAATGGTGGGGTCCTCCTCCAGGCCGGTGAATGAGTGGTCGCTTTCATGTTGCATGTGGCAACGCCCAGACCTGCCCGCACCCGCTATCCGCTTCACGCGGGTCGGGAAGCCCGTTGCCGGATGCCATTCTCACTGAGGATCCTGCGGCGCAGACAAGTGGGCGCGGCGCGTGCTGCTCTGCGAGTTCGCCTTCTACCTCGTCTGGCTCATCGCCTTTCAGGTGACACTGCCTGCACATCCGTGGCTGCCGTCCCAACCGTCAGCCCAGTGCTTATAGCATCCTGGTGAGACCTGAAACTCGGGCCTGAAACTAGGGCCTGAAACTAGGGCCGACAATGAGTCTCGCTTTTTGCCGCAGGTGTTCATCATCGCGTTCCAGCACGAAGACCTAAACCTGTCCTTCATGGAGCTGTGCGCTTTTTGCTGCAGGTGTTCATTATTGCGTTTCAAGACGAAGACCTGAACCTGTCCTTCATGGAGTTGTGGCACACGCCGCGCGGCATCGTCACCGTCACATCTGCGATCATCGCGCTCCTCGGAATGACGCCATTCCTTTACATCGAGGTGCTGTCTTGATCGCCTCCCTCAGTCAGTTGGACTGTTGGACTCCCCTCGGGCGTGTAAGGCATCGTAATCTGCACTTGCCTTCTTCTGCTCACCCGTCTGGGCTGCTTTCATCGCGGTAGGGGCAGAAATGTCGCACATGACACCTGCGATGCCAGCTTTTCTCTCAGCGCGCTCTCCGCAACAGCAAACGGCAGCATGGCCACGTCCCTGGCGGCACGCCCGACTTTGGTGAACAGTCGCAGATGGCTGAAACCCTAAACCCTAAATCCTGCGCAGGCGTGCACGCTGGCGCAGTACGGCCCGCAGCGCTGGCTGAGCGTCTGGAACGTGCTGGACATCATGACCTACGTGTTCCAGATCCTCATCTCCGTCGCCTACTTTGGCCGGTGCGCTCGAGTACACCCCCGCCTCCTGAACCTGGCTCGTGATGTCTGGGATGTCTGGGAGCATGTTGCTCAACCACGAAATTGTTGGATGTCTGCCCGGTTAACATTGTCGCCAGGGAGCTCGGTGTCAGGCAAATCCGAGAGCTGCTTGAGCTGACATGATCATCGAGTGCCGCCACCCCTCATGCAGGTGGCACCTGAAGTCGGATGCGCTCAGCATCCTGTCAGCGCTGCAGGTCCTGCTGCTGTGGTGGCGGGTTCAGGTGCGCCTACACAATCAGCCTGAACGTTGCACCAGCTGCAAGTTCGCTGAAACCTCGGGACCGAGCTGCGGCACTGCCTCACCCTCGCGCATGCCCGGCGGTATCCGAAGTCACACCATTTCGCCTCACGTGACATCCGCGTGCACTCGTGCTCCCCCGTCCCTCGTGCTGCCTTCGGCCCCTCACCCGTACTATGGCTGCGAGCGCAGTACTTTGCGCGGGCGTTCCAGAATATGCGCAACACCTTCCTGAACACCGTGGTGGCCGTCATCCGCGACGTGTGGCCCTTCCTGCTGCTGCTGCTCATGACGCTGTGGGGCTTTGCCGGTGCGCTGCTCGCTATTTAGGGTTTAGGGAGATTCAGGGCACATCGCCGCTCCGGTGACCAGCCGTGCACCGCCTGGTTCCATCACATGTCGCTCTCCAGCACTGGGCGCTCCTGTCACACCCTAAACCCTAAACCCTAAACACTAAACCCAAAACGCACGTGTTGCCCTGTCGCATGCCGAGTACGACCTGTTGCAGAATGGTACCTGCAAGCCGTCATGACGCGCCCTAAACCCTAAACCCCCCTGCTGGGCAGGTGCCTACTACATCCTGTTTCGTGACGAGCAGGGCACCAAAAAGTTCGACAACCCCTGGTGCGCGACAGCCTGATTGCCGCAAGGGGACTCCTGTTGATGATCCGGCAGCCGTCTCTTGTGCCCTAAACCCTAAACCCTAAACTCACGTCCTGCTGCACACTCGTGCAGGCACGCGCTGACATCAGTGTTCACGCTCATGATGGTGTGCCCCTGACTTGCCGCTGTGTTTATGCCGCAAAAGGTTCCCTGCTGATTTGACAGAGCTTCAACCTGCATACTGGCTCGCTCTGACAGGGCTTGACATGTTGACGTCATGCAGCATGTTGGACACACGCAAAGTCGTGATAACTGACCGATGACCGATGACTGATTAGTAACACAATCAGATCAACGCTAGATGCTTGAAAAGAGTGCTCGTCTCTTTGGCCAGGGCGACATTGACGTGGACCTGTTCTACAACAGCAAGAAGCCCGTCATCGGGTGCGAGAACTAGTTAAACCATTTTTCTCTTACTCTGTAAAGCTTTTCGATGATTATGCTATTAATCGAAGCGAGGCTTGCTCTCCAGAGCAGTCGAGCAGTTGTTTGCACGAGTATGCAGGGGCTCTGCTGACGCTGTTCAAAGGCCCTACCCTAAACCCTAAACCCTGGGGCTTCCAAGTCCTGACCATCGCGCCCTGCCGCGCAGAGTCATCCTGCTGGTCGTCTTTCTGTTCGTCATGGCGATGGTGCGTCATCGGATCTATCAGACTGCCGCATGTCCGATGCAACAGAAACACTGCAGTGCAGCTTGCATGGTCGGTGCACACTGCTCTGGCGCTGCAGCCAATGTGCAGCGGCTGTGT
>JAABUW010000726.1_pt1 | contig 61544 bp, 71 predicted proteins | sample 5560081 | NCBI WGS metagenome assembly JAABUW01 (sample SAMN10711882, study PRJNA513363) | rock metagenome | isolation source: Antarctica rocks | place: Antarctica: Victoria Land, Knobhead sud | reverse complement strand
GATTGAGATTCGCCGCCGTGCGGGCGAGGTCCTGGTACGCCGCGACGTTGACGGCCGGCACGACGCCGCGCGGAGCGCGCTGCGCCAGCACCGCCCGGCGCACGTAGGTCGCCAGGTCCGCCATCCCGGCGGCATCCCCGCGCCGGCGCAGCTCGGTCAGCTCGGCCTCGTTGACGAACACCCCGACGAGGTGGGTGCGCCGCTCGTGGGCGGGGATCGGGGGCCGTCCGCGCCCCCGGCGCGGTGGTCGCTCAGTGCTGTCGGTGTCTGTCGTCATCGCCTTCTTCCTTCTCCCTACGCCCGATGCTGTGTGTCGCCACCCCCGCCGGCCGGGGGCGCATGGCCCGACCGGACCGACCGAAGGGAGGACCGGGAGGACTTTTGCTTAAAGCAAAAGATGCCTTGCTCCCCGCCCCACCGCCGCGCGCATCCCCGTCATGGCGCGTTGTCGTCGGACCACACAGGGCGGCGCTGGCGCGCCGGGAAAAGCGACCCTTGCCCGCGGGACCCACGTCGCCGTCGCGGTCGCCCGCGCCGCCCTCGGTAGACCCAGCCGATACCGCGTCGGACGCGGCCATGAGCCCCACGGCCCCCGCCCTCATTGGCCCGTACCCGTCGTGGCGCTCATTAGCGCGCGCACGACGACGGTGACGATGCTGCCCGCCAGCAACAGCCCGGCGCACCACGCAAGAAGCCGCACGAGGCGGCGATAGCCGTCCAGGCCCATGCTTGGCTCGGCCCCGCGCGCCAACGCCCGCCGGTCGGACCACACTAGGAGGAGTACCGCCGCGAGCGCCGCGACGCCCACGGCGAAGCCCCACCAGACGCCCTCTTGCAGCCCCGCGCCGGTCGCGCCGCAGGCCAGAAAGAGGGGGGCCTCGATCCGGTCGATCAGCTGAGTCAGGTCGCCCCTCTCCATCAGTCCTCCTCCTCGGCGTCGGCGAGCAGCCGGTCGTAATCAGCGTCGGACACCAGGCCCCGGAGCGCGGGCAACGCCGCCGGGGGCAGCGCGAAGTAGTGCCGCCCGTTGTCGGCCTCGACCGCGACGACGCGCCCGCCGTCCGCCGCCCCCCCCGCGATCCCGCCCTGGTAGGGCAGCGTCACGACCACCATGTCCCACTCGCGCAGGATCGCCAGCCACTGCCGCAACGGGACGCCGCGCACCACCTGCACGGCCAACTCGTCCTCCCACGCGCGCGGCACGATCCAATACACCTCTGGCTCTGTCCCGTCGTACGTCGGCTCCATCGGGGGTCCCTCCTCACTCTTGGTCAACATAGGGATAGGTCTCTCGGCAACCATCATCGGGTCAGTTCCTCTCTATCCAGGAATTGCCTGATCACCGCAATCGTGCGGGGCAGGTTCTCCCGGCGCAGGTCCTCGTCGGTCACGATCAGGACCTCCCATCCCTGCGCCTCGATGCGCTCCTTGCGCGCTCGGTCGTGTGCGGCAATTGTGCCGTCGGGGTCGAACAAGGGGCCGACGTGGACGCCGCCATAGACCTCGATGATCTGGCCGCGTCTCGGCCAGGCGACGTCGGCCCACACACGCAGGGGTGTGACGCGGTATTCCTTTTCGTAGCGATCGACACCGATGTCGGCGAGCACGGTATGCAGGCGCTCCTCCTCCCGTGAGGGGTTGGCGCGCCGCCAGTCCGCCACACGGTCCAGCACAAAGTCGGGGCCGTAGCGCGCGAGCGTGACATCGTAGCCCTTCCGGCCGGCCTCGGACAGGCTCCGGTGCGTGCGGAAGGATTGGACGTACCGCTGATAGGTGGGGTCCGTGAAGCGCGCCGGACCCAGCGCCTTGAACCGCGCGCGCTCCTCGGTGGTGAGCCACGTCGGGTGCGGCCCGGTGGCGCGATCGGGCGGTCTGCGGTCGTCCGCGCGCCCGCCCCCGCGGCTCATGGGACGCTCCTATGTGGCGGCAGCGACAGCGGCGCATGGTGCTCGTCGTCACGCGCGCGCGCGCCATCTCCCCTGGTGAGAAACACCGCGCGCGCGTGTCCGACGAGCACCATGCGCCGCTGTCGCTGCCTGGGCCACGGCACGGCCCTGGGGCGTGAGGCGGTCATAGCGCCGCCGCTCATCGTCGCTCGTCGAGGTAGGCCGCATGGCCGGCGTCACGAGGCCGGCCGCGACAAGATGCTTGATCATTCGGTAAACCGTGCCCGCGCTGAGCGCGGTCGCGTCCATGATGGCGTACCCGTGGCGCTCCCCGGTGGCGAGCGCGAGCAGGATATGAAACGCGACCGGCGTGACCGGCGTGACCGGCACGAGCGCGTCGAGGTCGTGCGTCATCGTGCCCCTCCCCGCGCGGACTGCCCAGGCGGCGTCGCCGGTGCAGGTGACCCGCCCCATAGGCGCGGGGTGCGCTGGGCCAGGGCAACGAGGTGGACCAGCCGCTCCGTCTCCGCGCGCGCGGTCCGCTCGCCCAGGTCGGTGAGCCGGAAGAGGCGCCGAAGCTCAGGCGCGTCGTCAATCGTGCCCCGCGTCTCGTCGATGAAGCCGGCCGTGAGCAGCACGTCGAGGGAACGGTACAGCGACCCGCTACCCACGCGCATGCGCCCCTCGGTGGATGTGACGATCGCGCGCCGGAGGCCATAGCCGTGCCGCTCGCCGGCGGCCAGCACCAGCAGGATGTGGTAGATCGGGTGCGTCAGCGGGAGCGACACGGGGAGGTCGTGGGTACCTTGGTTCATCGCACGCCCCCCTCACAGGGCGCCACTGCGCGGCGGGGAAAAGGGAGGATGCGTGTGGCGCGGAAACGCGCGTTTGTGGAAAGCGGCGGGAGCGTGAGGGAAGGGGTCCGCCGCGCTTGGTGGGCTGAGGCGCGCTCGTCGAGGCGGGGGCCTAGTGAACGCGCGTCACGCACCGAAGGGTTAAATCGGGTTAACGGCCGGGACGACGCTTCTTGAAGAAGTAGACGAAGTGTTTGACCATCGCGTTGCCCGGAGTGACGCTGACTAACTCCCAGCCTTCGATACCCAGACTGTTTAGAGACTCCATATAAGGGGGAGTCCCCATATCCTTCGCATCCTTGACTACGATCTTGTACTCCCATTGTTCCGTATCGGTAGCACCAGCGTATGGTAGCGCAGACGCTCCTCTGGGATCGGGCCTCTGGTCGTGCATATCTAACCTCATACTTAGCCATCCTTCCTACGTACTCCTAGAACTATACACCCAGCCCGGAGCGCCACATGCTGCCACCGAGGCGCACGCGGGCGTATGCGGACAACGGAGAGGAACGCGCGAAACTGGCGCACATCGGCGCGTACCCCCTTGCCCCGCCCACTGAGCAGGACAAAGAGGGACGCGAAAGCGAGCACGAGCACGACATGGATAGGGCCGGCCAGCAGGTGATGCCGCATGGTCAAAATAGTGACGAGCCAGAGGACGACGCCGGCGGCTAGAAATAGACCCACGAGCTTGGTGCGAGGGACAAAGGCACCTGCGTCCTCTTGCCACCGCCGACCGCCACGAAAGAGCAGAATCAAGCTTTTCATGATTGTGGGCCTGGTGCTTTCGCGAGACCCGCGCCTATTGCACCGGCATAGCCACCGACGCCAGCCGTCGCGGCTGTCGTCGCCGCGCGGGTAATCGCCCCAGCAGGAGCATGCGCCCCGGCCGCGGTGGCGACGGCCCCGCCCGGATTGAGCGACGCGATGATCTTGGGCACGCGGTAGAGCACCATCAGTCCGGCTAGGCCCAGCAGCGGTTGTAAGAAACCATCCATGTGCAGCCCGAACTCCATCACCACGATCATCTTCAGCACGATGGCGTAGCCCACGCCCCACAGGCTCGTGTTGACGAACGCACCGGCCCAGCCGCGCGCGAAGCCCGACGCCTCGGGCAGCACCCAGCAGGCGATCATCAGCGGCGAGATGCCGTAGAGCGTCGCCAGCAGGAACAGTCCGACGAGCTTGGTCAGCGCCGTCAGCAGCAGGATCACGACGCCGACGACGGTGAAGATGATCCCGAAGATGGTCATGAGCAGCGTCGCCCACACCGCGCCGGCGGCGGACCCGAAGACCGTGCCTGCCGTCTTAGGGTCAATGCTGATGTGCGCGAGCGCGCCGGCGTCGGTCCCGCCCGTGTACGAGAGCACCGCCGTCGTCAGGTCTTGCAGGCCGACGAACCAGAGGTGCAGCACGTCCGGCAAGATGATGACGGCGACGAGGCCAAGCACGGCGCGCCAAAGGACGTCCACCGCCTCGACGACGTTGGCCCGCCCAATGGTCGCCAGGCCGACCTTGCACAGCCCGATCAACGAGAGCACGCCGTAGAGCGCGAAGGCGAGATCCTGCATGTCGCCGAAGAAGGTGTTGAGTTCGGCCCAGTCCCCGCTCCGTGTGTCGGAGAAGTCGGGCGTCTGGGTCAGCACCGTGATGAAGGGCGCGGCGACGCCGGCCGTCACCTTGTCCATCCCCCACTTGATGCCGCCCCCGATCCCCTGGACCGCGCCGACGAACAGCGTCGTGAGCGCGCCGATGGTGTCAATGCAGATCGGCGAGCCGAAGGGCACGGGGATGTGGAAGGCAAGCGGCGCGTCGCACCCACCGGCGCCTGCCACGCCGCCCGTCGTCGGGTCGATGCCGGGGATGCTCCCGCCGACGACGACGGGGCCGGTCACGTTGTACGGCGCGCCGGCGCTGGTGTGGTGCGCGCCCACGGCCCGCACCTCGTGCGGACCCATCGGGGCGTCGGGGATCGTCACGTCGAAGCGGGTATAGCCCGACGCGTCCACATCCGTGCGCCCCAGGATGTGCGGCGTCTCGTCCCAGTAGAGTGTCACCGTCATCTGCGGCGGGAAGTCGTCGACGATGGCGACGATATGGGTGTTGCTGATCCCCTGCGACGAGGACAGCACGATGGCCGGGTGGTGCGCCGGCGTCGCCGACGGATAGGGCGTGTACGTCGGTGCCGGCGTGCCGGTCGCGTACGGCGTGTTCGTCGCGTAGGGCGTCTGCGTCGGGACCGGCGTCTCGGTCGACGTCGGGGCGACCGCCGCGTAGACCGCCTGCTTATGCATCGTCAGCGGCATGACCAACGCCGCCAGGACGGCGACGATCGCCGCCATACTCCTCATCGTGCGGCGCATGTCTGTGCTCCTCCCTGGGCGCGTTCGGGTGCCATTGTCGTTGTCGCTATGGTCATTTGCTCAGGTGTCTTGCTCTGTGCAAGCGCGTCCACCGCCGCCCACACCTCCGCGGCGGTGGGATTGGCCCGGTCGCGCGCCACGGCGGCGATCATGCGGTCGCGCTTGATACGCTCCGACTTGTACGAGGCGGTCATCCAGTAGTGGTGCCGCGTGGTGGGGAAGCGCACCGCCCCGTGCGCCGCCTGCCCCGCCTTGGTCTCGCGGATCAGGAACAGGTCGCTGAACGCGCCCCGCTCGCTCTTGAGGTTCTTGAGCTTGGCGACCTCGTGCCCGGTCAGGTCGAGCGTGCCGGCGAGCCAGTCGAGCGCCTGCTGCGCCCCGCCCTTCTTGCCCCGGTCCTTCTGTCGGAACAGGATCTGGATGCTGGCCTGGTTGAACAGCGCCGCCGCGGCCGGGTCCTCGGTCAGGTCCGAGACCTGCTGCGTGATGAACGCCAGGACGAGCCCCCAGTGCCGCCCCTTGCGCGCCAGCGTCTCGATCCACTCGCCGGCGCCCTGGTACTTCACGACGTGCCAGCCCTCGTCGATGATGAGCAGCTCGCTCATGCGCTCGGCGTCGTCCTCGGCCTCAGCGTCGCGGCCCTGCGCCTCCACCTCGCGCAGCGCGCGGCGCTTGACCGTCTCGGCGACCGCGAACATGGCGAAGGCGTGCGCCGGCGTGCGCGGGCGCAGGTCGCGCAGGTCGAATTGGAGGAACGGGGCCTCCAGGTCCAACTCCTTGCTCGTCGGCCGGTCCACCAAGCCACCGTAGCGGTTGTTGTGCGTGTAGGGCCGGAGGTGGTAGGCCATGTCGGAGAGCGCGACGCGCTGGTGCTCCTTCCACCGCGCGGTGTCCTCGGCCTGCCGCGCCAGCCACTCCACCAGCTCGCGCTCCAGGGGGCTCGACCCGTCGGGGTGGGCGGCGTAGACCGCGCGCACGCCCTCGTCGATGGCCGCGCTGGGGAAGCCCTCGTAGCCGCCGGGGATCGCGGCCAACAGGACCTCGTGCGCGTCGCAGACGAAGGCGATCTTCTCCTCCAGCAGGTCCTCGTCGTCGGGGTCGAGCCCGGCGCGATCCCAGATGTTGAGCGCGACGGGCGAGCGCGGCCCCAGGCGCGCCCGGACGCCGCCGACGACGCGGCGCGTGGTGTCGTAGTGGTCGGTGCTGTCGATCACCGTGACGCGGCCGCCGGTCTGGAGCATGTGCGTCGCCAGGAATTGGGCGAGGACCGTCTTGCCCGAACCCGAGCCGCCGGTGATGCACATGAGCGCGTTGCGCAGCGAGGGGTCGGCCCAGTCGAGCAGCACCGTCTCGCGGCCCTCCGGCGTGTAGCCCACCAGCATCCCGCGCGCCGTGCCGGGACTGCGCAGGTGGTAGGGCATCCCGTTGCCCACCGTCTCGGCGTACATGCGGTAGACGCTGCGCGCCTTGTCCCAGCCAATCGGGCGCGTCGCCAGGTACAAGGGCTCCTGGTGCCCCTGGGCCTGCGCCACGCTCGACGACACCGAGAGGAGCGCGGTCACGGTCTCGGCGCGCTCGTCGAGCGTGGGCACGTCCGGGGCCGTCACCGTGACGTAGACGCCGACGTGGGCCAGCGTGTGCCGGCGCTCGCGCAGCATCCGCGACTCGTCGCGGGCCTCGCGCCGCGCCTCCTCCACGTCGGTCGTGACGTGCCGGCTGACCGCGACCTGATCCCCCAGGTAGCGGTCGCGGCGGGCCGCGCCCTTGCGCTCGCGCTCCTGGTCGAGCCCGCGCAACGTCACCGTCAGCGTGTAGGGAACCTCCGCGCCCACGAGCGCCTGGGTCCAGCCGGGGTCGGTCTCCGGGGGCGGGGCCAGCACGTAGATCGTGCGCGCCAGCGTGCCGTCCGGCAACACGACGTGGTCACGCTCCTCGGCGTCGGTCAGGTCGGGGACATCGAAGGTGACGACGCCGCCGGGGCCATGACCCGGCATGGCGGGTAGGGTGCGCGCCACCAGGCCGGCCACGGCCGGGCCGTCGAGCCGAGCGGTGTCCACGCCCATGGTCGTCAGGTGGCGGGTCGCGCCGCGCACGGCCGCCTCCAACGCGGCGCGCTCGCCGGGGCTGCCCGGCGCGTGCCGGCCCGGCAACGGCGACACGACGGCGTAGAAGTCGCGGCGCGCCTGGTGGCGGTCGCGCAGCTCCTCGGCCCACCAGGCGCGGTTGCCCGTGCGGTAGGGGTGCAGCGCCGGCGGGCAGGCCGCGGTCTCGGCCGCGACCTGCGCGAGGAGCTGGTCCCGGTCGAGCGGGTTGCTGCGCACCAGCAACTGGACCTCCTGCGTCGGCAGCAGGCTGGCCACGAGCGCGGCCGCCGCAGCGGCGGTCTGGTCGCGCTCGTCGTCGGATTGGGTGTCGTGGTAGACGCCACCCACGGCGAGCACGGCGCGCTGGCGGCCGTCCACCCCCACCTGGATGCCGTCGGGGTGGACCACGATGCAGCGCCGACGCGTCAATCGGTTGGCGACGCTCATCACGCTTCCTCCGCGTCGGCCGCCGCGACGGGGCGCGGCCGGCGCAGGCGCGCGATGAAGCGGGCCGTCAGATCGGTCGCCTCGGCGGGCCGTACGGCTGTCGTGGCCGTCCGCGCGGACAAGGCCAAACGTGCGGCGCCGGGCAGCGTGCCACGGGCGCGCGCACGCACCGTGCGTGGGACGCGGCGCACCCGCGCCACGGTGCGCCGGCGCAGGTAGCCGACAACCTGGCGCGGGTAGGGCTCGGCCCCGTCCATGAAGAACACGAAGCCGATCACGAGGGGCAGCGCCACCGCCGCGAAGATCAGCAGCAGGTGCATCTTGCCAGCCTGGCCGGCGTAGGTCATGCTCGTGGTGAACTGGAACGCGCTGTAGCCCAGGGCGGCGGCGGCGGCGATCCCGGCCGCCTCGGGGATGGTGCGCCCCAGGAAATAGCGCGGGCGCATGTTGCTGTACTGGGTGCTCTTACACTTCTGGGCCATGGCGTCGGGTCTCCTCTCTCCGCTCTCGCGCGCTAAGACGCGCCCCCGGCCGCGCGATGACGGAGGCCGGGGGCGCGTCGCGTCGGACGATCTCAGGCGTGTGGCCCGCCTACTTGAGGCCCTGGATGGCCGTGGCCAGCGGGCTCGCCCCGAACAGGATCACGGCGCCCACGATGGTCCCCACGAGCATGTCGCGGGCGGCGCGGTGGTGCAGGATCATGAAGATGGCGCTGATAGACAGGCCGATGACCGTCACCGGCAGGGCCAGGTCGCCCATCCACCCGGCGATAGCGGTGAACACGTTACTGAACGGGTTGGCGGTGCCAGCCGCGATAAGAGGGGCGATGGCGGCGAAGGTGACAATCTTGCCGGCGACGAGGCTCTGCGCCGTGGCGAAGCTCAGGGTGTGGGCGTGCGCGAGGTGCGCGAGGGACAGGCTCTGGTGCATGTGACGTATCTCTTCTCTTTCTCCCGCCCTTGGGGGCGGCCCTGTGTGCGACGGCGCGGAACGGCGCCGGGTCGCGCGTCCGAACGGGTTTGTGTTGTCCGTGTGGCCCGCCTCATGCTCACCTCCCCTCAGCGGGCTGCGTCGTGGGCCGAGCGCTTGTCAGAGCGCCGAGCTAGGTCCGATCCTGACTTTAGTTTCAGACCCACGACCAGTCTGTAAAAGAGACAACGCAGGGACAACACTAGTACAAAAGAGTACACATCGCAGTGCTATCTAGTGCCTATGGCACACACAAACAAGCGGCGGCCGGCGCTATGACGGCTGCCGCTTGTTGACGCCGGGTGGACGGCTAGACGTCTAGGGTGGTGCGTAGAGTAGATCGGCGACGCGTGCCTGTGCCGTCGTTAACGCGTGGGTGTGACGTCTACGGCCACGAGCGCGTCGATGAGGGCAACCTGACACGCATACAACTCGGTCATAGACTGCATGACCGCACCGATGTGCGGGGGGACAGGAGCGGATAGGGGCGCGGGGGACGTGTGGTAACGCGCGGCGCCCTCCAGGGCGCGCTGGTCCTGGGCAGGGAGTTGGAGCGCGCGGACAAGGATCTGCACAGTGTCGCCGCGTGGGGCCTGCCGCTCGCCGCGCTCCAACTTGGCAATCGCCGCGACGCTGAGGCCGGCACGCTCCGCCAGCCTGGCTTGTGTCAGATAGGAACGGCTACGGAAGTGTCTGAGCAACGTCCCAAAGGCGGTCGGTTGGGTCGCCATGTCGTCCTCCTCGGACAGGCTGGATAGGTCGCGCCCTGGCGCGCGGCTTGCGGACCCTGGCCCTAACCTGCTACGGTTATGGACAGCGGATAGGTCTGCGCCCACGCGACGGCATGTGTACAATATAGGTCATCGGCTATATAATGTACAATTTGACCTAGTGTATACCACACTGCGGAGGGTGTCAAGCGCCGGCCGCCGATCAGCCGTACACCCGTGTTTCTGGTGACAGCCCATATGCCGAAGACACCGCGCGAGCCGCGCCAGAGCGATCAACTCTTCGCCCTCCGCCTCGATCAGTTGTTCGAGACACATCTGGACCCGACGGGGAAGCCGTACTCCGTGCGCCAGGTGGCCGCGCGGACCGGCATGTCCGCCTCGTACCTCAGCGGCCTGCGGCGCGGCAAGCTCACGGGGCCGGGGGCCGATAAGGTCGCGGCGCTGGCAGGCTTCTTCGGCGTCGAGATGGCCTATTTCATGGGCAGCGAGCGGGTGGAGTTGCCCGAGACGACGGTGGGCGACGACCGCCTGCGCAAGGCGTTGGAGAACCCTCTGGTGCGCGAGATTGCTGTCACCACTGGTGACTTCAACCGCGAGCAGTGGGACCATATGCTGGCGATCCTGGAACATCAGGTCGAGATCCAGCGCATCGCCGACGAGCGGGCGCGCAAGAAGTACGAGCGACGAGCGGCCGCGGAGCGCCCGCCCCGCGATATAGCGAGTGGACGCCCGCGTCAGGAACAGGGGCAGGCGCGGGCGGGCGACACCGCATCGGACGACGGCGACGAGCGGGGATGAGCGCGACGAGCTGTCCGTCGCGCTCATCCCCGCTGAACGATGGGCCTTTATAGCCCCCAGGGAGTCCTCATCCGCATAAGCGGAAAGTCTGTCTTGACACCGCATCCCACGCCGTGCTATCAAACTAGGTAGTTTTAATACACCCTACACTCTCTGTGCCAGGGGAGGAGGAGCGCATGCGGCCGCTCACGGCCGAGGACGAAGCGACCCTGCGCGCCATCGCCGAGCGTCACGGCTACTTTGCCGCGCGGGGTCCGCACACAGGGGAAGGCAGCGCCAGCCGGCTCATCGCCGCGTTGCTCGCCGGCGAGTCCGCCACGCTCGCTCACCCACCGCGGAGAGAGCCGTCAACCGCTGGGGCTCTAGCGTAGTGTAATCCTCTGATCGGGTGTCCATACAGTCAGGAGATTGCCCGCGCCCCCGACTGCCGCCATACGCCACGAGTACGTACCCTTGGCGAAGTGGTTGACGTTGAGATTGAAGCTGGTCCCTGTGAGGCGGGCCGTGTATGTCGTCGTGGTGCGCGATGTGATGCGCTGGCCGGAACCGGCGTTGTCCATCCACATCTGGAGGTAGTAGTAGGACGCGCCATTGTAGCGGTTCCATGAGAAGGGTAGGCTATTGCCGGTGAGAATGGCGTTTGAACCGGGCAGCGTTGTTGCCATCGTGGCTTGTTTCTGCTGCGTGGAATTATTTTGTGTTTGTACGTCGGTCATGACGAGATTCATCGTAAAATTGAGCGCGCTGCACGATTGATTAGATGACGTGGTGTCGTTAGAAGCATCCGTATTAATCGCTATCACATTTACGCCTGGATGCAGGTCTTGCCCCACTGCAATCCGCTGGTATTCGTTGTTTCCGCTTAGGTTAGCTGTAGGATTGTTAGTATCAGAAGCGTTGAGATAAAAAGCTACACCGTAGCTGTTACCGTAATAGGCTCCGATAGTAAGAGTGCTCCCATAATAGCTTTTGGCTTTGGGTAGAGTGAAGGTCTGGCGGAATAGGTAATTGTCACCTTCATTCGCGCCCCAATACAAAGAGGACTGAAGTGTCGCTAGCTCTGAGTTAGTGCTACTCGCACACGAAGCAACATCAGATGGCACCTGAGTTGCTGGTTGCCATGAAGAATCGTCAAAATTGATATCCGTCCAATTTGGTGGATTCGGAGAGTTTGGGTCAGTTCCTAAATCGAGGGCTTTCGTTGCCGAGCTAATCTGGATCGTCTGCGTCGTATTCAGCCCCGCCGTCCGCTGCGCATGCACAGCGCCACTCCCCCACGTCGCCGCAACGACTAACCCACTGACTGCTAACGCACGCGTCATTTTAGCCATGCCTGATTACTCCTTTTCCGGCGCATGGAGCGCCGTTGATTGCGGGCGCGGGCTGTCACGCCATAGAGGGAACGCCGCAAGCTATCATAGCACAAATCGACGCGTTTGAGAGATGGTCGCGTAATTTTATCGTCCTTGTAACCGGCACCCGGATTGCCTCATGCGGCCACCTCAATGACGTATTCAACACACTCCACGCGCGCGGTACATCGGCCAGTATCATTGACCGTACGCAGCGCGCTCGTCACCTTGCCGGCCAGCTTCTGCTCCAACCAGGTCTTGTTGAACGGCGTGGGGACGGCCACGCGCAGCACCTCGCCGTCCTGGTCGAGGGCGCGCGTCGTCGCAAACCAGGCGTTGTAGTTCTCGCTGGTCATGACCTGGCTCAGTTCGTCGAGGACCGCGCGCCACACCGGATGCGCCTCGACGATGGGCAGGCGCACGGGACTGTCGGACCACGCGGCGTAGGAGCTGACGGACGCGCCGCGGCCATCAGCGCGCCGGCGTCGTCGACGACCGGGTGAATCGGCGCGCCGCCGCGCGTCCTGACCGCCATCTGCTACCTGGGGCAGCGCAGGGTGCAGCAGATCGGTCAGGACGGCAAACAGGTAGGGCATGCCGTTGACGACGCGGGCGTCGGCGCGCTGGCGCTTGACGATGCTCGCCTGGCGGTCGCGCGTCCGAGCGGCCGCCTCGTCGAGCAGGTGCAGGAAGCGGGCAGGCGACACGCCGGCGTCGCGGCAGAGGTTGCGGGCACGGCCGAGACTTGAACGTGGCGCGTCGTCGCCCAATTCGGCGCTTAGGGCGGCGACCTCGGCCGTGAGCGCCTGGTCGTGCGGGTCCGCGCTGGCCGGTGGCCGCGCGTCGGCGTCGCGTGGTGTCTGTGTTGTCTTAGCGGGGGTAGGGGGTATCGAGTCGTAGTCGAAAGTGTCTATTTCGATTGGGTTTACTTGGGGTGAAGGATTCTTCACCCCTCCTGCGTGTGATCCTTCACCCCTCCGCGAGCCGGCTGTAGCTGCGCCCTTAGTGGTGTCTTCGGGTCCATTGCTCTTCACCCCTGCACATAGCGACTCCCGTTCCGCTTGCCCCTGTGCCCCGTTGTTATGGTCACATGGCCCAACATTGCACGAATCGTTGTCGTTCGTGCGGCGCGGCTGACGGCCACAGTTATTGTCGGAGGTCGCCGGCGTCGCGGGCGCCGCGTCGTCGGGGAGCAGGCCGTCGAGGCGGGCGAGCCCTTCGACGGCCGCGAAGAATGGGCGCAGGTCGTAGGCGTTCGTGGATTGCCGTCTGTTGTTGGATAATCGAGTCTGTATGTGCAGTAACCCCTTCCCCTCTAGCGAACGCAGATAGCCCTGGATCGTGCGCACCGTCTTGCCCATGCGTGCAGCCAGCGCCGCCTCGCCGGGGAACGGGTCGCGTGCCGACCACCAGTAGGTGCAGAGCTGCGCGAGGCAGACCATCTCGGCCTCGCTCACGCCTAGCCGCGCGTAGTACACCCAGGCGTACGTCGGCAGCGCCGTGTAGCCCCCCGTCAGTAGCGCCACGCCGTACCGCTGGATTAGACGCCGGTCAATGGCCTCGGACGACGACAGGACGTGCGGGGGCGGTGTATTTTCGGGCTGCGGGGGATGGGTGCGATCTTGACATACACCCACCGTTCCCGTATGATTGCTCATAGGTACTCCTCGGAAGCATAAAGCCTCCCTGCGAGTCCCAGGGATGTCTTTAGAAGTTGGTCGCTCCTAAATGTTCCTGGACCCGTTCTAGTGGCGCTGGTGATTGGTTTGCGGCCTTTACCAGAGCCGGACAGTATGTAAATAGTAGCCTTAACCCATCGGGGCAACCCGGTGGGTTTCGTGCGTCTAGCACGAGGGTGCTAGGACATAGTAAACTTCTCCATGATGAGCATCATAACGCATCGCCTCCCACGTGTGCAACGCGCCGTAACCCTACACAACTATACGACGTGGGTTCTATAATTGAGGTGCACGCTGGGTGGCCTCGGCGACCGTGATGCGCGCGTCATGCGTGGCCGCATCGTAGGTCAGAGCGGACTCGAATTGTGCGTAGTCCCACACGTCGGCGGGGTCGGCGCACGCCGCGCATAAAAGGTGAGGCTGGAAGCGCAGTTCGCGCGTCTTCCGGTCGATCGCTGCTGAAACGACGGCATACCCGCGACGCGCGCGTAACGTCGGGTCCAGCGCTAGAGGGAGAGGATAGACCTCAATGCCACACACGAAGCATGTGCAGGATTGCCCTACACGCTGGATCCGAGTGTGGGGTGTGGTATGGTTTAGTGCGGTATGTGACGGATTTGCACGCATACTCTTCTCCTTTCCTTGTCGCGCGCTGTTTCCTCTTATGCAAGTCGGATAGGGGCCGCTCCTGTACTCTAGCGTATGCCATATTGGAGGTGCTAACCATGACGTACTCACCGTTATACCTCACCTTTTCAAGATGCTATCAAAACGGTGAGGTCGCCGGATCGGCAGACAGCGAACTGAACGAGCGATGATTACGGGCACAGCATTGGGCTTCGGGGAGCGACTCAAGCATCTCAGAATCGCTGCTGGTTTATCTCAGGAAGCGCTAGCGGAGCGCGCTCACCTCAGCGCACGGGCGATTAGCGATCTCGAACGGGACCCAAAGCGCACGCCTCGCCGTGATAGCATTCAGCTGCTGGCCGAGGCACTGGGGCTATCGGCGCAGGATAAAGAGCTGCTCGAGGAAACAGTTGTCCACCGGCGTAGCCCTGTCCGACTTGGGCATCGTGACGTCATTGGCGGCGCGCGACATGCCTTGGAACGGGATGTCATCGAAGTTGTTCCCAACTTACGCGCCGGTAGGGACCATGGCGATGGATGGCTTGAGATAGCACCTGCCCGTCCTGAGGTGGTTGTTTCCCTGGGTCAGGACATGGCTAAACGCCGTCTGATGGACAATATTGTGATCCATCATTTTAAGCAAAACGTCGCGCACACACTCCTCTCCGAAAACATCAAGACGATGAACTTTAGAGAGGAATGGCAGTTTATCGTCAACCGGTTGGTGTCTGAAACTAATGTCTGCCTGCGTGCGATGGTCTTCGACGTAGAGCTGAGCAGATGGTGGAGTAGCGTGCCTGGCCGGCTTTACATGACCACAAACCTCGATCTACTGAAAAGGCGGGTCGCTGTCAAGCGTATCTTCGTCCTCACCTCCTTCGACATGCGCGTCAGGAGAAATGCCCTGCTGACGGCTTACCTTCACCATAAGTTGGGCATACACGTCAAGGTGTGCGAGATTGCCAGCTTCCAAGGCGACATACCCTTCACTCCCGATATGTTTTCGGTGCATGACAACATGTTTGTCACGTTATACTACTTAGGCAAGCCCGATCCAATCACGAATATTCTATTGGATGGTAAATATATCACGGAATTCCAGTCATTTTACGATGACATATTCGATGACGACCGCCTCTGCGTGAACATAGAGGCACTATTGATGGGTATAGGGGAGGATCCATCCTTCCTCGGCGCAATCGATACCCAAATGCGATTACTCGAGCGCCTATCTAGTACGCCAACAGCGCAGGATTTCATACGAGGGATGTAAAAGGGTAGTTTTACAATGCATAGCAGCGAACTCACCATCGGCCGCACCTTCGCCGTGACGTTCGAACATGGGAGAGATTTCTACGCCGAGCTCACCACCTTCTGTGAGGAAAACGAGGTGCGGCAAGGATATATTCCGTTCTTCTTGGCAGGCTTCAGCGAGGTAGAGTTGGTGGGGACGTGCGGCAAGGTCGAGGACGAGAACGCCCCAGTGTGGTCATCGGTCTATCTGCGCAACGTTGAGGCGGCCGGGGGCGGCACGATCGCCCGCGATCATGACACGGGTGCCCTCTCGCCCCACATACACGTCGCTGTGGGTGTCAAGACCAGTTCGGCCGTAGCACACACAAGCCATCTCCTCCGCGCGACAATCCTTTTCTTGACAGAGATGATCGTCGTCGAGGTCGTGCGGCCGGACCTCACAAGAGTCAAAAATCCCGATCTATACAACGTCGGCTTGCTCTCACTATTCCGCAACGATGCCTCCGGCGGACGGCCGTACGGCAGCATAGGGCGGGAACGAAAGCAAATCTAAGAGAGTTTTTCTTCCGCGCTGTTCACATGGCGCGACATCGTTGTAGCGTCACCTCCGCATCCCGTGAGCCGGTGTTGCCCCCACATGCACCTCTTGGATGACCGGAAAAAGACGCGGTTTCTCCCGGCCGCTACGCCAGTGATGTATATCCCCAACGACGCGGGTCACACGTCACACAGAGCGGCGCAGACGCGCTGGGGAAAGCCACTCCGGTACAGCGCAGCGAACCTTCAACGGATAAGCCTGTGCATATGCCCCGCATGTATAATCACGTGATCAGGACAGCACTATACAGCTCAGTAGTGCTTGATTGTGTTTGACAATACTAAGCCGTGTAACGTACTCTGAGATTATGAAACCCTCTGACGCGCTTGTCGACCTCTCGAGCTACCCGACACTGCTCACGGTGCAGGACGTCGCGGGGCTGTTGCAGGTCGCCGTGCCCACTGTTCGTACCTACCTCCGCCAGGGCGATCTCACAAAGATTAAGGTTGGGCACGGCGTGCGCATTTCGCGCGCCGAACTTGAGCGATATCTCGTCGAGCGCACCGCACCGCGTCGAAACGCAGAGGGGGGGGCATGAGCGGCCCTAACGTACTAGCGATCGGCGCGCAGAAGGGCGGCGTGGGGAAGAGCACGACGACACTCTACCTCGCCACGATCCTGGCCCATACGCTCAGCAGCACGCCCGAGCGGCCGACGGTTGGCATCATCGACCGTGACGAGTCGCGTAACCTGGCCAAGATGCTCGCGCAGCGACCAGACTTGCAGGAAGCCGTCCATGCTGCCGGCGTGCGCGTCCTCCCTGACGGCGAGATTCCCCACGATGACCCGGCGCTGCGCCTCATCCTGATCGACACGCCGCCTGGCGTTAGTGCCATTAAATCGCTCCAAGAAGCGAACCTCGTCGTCATCCCGACCAAACCGGAGGACCAGTCAATGGGCAATTTTGTTGCCTACCTCAAGCTGCTCGACGATGCGCGGGTGTCGGTCAGTCCGAACATGCGCCTCGTAGCGGTAGTGCCGACGATGATCTGGAAAGTGGGACGTAACGTTATTAAGCAACACCGCAAGCGCATCGCCGACATCGAAGTTATCGCCAGTCGGCGTAAGCCTCCTCTGGTAATTTTGCCGGCCGTACCGCTCTCCGCGAGCGTCATGGACTTCGACTTGGCGTCTCCCGAGTACATACCTGTCGTTGAGGAGTTGAGCCGTCATGTCGCGTTCTAAGAGAGAGCCTGTCGACCTGCTCGACGCGCTCCTAGCCGATGAGGGCGAAACGACGGCCAAGGACGTCGCCAATACCATTGAGGCGCACTTCGACCCCATTCCACGCGGCTACCTCATCCCAATCGAGCGTATCAAGCCGGCTGAGCGCCAGCCGCGCCAGGGGCGCGATGAGGCCCGCATCGCACAGCTGGCCAACTCGATCCGCGAGAACGGTGTGCTCCAGGCGCTCCTAGTACGACGCGACGCAAGTGCTCCCGGCTCCTACATTGTCATCGCAGGCGAGGGGCGGTTGCTCGGCGCGCGTATCATTCATGGGAGCGAAGATCCGGAGGCGCGCCGGAAGGTCGCGACACTCCCGTGCGTGGTGCGCGAAGCCTCGGACGCTGACGCGTTCGCTGATGGCCTCATCGAGAATCTGGTGCGCAAGGACCTCACACGCAGGGAGGTGATGGACGCGGTCAAGGCGCTCAAGGACGAATACGGGTGGTCGGTCCGTGAGATTGCGCGTCGCACGGGCCGCGACTCGAAAGACCTCTCCGAGCTCATTCGCATTGTCGAAGACCCGGAGGTGGCGCAGCTCGTGGCCGACGAAATCATCGCACCATCGACCGCTGGTCATATCGTGGAGGTGCGCGACCTAGCTCTCCGGGGCCATATAGTCGCCGGGGTGCGCGACGGAGACCTCCGCACCGGCAACGACGTGCAGACCGCGATCGCCGCGGCCCGCCAGCAAAAGGTTGTTCTCTCCTCGTCAACGTTTGTCGAGGGCGATAAACCGCCGCCTGCCCCCATTGCAGTCACCGCAGTGGATCGCGTGGACCCTGCGCCAAGCCCCATTCCGACGACCTTGAACGGCCGCGCGCACGACGCAACCGAGGGTTATGGTCAAGTGCGGGATATCCCGCACTTGACCATAATCGAACGAGAGCAGGGTAATTTGTCCGATCCCAATGGTGTCCCTAAGCCCGAAGTCATCCCCGTTTCGGCTCACATACGGCGCCTCGGCGCATCGAGCGAAGCGGAGCGCTTGGCCGTTGAGGTGATAATATTCATCAACAAATCGCCCAAACTCGATAGCGCGGCGATACTCAAGCTCAAGGAAGCGAACGACATCCTTACCACGTTCGTTGCACAATTATCAATACGTGGGTAGGCAGGGAGTGGCTAAGAGCCGGGTCATACAAAATCCGAGACATGGCAGGCATAGCGCGGGAAGGTACGCTTGTGTAACTGGCGACGGTTCCAGGCATACACGAAGAGCTTGATCGCCCGCCGTAAGGCCGCGATGGAGCGCGAGAAGCAGCATGATTTGCGGCCAAGGCGCGCCAGGTAATGGCGTAACTCAGCGTTGGCGGCCTCCACGCTGTAGGTCTGGCTCTTGCCCGGTGCGACGGCGTGCCGTCCTGGATAGTAGACGAGCGTCTCGTACGTCGCGAAGCCGTCGGAATAGTACTGCGTCGCCGGGTCCGCCCCCTCGATGACCTCTTGCATCGCGTCCCACGTCCACTCCCACACGACCGCCCAACTGGTGATGCAGCGCGTGGCTCGATCAACCTCCGTCACGACATACGTGACGTTTTTTATGCGCGACGACGGTGTAGAGTTCGTCGAGTTCGGCCGTCACGACCGGGCCATCGGGCTGCGGCGGTCGGTCAGGCAACGCGTCGGCGTGGGCGGAGACCCAGTTGGCCACCGTCTGATGCACCACGCCGAGCCGGCGCGCGACCCGGCGCAGGTTCATCCCGTCCACGTACAGGCGCACCGCCCGGCGGCGCGTCTGCTCATCGTAGCCTTGCGGTGTGGGCTCCGGCGTATACCGCCGGCCGCAAGGACGACAGAGGTAGCGCTGACTCCCCGACGGGTGGCGCCCGTTCTTCACCTGTCGCGTCGTACTCTGGCAGGAAGGACAAATCTCCATGCCTCTATCTTACCATCACCCATCCCTTAGCCACTCCCCCGTGTCTCCCGGCCCCTGGGCCGGTCCTGTGTCGCGGGTATCGTTGAGGATACCCGCGACACAGGGGCGCTCCGGGCGCGGGGAAAGGGTGGTTCACGGTTGATGCCGCAGGGTCCGGTGCCATCATCGTCGCTCGCGATCAGAGCTACCATCTCTCCAGCGCGGCACGACCGCCCTCTTCGTTGTGCTTGGCGTACACGGTGGTGACCTCGATGCTACTGTGCCCAAGCAGTCGCTGTGTGGTCTGCAGATCCGTGTCGCGATAGGCCCGCGTCCCGAACGTGTGGCGGAGCGCATGGACGCCACGGCTGTCGACGCCGGCGGCCTGGCACAGCGCGTGCAGCGCGCGCCACACGGCTACCCGGTAGCGCCAGGGCAGCATCGGCCCGCGCTTCCCGCTCTCCTTGCCGTCGCTCAGAGCGGTACGGAGCGATCTCGAGAGTGGGACCGTGCGCCGTTTACCGCCCTTGCCGCTCTGGATCGTCAGCGTCCCGCGCCCGAGGTTGATGTCGTCCCACCGCAGCGCGAGCATCTCGGCGACGCGCAGGCCGGCATGGGCGCCTAGGAGCACGATCAGTTTCTCATCGCCCTCAGCGGTCGTCAGCAGCTGCCTGACTTCCTGATCGGTGTAGGGTTTGCGCTTCTCCCACCGCGCCACCAGGTCCGGCGCCGGGTGCACATCTTTGAAAGGATCAGCCGCTGTCGCCCCGGTGAGCCTGAGCGCGGCATAGAGCGCGCGGGCAGCGGAGAGGTAGACCCGGGTGGTGCTCGGCTTGCAGCCGCCGTCCTCCAACTGCCGGAGCCAGCGCGTCGCCGCCATGCGGCCGGGGTGGAGGAGGTTCTCGCTCGCCCAGGCCGCGATGAGGGCCGCGACGCACCCGCGATAGCGACGGCGGGTGAGCGCGCTCACCGTGGCCCCTTTGCGTCCGTTCATCGTGAGCCAGTCCTCGGCCAGGTCGCACAGGGCCGGGGCGTCGTGGTACTGCGCCGCCGCTACGGCGCGGCGGTGGCGTTCGTCGTCGGAGAGGTCGGCCCACGCGGCGGCGCGCTCCACACTCGTGCTGCCGCGATAGGGAACGATGCGTGTCGACGTCATGCGGGCACGCTAGAGAGACGTGCCATGCAAGGGTCGGTAGGTGGTGAACCCCAGGGCTTGTCGCTTGTTGGTGTGGGGGTACTGCACGCGCCCGCGGTAGCGGCGTAGGGCGGCGTCCGACTCCCCTGTGTCCGCGTGGTGTTCGTTCTCGGAGAGATGAGCCCTACAAAGGTACTGGCAGGTATTGTCCTGCTCGTAAAACACGTCGTAGACGGCGCCTTGGTCGGTGCGGTACACGTCATAGAGAATGACCTCGACGATCGCGGAGGACGCACATCCATCGACAGCGCAGGGGATGAACGGTGCGGTCATGTGGGTCTCCTTGTTGGGTTACAAGCCGAGCCAAATGAGATGTCCCCAAACAGCAACATAGTTGTGGCCGAAAGAACGTGATGGCTGCGCTCGTTGTAGGCGGCGATTGTGTCTCCATACGGTGTTTTTTCGGTTACGAGTACGTTCTCAATCGGGGACGGATCATTTGGTTGAGTCTGTTGGGTTATGTCAATAAAAGCACGGGCTGGACGACGGGTGATGTGTATCGATGAGTATCTACGTAGACTGTATCAGAATTTACCTTCTGTTACAAAGACGCTTCCTGCTTGTCATAATACATTGCCTGTCGTGGTGACGGCCGCTGGAGAGCGGGAGCACGTCACCGCGGCCATGCGGCCATGACGCTCGTGGATGGGGGTGTAAGCCCAAACCGCCGAAATTTCTGTCACCTGAGTTTAGGGCCTGTCCTGGCAATCAACGCTATAGGTGTCACAACCGTCACGCCGCCGACACCCCCGGCCCCAACTGCGGCGCCAACTATGGTGTCAACTGGGGCGCTGCTCACGCCCCTCGTGCCGGCGGATGACGCCTCCGTCAAAGGTTCCTCGTTTACTCTGTCCTGGCACGCAAGCCACCTCGCTGCATCGTACGATGTCCAACTCTGGCTTGTGCGCGCTGCTGTGACGCGCCCGCTCGACCCGACCTTGTCAACGCTCGTTAGTCGTCATGTTTCCACAGCGTCGGTGTCGATTGCGACGGCAGGTTTGGTGCTTGGCCTCTATCGTTGGCGGGTCGCGGCGACGGATCGCACTGGCACACTGATAAGGGGATGGACGACGGATCAGCGTCTGGTCGTCCAGAAACACTGACCCATCCGCAATCGCCCCGACTCTCTGGGAGGATCATGCGGTTGCATGAAGTTACGGCGTCCATCGTCGCGCTGTTAACAACGCAAACGAAGCCCACTACCTATGCGATAATACCCCCTGAAGGTAAGGCGTTATAGGGGTAGTACAAAGGGATGGCGATCAACGCCATCCCTTTGACGTAAGGGGTAGCGTAGGATGCCGACACCAGAGACGGTGCTAGAGCCGGTCGAACAGAAGCTGGTCACGTTGACCGCAGCGGGGTCAGACCAGGACGAGGTGCTGGCCGCCCGCCTGGAGACCTCCCAGATCTACCTGCCGGTGAAGCCGCTCTGCACGGCACTGGGCGTCAACTGGCCGAGCCAACGGCAGAAGATCATGGCCGATGAGGTCCTGGCCGAGAGTACGCGCACCCTGCGCCTGAAGACGCGCGGGGGACCACAGAACCTGATCTGCATGGACGTCGAGGCGATCCCCATGTGGCTCGCGGGGATTGAACCGAGTCGCGTCCGCGTCGATCTACGTGACCGGCTCATCACGTATAAGCGCTGGGTCCGCAAAACGGTCTACGACGCCTTTGCCCGTGAGACCGGCATCGAGACGGCGCTGGGTACGTCGCAGGCCATGACGCCGGCGACCCCCGATGTCACAGCCCTCATCCATATCGCGCAGATGGCCGAAGCGATCGCCACGATGGCCCGTCAGCAAGCATGCATCCTTCGAGCAGCACGTCGACACCCGTTTTACAGCGCTGCAGGGCGAGATCGTGGAGCAGCGCGAGGAGGTGATGGGGCGCCTGGACCAGGCCGCGACCGTCGTCGGCAATCTCCTCCACCGCACGAACGCCGTCGAGGGTATGGTGGCGCCGGGGCAGGTCATCAGCGACGCCCAGGCAGCCGAGATCAGCACACTCGTGAAAGCGATCGCCACCGAGATGGCCGAGCGCGAGAAGGGGACGGGCGCGAAGGGCCGTAACCCCTACCAGTCGGTGTTCAGCGAGCTGTACCGCAGGTTCCGGGTATCAAGCTATCACAATATTCCCTTGAAGCGCTTTGGCGAGGTGATGGCCTGGCTGCGCGAGTATCAGGATACCATGGACGCGCACGGAGACGTCTAGCCTACCTGGGGATTGATGCCTTTCCCGCGCTCATGGTTGATCGCGAGCAGTCGCCCGACGATCTCTTCATCGCTTATGGTGTATGGCCAGCCATAGGCGTCGAGCACGGCCTGGTCAAGCGCCTCGTGAGCAAGGTCAAGCCACGTTGGGCGCTCATTGTAGAGGGTTGTGAGAGTCCGCGTCTTGCGCAGGGACTCGGTAATGCCCGGAGGAGTAAGCCATCGATCACGCAAGCTCACGAGATTGCGTGCGGCGTCAGCGACCGCTTCCACAAGCGGGCTGTCCACCGGTTCAGTCCCCGGCGCCCAGGGGAACGGGAACGTCTCGAAGGTATTTGTTGGCGTGTAGCGAAACCCGCTCTCAACCTCACGGAGCTGCGTCCCCGTCCCGCGCGCCCATAGTTCATGCAGGCGCGAGTGCAAGACACCAAAGAAGTAGTCGTCGTCGCGTGCGAAAACTAGGGTGCCCTGATTGCACAGAACTTCTGGCTGCACCCATACAAAGATGCGATGCTTCGCGACGCCGGGTGTCGCAATGTAACGCGGCTTCCCCTTCAATGCATCACGCATCTCAACACGCGGTCGCGCGTACTGCCACCAATTGCCCGCGTATTGGACCTTTTTTTCTTGCATGCGGACAGGGTGGGTAGCGAGTAGCAGGCGAACAGAAAATGCGTGCACAGCCAAAAAGGCGCATCCGAGTGGCAAACGTGGGCCTATTGCTGTGATAACGATGAGATTGCCGCCCCAGTCGGACCGCCAATCACTGTGTAAAAGAGCACCAACCGTGTCACTATTGCTGTAGTAACGGCTCTTATCACTGCATTACCGCCTCGCCAAGGGCCTTTCAGGGCTTAGACTCATTTTCTGTTCGCCTGCTACTCGCTACCCATACTGTACGACATAGCCATACGGCCGCGCGGCGCCCGCGATGCGATACGTCCACAACGTGTCGCTCTTGCACTCCCACTCACCTCTCATGATGCGGACCTCTCAGGTTGCGCCGACGGCGCAAGCTCCAGGGGTTCGATCGACGCGCCACGTCTGCCCTCTCACTCTCGCTCATGGACACCCTCACGCCGCCGGCGTCCAGCGCGCGACTACTTGGCCTGGTGTTACGGAAGCTGCTACCAAGTGCAAAGTAAGCGCACCATTTCGGCAAGGATAGATCTGCGATTGCCACCTCGACCGTCAAAAAAGTACCGATTTCGGCTGGAGACGGCTCTTCCACGCCGTCTAACAAGGTGCAATGGGCTCACGGAGATACTGCACGGTGGCGAAAGTGGCCGAAGTACCATTTCCAGGAACACAGTCGGCTCTTTGTCGCTTCAGACAGCGCGCTACTTTGCACTTCATAGCAGCTTCCGTAACACCAGGCCTACTTCGTACAGGCGCGCGAGCTCGAATGGTTTGGGCAGGCGATCGTTGACCGGCATCAGCGGCCCCGTCGCCTGCAGGCGGTCCTGCGCGGACATGACGATTATCGGGATATTGGATGTCACCGGATTGTCGCGCAGGCGCTGACTCACCTCGACACCATTCATCCCCGGCATGTTGATATCGAGGAGGATGACATCAGGGTGCAGCTCATGGGCCACTCCCAACGACTCAGCGCCTACCGAGGCCAGCACGAGATACCCTGCGTCTTCCAGCGCTGTCTCCAGAAAGTCGATGATATCAGGATCGTCGTCGACCACGAGCACCGTGCCTTTGCTGATCCCGTTATCCATCGTCCCGCTCCCCACCGGTGATCGTGAGCGGACAACACCGCGCGCAGATCGGCGCTTGCGTCAATCCTTGTCCGTGACCCAACGTCAACGACACGGCGCGACGGAGGAACAACGCGCCCACGGCGATCTCCGCGCCACACCGCCCGCACGCGAGCCGCTCCAGCGCACGGTAGGCCGTCGTCGTGGCCGTCAACGACCTCGACAGCGGCGATCAAGAAGATGTCCCGTCCGGTGAGATCGTGTCCTGGATGAGTGGGCGGGTCTAACGCCTTATATACGGCAGGTGTGTTCGCTACGCGAAATCCGGCCATTCGATACGATCACTCACGGCCACGCCAGGTCGTCATTTCCGATGCTCATGTCATAGTCCTTGCTGCTTGGAAAAAAGGATTCGCTGATGTCGTTGTAGAGCCGATAGAAAGCAGGACGAGCATGGCGGCGGTTATCGTATCAAGTGGCCGTAAATTGAGTAGCGTTCACATCAGGGGCCGGATCTTGCAAGATTCGGCCCCTGCCCTGGTCTTTTACGGCTGGGTTGACGGACTCCTACTGCTTGGCGTACGTGAAGCCAAGCTGTTGCGCCACGGCGATGAGCGAACTGCCCGAGGGCGTCTGCTGCGCGCCCGGCACGAGATGCCGGGAGAAGTCCGCGAAGACTTGCGCGGCCGTCATGCCGGCCGCCGCCCGCCCATCTTTGACCGCGAGCGCCGCCTGCGACTGCAAGGCGTCGTGGCAGGCCGCGATGTGCGCGCCGCGCTGCTGCAAGGCCGCCAGGCTGGCGTCCTGGTACAGGCTCTTAGTGTTGTCCGGCGCGAGCGCCCCGTTGTCCGTATTGACGCGCTTGTAGAGCGGATTCGTCGTCGCGAAGCTGCCGCCTACCGTGTCGAAGATCTGGTACTTGGCCCCGAGCTTGTACGTGGCCCACAGCGCGTCGTCGAGCGCGTAGATGATAGCCGAGGGACCGCGCAGGTCGATCACGAGGTAGTGGCTCTTGCGGTACGAGAACTGGTAGGAGTTCATGGCGTTCTTCATGGCGCCGATCCCCGTCTGTACCTGATTGATCGATGTGTAGTCCCATATCTGCCGGATGTCCGTGCGCTTGGCGAGGAAGCTCTGATCGAACTCACCCGGCCGCATTACGTCGGCGTCGGCGCTACCGACGCTGCCCAGCAGGGTGTCGATGCCAGCGGCGCCCGCTGTCAGCGCGCCGAGGCCCAGCAGTTGCCGGCGATTCAAAGGACGTAGGATGGACATGGTAGGCGGTCTCCTTCACTCACTGATGACGCCCGCGGTCCGCAGGCCACTACATAGTACCCAAATATACCCAACATACGACCGGCTACTCGTATACCCGACATACTACCCGCAGGCCGCGCCGCTTTGCGTCGTAGCGACAGGGCCGTTCGGCGGCGCGACATCGATGCCCGGCGCGGCGGTGACGAGGCGCTCGGGGATGGCGTCGACGACGCCGCCGCGCGAGTTCGGCACGTAGAGGCTGCCGCTCGCCAGTACGATGCCAAGGTTGCTGACCCCGCCGCTCAAGCGCATGCGGTGCGCGAGGCTGCCTGTGCGCGCGTCGAACTGGTAGAGCGTTCCCGCGTCATCCGTGGTGAAGAGGGCGGCGCCGTCGATGACCGGCGCGCCGCGGCCCATCACCGTGAGCGTCGCGTGCCAGCGCGCGTGTCCAGTGCGCGCGTCGAGCGCCCACAGCCCCTTGTTGCCGGGGCTCTCAACGTAGACGACGCCATTGAGGACCGTCGGCACGCCCGCGGCGAAGAAGTCGGGGAGTTTGCCATCGCCTAGATCGCTCTGCCACAACGTCTGGCCGGTCCGCGCGTCGAGCGCCCAGGCGAACTGGCCGACCGTGTCGCCGCCGTTGGGCATGGCCCCCGCGCTGGTCGTTCCCGTGCAGAAGAGGGTATGGTCGGACACCGCGGGCGAGCAGTCGTCGATGGCGCCGGTCACCGTGCGGCCACCGAATTGGGTGAACGCATGCCGCCAGGCAATGCGTCGATGCGTGATGTCGACGGCGTATTCGGCGAAGAGGTGCGCGCCTCCGAACATGATCAGGTCGCCGTCTTGCACCGGCGAGGACATGCTGACGTACGAGGGCAGGCGCAGCGACCAGACGATCCGCCCACTGGCGGCGTCGACGGCCAGGAAGCGGCGGTCGCCGGTGGCCCAGTAGAGCGTGCCGCCACTGTAGATCGGCGTCGGCATCGCCTCACCCTGTAGCGCCAGCTTCCACAGCACCGCGCCCGTGCCCTGATCCAGCGCGTAGATCGAGTTGGCGTCGGTGCCGCGGGAGACACTGTTGTAGTCGCGCACCGGATCGTCGCGCATATAGTTGTTGCCCGTGCCGACGAACACACGCCCCCCGGCCACGATCGGCTGGGTCATGACGACGTTGTCGACCAAACGGCCCCAGATAGGCTGGCCGTTGCGGCGATTCAAGGCGTAGACGGCGTGCGTCTGGCCGGCTCCGGCGGCGTAGACGGTATCAGTGACGATGCTCACGGCCAGGATCTCGTCTTTCATCGTCACGCTACGCCACGACATAGCGGCCTGCCCCGGCTCCGTGAAAGCCTCGTTGTTGCTGGCGGAGCGGTGGTAGCTCGTCCACGAGCCATTTCCAGTGGCGCTAGCCGTGTCCGCCCGCGCCTGTCCGGCCGGAGGGGCGGCCTGGAGCGCGATGAACAGCAGCGCGATAGGGGCGAAACGGACGAGGGTTTCGCGCCATCGTTTAGGCAAACGCGCGGTACGCAGTGGTGGTAGCATCCCTTGCCGGATAGAGCGATCGGTCACGGTGTGGCGCCTCCTATGGTCGTCGTGTCCCGTCCCTGCTAGGGGTAGGGACAAACAGGGGCTTGTGGCGCTCCACTCCCCCTGGATTTTGGGCTATCGGCCCCTAACTACTAAATATACAGGAGATCGTGAAACAGGGAATTGATTCCGCTTCATGGGGCGACCTGCTCGGCATAATATGGCATGGTGTTACGGAGCGCGACACCGGGGGCAAAGTAGCGACCTATGGAGCCGGGACAAGGGTCATGCACACATTTGATGATGAGGGCGCTGACGTCGCTTAGGGCTGCTGCGAGTGGCGCGACAATCGGCTGGTAGAACGCTCCCAAACCGGGCTAAAGGGCTCACTGGCCTCCTCAAACGTGTGTGGGAGACGGTCTCACTATAGATAGCACTCAGGCTGCCAACCGGCATCATCAAATGTGTGCATGACCCCGGGACAAAGCGCCGATTCCCTTGCTGGAAACGATACTTTGGCCTGTTTTGCTGCGCCGAGGCGCCTCGGCGAGGGTCTTTCGCCGTGTTGGGCGGCACGAAAGGAGCGCCTCCCGTCGAAACCGCTCCTTTTTGCTCGACAGAAGCACCCTCACAAGACTATTTTGAGCAAAGAGACGCCCGTACTTTGCCCCTGGTGTCGCGCTCGGTAACATGAGGCCGGCACGCGTGGATGGTTCTATGAGGCGTGGCGTGGTGGCGAGAACTGGGAACACTACGAAGTGCCGGCGACGATGTGCCCGCGCATCTCGGAAGAGTTCCTGGCCGAGGAGAAGCGCAACATGGGCGAGTGGTGGTACGCGCAGGAGTATGGCTGCGTGTTCAGTCTTATCGTTCGCGCAAATTGGAAGTCAGTTCGAGAGCGCCGCGACCACTACATGTAGCATTCGTAGCGGATACGCTACTACATATAGAAAGTGCCGCTGGTTGAGTTGAAGGGAGAGCAGAATGCCCAGCAACATACTGACCTGTCACGACCGTAGACTCCGCAGCCATCACGGCCTTTTGTTGACAATAACCACGGCACCGAGCCGTTTGTTCACAAGCCGTCGGCGATTGTTGGCACCAGCCGCCGAACTCGCTCAAGATTTGCGCGAACGATAAGTTCAGTGAAGCGGAAACACAGGCGTTTCGGCGTGAAGACATCGACAACGCGTTCAGGGAAGAGGTGCAGACATGGGGCCTGTAGAAACCCGGTTCTGGGCAAAAGTTGACAGAAGGGCTGCGGAGGACGCATGTTGGCTCTGGCAGGCAGCAACACTCCCTGAAGGGTACGGCTCTTTTCAGTACCAAGGGCGGCAACACGGAGCCCACCGCATGGCGTGGCTGTTGACCTACGGCTCTCTCCCCGAGGGCTTGTTCGTGTGCCACAATTGTCCGGGCGGTGACAACCCCCGCTGCGTCAACCCGGCACATCTTTTCTTGGGCACGGCCGCGGACAATAACACTGATCGCCACGCGAAGGGACGCACGGTCCATGGGGGTGGGGCGCAAAAAGGAGAACAGCACCACTTCCGCCGAAACCCTGAACTTCTGATGCGTCTGTCTCGTGGGGACTCTCATTATACGCGTGCGCATCCTGAGCGCCGCACGTACGGTGAGCGGCACGGGAACGCCAAACTGACGACATCCCAGGTGTTGGAGATACGGGCACGCTACGCGGTTGGTGGCGTCACCTACCACGAACTAGCCAGGGAGTATGACGTGGATAAGACATGCATAGGGCTGATTGTGCGTCACGTAACGCGGAAGGCGGCGTAATGGGACCGGTCACGATCGGGATCGACATCGGGCAGAAGCGCGATCCAACCGCGCTCGCCGTTGCTGAGGTGGAGCACCGTCAGGGCGAGGACTACCACATCATCCGACGCCTGGAGCGCCTACCGCTGGGGACGACCTATCCTCAGGTGGCCGCGCGCCTAAAGAGCGTGGTAGCGGGCGTGCGGACGCGGATGGCGTGGGATGAAGCCGAGCGCCAGTCTGTCCCGTTGTGGCAACGGCAGCCAGCGGAGGATGCGTCGCTGGCCGTCTACGTCGATGCGACGGGCGTGGGACAGCCCGTCGTCGATCTGCTCGCGGTGGCCGATGTCCTGATCCATGCCGTGTACTTCACCTATGGGGACAAGCGAATGGTGAACGGGATGCAGATGTCCCTCGGCAAGGCGTGGCTGGTCAGTCACCTGCAAGCGCTCTTGCAGACGGGGCGCATCTTGTTGCCGAAGACAACCGAGGCCGAGGTCCTGGCGAAGGAGTTACGGGACTACGAGATCACGGTTGACCAGGACGCGAATGACAAGTATGGGGCCTTCAAGGTCGGGACCCATGACGACCTCGTGACGGCGCTCGGGTTGGCGGTCCAGCCCCAGCCCGGCTGGATCACACTGATGGACTCGGAGATCGCCGACCTTATTCAGAATGGCTGGCGGCATGATATGGGCGCGTAAGAGCGTCAGGAAAAGGGAAGGGGTAGGTGGGCGCTATGGGACCTGTTATTATCGGCGCGGACATCGGCCAGAAACACGACCCGACAGCGATCGCTGTCGCCGAGGTGGAGTGGCGGCCCCTCGATGGGCGGCCGGTCGATCACTACATCATCCGCCATCTGGAGCGGCTGGCGCTGGGTACGCCGTACCCGGCCGTCGCCGAGCGGCTGACGGCCGTCGTGGCCAACGTCCGTAGCGTCGCACAGGGCGCTGCCGACAGCGCCGGCGGCAATAGCTTCTCCATGAGCCTCTATGTCGATGCCACGGGTGTCGGTCAGCCCGTCGTCGATCTGCTCGCCCACGTCGGCACGCACGTCCTGCCCGTCTACTTCACACACGGAGATCGCCGTCTGGAGCAGGAGGGCCCTCCGCGCTACATCTCACTGGGTAAGGCATGGCTGGTGAGCCGGTTGCAGGCTTTGCTCCAGACAGGGCGTATCCTGCTGCCCAACACGAGCGACGCCGCGACGCTGGCCAAGGAACTCATGGATTATGAGATCAAGGTCGATGAAGACGCCAACGATAAGTACGGGGCGTTCAAGGTGGGTACGCACGACGACCTGGTGACGGCCCTGGGTCTCGCGGTGCAGGGTGTTCCGCGCATGGGTGGCCCGGCTGTCGAGGACAGGTCGTGGGCGCGGGCCGTGGATGTGCGGCCGCTCGAGGTCCGGGGGTTGCCTCGGATGCCCCAAGGCTTTGATTACTAGCCTGGATTATTCATGAGCATTTCCGTCGAATCAAATTAGCCACATTTGGCTGCACGCTGACCAATATGGGTCGCCTGAATGGCCTGTACAGCCGATTCTGGCATCCAAAGCGGGCTGTAGGCCCTCCGAAGCCCCCAATTAGCAGCCAATCCAATTCGATGAATGTTTTCATGAATAATCCAGGCTAGCAGAGACGACGCATAGCGTATGCAGGAAAGGGCACGACAATGGCACAGGGAACGATAGAGCGCCTCTCAGATCGTGGCTACGGCTTCATTCGGGTCCAGGGCGAACGAAAGAACACCTTCTTCCACGCATCCGAGCTGCACGGGGTGCACTTCAACGACGTCAAGGAAGGCGAACGCGTGAGCTTCACGTTGAGCACGACCGACAAAGGGCCGGCCGCGATCGACGTCGAGGTTATCGGGCGACCGCAGGCATCATTTCCACACGGCGCGGCCGGCGAGGCGTACGATTGGGGCGCGGCATCCTGAGCACAAGAAAAGAGCCGCGCGCGGGGCACAGCCCATACCCTACACGCGGCTCGGTGAGGTGTCTTTGTCGAGGGCAGGAGTCCAACCTCCGACATCGACCCCGTACTTTCTGTATCGGCAGACCTGGGGACAGAGTACAGGGGCTAAAGAGCGATGAGGCCCCTACCTGGGTGGCGGTTCAATACACCCAGATAGGGGCCAGACAGAAACAGGCCGATGGGATGGCCTGCCTCTTGTATAACCGCGCAGGCCGCGCGCCTGCTATAGCCCGGTCGGGCTAGTCGTCTAACTCTCCGCGGTCATATAGACTGGAGTCTGTCGCGTGGAGCTGCGCAGTTCGCGCTGTGTGACCGGGCGGCACGGGTTGAGGCTATCGGCGTGCCTGCTGCCTTTTGCGCGGCCGCCGATGCTTCCCTGCTACAAGCAGGGCGCACGCCTTGCTTGTAGCGTGCTTGCACGGTTTGAGGGCGAAAAGGGACAGGTGGCAGCAGATAGCAAGCACGCTTTATCTTGGGTGAGCATCGCGGGGGCAAGACCGTCAAGCCATGGGAGGATCATAAGCGTCCCCTCCAAGCGCAGCGCCGGAGTTTTTTGCACCGTGCAAAACACACCTTGCTCCCCGCCCCAAAGGCCGCGCCGTCCTACGATCGACACAAGGCCGCCGGCGGCGGGAGAAAGCGCTCTCGGAGGCGAACACGTCGGCATGGTACAGTCAGCGGGAGGAGCAGGCAGCCAGGGTGTGAGAGAGGGCGGGCAGCGATGAGGCGTCGTGGCGGTCGACCGGCCAAGGGCATTGACGAGCGGCGCACTGAGCGCGTGACCGTGTACCTGACGATAGAGGCCGTCTACAACGATTCGTGCGAAAATGGGCCATATCGCGTAAATAGATCAAGTGGCTACTATTCGTCGCGTTTCGACTATGGGCGTGAAGATGAACTGGGCCGGTAATGGGCCTTACCGGCCCAGTTCTCCATGCAACGACCGTATGACCGGTCAAGTTGAGGCATTTATCCCGCCAGAAAGTGGGCCGGTAATGCAACTGAGCCGGTAACAAGCCAAATGGCCCATTTTCGCACGAATCGTTGTAATGGGCCGACATCGGCCCATGCGGCACCGCGCTGACGGAGATCCAGGCGCTGGTGGGCGACTGCTGCGCGCCGCTGCAGGGCGGCCGCTATGCCACGCCGCGCAGCGCCGCGCTGGTGGAGGCTCTGCTGGCCGCAGGCGCCGCGGGGGCGGGTCAGAGCTCCTGGGGACCTGCGGTGTTTGGCCTGGTACCCTCGCAGGAAAGTGCCGACGCGCTCCGCCAGCGGCTCGCCGGCCTGGTGGTCGGGCGGGGAGGCCATCTGTTCACCGCGGCGGCCGACAACACGGGAGCCGCGATTGAGGCCGTCTGAGGATGGGCGCGAGACGGCATCTCTGCGTGCTGCTGAGATGCGGCTGGTCCGCCTCCTGCGCGTAGCTCATGTGTAACGGCCCTGCGCGGGATCGCGCTCGCCCGCGACATCCCGCAGCTGCGTGGCCGCGCAGGCCCCCCTCACCGCGCCGCCCCTTCCCAGGCGGCGCCAAGCGTCAGGGTCAGCGGACCAGGCGCACCCCTCCCTACCGGCCGGCCGTGCACAGCCGTCAACGGCATCACGCCGAGCAGGGCGCTCGTCAGGAAGGCCTCGCCCGCGCGGGCCAACTCCTCGGGGGCCACCGGCCGGTCGCACACAGTGAGCCCGAGTCGCGGGGCCAGCTCAGCCAGCACGGCGTCGCGCACGGTGCCGGGCAGCGCCCCCGCGGACAGGGGCGGGGTCACCAGCGTGTCGCCTACCACGAGGAAGAGGTTGGCGGCGCTGGCACAGGCGAGATAGCCGGCCGTGTTGAGAAGCAGGGCCTCGTCCGCCCCGTGCTCTGCCGCCTCCCGGCGGGCGAGGACGTTGTCGAGATAGCACAGCGCCTTGACGTTGGCGAGCGGGGAGTGTTCGTTGCGGCGGATGCGGCTGATGATGGCCTGCATGCCTCGCGCGTAGAGGGCCTTCGGATAGCCCGCGAACGACTGCGCCTGGATGACAAGCGAGGGTGCCGGATCGGGATCAGGGAGCAGGCCACGCGTGGCAGGCACACCGCGGCTGACGGACAGCCGCACCGCGGCCTCCCGCACCGCGTTCGCCGCACGCGTGCGGGCGATGGCCGTGGCCAGCTCCCCATCGCTCCACGGCAGCGGCAGGCCGATCACCGCCGCCCCGGCCCGCAGGCGGGCCAGGTGCCGTGTGAGCCGCTGCACCACGCCGCCCCTGACCCGCATCGTTTCGAACAGGCCGTCGCCGAGGGTGAAGCCCCGGTCGCGCGGGTCAAGCCCTGACGCGCCCCGCGAGACCAGCCGGTCGTTGACCCATAGCACCTGTCCAGCGTTCATCGCGTACCGCTCCCGTCAGCTCGCTACCTCTGTCGTGGGCTGGTGTCACCCTGGCACCGAGGCACGGCAGAGTCGTCTGTCTGGCCCGCCCCGCTGCCAGGGCGATCCCGCGTGCCCGCGGGGGCGCGATCACCGGCGATGCGGTATGTTCCCTCCCCGACCTGGCCCCGGGCAGCGACGAGGATCGCGCGGATGAGCGCCTGGGCCTTGAGGAGCATCTCATCGTATTCCGCCTCTGAATCGGACTGTATGGTGATGGCGCCGCCCACGCCCATACTCAGCGAGGAGGGCGTGCTCACAATCGTGCGGATCACGATGTTAAGGTCCGCCGTGCCATTCACCCCCAGGAAGCCGAGCGCGCCGGAGTAGATGCCTCTGGCCTGCCCCTCGATCTCGTCGATGATCTCCATCGTCCGCAGCTTGGGCGCGCCGGTCATCGAGCCGCCGGGGAAGGCGGCGCGCAGGCAGTCCACCACGTGCAGATCGGGGCGCAGCCTGCCGCGGATCGTCGAGACGAGCTGGTGGACGGTCGCGTAGGACTCCACGCGCATGAGCGTCGGGACGTGCACGCTGCCCACCTCGCAGACGCGACCCAGGTCGTTGCGGAGCAGGTCGACGATCATCAGGTTCTCGGCGCGGGTCTTCTCGCCGTTCTGCAGACGCTCACGAAAGGCGCTATCCTCCCGCCGCGTCGTCCCGCGCCGCGCCGTTCCCTTGATAGGCTTCGCCTCGACCCAGCGCTCACGGTCGATACGCAGGAACCGCTCCGGCGAGGAGCCCAGGATGGCCACCTCTCCGAACCGCATGAATGCCGCGTACGGCGCCGGGTTGATGCGGCGGAGGTGCCGGTAGAGTGTCAGCGGCTCGACCGTCGTAGCGGTGGTGATCTGATTGGTCAGGCAGACCTCGTAGGTCTCACCGTCCCTCAGGAGCCGTTTGCACCGATGGATGTCGTCGATGAAGGTCTCGTACGATCGGTGCAGGCGAAACTCGACCGGTGGCAGAGCAGGGTCAGGTCTTGGGGTATCCAAGGCGGGCCGGGGTGCAGGCGCCGTCAGCCGCCGCTCCATATCCGCGAACCAGGCGTCTGCTGCGGTGGTATCACCCTCGCGTACGAGGTGCACAAGGTAGGTGGCCTTGTCGCCATGATCGAACGCGATCAGCTGATCGGCGAAGATGAACATCGCATCGGGCAGAGGTGAGGGCTGCATGAGCCGGGACCCACAGTCCGCCTGCAGTTCGTAGCCGAAGTACCCGACGAAGCCACAGGTGAGGTCAAAGGGAAGCGTGGGTGCAGCGCAGGCCATGCGTGCCAGCTCGCGGTCGAGGTAGTCGAACACACTCTCCTGCCGCTGCTCGCTCACGCCGTTGCGGAGCACCGTGAGGTCTTGTGACCCCGTCGCATACCGGACAACCTGGCTGAGTGGACCCGCGGTCGTGCCCATGAAGGAGAAGCGAGACAACCCTTCCTCGACGCGGCTGCTGTCGAGCCAGAAAGCAAACGGCTCGTCGCGGAAGAGGTGACAAAAGGTCTGCTCGGCGTCGTAGAACGTGTCGAGCTTGCGCGCACGGGCGGTGAACCCTGTCCGCGCGGCCACCGCTGGCTGCTCCCTCCCCGCGGGCACGATCGAGCAGCGCGTGGCACCTGCGCGCGCAGGGCGGCGCACGCCGTGCCGGCTCTCGCGCTCACCGAAGCCGCGCGTAATCTCGCGGAAGTTCTCGATCAACCGCTGGCCGTACTCGGTGCAGATCGACTCGGGATGGAACTGGACACTCCACAGCGGCCGCTCGCGATGGCACAGCCCCATGATGACCCCTTCCTCCGTCCACGCCGTCTTCTCCAGACAGGCGGGGAGCTCATCCTGGACCATCAGCGAGTGGTAGCGGACGGCGCGGAATCCCTGCGGGATACCCGCGAAGAGCGCCGAGCAGTTGTGGTGGACGGCGCTGTGCCGGCCGTGCATGGCTTCCGGCGCATGCGTGACGGTGCCTCCGTGGACGAGGCCCAACCCTTGATGGCCGAGGCAGACGCCGAGAATGGGCACAGCCGCCTCCACAAGCACCCGGCGGCACATCCCGAAGTCCCGTTCGTTCTCCGGGCTCCCCGGCCCAGGCGAAATCACGGCGTTGTCGAAGTCCAGACTCGTCAACTCTTGCCAGCTCAGTTGATCGTTGCGGATGACCAGCGGTTCCTCGCCGTTGACCACGGCCAGGAGTTGAAAGAGGTTGAACGTGTACGAGTCATAGTTATCGATGATGAGTGTCTTCATCCTGCTGCCTGCGCGCTCCTGTTCTCGCGTCTGTGGTCAGTCTCATGCCCGGAAGCTGCCAACGATGACGACGTGGTCGAACGGATTGTAGCATGGGGAGACACGTGCTCTGCGCGCCGGAGCCAGGGGACCGTCTGTGTACCACCCTGGACCTGGAGAGCGCTAAAAAGTCGGGTGCGCCTTGCGAGGCACAGGAGACGTTGCCGCGGAGTGCGGCACGATTGGAGTGATGTCGATAATCCAGCACCTTACCTTCACTCGAAAGGGCAGGGGGGACAGTAGCATGGTGCGAAAAGGCCGGTGACGCCTGAATCCCACAGGCCAGATGTCGGTCAGGAAGGGTGTATAAGGTCAAAGCTGATTGCCTGAACTCTAGTCATGGCGGTAAGGTTAGGATCTGCAGGCGTAAAGGGGATCGATGCCTGTATCCGGCGCTGCACTCCACTCCACCCCTTCCGTCTGTCGCAGGACGGGCCGGCGCGGCACCCCCGTGGCGGGACGAGTGGCCCGTCACTGCTCCCCCCGATAGATGCAGCTAGACGTACACGTTTCCCGCACGACGACCTGGCAGAGCGCCGGCAGCGCCGGGCTGAGCCGGCGCCAGATCCAGCGTGCGAGATTCTCACTCGTGGGGTTGGCGAGTCCTTCGATCTCATTGAGATAGGTGTGGTCGAGCTGCTCGTAGAGGGGCTGGAACGCCTCTTTGATGTCGGCAAAGTCCATCACCCATCCCGCGTCGTCCTGCACCGGTCCCTGAACGTGCAGCGTGACCCGGAACGTGTGCCCATGCAGGCGACCGCATTTGTGGCCCGGCGGGACGTGGGGCAAGCGATGTGCTGCCTCGAAGGTGAACTCCCTAAAGATCTCCATCGGCGCCCCTGGTCATGGAATACCGAGCAGTTTGTGTGTCTGCAGGCTGAGCCGCCATTGGGGATGCTCCAGGCAATAGCGCAGGGCAAGGTGTGTATTGCGCTCCCGCTCCGGTCCATCCATGGGCTGCAGGAAGAAATGCTGGAAGTCCAGGCACGCAAAGCGCTCGGGCTCGGCGCCTTCCTGGGAGAAGACGAGCTTGAGCTCGTGCCCCATGCGTAGCACCAGGCCGGCACGCGCCTTGGGACTCACACAGACCCAGTCCAGTCCACGGGGCGCGGCCCGCGTGCCGTTCGTCTCGACGGCGACCTCAAACCCGCGGGCGTGGAGGGCGTCGATGAGCGGCTCGTCCAGTTGCAACAGGGGTTCTCCCCCCGTGCAGACGACGAGCGACCGCGTACGCGCCGACGGTGCGGCTGGCCAGGTGCGGCGCACGGCCTCGGCAAGCTCGTCGCTCGACGCGAACCGTCCACCTCCAGGGCCGTCCGTGCCCACGAAATCAGTGTCACAAAACTGGCAGATTGCCCTGTGCCGATCCTCTTCGCGTCCGGTCCACAGGTTGCAGCCGCTGAACCGGCAGAACACGGCCGGGCGTCCCGTGTTCGCGCCTTCGCCCTGCAAGGTATAGAAAAGCTCCTTGACGCTATAGCTCACGAGGACACCTGCGCCTCTGTCCGATACGGCGCTGGGTCCACAAGACCGCTTTCAGCAAAACCTTTGAGCCGGAGCAGGCAGGCGTCGCACGTGCCGCATGCCTCGCCCTGCGATGAGGGATCATAGCAGCTCGTGGTCAGCGCGTAGTCGACGCCGAGGGAGAGGCCCTTCTGAATGATCTGCGCCTTCGAGAGCGTGATGAGCGGTGCGTGGATCGTCAGGCGTTGCTGGCCCTCCACCCCCACCTTCGTGGCCAGGGCGGCCATCTGCTGAAAGGCGGCGATATATTCCGGGCGGCAATCGGGATAGCCCGAGTAGTCGAGGGCATTCACCCCCAGGAAGATATCCTCAGCGCCCAGAACCTCGGCCCATGCGAGGGCAAAGGACAGAAAGATGGTGTTGCGCGCGGGCACATAGGTGACGGGAATTCCCTGCCCCAGCGCGGCCTGATCGCGCCCCTTCGGTACGGCGATGTCGTCGGTCAGAGCGGAGCCGCCGAAGACGCGGAGATCAATCTCCACGACGACGTGCTGGGCCACGGTGAAGTGCGTGGCGATGCGCTGCGCAGCCTCCACCTCCGCATCATGACGTTGACCGTAGCGGAACGTCAGCGCGTAGACACGAAAGCCCTCGTCGCGCGCGATAGCCAGCGTCGTGGTGGAATCAAGCCCGCCACTCAGCAGCACGACGGCGTTTGGTTGTGTCTCCATCTCTCTCCATGACTCTGTCGGCACTGGCCGGTCTCCCCCAGGGCGGGAAGGACCGCGGCGGGCACCTTGTCCATTATCCCTGTCCTGGCGCGATACAACAAGGTGACGCACTCAGGTGTCACTTGGTTCGCTTTGTGGGTCATAGGCACTCTCGATGAGGCGGACTGGACGAGCGATGGGCAAAGAGGCCCTGAGCGGGACCGGAACGCGGCGGGTTGCCTATGACCATGGCGCTGGGCGATCTCGTGGAGCGCGCACGACAGGCGATCGCAGGGGCGCGATCCGCGCCTCCATGCCCCCTGCGCGGGCGTCACGCTAGTTTTGCGAATTACTAACGTGACGCCCGCGCAGGGGTGTCGTGCTGGGCAGGGAACGGCGCCATAGCGGCGCGGCGCGGCCCCTGTGGGCGCCCGGTCGCTGTGAGCCGCCGTGGACCGGCCGCCGCGCTCAGGCGGCGCACACGAGCCGCCGCGCTCAGGCGGCGCACACGAGCCGCCGCCGCAGCACATCGAGCGACGCCCGACCGTACATGGCCCGCTTGGTCGTCAATCTGTTCACCTGGCCCTCGACCTGGCCCTGACTCCAGTCGAGCCGGACGGCGGCCTCGACGGCGGCTTGGTCCAGCCAGATGCTCCGCGCGAGCGCTTGCACCTCCTTAATACCGCTCGTCTCCGCGCGCCGCAGCCAGGTGTCACTTTGGCGGCTTGTTTGCCGCGATTTTTGGGAGCTATCTTGCACCCAAACGCGGATTAGAGGGGGCCGATGACCATGCTCTCCCGCGCGGCTTCGACCACTTCCTTGGTGACCGTCCGCAGCTCATTGATCTGCAGGATGCGCTCGATTTGGGTGAAGAGGCGCTGAATGAGCCGGAAGTTCCCATTCGTGATGCGCACGATCGCGGCGACGGCTTCCGCATCGGTGAAATCATCCGCGGCCAGGGTGAGGCCCAGCTGCGCCCACTTATGCGTACAGGATGAACTGCATCTCCTCGGTCGAGAGCGTCCGGAACTGATGGACAAAACCGACCCGCGAATAGAGTTGCGCGTAGCGGGCCAGCCGCTTCTCCAAGCCGGGCATGCCGATGAAGATCAGGCCCAGGTTGCCCTGGTCGTACAGGTCGCGCATCTGCTCCAACCCCGCCATCTTCAAGCGGTCGGCCTCGTCGACGATGACCAGATCCGGCAGGCGACCCGTCTCTCCCGGCCCGTTCGCGTCCTGCGCCTGCAGCGCCCGGATGGCCAGCGCGTTGACGCGACGGCGCAGCCCCTGGATCGTACGCTCGACCTGACGCGGCGCGTTGGCGACACTCGGCGTGTAGACGATCGTGTGCTCCGTGACGAACTCCTGCGGCACGTCCGCCGAGGGGAGGTAGTAGGAGGCGGGCACCTCGACCACGTCCCAGCGCGCATACTCCCGGGCGGAGAGGGTCTTGCCGACGCCCGGTGCCCCGTGGCACAGGCCGATGTAGCGGTAGCGCCGGCATGCATCGCAGAACTCCACGAAACGCCGATGGGCCTTGGTCACGATGAAGTCGGCCGGCGGCGCCGGCGGGGCGGCGAGTCTACTCATTGTAGTACCTCTTGAGGGGTGGTGTCGCCGGCGTGGGCGGGGGCTCATCCGGTGGAGATGGGTCGGGCGGGGGCCGGTGGACAGCGAGGAGCGCCTCGACGAGGGCTTCGCGCTCGGAGAGCCCGGCGCGGAGTTGGCGGCGCCGTTCAGTGCGCGCCCGGATGATGTCCTTGAGGCTCACGCTGCGATCGGCGAGTTCCTGGTGCGCGCGACGCGCGGGAGCCAGGGAGCCAAGGAGCTGCTCGGTCCGACGTACGGCGGCATTGTCGGGTCGGCCTGTCGCTAAGATCCTGACGAAAACCTACAACGTCCCAGATAACTAGGACATGTTGTAGTTCTATCTATGCGCCGTCTACCCTTGCGGCACGCTCATACACTCGGAACAGGTCCCATATAACAAGTATTATTTGGCACCTTATACGTCGGTAAGAGATGGCCTTGTTATCTGGCTCCTCGGAGGGCGGTTGCCTCGTAGTTATCGGGGACGATGTAGCATCTCGTCAGGATCTTAGCGACAGGCCGGTCCGACCGCTGGTCGGGCTATACCTGGATCGACCCGGCGCAGCGCCAACTGTGCTGGGCGCACCTCCTGCGCGACTTTGCCGCCTTCGTGGAGCGGGGCGGGGCCTCGGCGCGCCTGGGACGAGCGCTGCTCGCCGCGGCGGAGGAGATGTTCGGCTTGTGGTACCGCGTGCGCGACGGTACCCTGAGTCGGGCGGACTTCCAGCGGGAGATGCGCCCGCTCCAGGCCCGCATCGGTCGCCTCTTGCGCATGGGGACGCGCCGCCAGCACGCCAGGACGCGGCATGCCTGTGCCAATATCCTCAAGCTGGAGGCCGCGCTGTGGACCTTCGTGGCGGTGGAGGGCGTCGAGCCGACCAACAACGCCGCCGAACGGGCGCTGCGCCGCGCGGTGCTGTGGCGCCGCCGCAGCTTCGGCACACAGAGCGCGGAGGGTAGCCAGTTTGTCGCCCGCCTGTTGACGGTGGTCACCACGCTATGTCATTTTGTTCGCTTCCTTGCCCTGTTTTGGGGCCGATCATTTGCACCGTCATCAATGGCCCAGTAAGGGCGGCGTCACCTTTCGTGAAGTGAAAATCGGGCGATAACAGACTGTCGCGCAGCATGTTTACCGCCTATTGGCCTCGCTTCACTACACGGAAGGTAAGTTAAGTGGAATCAGAATACTCCTTCTTGTCGTTGTCTATCGCTGCGCCTTAGCACAGCCTCTGACGGACGCGCGTCCATCCCGGCGCACTGATGGGACAGATTCACCGCCCCTCTATCGATGCTTCTCAAGCACTCAAAATTGTTAGCAGTCCTATTCCACATAAGAGCTGTTCTGTCTAGTGAAATGGCCGCGCCAGGGTGCAAATTATCACCCAAAGGATCGTGCAAGAAAGCGAACTAAGTGACATGCACCGTTCCCGTATGATTGGTCATAGGTACTCCTTGGAAGCGTAAAACTCCCCTTGAGTCCCGGAAACTCTTTTTGGGGGTGGTAGCCCGGTTGAGTTTTCGGACCCGTTCTAGCGGCGCTGATGGTCGTTTGTTACTCCTTACATCAGAGCCGGACGATTTCAGAGACTAGTCACAACCCGCCGAGTCGCACCGGCGGGTTTCGCGCGTCTAGCGCTCTCTACTAGATGTCTTGAACACGCGAACTTGTTGCGATTGAGTCAAGTTTTTGCGTCGCATATATCTCGTCGGTCTGAGGCGGAGCCTCGCTAGGACATAGTGATACCTCTCGATGCACAGGTCCATGATGCCGGGGAACGGCGCGTTGCGCGGGATGCTGCTGTAGACGCGCGGGTGCGGGCTAATCAGGCGCTCACTACAGGTCGTACAGAGCATCACCGCGATGGGCTCGGGCTCGTCGCGGCCGTCGTGCTCCTGCCAGCCGTACACGCCGGGCGGCGGCTCTAGCGCGGCCTTTATGAGTCGGAACGAGTCGTCGGCCTTCGCCTTGTCGTTGGCCTTGGCCACCCCCTCGTCCGATTCGTCCCCCCGCGCCGGCGTCGCCTCGTCCGATGCCTCCGGGGGTCGTTCCACGCCGCAGGACTGGCAGAAGCGGGGATGCCTTGGTCCCTCCAACGTCCCGGAGAGGCGCGGCCACGTCGCGGCCGGCCCGTACCGCGCTTCGGCCTCCCTGGTGTACGCCTCCTTCGCCTGGCGGTCCTCCTCGGCGCGCTGCTGGCGATAGCGGTCCAGGGACTCCGCGACCGTCTCTCCCTTGGCCCGACGCGCCGCTCGATCTGTTGCCGTCGCCTCGGGGCCTTGTTCCGCCTCCGATTTCTTCCCCCACAAGCGCGCGAGACGGTTGAACATCGCTGCCACACTCTCCGCTATTATTTATGTCGAGTAGACCGTGGCCCTACCCTGACGGTGGAAGCGGTCCTTGTGCGCCCACTATAGCGCGTTTCGTCCGATGGGTCGATGGGCGCGCTGGTGACGCCCCTACCCACGCGTGTTTTCCTGTCGATCTCGATACTCGGTGATGAGCTGCACAACCAATTTGTTCATCGTCATGCCGCGGTCCAGCGCATCGCGCCGCAACCAGCGCAGCAGCGTCGGGGACATGTAGAGCGACGTGTGCGCCGACTTCTCCTGTTCGGCGCCATCATGCTTTGACGCTACAGCGTCATCGCGCTGTAGCGCTACAGCGTCATTCTGACGGCCGCCGATCTCCCCGCGTTTGGCCCGGTCGAATGGGCTGGCGAACTGCGTCCCCTTGCTCATGCTGTGACCTCCACCCGTCCGTCGACGACCGCAGCGGCCACCGCCCGGAAATCGACGGCCGCCTTGCTCGCGGGGTCGTACTCGAAGATGGTTTGATGGAGCGACTGCGCGCGCGCCACGGCGCTATCGGTGCGCACGGCCGGCAGCATCTTCTCCCCGAACTCCTTGGTCAGCTCGTCGAGGTAGGAGAGGTGCATCTTGATGCGTCGGTCGAGCTTGAAGGGGACGATACCGGCCATGCGTAGCGTGTGCCCGACGAGGGCTCCGTCCAGCTTGTCGAACATCTGGAGGAGACCTTCGATGGAGAAGGACGCCAGCTCGCACGGTATCAACATCTCCTCGCTCGCCAGCAGCACGGTCTCTGTCACGGCGGAGTACGACGGCGAGTGGTCGAAGAGGACCACATCGACGCCACGCACCTCCTCCATCGCTTGACGTAACATGTAGTAGCCGCGCAATCCGCCGGCGGCCACGCGCTTGGCCGCCTCGTCGAGGTTGCCATCGGCCGGCACGATCCGTAGGTTCTCGCGGGCCGGGTGGATCGCATCGACCAGGGACGCCCGGCCCATCAGGACATCGGTGAGCGTCGGCGTCCGTCGCTCGGGGAGGAGCGTGCTCGCGTTCGCTTGCAGGTCGCAATCGACGACGAGGACCGACACGCCGCCCATAGCAAGGGCATGGCCAAGGTTTATAGCCAACGTACTCTTGCCCACGCCCCCCTTAAAGTTGAGGATACTTATCGTTCTCATCACGCCTCCATGACGCTACGACGCTATAACTCTACAGCGTCATGACGCTAAAGCATTATGGCGCTGTAATCTTATGGCGCTATGCCGCTATGACATTATAGCGCTATAACGCTGTAAGGCCCACTATATCAACGATTCGCACGAAATGGAAGCAGTGCGGGTTGAAGCAAGAATCCCACGGCTGTAGACGTGTGGAATGTCAATCGCTCTCCCATACCTCTGTAGCCGGATTCCAACGCGCGGCGTCCCCGCAGGATCTATTCAGGACGGGGTCCACACACCTAGCCGCCGTCGCATGCCCCTGCGCTACTCGATCATCAAGGCCGACGTCGCTAGCCATCTTGGTATAGGCCACCGACCATATCTGACCCATAGGCGGCTCACTTGGCGGCACGGGGAGGGCCGATGGCAGGGCATGTGTCCCTCGCCGTGCGAACGTTGCCTCCAGCGCGGTGACGAGCGCCGCAGCCTCAATCGTGCTGGACGTGGCGATCAGCGCCAGGTCGATCAGGTCTTTGACGCGCGTCGAGCCGCGCCCCTCTCTCCCGTACGTGCCGGTATAGGCGTGCACCTTCTCGGCGATGTGATACGCCAGTGGCAGTGTGGGAATCGGTACGGCCGGCAGCCCCGCGAAGGAGAGGAGGTCGCGACCGACGAGGTAGTCGACCTGCGCGGCGGGTGGCGCATCGAAACCGACGTCGATAACCGTGTTCTCAAACAGACGCCCCCCCAGTGTCACCTGGGCGTGATAGCGCGCCGCCACCCCTTCCTCGCGCAGGCCAGGGAGGTCTTTGGACAACTGGATGGCGTAGCTCAGGTAGTCGCCCAGGTCCACTTTGGTCGCCTCCTGAAGATCGGTCGTGGCGGCGGCGATGTTGTCGCGTCGGCCCAGGTCGATATCGTTCGTGGCGCGGGCACGATCTCCGAGTCGGTGATCGAGCGCGACACCACCTTTGAGCACCCACCGATCGGGGGCCACTATGAGAAGGCGCGCCAGGAGCCGATCAAAGGCGATTTCTTTACGAAGGCGTGCGACCGAGAGACGGCGCTCACGCGCCATGGGTTTCAAGCGCGCGTCGAGCGCCTGACGAAAAGCGGCGCTCGAGCGGTACGTCATGCTCATCGGCGGCTATCCTGCGCGGCCACACCGGCGGGGCTGCCCGCGCCCATGGCGTCGTCGAGCGCTAGCTTGACCAGGTGCTCGACCCGCACCCCGCGATCGCGCGCGCGACAGAGGAGGTGCGGGGCTGACACAAGCCCCTGCGCGAGGGCGGTGCGGGTACCGACGATGACTTGCTCCGGGGCGGTGCCCAGCTCCGCGACGTCGAGCAGGGTGCGTTCGGGACTGGTGACGCGCATACCGTCCCGCACCGTCACGTCGTCCCTCCGGGGCGGATGCACTGTGGTATGCACGGCTACCCCCTCCGGTGCATGCAGCCAGCGCATGCTACGGGGGACCGTCACATGCACAGCGTTGGGGATGACGTCGGTCAGATTGTACAGGTCGAGCGCGGTCTCGTGCGAGATGACCGCACGATCGGCGCCGACACTCAGCCAACCAGCCAGCGCCTCCTCATTCCGCGACGTCGGGAAATCACGCAGCCGATACAGGCCGGTGCGGATATGCGCGTAGCGCCCCGTGCGCGCATAGTGCGAGATCATACGACGGCTGATGTTGCAGGTGAGGGCCTGCGCGGACGTAAAATAGCCGCCCTGTTCCTCGGCAACATGCCACAGACCCCGATGATCAGGACGTGCCGCGTCGGTGTGAGTCGTAGCGTGCGTCGTCATAGTGTCTCCCCGCTATGTGGAGCGCCCATCCTCTCGCACTGTCATGTCCCCATCCTATGTTAGTCATGGATACGTTACATTATATGTTACATATCCATGACTGTCAATAGGACGACGGGATGGGCCATTCTTACATGAATCGTTTGTAATGGGCCTGTAAAGGGCGGCGTGACGCTCGCGTTGTGTTTCTCCCGGCCGGCGGGCCGGCCCTGTGTCGCCATACCCGGTCGTCGCGCCCCCGTCACACAGGGCCGCGCCGAGGCGCGGGAGAAAGGGGGCGTGGCGCCTACTCGCTGTACCACTTGCCCTCGATGTACGCGATGCGCCGCGCGCCGCCGACGGCGCGCGGCCGCAGCCACCACGACAGCGCGCGCACCCGCCGCACCAGCTCCGTCAGGGCCGCGCGCCTCGGCGCCCGACCGTGCGGTCACGCTGGCGAACGCGCCCGTCCCTTTGAGTTGGAGCGTCGCGGGTGTGCCGTCCGCGCCTCCCGCGTCGGGGTAGAGCGCGGCGACGAGGCCGGGCGACGGCCTTGGCGCGGGGGGCGCGGTCTCGGGGACCAGCAGCGCGACGAGCGCGGGCAGGGGCCGGTCCAGGGCGAGCAGCACGACCCGGCGCGGCCCCTCCGCCGACGAGTGGACGAACGCACGCCGCTCGATGGCGTAGCCCTGGGCATGCAGGATCGCCGCGATCCCCGCAGCCGCGGGCAACGTGGCGTCGTCCGTCGTCAGGGTGACGCGCTCCGCCGCGCCCTCGCCGCGCTCACCACAACCCTCGCCGCCCGTGCGCGCGGGCCAGCACCGCCTCGGCCTCGTCCACGACACTGTACGGCCGCCGCCCGAGCCGCCGTCGGCGCTCCTCATCCTCCGCGCGCGCGGCCCGCTCCCGTCTTTTCATGGCGCGGTCGACCCGGACGATCAGGACGCACAGCGCCAGGTAGACGAGGAGGCCGGCGAGGGCCGCGCCCGCGTCGCCCCTGTGCGTGCCTCCCGTCATGTCCCAGGCCACCAGGCCGGCGCTGACCAGGCCGCCGAGCGCCAGGATCGTCCAGGTAAGCCGCTCCCAGACCCAGAACCGGTACGTCGTACCCCGATCGGCCTCCTCAGTCCCGCCCCACTGTGCCATCGTCTCGCGTCCCCCTCCTACTCAAGTGTACGCCGTTGCCCGCCGTCGCTCACGCCGCGTGGCGGGGGATGCGGCGTGAGCGTTTCTCCCCGGCCCCCCAGGGCCGGCCCTGTGTCGCCCACCACGCTCCCACACAGGCGCGCGCTGCGGCGCGCGGGAAAATGAACACACCGCACAACGCCGCGTAGAGTGCCACACCAGTCTCCTCTCTCACCACCCTCATCACCGATCGCGCTGCTGCGGGGTGGGGGACTGCAGCGTCTCGACGGCCGTGCGCGTGGATGCCTCGCCGCGGCGGTCATACTGCTGGGTCGTCGGCACGTTGGCGTGTCCAGCGAGCCGCGGCACCGTCGAGATATCGACCTGGGCTTCCCGTAGATCGGACACGATGATGTGTGACACCCTTGTCAGGATCATCACGCGGCCTATCGCTCCCCACCCTCCCGACGCTCCCACTCGCGCGCCTTACGCTTGGCCGACTCACGGTTGTGGGCGATGTAGACCTCCAGGCTGCGCAGTGAACTGTGCCCGCTGAAGCGCTTGAGTTCGACCTCGGTGTAGCCCTTGGCCGCGCGGGCACTGATCGCCGTGTGCCGCAGTTGGTGCAGGTCCCAGCTCGGCGTGTAGCCCTTCCAGAGCGTGTCGGCCTGGCGATACGAAAGCCGGGCGTACCCGTCGGCCGTCAGATCGGCCTGGCGCGGGTTGCGCGCCTTCCGCGCGGTGATGAAGAGCGGACCGTGCGCCGGGTTGCCCCTCTCCTTTAGATAGGCGTCGAGGTACCCCGAAACGCGGCGAGAAAAGAACATCTCACGCGGCTTGTCGCCCTTGCCCTGGACGCGGAGGCAACGCTCCGTCCAGTCAATGTCCTCGATGTTGACGGCCAGGGCCTCGCGGCAGCGCAGACCGCCGTCGTAGATCAGCCAGAAGAGGGCGCGATCGCGCGCGGCGCGGATGCCACGCAGCACCGCCTCGACCCGCTCCGGGTCCAGGGCGCGCGGACCACCGCGCGTCTGGGGGCGAGGCTCCAGGCCGACGAGCGGGTTGTCGGTGAGGTAGCCCTGGGTCTGGCACCAGCGGACGAGGCTGCGCAGGGCGGCGTAGCGGCGGTTGTACGTACTGGCCGCGAGGTGCTCCTGCGTCGCGAGGAAGGCGGTGGCTGCGGCCTGCGTGAGCGCCGTCGCGACGGGCTGGTCGCCGACGTGGGCGAGCAGGGGGGCGAGGTCCTGGGCGTAGCTCTCCCGCGTCCGGGCGCTGAAGCGCGAGCGGGCCAGGAAGCGCTCGACGGCCACGCGCAGCGGCGGGATCAGCGCGACCGGTGGAGCCGCCCGTGTCACCGACGCCGCAGCCATGTCTCTCTCTCCCCTCCCCTACACGCGTTCAGCATCAGACCGGCGACCACGTCGGCGCCGTGACGCAGGGCCAAGCTCAGGGCCGCGCCGATGACGAGGCCAAGAGAGATCGTGGTCCCCGTGGTCATGCGCCACCCCTCCCTCGCTACCCTATCGCATATAATACGTAGTTTACACGATCCAGCCCCGGTGTTGCTCACGCGCAGGGCGCTGACAAAAGAGGCCAGTTATCGCACCTAATTGCCCATTAGCTGCGATAATAAACGGTGCCGCTGCAGGGTCGAAGGTGGTCCTTACTATCACGGTCGCTTACAGAGTCACCAGGGTCGGCGTCACCCGCTCGGCGTCCTGCGTGCGCCCAGTCGTGTGAAGATCGCCAACGCTGCCTCCAGGCGCTCGCGTGCCGGCTCAGTCTGACCACAGACCTCGTCAGAGGACGGGGTACACATTCCGGTCATACTCGTGACGGATGGGGGCAGTCTTGAAGAACACAGTCGTATGCACGTCAGGAAACCACGGTATCTTGACAGTCTTCGCTGCTGCGACCATACTACACATGACCATTCCTGGTCGCCTCAGGTTGCAGGAGGGATCGCTATGACAATGGCCCGTACACTGGGTAGCGCTGACGACTGCAGATGTCGTGCTCGTGCGGCAACCAGTGTGAGCTAACGTCAGGCGGTACGGTACACGCGGCCAGCTGTCACGCTGAACAGCCTGGCGCGATGCGGTGTCCCTCTCACATTGCTTTCAGAGCGATGCTTCTCTGGTGCATTTCTCTGACCTGACCCAGCCGTCAGGTCTGTGGATGCCATCCGGAGAGTTCTCTGCCCATGTTCCGCGCTACCCCTTCCAGCCGCTGTTATGTCAGTGCACAGTGAAGCGCGAAGGGATTTTGTATGCGCAACTTCGGGGCCTACCCGATCTATCTGCTGCTGAGCGGCACGATGTCGCTCGGCCATTCGATGCTCTGGGCCGTCGAAACGGTCTATCTGATCAAAGCGGTCGGCCTGAACCCCGTGCAGCTAGTCCTCGTCAGCACCGTGCTGCTGTGTGTCCATCTCCTCTTCCAGACGCCCACGGGGATTCTCGCGGACATGTACAGCCGCCGCCTGGCCGTGGTGGTTGGCCTGTTCGTGCTTGGCGCCGGTCATATCGTCGAAGGCGCCCAGGCGTCGTACCTGGCCGTGCTCGCCGGCACGGTCATCGGCGCCTTCGGCTACACCATGGTGAGCGGCGCCGATGCGGCGTGGATCGCCGACGAGTTGGGCGCCGAGCAGGTCGGGAACGCGTATCTGCGGGCGGCGCAGCTGGGCGCGCTCACTGGGTTACCCGGCATCGCGCTCGGCGCCGTGCTCGGCAGCATGCGCCTCAACGTGCCGATCGTCCTGAGCGGGGGCGTCTTTATCGCGCTCGGTCTCGTCCTGCTCCTGGTGATGCCTGAACAGCACTTTACGCCGGCAGATCGCGCGAATCGCACAGCCCGGCAACACATGAGTCACACGGTGCAAGCCGGCGTGCGCCTCATTCGCCTGCGGCCGGCACTCCTGACCATCCTGGGTAGCGCCGTGTGTGCCAGTGTCTTCTCCAGCGCCTTTGACCGGCTGTGGGGCTATCATCTCCTGAAACACGTCACCTTTCCGTCCAGCGGCGGACTGACGGTCGTGGTCTGGTTCGGGCTCATCGAAGCGAGTATCCACGTGGCCAATCTGTGTGGCGCCGAGATCGCGCGGCGGCGCATCGACTGGGACAACCGCCGTTCCCTCATCTGGGGTCTGTGTGCAGTCGATACGCTCACCCTTGTGTTCGTTGTAGGGTTCACGGTGGCCGGACAACTCGGTCCGGCGCTGGGATTGTTCTGGCTGACAGCCCTAAGTCGCAGCCCTCGCGGGGCGTTGGAGACCACGTGGATGAATCTGGACCTGGAGTCCAGTGTGCGGGCGACGGTCTTCTCCATGCGAGAGCAGGCCGGCGCGCTGGCCGGCATCATCGCCGGCCCGCTCCTTGGCGCACTCGCCACTGACCGTGGTACGGGCGTCGCACTGATCGCCAGTGCGGCAGCCCTTGCACCGGCATTGGTGCTCTATCACCGATCCCTCGTCCGAGGCGGACCACTCAGTCCGCCTGGCGAGGTGCCAACCCAGGTACCCAAAGGTCAACCGGAGCGGTGAGTCTGTACACCCCTTCTCACAGCCGGTGCCCATGGGCCACCACACGCCGCGGATCGAGCAGCGCACGATCGCCGCCAACTCGAAGTCTGAATCGACCCCTCACTCAGTGCTTTCGCCGCACCAGCGACTTCACTTGTACTTACCACCTCAGAAGCCGGCTCCCATCCGTCACGAATACGACCGGAATGTGTACCCCTTCCTCTGACGAGGTCTGGTCTGACCACACGCTACATGGTGCATTCCGTAGACCTGGAGCAGGTGGGCTTCGGCATCGGGGGAGGGCAGCATCCGCGCCATTGAGAGCCCGTCCTCGGCGGCCGCAAAGATGGCCGCGTCCGCTTTGCGGCCGCCGACGAGCTCCGACACCAGGATGCACGAGGTCCGGGTGTCGAGGCCGAGGGCCTGGATCGTGTGCGTCTGATACCGCGACCCATTGGTCACGATGCCGAACGGCACCCGCGCGTCAAGCAGGCGATCCGCGTCCCTGTCCAGCGTCGTATAGGGCCTAGAAAGAGCGAAGCTGAGACCAGGGGCAAACTAGCTTTATAGAGAGAGGCTCAAGGTTGCCGTCAAAGTACCGAGAACGCCTAGTGTCGGTACTTATTCAGGATAAAGGGCGGTCGATAATAGCCCTGCGCTGTGCTACTGACCGTCGCAAGGTCTCAAATGCCATATCCAGCAGCACAATCGGCACTTTAATCAACACCTTGAGTGTTCGTCCATAAAGCTACCTTGCCCCTGGTGGTCGGGTAAGAGGAGCGCATTGCTACGCCCCTCGCCGGGTAGCAGGGTGACGTTGCCGCCACCCCGCCCCCTAAGAACTGCTCGGGCGGGTTTCCCCGCAAGCAGCTCAAGCCTTTCAAGCGCCCGTCGCCGGACGCGGTTTCGCCACAGAGAGCCGTTGGCTATGGACTTGCCGATGGCAGGTGGGATGGAGGAGCACGCGGTTGTCCGCGCTGTCGCTACCGCCATGCGAGCGCCAGACGATGTGGTGGTTATGCCACCCCGTCAGCCTGGTGATCTTGTCGGAGCACACAGGGCAGATGCCGTCTTGTTCCTTCCAGAGGTGCAGCAACCGCCGTTTCCCGATCAGGTTGCTCTCCATCGACACGCCGAGGCGTTCCTCGAAGTAGAGTTCCCAGGCCGGGTCGTACGGATTCGCGGCCCCCGTGATCTTGCGATGCCGCGTGATTGACATGCTCGCGGCGGAGAATAGCCGGACGGTCTGGGGCTGCCCATCCTGTCCCGCCATCTCGCCCTGGAAGACCCAGTTGCGGCCTTTGTCGGGGCGAAAGTACGTGTCCTTCACCCACCGCACAGGCTTCTTGGGATGCCTCCGTTTGGCCCACCGCCAGAGGGCCTGAAAGATCGCGTGGTCCACGCGCACGAAGGTACGCTTGCTCGACACATGCCGGTGATAGACCGCCCAGCCCCGGATCAACGGGTTGAGGTGGACGATCAGGTGCCCGGTGGTGGCTTGCTCGTTTGCCTTAATGAGGGCGCGGACCTTCGTCAGGAACGTCGCCACGTTCTTACGGGACGGTTTCATGAGGATAGTGCCGTGGTAATCGCGCACCTGCTGCCCGAGGAAGTCGAACCCGTCCTCGATGGGCGTGATGACGGTCTTCTCGGGGGAGAGTTCCAGTCCACGGTCCCGCAGGAAGTGCTCAATCAACGGCTTCACCTCGTGTTCCAGGAGGTCTTGCGACGCCCCTGTGACGCAGAAATCGTCCGCGTAGCGTATCAGGTTAACCTTTGCCCGCCGACTAAGGGCTGTTGCTTTGGGATACGTGTCCCGGAGCGCCTGCTCTAAGCCGTCGAGCGTCAGATTAGCCAGCACGGGTGAACAAATCCCCCCTTGAGGCGCCCCCTCTCCAGTGGGATACAGAACGTGCTTGTCCATGAATCCGGCTTTCAGCCACTTGTGGAGGATGGCTTTGTCCATGGGGATGTGGGCCTCCAGCCAGTCGTGGCTGATCCGATTGAAGCAGGAGCGGATGTCGCCCTCCAAGATCCATCGCGCGCCGCCCTTCCGGGCCAACACCGTATGGCATTGGTCGATGGCGTCGGCGGTGGACCGCTCTTTCCTGAACCCGTAGGAGTTCGGATCGGCGGTCGTTTCCGCGATGGGATCGAGGGCCAGCAGGTAGAGCGCCTGCATCGCACGATCAGCCATCACGGGAATGTCGAGGGGGCGGGTCCGGGTCCGGTCTCCCGCTTTCGGGATGTACACGCGACGTAACGGCTGGGGCTGGTAGCCCCGTTGCCGTAGTGCGTGTAGCGCCGCCGCTTTCTGTTCAGGGGTCGACCAGGTCACCCCGTCGACTCCCGGTGTCCGTTTGCCGTGGTTCTCTGTCACCCGCTTGACGGCCAAAGCTTTGCCGCTGAACGAGTGGGTCAGGAGGTGTTGCAGGGCTTTGACCTTGCCCCACCGCCCGTCCTGCGTCGCCTTCACGATACGTGCCTGGAGTCGGCGCACGGTCTTGGTTGCGTGATACCAGTCAATCTGGTGCCAGTCTCCCGTTCCGTGGGAGGGCGCACCAGTGTCCGTGTCGCTCGCTGCCGCTGCGACAGAAGCAATCGTCTCCACCGCCATCTGCTTTCCCTCCTGTGCCTGTTTGCCACGCTCTTTCGTGGCGAAAGACCAGATGGAAGTCAGCGCGCTTGCGCGTGAGGGACTGTTGACCTACGGGGGTCGCACCCTCTATCCGCCCGATTACAGAGCGGCCTTCGCTTCCTCCATCCTCCTGTACCCGCCATCCCATCGGCGCTGCCTCGCGGCCCGCCTACCCAAAGGGAGGATGATGGGCTTACCACGTTCCATGTCTGTACCAACGGATGGGGTAGGTCCTGCCTGTTCGCCGGTGGCCGTATCTATCTGCGCTGGGCGAAGGGGAAACACCCAGGCCGGGCCACATGCCTTTTGGCTCAAGCCTGTCAGCATCTTTGGCTTGCTGGTTCTCACGGCGTTTATCAGCAGTTCACATGTGTTGACCCTACCATCCCATCCCACCCTAGCTCCCGACCGCACTGATGCTCGCAGTCATCGCCTCCCCTCGCGGCTCGGCGATCATCCACCCGGATGAGGCTACATTGTTCCGAGAGCTTCGCACCGTCGGATTACTCCGACCGCACGTCTCGGTAGGGTACCGGCGGCAGAACACCGGGTTACGTCACCTCCTTACGGCGTGTAACAAATACAGACATGACTTCGTGTCGCAATCCCCTCAGAACCGTGCGTACGACTTGCACCGTACACGGCTCAAGCAAGTTGCCCGGAAGATACGCTGCCTCAGATTGCGCACATGCCGGTTGACCGCGCGCCAGTTGACGCTCGTCCAGTCAGTCTGCCTCTCTGGTCCGTTTGCAGGGGTCTGCATCTAACTTGTCCTTCGATGTGCAATCCTCGCCGCGTCCTTCGGGCGGCTCACCTGGTCGACGTCAGCCGCCTTTCGGCGTAGGCATCTGCCCTATCCACCCGGTTATGGCTTCCCGTCGCCTTTCGGCGTGGTGGCGTTCGCTTCTTCGACCATCCTCCTCCCACTGGCGACGTGTGCCCTCCTTACGGAGGACCGACTGGCCGGAGCCAGACGCCAGTGGGGTTATCACGTTCCGCACCGCTGAGATGCGCGTGGGGTGGGTGTCCTCTCTACTCCGGGGGCTGGTGTCCGCGCACGAGAAAGCTGCGATTCTCGCGCCGTGCCCCATGATCGCCGTCTTGGGTACCCATCGTTCCGGCGACTAAAGCTAACGAAGCCTCGTCAAGGATTCACTCACGTTCACCCGTCCACGCTTTCCCTAACCCGGTTCGATCTGATGGGTAGATCTCTCCTTAGGCATTTCCCTTGGCTTCGCACCCCACCGTTGCCGGCGACGCACGCAAGGGCGGGAACAGGCATTGAACACTCGCCTGAGTGTAGCTTTCCCTCCTACACTACTCTAACGGTGCGACGTCGTGTCGCACACAGCTTCGCTTATTCTAGGCCTCCTACTCAAGGCCGACGTCGCGGCGGGTGGTCCCGGCTGGCCGGATGAGCAGATCGCTGCGGCATTGGATGTGAGCGCGAGTACGGTCCGGCGCATCCGTCTGCTCTTCGTGGAGGAGGGCTTCGACCTAGCCCTCAACCCGCGCCCGGCCCAGCGGGCGTATCCCACCAAGCTCGACGGAGCGGGCGAGGCGCACCTCATCGCTCTGACGTGCGGCGTGCCGCCGGACGGGCACACCCGCTGGAGCACCCGCCTGCTGGCCGACCGTTTCGTCGCGCTCGGGCACGTCGCGGCGCTCTCCCACGAGACCGTGCGTCGGACTTTAAAAAAAGCGAGTTACAGCCCTGGCTGAAGGACTGCTGGTGCATCCCGCCGCGGGCGAACGGGGCCTTCGTGGCCCAGATGGAGGAGGTCTTGGACGTGTACATGATGCCGGAGGACCCCGACGTTCCATTGGTCTGCATGGACGAGGCCAGCAAGCAGTTGGTCGGCGAGACGCGGGCACCCCTGCCCGTGCGACCGGGCGACAACGCCCACGAGGACTATGAGTACGTCCGCAATGGGGTCGCCAATCTGTTCATGTTCTTCGCGCCCTTGCAGGGCTGGCGCCACGTCGCGGTGACGGAGCGCCGCACCAAGGTGGACTGCGCCTATGCCCTGCGCGACCTGGTCGATGTCTACTTCCCCCAGGCCCGCACGATCCGCGTGGTGTTCGACAACCTGAACACGCACGCGGCCGGCTCCTTGTACGAGGCGTTCCCACCCGAGGAGGCCCGCCGCATCCTGGATCGGCTGGAGTTGCACCACACGCCCAAGCACGGCCGTTGGCTCAACATGGCCGAAATCGAACTCAGCGTGCTCGCCCGGCAATGCCTGGACCGGCGCATCCCCGATCAGGACACGCTCAGGCGCGAGATCGCGGCGTGGGAGGCGCCGCGCAACAGCGCCCAGGCCACCATGGACTGGCGCTTCACGACGGCCGACGCGCGCATCAAGCTCACGCATCTGTACCCCGTGACCACCGTGCGGGAGGGGCACGCCGCGACAACACCGCCGCCGACCCGGGCCACCGCTCAGGTCGCCTAACGCGGCTATCACCATGCTGCGCCAACTGTTCATAATTCGCTTGACGGACTACTAGGACCAACCTCAGGCCTGCCCCTACCCATGGTAGGCGAAAGAAACGGTGTCTCCAATAGGACATCTATCCCTGGCGGGGCGGTACGATGGGTAAGGTTGCACAGTCCTCTACCGTCCAGGCCCTCTGTCGGGGGTCTGTAGGCGTCACGTTTGAACTCCGGCACTCACACAGGGTCCTCCGGGTGACCCGCCCCCCCCACTAAGGCTATCCCGCCGCAGATATTAGTACCACTTGCCACCTCATCGCCTGTTTCGCCTCGATGCTGGCGCCCAACGTGCCTTAAAGATTACATGCATCAATATGCGATGATTAAATGCGTATAAGCGACAAACATAGCAGCTACCCGGCCTTGGCCGCTTGGTACGGGCGCCTGATTCCCCGCATTGGAGTGCTGCACGGGATAGGCCGATCATACGTCCATCGATTAGACTGGAAAGGGAACCACGACCATGACACGCCACCGCCCCCGCCATTTCCTCGCCGCCGCCCTCCTCGCGACCGCTTCACTCGCGGCGAGCGCGCCCGTCGCCGCCCACTCCGCCCGCCCACCCGTCGCTCTCCCCGTCGGTCTGACGAGCCCGCCCCCCGCCGCGCCCGCCGCGCATGTCAACCAGGCGACGAGTGACCCGCGCTTCGGGGTCGACGAGGCCTTCCCACAGGCGGCGGTCGCCGATCAACTTGGCGCGCGCTGGACGCGCATCCCCTTCATCTGGGACTATGTCCAACCCACCGGCCCCGCCTCCTACAACCCCTTCGTGCTCTCCAACCACGGCTCCGACGCCGTCATCGACAGCGAGATCGCGCAGGGACGTACTCCCGTCGGCCTCCTGCTCGGCACGCCGCCCTGGGCGCGCCAACACACGGCCTGGGGCGAGGCCTCGGTCCCCCTCAACATCAACCTGCCCTGGAACAGCCCCACGAACTACTGGGCCGCCTACTGCTACAGGATGGCGACACACTACGCCGGCAAGATCGACCAGTGGATCATCTGGAACGAGGTCAGTATCCCCGCCGGCGCGCACGGCCAGGCCGGCCCGTGGACGCAGTGGCGCGGCACACCCGCGCAGTACGCGCGCCTGCTCCAGGTCGCCTACCAGGCCATCCACGCCGCCAACCCCAAAGCCACGGTGGTCCTCTACGGCGACCCTTACTGGTACGACCATGGCGCCTACCTGACCACCATTTTGACGCTGTTGGCCCAAGCCGATCCCACCGGCCGCTATCATGGCTACTTCGACGCGGCCAACCTGCACCTCTACATCGGCGCGCCCAGCTTCTACTGGATTGTGTCCGACCTGCGCGCCAAGCTGCGCGCGCACGGCTGGGGCGACAAGCAGATTTGGGTCAGCGAGACCAACGTCGAGCCCTACGACGACCCCACGCACCGCGAGCCGGTGGACCAGTTCCGCGTCACCATGGATGAGCAGGCCGGCTTCCTCGTCGACGCCTTCGCCACCGACGTCGAGGCCGGAGTCGATCGCGTCGCGGTCTACCGCATGTTCGACGGCACGGAGACCGCTGATGGGCTCGCCGCGCTCGGCCTAGTCAGCAACCGCGTCGTCGGCGGCCAGCACGTCGTACGCCCGGTCGGGCATACCTTCCAGTTCCTGGTTGACCTGCTCAAGAACGCCCGGCCCGGGACCTACACGGCGGGGGCACTGTACCCCGACCCCTTGCTCGGCGGCAAGGCTGGCGTCTTCAAGGTGGTGGTGACCAAGCCCGGCGCGCGCATCACCGTGCTCTATAACCAGCTCGGCGCGCACCCCTCCTACATTGCGCCTTTCCACACCGACCCGCAGACGCCCGGCGTCCAGTACGACGCCAGGGACTTCATCGTGTTGCCCGTGCGCGACGGGCAGGACGTGCGCTACGACCGCGCCGCGACTGCCACCTACACGCTCGCGGCCCAGGCGGCGGAGGCGACGATCTACGACAAGTACGGCCACGCCACGACCCTGCGGGAGGGCCAGACCAAGGTGATCAACACCCACGACACCACCCCTGACGGGACGCCCCTGCGGGGTCTCCCCCCGACCACGATCAGCTTGGCCCATGGCGTCTACACGGTGCAGTTGCGCGGCGGCCACACCTACTCCAACCCGGATGACCCGCGCATCCCCACCGTTGGCGGCGACCCCGTCATCATCGTCGAGTCAACCGCCCGCTAACCGAGATCCAGGGAAACCACAGGGACACCCGGTCTCCCTGGACCCGGGCCATCTCCCCATGCTCACCCCCATCCGCACGACACCGACACCGTCCAACAGGAGGACCGCACGATGCACATCCACTCTCTTCACCGCCCGCTCCTGGCCACCCTCACCTCGGTCCTGGCCGCCCTCGCGTGCGGCGGCGTGGTCTGGCCGTCCGCCGCGCCCGCCGCCCGCGTGACCACAGCGGCCGTGGCGGCGGACACGCCTCGCGCCTGGCTCACCATCCCGCGCCTCGGCGTGTCCGCCCCCGTCTACGACCGCGGCCTCGACGCGGGGCGCCGGCCCCTCGTCGCCCCCGGCTACGCCGCGACGCACTATCGCTTCTCGGCCCCGCTCGGCGCGCGCGGCAACTATGTCCTCTACGGGCACGACGATATCGAGGGCGCGCTCTTCCATGCCCTGCCGACCCTCCGCCCCGGCGACCGCCTCTCGCTCGCCGCCGCCGGTCATCGCTACACCTATCAAATCACGGGGAGCCACGTCGTGGCGCCGGACGACGTCGCCGTGCTGGCCCCGACGCCGGGCGCGACGATCACCGTGCTCACCTGCACCCCCTATGGTGTTGACACACGCCGCCTCGTCGTCACAGGAATCTTACAGCCGACGCAGACGGTTGCCCCCGCGCACGGTGACGCCATACAGGACAGTAGAGCCACACGGTTAGTCTCTCCGTCTCTGTCCACGTCCAGCGTCGGCGGCACACGCCTGCGTCACGGGGCGACCCAGCTACATGATGTGATCCACGCGTGAGCAGACGCCGCGCCACGCGCGACGGCCAGCTATCATCTCAGGGACGATCACGTCAGCAGCAATACCGCACGGGAACGACGGATCGGTGCACGCAGCTCACATAGTCAAAATTTCCTAGTGCGCGGTAGCCCGAACAGGGGATGCGGCCACTGGACTCTTTGCGGCATAGTGGCAGTCACAGCCTACAAGACGCGGCACGCTCGCGCGTATCTGGAGGTAGACCATGGCATCATGTACCCCCCGTCACCACTCACATGCTCTGTTTGGCGCGGCGCTCCTCTCAAGCGCCCTCTTGTCCGGCTCCGTCGTCCCGCGCGCCGCCCACGCCGAGCTCGGCCCCTGCGGCTCGGACCCGGTCATAGTGCTCTCCAATGGAGCGACGATCGACCTGAGCACCGCCATCGACGCGACGGAGGCGGATGTGCGACAGGTGAGCTACACCCTCCACACGCCCGTGGGGACGCGCGTCGTGACCGTCGCGGCCACCTCCGGCGCCCTGGGACCGAAGGAGGACGTCCAGGTCTCCGCTGACAGGGTAGCGAGTAGCAACGGAACAGAAAACCCGCCTAAGCTCAGCGCCTCGTGTTATCAGAAGCAATTCTAGCCCTCTACCGTCGCTCTGGGACCGTATTATCAGCAGGACACCATGGTCAAACCTGCGTATAACCTGTCTTATCAGAAGTTACACCAACTTCCAGGCATGGTACCGCTGTTCTGGCACCTCCATTAGCGTTGTTTTTTGTTCGCCTACTACGACAAGGCGCCATTCGCCGTCGCCTTCACGGGCTTAGGCGGGTTTTCTGTTCCGTTGCTACTCGCTACCCTGACAACGCGCCGAACGTGTATGACAGCGTCACCACCGTCCGCACGACGACCGCTGGCATCGCCGTCATGACGACGATGGTAACTATCCAGGCCCAATATGGTGTATCTATGCCTATAACGAATCGCTATATGTTGTGTTTCACGGTGCCAAGAACGTCTGATGAGGCGCGTCGTGGCGCTAACGTGGCAGTCAAAAGTGCCTCCTTAACACAACATATGGTGGTCGGAATAAGTGGGAGTACAATATGCTGCGCTGGATAGTTACCGACGATGACGGTGCTGGCGCCGCGCGCCCCGGCGGTGGACGCCACGGCCTCCGCGAGCGCGGGAACCGCCCCCGACGCCACGCCCCTACCCACGGTGATGACAGGCACGGTCACGGCGACCTCCCCCACGCCTGCGGGAACCGGATCGGCCTCTGGCTACGCCCATCACCCCCTGTTCATCCACATCGCGCTGTAGAGACGGCTATGATGACTGCGCCTGTATCCACGCACCAGCCAGCCGGCCTCACCGCGCCGCGCCACACTGACACGCTGTCCGGCGGGGCTCACGCCGGCCACCGTCAGGGCCGCCCACGCTCGGTCGCTCACCTCCCCCCCCAGCCGACCGTCGGGATCGTGACGCTGGCGCTCGCGCTGCTGACGACGGCCGCGACGTGGCGGACAACGGGCCTTGAACGCGTCCTGGGCGGGAGCGCCACGTTCCCGCTGGTGGCGCTCTGCCTCGCGGGCCTGACGGTGCTGGCTTATCAGTTCCCCCTGCATCTCCACCGCCACACGAAAGTGTATATGTCCAGCGCAGTGTCCTTCGTCCTGGCGGTGCTCGTGCCGCCACCGCTCGTCATTGTGGCTGCCGGCCTGGGCTCACTCACCGGTGAATGGTCCGTGCGCGCGCGGCGCGGGACGACCGCCAGCACGATCGCGACGCAGGGCGGACGCCGCATGCTGGTGGTCTGGCTCGGGGCGATGGTGGCCCACCTGCCCACCAGCCTGCCGCTGCACGCCGTCGCGCTCGGCGGCGCGGCGCTGGTCTTGGGCGCGGGCGATGTCCTCACCTTTCCCCTCGTCGTGGGGCCGCTGTCAGGGGAACGCCCCCTGCGCGTCATCACGGGCGCGGCGCGCGCGGCGTGGGGAGTGGAAGGCGCGCAGTATCTGTGCGCGCTGGTGGGGGTCATGGTGGCGCAGCAGGGCTGGACGCTGGTCTTGCTCGTCCCGCCGACCGTGCTCGCCTATCGCGCGTTCAAGAGCGCCACGGAGTTGCAGGAGGACACGCGCACGTTCCTCGAAGGGCTGGCCGACGCCGTGGACCTGCGCGATCCGTACACGGGTGGCCACTCGCGCCGCGTCACCGCCCTGACCGCCGGTATTCTGGGCGAGGTGGGCGTCACGGGTCCCGAGGCGGACCTCATCCTGGCGGCGGCGCGTGTCCACGATATCGGCAAGATCGGCGTCCCGGACGCCGTCCTGCACAAGCCGGGGCGGCTGACCGACGCGGAGCGCGCCCTCATGGAGGCGCACCCCGCGCACGGCGCGGCCCTGCTCACGCGCTACGGCGATTTCGCGCGCGGGGTCGAAATTGTGCGCCACCACCACGAGAGTTGGGATGGGACGGGCTACCCGGGGGGCCTGGCGGGCGGCGCGATACCCTTTGGGGCGCGTGTCCTGGCCATCGCGGACAGCTTTGACGCCATGACCAGCGATCGGCCGTATCGCGCGGGGATGCCGATCGAGACGGCGTGCGGCATCCTGCGTCAGGGCCGGGGGCGGCAGTGGGATGGTGCGCTGGTCGATGCGTTCCTCCGCTCCATCGCTCCCCGGCTCCAGCAGGCAGTCAAAGCGCGGGGCACGGTACTCGTGATCGACGACGACCCGGCTATCGTCGCGTTCCTCACGGCTGCCCTGCACGAGGACGGCTATCACGTCCTGGCGACGGAGAACCACGATGCGTTGCAAGTGGCGCGCACCCAGCATCCCGATGTGATCCTCCTCGATCTCATGATGCCCGAGATGGATGGCCGGGAGATGAGTCGGTGTCTGCGGGCCGATCGGGCGACGGCGGACATCCCGATCGTGGCGATGTCCGGGCACGAGCGCTTACGGGCGAGCGCGCGGGAGATGGCGGTCCATGACCAATTGCCCAAACCATTCGAGCTCGCGCAGTTGTACGACACCGTCGAGCGGTGGATGCGGACATCGTGAGCCACTAACGGTACTTTGTTGATGACGGAAGCACCGGTGTTAGACACGCCAAGATGGGCATGAACTCCTTGCGCCAGACAGCAGCCGCTGCTGCTAAAAGGCGGTCTGCGGCGGCGAGAGAAACGCCTGAGCTTGGTGTTCGCCTGCCGGTTTGGCGACGCCTTCGAGCTGTCCAGCCGGCTCATTGTCGGAATCAACAAAGTACCGTTAGTAGCGATAGGTAGGGCGTCGCCGCCTTTCCCCCGCTCCAAACGCAGCATGCGGTAGGATAGGCGCCCGACGAGGTACGTTGCCGCCCTTTTCCGTGTGCCCTCCTCCGAGTAGAGTAGGCCGCCGGCGAGGTGTCTTGCGACCCTTTTCCGTCGGCCCCTCCGCCAAACCGGACGTGCCCGCTTTTCAGGCATCCGGCTTTTCAGTGCTCGCACGCCGCTCTTGACTGCGGTCGGCATCCGTCGAGGTGTGGCGGTCTGCATCTCGCATACCTGCCTCTACTCGATGCCGCGAGCACCTGCCCTGCCTCCTCCTTGTCTAGGGGAGGAGACTCTCTCCCGCCTTCACGGGATGCCGCTTCGCCCTGCGGACAGCTTTCCTGTCCTCCCTGGTGGGGCGTGACTCCCACGACTACTGTCGGGGCTCCGTGACCTTGGCCCTCGCGAGCTGTAGGCCATCCCGCGGTACGTCGCTGTCGTACGTCCGAGCGTGCTGTAGGCCGCCCACTCATCCCCTTGAATGGCCTCGTTGGCCATCGCCTGCCGCATGGAGGTTGTCCCCGTTCAACGTTTAGACGGGGGCATACCGCAGCACCGGTGATCAAACATTGTTCCGGTGGGAGCGCATTTTCTCCGAGCGGGGATTGGGCTTGACGCAATCAAGCATTGACCATGGCACGCGGGCCTTGCGGCACCCCGTCCTACAACGTCTTCGGACGGCCACCGCTTTCCCAGCATGCTATGGTCCCCTTTGGCTTTCGCCGCCAGGTCAGCTGGGTGACCCAAGAACATTCCTCCAAGTTCTTCCTGGCTGCGCCAGGGATACGACAACGCGCCTCACGGCGCACACGTACCATGCACCTTTCAGCGCAGTACGCTCTCCAGTACCTGACCACCGCCGCAGCGGTTGACATCGAAAAGGATACGGCCGTCGGCATTACGCCTACCTCCCCTTCCCTCCGTCGCAGACACCTGTGCCCCTTCGCCCTGCACTGGGTTCTCCCCAGCTCCCTGGTGGGGCGTCACTCCCACGACTACGACGAGCCCTCCGTCGCCATGGCTCTCGCGAGCGGTAGGCGATCCCACATTCCCTCGACGCTAGACGTAGCGAGCCTGACGTAGGTGCCGTGTGCGTCCCCTTAAATGGGCTCGTTGCCCCTCGCCCACCGGCTGGAAGGTTCGGATGACGAAAGTCAATCATCCCATGCCGGTGGCTCCGCTCTCAGGCGTTGTGTCGGAGGATGTGCGGTTGCATCGCTGGAGACTGCGGTTCGGGCAATGCGGCTCTCACCCTATCAGGCGGGTCTCGCACGGCCACGCTCTAAACGCCTTTGCGGCGTCCCGTGCTGTAGGATAGGCGGCCAGCGAGGTACCGGCTTGCACCAGCCCTTTTCCAACCGCCCTCCCCCGAACCATGGCATGCACGCTTTCCATGCACCAGGCTCTCCAGAGGCCCACGTCTTTTCAACGCA
>JAABUW010000719.1_pt1 | contig 61763 bp, 125 predicted proteins | sample 5560081 | NCBI WGS metagenome assembly JAABUW01 (sample SAMN10711882, study PRJNA513363) | rock metagenome | isolation source: Antarctica rocks | place: Antarctica: Victoria Land, Knobhead sud | reverse complement strand
GAAAAGTTCGTTTCCGAAGAGTTTTGGACAAACGGAGCAGGTAACCGGCGGGATTTGGTTAGTAACCGTAGTAACCGTTAACCGTAACCGTAACCGGCCCTAACTTCCGGTAACTGCCAACCCTAGCTGCGAGCCAAGAATTCAGGGGACTCACAAGGCGATTTCATTCCCGCTATCGGGAAGCTGCTGAAATCAAGTCGATCAGAACGCGTTCGCACATAGCACGTCGTGTCCGCATATACACTCACACATACTCGACACGATGGCCATGCTCCTAAGCAGCACGCAGGTCCTTGCCTCGCGGCCGCTGGTCGCAGCGGCACCTGCTGCACGCCGCAGCAAGGTGATGCAAACATGCGTGCAGTGAACCTGCTGTGGGACCATGCCTGATCCGACACTCGGCACTGATAGTGTCTTTTAGTTGATGCAATCGACTTGGAGTCCATGGTGCTTGCGCCCTGTGTCTTGACGCAACTTTGGACACGTGCATGCGTTGGCTTTCTCGCGGCGAATGAGCCCTTTCCTGCCGCTGAAGTATTGTGCGCATGCAGGTCCGCACCGTCACTCGCGCAGCTTTTGAGCTCGCAGACCTGCCCTACCCTGCGGTAAGCAGTTGCATCGTCCGCTCTGAACGACATACTTGCAGCTATGGCAAGCAGCCTGGTGTCTCGAATGTGGCCTTGCAGTCTTGTTAGTGGTACTTTAGACTCACCAGTAACGTTGAATGTGCAGGACGCCCTTGAGCCGAAGATCTCGAAGGTGCGTGTTGCGGCGGCGCGGCGGCGAACCTTGCCCTGATGTTTGCGGCTGCATGCATCCAGTGCAGTGCCACCCTAAATGCAGTACAGATTCGAACAAGCAATCAGGTGGAGACTTGAACAAAAGTGACTTGGCTGACGTGCAGGCGACGCTGGACGTGCACTGGGGCAAGCACCACCGCACATATATTACCAACCTCAACGGCCAGGTCGAAGGCAGCGACCTGGAGGGCAAGACCCTCGAGGAGGTGACCGTAGCCTCTCACGCAGCACTGTATCGCTGTAGGCACTGAAACTGCGTCAGTCCCTGCGAGTTTGTGGGCTTGCAGGCATTCCTCTTTATGCGGCCGGAGATCTGCTAAAACGTCTGTATCAGCTGCAGAACCGTTCGTGATCGCAGGTGGTGCTGGCCACATGGAACAACGGCAGCCCAAAGCCAGCGTTCAACAACGCGGCGCAGGCGTGGAACCACGAGTTCTACTGGGAGTCTATGAGCCCCAAGTCCGTTGGTGCGTCTGGCCTCCATGATTGGATCCTGCTGACGCAGCAATGCGAACTGCAGCGCAAACTGCGGCTGCCATCTGGCTGCAGCGCGTGGAGAGATGTTCGCAGCGGGCAGCGGCGCCGCTTCTGTTCTGCTAGCAGCAGTACATGCGAGCAGCAGTCCATGTGCACAAGACGGCAACTGGGTGCTGCATCTTTGTTCGATGCTGACGAGCTGCCACCGATGCCCGATGCTGATGTGCTGACACCTTCTTCTCGGCACGACGCAGAGCTGAAGGGCGACCTGAAGGCAGACATCGAGTCCACCTTTGGCAGCGTGGAGGCCTTCAACAAGGAGTTCTCCACCGCGGGCGCCACGCAGTTCGGCTCCGGCTGGGCGTGGCTCGTCGTCGAGGGCGGCAAGCTGGTAATGCATCAAAAAAATAAATGCAAAAAGCTATTCCTGAATGCGTCTTCCTTACGACGACCATTATCTGGAATTGGAAATCAGCTCGCAAAATAAGTCGTTGACACATCCTGATTAATGTGTCTGCAATCTAGGCCATCAAGAAGACGCCCAACGCTGAGAACCCCATCACCAGCGGCGCCAAGCCCATCCTCGTCATGGACGTGTGGGAGGTGCGGCGTCATGCTTCTCGGTTACTCGAAGTTTCTATTGTTGATGTGGCAGAGGAGCAAGCTGGTCAGATCACTGTGCGGATCCGCCAAGTCGTTCAGATGGCTGTGCTGGGCAGTGGAGCTGGCATTGCCGGCGACACGGACTGAGTTGCTGCGGCAATCAGCTGAGCACTGTGTATGGTCCCCCTTGCAGCACGCCTACTACCTGGACGTCCAGAATCGGCGCCCGGAGTACATCTCCACCTTCGTCAACGAGCTCATCAACTGGGACAAGGTGTGGCTTCAACATGTTCGGGTATGTGTCTTCCAGAGGGAAGCACTGCCCTGCTCTGTGGCTGCCCACTTGCTGTTGCATCAACCCAGCCCAGGGGAATGAAGTGTCCAGCTCATTTGACTGCTGCTGTGATCCCGCAGGTTGCGGAGCGCTATGCAGCTGCTAAGTGAGGACTTGCGCTTCACGCGGCGGCCGCCGGGGCTGCCAACCCCGAGAAGAAAACCCCCAATCTTTCTGACCGCCCGTTTGACGTCAGCATGTGCATGCGCACGCACTTCGAGTTTGCATTCAGCAATTGAGAGGAGTGGTCTGGCTGTGACCACTGTAATCGCTGGCAATTCACCTCACGACCATGAAACACTAAAAACTCTGCATTCAAATCCGGCACACAATGCACATGACTGGACGCTCTGGTTCACCTACTTATTCCTGCCACATGTTACACCCCGAAAGCCATTGTCTTGCATTCATACGTTGGCAGCTGCTGCGTCTGCCTGCAAGGACACATATTGTCTGTTCAACACAGATGCATTAACGCCAGCAGTCCCCGACTTGAAGCTGGACCACAACCCGGCAGTAACGCACGTGCTCACATGCCATGGTGCGCGCATCTGCTGAGAGCACACTGCACCTTCTTGTGGCCCTCGATGGCAGTCTTGAATTCCTCCAGCGTCTGCTTCACCTTGACGCGGAAGGCGAAGGTCGTCAGCTCCAGCTTGCTCCCGCCCTGCGCCTCCTTGGGCGGCGTGCCTGTGACGACACCACACCACAGTTCATCCTCTGCGCATGCGGTGGCTTCCAGGTCGCTGCTTCACGTCTCCGAGTTTGCTCTTATTCGAGCTCCCCTGTGGCGGCGACCTGTCCGTGAACAGCTTGGGGTCAGTTGTGGCAGCCTGACGGCAAGCAGTCAGATTGCATGATGGAAAAGGCGGCTGCTCACCGGCTGCCTCGGCGCTGCCCTCCTTGCCGTCGGCGGCCGGCGCGGCGGCGGCGTTGTGCACCGCAAAGGTGACGCCGAGGCCGCCGTCCATGACATTGACCGCCATGTCCTCCCACAGGTTGGCGTTGAGCAGCAGCCGCAGGTTGCCGCGCTGCCGCATCACGAGGCGCGCCCGGCCTGCAGGGACAGCGAAGGGTGGTTTCACGACAGCTCTCACTGAAAACTGCACTGGGAACATGTCTGCGCTACTCTGAAGGGACCCGAGCTTGCAGAACATGGAGGCAAGGTCTGCCAAATGCGGTCAGCACACACCATGCTGACAGAAAGCGCATGCAGTAGGTGAACACAGTTTGGCTCCTGCGCATCGACATTGGGGCATGTGGTATCATCTCCTGAGTCCCAGATGGCCAGCGGCGGCGCTTGGCCTAGACCACCGGTACCAGCTTATGCATGCATCAGACGCTGCAGGCGTCCTTTCAGCTGTTGTCATCATCCGCACCGGACTGGCCGACCTTGACGCGCAGCTCGCCACGACCGCGCTCCTTCCAGCCGCCGGCGCTACCAAAGCTGAACAGCGTGCCATCGCCGGAGAACACGGTGCGCTCGCCCTCCTCCCCCGTCTCCACCTTGTCGCCCTCCGCCGCCAGCATCGGCTTGGCCACGGGCGCCTCCTGCGCTGCGCCTGTTGTGCACAGAGCAAACACCAACCAGTTGCCCACAGAGTGACCGGCTCAGGTCAGGAAGGGAAGCAAGGTCGGGCAGAGGGAGCAGCGTTTGAGTTTGCACAGCAGCAGCCGGATTTGCGGTAGCCATGACAGCGGCAGCGTCAGCCGCACACCTGCTGACGAGCCGCCAAAGACGCTCTGCGCTGGCGTCGAGGCGCCTGCGCCCGCTGACGAGCCGAAGGCAAAGGCGGGCTTGCTGCCGAAGAGGCCGCCAGCAGACTCGCTGCCGCCCGCTGTCGCCAACTGGCTGGCAAAGGCGCCGAAGCCTCCAGAGCCGCTGGCTGATCCTGCATCAAGGCCAAGGCTGCTCGTCAGCCAGCATAAAGCATATGGCTCAAAGGCCACTAAGCACCCAGCGACAACCGCTTGTCAGCCCGTATTTGCAATGCGGACTCAAGGCGCCCGCTCTCCAATTCCTCCAACAGCGCCTTGCCGCACAACACAGCCGGCCCGCTTTGGATCCCTTGCCTCACTCTGCCGGATGAGCAACGTCAATGCATGCTCCAAAGCCTAAGAGTCCGCCACGCACCTGCCAGCGAGCCAAAGCCGCCGCCGACGGACTTGGCGAGGCCGCTGCCAAAGGAGAAGCCGCCTTTGAAGCCGCTGCTGGCGCCGCCACCGTTCTCCGCAGGCTTGTCTGCAGTGCCAGTGGAGCCCTCTGCCGACGGCGCCGATGACGCATTCGCCTGCTCTGCAGGCTTGTCTGCGGCTGCCTGTGCAGGAGACTCCTGCTTGCCCGCGGCAGCCTCCGCCTCGCCGGCTGCCAGTCCGGTCGCAGTGCTGCCATCACCCGTGTCCTCCGCAGGCGCGGCGGCCGCGCCGGGAGCGGGGCTGGTGGCCGCCTCGTCCTTCGTGTCGCTGCCCGCCGCCACAGCGTCCGTGCTGCCGAGCTCCGCCTGCGCGGGGGCCGCGGGTGTCGCAGACGCCTGCGCCACGCCGCATTGCTCTTAGACAGCTTTGCCGTGTTACAGGATCTCACCATGCAATATCATGTGCAGCCTCGGCATGCTTACAGACTGGCTGCAGAAATGCTGCACGGCACCTTTGGCTGTGCGGGCGCTGGGTCCGCTGGCTTTGGCGGCGCCCCGAAGAGCGAGACGCCCGCAAAGGGGTTGGAGCTTTGCGGCGCCGGCGCTGCGGCCCTACCAGCGCCGGCTTCATTCGCGTCTGCGGGCTTTGAGGCCTCCGTGGAGGCGAAACCACCACCGCCGCGCCGCGCTTTGATGATCCTCCTGGTCTTCAGCACATCTTCCGAAGCCTTGGCGAACTGCCCGGGATCCTCCGGCTGCAGGCGATGCAATACAGTCACGTCATGCACTCGCGCTGGGGAAGCGTGATCGTGGGAGCGGTGGCAGCAAGCCCTCCTGCTTGAATTGCCGAATACTCAACACAGTGAAGAGCCCAAAACTGCGGCAATCTCAGGCCGGCGCGCAGCCAAACACAGCAGCTCTGATGCAGGAAGGTCACCTCTGAGTCCTCTTCCTCCTCGTCGCGGGCGCCTTGCCGGTCCTGAGTGCGTTTCTTCGCGCTAGGCTGAAGATGGTCAGTAGGCCGTTTGTTCGAGCTCATCGTGGCCGCTGCAGTCCACGCAAGATGTGGTTACTTCGCACAAGAAGCCGAGTGCCCGTGACAAGCGTAAAACGTTGCCAAGCTGCAAACCAGAAATGGCACCACATCCCGAGACATCTGCCTTTCATCCCTTTCAGCGTCACCCCTTTTGGAGCACCGCCCATTGCCATTTGCTGGAGACGCTGCTTTCAGCACGGCAGAGGTTGCGTGGCATTGTTTGGAAGCAGTGCACCGTTCTTCGTTCCTTCACTGTCTTCCAAGCGTGTGAGTGCGGCACGAAGGCTGGTGCGGGCGTCAGCTTGGATGCGGCAGCATCGGCACCAGTGGCACGCCACAGCAGCCCCTCTCTTGCCTTCCAGTCATGCGCTGATCAATCCTTTTATTGCCTTTCTAAGCGGGTGTGTGCAGATCAGGCTTGGAAACCAACAAAGGATACCACTGTGGCATCATGCGGTGGCAAGATGCAGCGGATTCCCGTACCCTTCTTCGTTGATTGCCTGCCAATGTGGCAACGGAGGCAGGCTTGAAAGGGATGAGGGTCGCTTGTGGCATTTTTGCACCGCCTTTATCGCAATCCAAGCCAATTGATGCCTCCACCGCCGCCGCCGCCGCACGATGCTGCCGCATGCAACTCCGCCAATCTATAAGTTTCCAAGCCCGCATTTGCAGCACCATCGCACCGTCTCACAAGCTCGTGTAGCATGCTTTGTTTGACAAATGAAAAATGTGCGGCGGCAGCACCGTCGGCCACTTGTTTCGTGCCAAGCAGAAAAGCCTGCAAGCGGGCCACAAGGTGACGGTGCCTCCCATCAGAGCTGCGAAAGTGGCACAAACGAGACGAGCATCACTCAACCCCTTTGTTGTGTTTCAAGCTTTGGGCCACCTGCCGCAGCCACGCCATAATCTTTATTGGCAAACCAAAACACTTTGCGGTTGCAAAACCCGCAGCTCAGGCGAGTCGCCGGCAGTCTCTTGTAAGTTTCAAAGCTCAAGCACGACGGCTTGGGAAGACGATAAAGGGGTGCAGGGAGTTGCCTCCACACCCCCTGGTCCATCACGCTGGGGCCTGCGAAACACCCGCAATTGCGCGATGTAACAGCACTGACACATTTCGGGACACTGAGTTAGGGGCTTGGGTGAGCTGGCGACTGTGGGCGCGGCTGTGCTGCGACGACCCGCTGCGCTTTTGTGCGTTGAACTGTACGTGAAGCCACAGCGGCGTCCTTTGTCGCCTTCTAAGCCTGACCTGCCCGCACTTGGAAGGCGATGAAGGATTGATCAGCGCTTGGAAGGCAAGAAAGGGGCTGATGTGGCGTGCCGCTGGTGCAGACGCAGCCTGAGCCAATACTTTATCGTCTCCCGAGTCGATGCCTCGCACCAACCTTTGTGCCGCGCACGCCCGCTTGGAAGGCAATACAGAAATGAAAGACTCCGTGCAAAGACTCACGCATTTGAAGTCGACAGCATTGGCTCATTGGCAGCTGTGCTTGGAGTGCCGGAAGCAGTCGGAAATGAGTGCTTCCTCTCAGGGTTTACGTTTGCTCGGGACCCGGTCCTACAGGCCTGCTGCAGCAGCACTACTGCACCGAAATCAGCAAACTCAGCACCTGACCCTAGCTCTTCAGTATCTGCAAGTACTCACAGTTGTCGGGGCGCTGACAGGCCGACTGCTGAGTGGCACATCGGCTTGAAATTGCCCGAAGAACCGGCTGGCAGCTCGATTACTGGCGTGATCTGCCGCCGTGACACAGCAAAAAGGCCCACCCCGGGCCACCGCAAGGCCTGGGACATGGCCAAGCCAGTCTCCTGCGCGGCGATGCATTCGTCGAATTGAGGGGCAGCAACTCCGTTGCGCGCAGCGCCCTCGGCCTTCAACACCGCGCAGCGCGTGTGCAGCTGCACGCGCTGCATCCAACGCCATGCCCACTCAAAACTTTGGCTGCCCAGCGCCAGAAACCGCACGGCAGGGTCGGGAACATCAAAGATACTCTCCGGACGGCGAGCGACTGGTCGCCGGGTGTGCCACAGCAGAATCTTACTGCACTTGTTGCCCGCTTTGATGTAGCATGCTGGGTGCCCATCTCATCTTGCGAACTACACGCGCAGGTGTTTGCCCGTGAGGATCGACGCCACAAAGACCGGCCCGGACAGCGCGAGGGTGCTGCTGATCAGCGCCCATGGCGGCAAGGGCATGGTGTTTCCCAAGGTGGGAGATGGTCAGGTTCTTCATCACAAACATGCTGTACCCAAACATGCAGCCGGCGCCAGATGCTTTGCGCCCGTAGTCAAGTTCAATTGCATGTTGCAGGGCGGCTGGGAGACAGATGAGACTGTGGAGGCAGCCGCTAAGAGAGAGACGATCGAGGAGGCGGGTGTCCGAGGCACGCTAGAGGTGCGCACCTGTAAGCATTTGTAAGCCTGCAAGCCTGTGGGGCAGCGTCTGCCTGGCGCATCAATGCAGCGCAGGGTTCGCCGTGCTTCCACCGGGGGAGGGCAGTAGGCCCGAGCAGATGCTTGGTGCTGCAGCTGCACTGGCAACCAGCAGCAACACACAAACATGTTCACATGGTAGCTCATGGAGCTGCTGCATGCATGCACTGAACATGGTGCCATCGTCTGTGCAGGACCCAATGCTGGGGGTATTCACCTATTCGAGCGCAAAGGCGTCACGCTTGGCGCTGGCCAGCAAGCCGCGGGGCGTCGCATACATCTTCGTGATGCACGTGCTGGAGGTGCTGGAGAAGTGGCCAGAGGCAGACAAGCGGACGCGCTCCTGGGTGAGGCATTTCTCGACTCGGACTTTGATTCGGCACACACTGTTGCCTGGAAGAGAAGCCCCAGCAGCGTTTGGACGCCATGAGTTGTGCGTGCTGCGCCATTCCTCGAACTTTGCCGGGGTGGAGGTGCCCGGGTTCATGTGCGCATCCTGCTAGCAGTAGTGCAGCTCCCTGCTGCTCAAGCCTTCATGACATCTGATGTGACCTGGTCCTGATGCGATGTCCGGTTTGCTGCTGTGCACAGCTGCCGGTGGAGGAGGCGTGCCGGCAGTGCCGCCATGAGTGGATGCGGGAGGTGTTGAGGGCGTGGGCCAAGCGGGAGGGCTGGACCGACCTCGACCTGGGCGAGCCGGCGCCGCACCTGGGCACCGCCGAGATGCTGCCTGCCGCTGGCCTGGTCTCCGCATGAGAAAAGCCTCAGAGCCAGCAGCGTGAAGCGGCAGACAGCGTACCGAGACTCACCAGCCGCTAGGAGGATAAGCATGGCGTTTGCAGCGGCGGATGCACACATGAGAAACTTCTCGTTGACGAATGGGAACAGGCGGCTGCGTGAACAGCTGGCCAGCCTGGCGTCGTGTACAGTGGGAGGAGGAGTTGGACACCGCATTCAGAGTTGATACTGCTGCGGGCCTCGCAGCTGGAATGTCTCTGCCCACCTACCTCTAGATATCGATAACGCTTCATTCAAGGTCATGATCGAACATGGTTTAGGCCAGGCCAAACCGTGACACCTGTACAGCCAAAGTCACAACTTACAAGCCTCCCTTTCAATCGAAATCGAGCAAATTGCTCGGGACGCTGCTTTCAGCATGGCAGAGGTCGCGTGGCATTGCTTGGAAGTTGTGCACGGAGTCTTTCATTACTTTATTGCCTTCCAAGCGGGCGTGCGCGGCACAAAGGTTGGTGCGAGGCATCGACTCGGGAGACGATAACGGATTGGATATGGCTGCGTCTGCACCAGCGGCACGCCACATCAGCCCCTTTATCGCCTTCCAAGCGAGTGCGGGCAGGTCAGGCTTAGAAGGCGACAAAGGACGCGGCTGTGGCTTCACGTACAGTCCAACGCACAAAAGCGCAGCGGGTCGTCGCAGCACAGCCGCGCCCCTAACAGTCGCCAGCTCACCCAAGCCCCAACTCAGTGTCCCGAAATGTGTCAGTGCTGTTACATCGCGCAATTGCGGGTGTTTCGCAGGCCCCAGCGTGGTGGACCAGACCAGGGGTGTGGAGGCAACTCCCTGCACCCCTTTATCGTCTTCCCAAGCCGTCGTGCTTTGAGCTTTCAAACTTACAAGAGAGTGCCGGCGACTCGCCTAAGGTGCGGGTTTTGCATCCGCAAAGTTTTTGGTTTGCCAAATAACAACTATGGCGTGGCTGCGGCAGGTGGCCCAAAGCTTGAAGGGGTTGAGTGATGCTCGTCTCGTTTGTGCCACTTTCGCAGCTCTGATGGGAGGCACCGTCACCTTGTGGCCCGCTTGAAGGCTTTTCTGCTTGGCACGAAACAAGTGGCCGACGGTGCTGCCGCCGCACCTTTTTCATTTGTCAAACAAAGCATGCTACCCGAGCTTGTGAGACGGTGCGATGGTGCTGCAAATGCGGGCTTGGAAACTTATAGATTGGCGGAGCTGCATGCGGCAGCATCGTGCGGCGGCGGCGGCGGCATTGATTGGCTTGGATTGCGATAAAGGCGGTGCAGAAGATGCCACAAGCTACCCTCATCCATTCCTTTACTGCCTTCCAAGCCTGCCTCCGTTGCCACATTGGCAGGCAATCAACGAAGAAGGGTACGGGAATCCGCTGCATCTTGCCACCGCATGATGCCACAGTGGTATCCTTTGTTGGTTTCCAAGCCTGATCTGCACACACCCGCTTAGAAAGGCGATAAAGGACTGATCAGCGCATGGCTGGAAGGCAATAAAGGGGCTGCTGTGGCGTGCCACTGGTGCCGATGCTGCCGCAATCAAGCTGACGCCCGCACCAACCTTTGTGCCGCACTCACACGCTTGGAAGACAATTGAGGAACGAAGAACTCGGTGCACTGCTTTCAAACAATGCCGCGCAACCTCTGCCGTGCAGGTCCTGTCAGTGTGTCATAAAACCCTGCATGCTGTCGACTCCACATGCGCAAAATTTGGGGACGCTGCCCAGCCGAGCACAGAGAGTCCAGGCAGTGAGTCCTGCAGTAAACTTGACGTGCACATCGCGTGTTGAAGCATCTGTGTCTTCCAGCACGTTCGACTCGATTGTAACGTTCAGGGCTGCAGTCCCGGTAGCTCATCCCCCTCCCAGGCTGTCTTTCTGTGAAGTTCTTACGGCAGCGCCACAGCTTCCATTGCTGCTCCTGACCGCAATATGGTGATTTGAAGATCTTATTTGAACATCGACGGCGGCGGCCTCGAGTCAAAGAGCTCAGCGACAGCGACAGCTGACCAGGTCCCAGGTTGGCCACGTTCTTTTGGCTTTCGCCGACCAGCAGCCGCGTGCTCTGTCCAGCCACCCACAGGCATGTCAGACGGACTGAACCAGTCGCCCAAGCGGACTCGGCGGCCCAGCTCGAAGGCAGCAGCTGATGACAGCCCGCCTGCTGGTGCAGAGCTGATGGTGAGCATGTGTCTGCCCACCGCAGTTGCATGTGCAGTGATGATCCAGTGCATGCAAGCGTTCCAACCCCGTGGGTCGAGCGCTCTCCTGCTTCTGTGTGGTCTGCCCCTTTGCCTTGGCAGTGTCCGGCCAGCGGCTGCCCAGTTGTCGCCGCAAGTGTGAGCTGTCCATGCTGCCTCTCGATACACATCACAGACTGTGCCCCCTTGGCGTTGAACAGGAGGTAGAGGAGGCCAGCGCTGAGCCAGAAGCTCAGCGTGACGAGGAACTCTGGACCCAGCAGCAGGCGTCCGCATTTCTGGCGGCGTTCCACACGCATGGCCCGGACTGGGACAAGGTGCAGTGTCGCCGTCAGGCCGCCTGTAAAGTTACATCATGGTTGACTCTCGACGTATGCCAATCATCGACATGAAGCTTACCAGTTGAGGTTTCACTGCGCCAATCGCAGGTGTCGGCGGAGGTGGGCAGCTGGCAGACCGCAGCAGACTGCGAGGCGCTGTTCCGGCAGCACCAGGGCTATCTGTCGCTAGACAAAAAGTACCATGTCGGGATTGCCTGGCTGGCCATGGTGCAAGACAGCTTCAATGCTGCCCCCCTGAAGGTAAGAGTCTGCTGACGGAGCCGTTGCTGACCCTCTGGACGCCTCCGGCTCTGACCAAATGCATGCACCCAGAAAGGGGTGGACGTCCGACACAGGAGAAAACGATCCGACACAGGAGAGAACGTTCCTGAATCTTGTGCTGCAGGGTCGGTCAGAGGTGACACAGAGCGAAGCAGGCGGCGGCGCTGCAGGCGGCAGCATCATCAGCGGTAGCACCAGCACGCCGCAATTTGCAGCCAAGGGGCGACGCACACCTCGCAAACATGTGCCGGATGCCGACGCCAGCACTCCCAATTCCAAGGTGCAGCACGCCTGTGATATCATACGGCACATAACCGAGTGATACACGGCCAAACGTGAGATGTCGACTCTTCATTTCATGCTTCCAAAGCAGGCACTCCCTTGCTGTGAGCATGCCATGCAGACAATTCATGCAACATGACCGCTTGGTGGCTGCACATGCTGAGGAGCAGCATTGCGCACCCACCAGGTGGGAGGCCCGCAGACGCCGAACGGGAAGACAGCCAGCGGCCGGCCGCTGAGGGCGGCGGCCGGCGCCGCGGGCGCAGCATGGGGCAGCCCGACCGCCCAGCTGGTGCGGGACTGGGAGGAGCCGGCGCCGATGTCCTCCGCCAAACGGCGCCGCGTGCAGACAGCTCTGTTTCGGGACGACGACGATGCAACCGCCAGGCAAGCGTCTAGCAGTGCTGCTGATGGCGGAATTGTCCGCTGTCTCCCGCACGGCATGATGTGGGCGTTCATTGCTGCAATGGGGTCATGGCCTGGCAGGAGCCAAGAGAGGGCCTTCATCAAGATATTCCAATTGCCATGAGGAGTGCCCGTCTGTCAGTCGAAAGCGCGCAGCCAAGCCTTGTCATCTGTTGACTGCAGGCAGCCGACGCGGCGCTCAGAGAGGCGCAGCGATGCAGACCAGGCGTTGGGCATCGATGCGCTGCTGTCGCTCGCCTCTGAGGTTCGCGATGACTCAGGGCCCGCTGATGGTGAGTCAGGCAGACATGAGTAGGCCCCAGACAGAGCCGCCTGATATTCCCGCATGTTTCACATACAAGCCCTGTAACTTTGATTATGCGGCATGCTGCAGATTCGCAGTCGGCCAAATGTTGCGTCCACGATGTGCAGGCCCAACCGTCAAAGCAGAGCCGCTCAGCCAGGGCGCAGGCGAGTCACGCCTCACACGCAGCCCCAACACCAAGGTGCGCTCAACACAAACAATCGGAACAGTATGAGCGTGCGACCTCGCTCTCAAGTGTACAAGCAGGAGCGCAAAATCAGCACCCAATTCCCTACTTCTCAGTTGCAGTCGGGCCCCTCCCTGCCGCAGGCCCGGAGCACGCCGAAGCGGCCGGCCGCTGGCCGTGCGGGCCGCAGGCAGTCGGCGGCGGCTGCGGCACAGAACTCGGCAGCGGCGGGTGGCTTCTGGCCCACCATCAGCGGCGCGGAGCGGGAGGCGCTCAACGGGCCAGACTTTGAGCAGCTCGCCGGCATGGACGTCGACGGCGACCTGTACGCCCTGCGGGTGGGTGTCTTTGATTCAAGGGTTTGGCCTGGCTCAGAGAGTGAGTTTTGCCAATGCACGGCATGGACATCGACGGTTGAAGGTTCAGGGTTTGGCCTTGCTGCACCTTGTGCTGCTTCGTCATAGTTGTCCTGCAGCGCCGTACGCCCCCAGCAGACTGCCAGATGGGCTTGTTTTTCATCAAACGAACACTCGCCTTGAATAATTGTTCGCCTCGCAGCACTTGGTAGCATGATGCCATCCCTTGACGGATCCACTCTTGTGGCTGCAGGGTGCTCGGCCGCGGCGGCGCCGGAAGCCGCTCCCAGAGAAGCCGCCGCCCATGCTGTCGCCCATCAAGTCCCTGTTCGCGAGCCAGCGGATAGGGCAGGGCGGCGCGGCGGTGACGCTGCCATCGCTGGTCAGCTCGCCGGGCGCGACGTCCCTCCTGCAGCCCGGCGCACCGGCAAAGCTGGGTGCGCAACCGACTGCCGCAAGCCTGTTTCCGGTAGTAGTCAAGCCCATGATGAAAGTATGGCATGCCTGCAGGGGGCACTGAATTTTGCTTGGCTTTTCGCGACAAGGTGCAGATGTGATTTGAAACAAACCGTCAGGCTGCCTTGTGGAGATGTTGGAACATTATTGGTGCCAGTTGCGCCTGTTGACCACACTCGCACACTCTCGAGAGGCCTGCATCTCCTGCTGGATCAGGGGCGGAGGGCGAGACGGGGGAGCCGATGACGACGGCGGAGGTGTCTCTGCGGCACTGCCTGTCGGCGCGCACCCGCCGCTGGGTCGCGGCAGAATTTTTCTGCTCCGCCATTGACCGCCCCTACTTCATGCGCTCCGAGCTGCAGGTGTTGAATTTTGTGCTAAGCGTCTTTGCGTTCGCGCTGTGCTCACAAGGAGCCCGAAATGCAAGGGCTTGAGGGTGCTGATGTAGATCTGCATGCAGCACGCATCGTCCATGCTTCAAAGCCCTTGTTGGCGCATCAACCAGCTGCACCCTCATGCTGCACTCCTGCATCTCTTGTGACTGACGGTGCGTGGCATGGCGAACCACAGGAGTTTGCGGTACACGCGGGGCTGGGGCAGGGCGTGCGGCTGACGCGGCGGGAGTGGGGCGCAGTGCGCGCGGCGCTCGGCAAGACACGGCGCCTGAGCCTCGGCTTCCTACGGCAGGAGCGCGCAAAGCTCGAGTCCTACCGCAACATCGTCCGTGCCAAATACGAAGAGGTGCTCGGGCTGAACAGCTGAACCTGGAACATCCCAGGAGTTCTTTGATGGACAGCGGTTCACTGTCAGGGCCTGCGCCGTCCTCAGTTGCTATGTGCCTCCAGCCAATCAGCCCAATTACACCTTCTCTGGCAGCGTCCTCACCTGCTTCCAAACGCAACACTGTTCCCCAAATGCAACACTGTTGCAAACAATGTTGCATAAACCTCTCGAGAACTGCATGCAGGTGGGCTACGGCAACGAGACTCCGGCAGAGATGCCAAAGCCGCTGTATGTGGGGCAGCGCGTGATGGCGCGGCACCCCATCACCCGCCACCTGCACGACGGCGACGTGCTCACCGTCGCGCCCAACTGCTACAGGTGGCCAAGAATTTACGGCCTTCTTGTGGATCTGCCTCTGCAGCCGGCTGCTGCATGCCGCTCAGAAATCCAACCCCAAATCTGAACCATCTTGCAAGCAGTAATCATGACCCATCTCGATCACCATATACAACTGTGCAAACAAGAGTCAGCAGTCCAGCTCTAGACGTCGCAACTGAATGAATGGGCTCATGAGTCATCTGGCGCTTGGAACTCAGGGTGCAATTCGACCGGCGGGAGCTGGCGGTGGAGCTGGTGAAGGACGTGGACGTGATGCCCATCGACCCGCTGGAGAGCCTGCCGCCCGCGCTGCTGGCCGCCTCCGGCCACCTGCTGCTCAACGGCCGCCGCGCCATCAAGGGCGTCCCCCAAGTAGGGTTTTGTGCCTGCCTGAAACGTGCCGATTCTGGAGGCCGACCCTGGAGGCCCAGGCCGATGCGAATGTCTGGGGATACATAAATGGATTCTTCACATGCTGCTTGGCGCAAACACCTACGACCGCCTCTACATACCTCCGCATCCGCCCGCCGGTGCCATCGTCGTGGGAACACGTGGTGTGAGCGTGCCACACATGCGAGCGCAGGAGCGCGGGCGGCACTCGGGCTGGCACGACGGCACGCCGCAGCGGGGCCCGGCGGCGGGGCGGGCGCAGCAGGAGGCGCGCGCCGCCGCCTCCGAGGCCCACGGCGCCGACCTGCGTGCCCTCGCAGAGGTGCCTTCTCGATCTCGGTCAGAGTCTCGGAATGCAGGGGCTGGCCAGCACATGCGTGTTTGTTTGGCAGATCATGCGTCTGTCCTGGGGGTGCCACCGAGAAAGCCTCGCTAAACCACAGCACTTCTGCCTCGTTTGCATCAGCGACATTCCGTTGCCTTTTCTGTTCATCTGGCTCACTGAAACATACCACATCCCTGCGTTCTACCACATGTACCCTGCGCGCAGGGCATGAGCGCGCTGGACAAGAAGGAGGCGCTGCTGGTGCAGCTGCGCAACATGAACGACGAGGTGGCGGCCGGCATGCACGCCGCGCCCGGGGGCGGCGAGCTGGGCGCGGACCGCCACACGCCCGGCTTCCGGCGCGCCTACGCCGCCGTCGTCATGCAGGTGCGCAGATGAATCTGCGACGAGACATGATCTTACTCATGTGGTCTGTGCTCTGCGCTGACCATTGAGGACTCTCATGCTGAGCCAGAGGGTTTTCAAGGGCACATCCGTCTGCAGACCCTGTCCTGACGGTAGCTCGCCTTCAACATTCGCTGCAGCTGAAGGCGGTCAATGGGACGCTGGAGGCGCAGTTGCAGCGGCTGCAGCAGGCGGCCGCGTCACCCGCCGTGCCCCTTCTCGCCGCGGCCAGCCCGCCCCCGCCGCAGCCCCAGCAGGTGGCCCCTCTGTCCGGCCCTATTTCGCATTCAACTCCAAACCATCAGCATTTCCAGCACCATATTTGTGCAGCTGTGCTGCAGCAGACTGTCGGCCTGTACTCGCCGCCCAGCTTGCATTTATGGCCGCAGGATGGCAGCAGTGCCAGCGCACTGCTGCCAGCCCGTGGGAGGATTTGACAGAGGGAAACACCCTGCAAGCGCGCAAGATCTGCCATGCTGCAGGTGCCGAGCGCGGTCGCGCTGCACGCGACGGCAGTTGCGCAGCAGCCGCGCCCGGCAGCGGCGCGCGGCTGGGAGGAGGTGTGGGCGGCGGCGCAGCAGCTCATCGCTGCCAAGCTGCGGGAGCCCTCCACAGCCGGCGGCGCCGACCTGCAGGTGACTAGCCGCTCCGGATCCGTCTGCGACTCCTTGCATCTCTACTGCAAGATCGACTACAGGCGTCTCGCCTATAGGTTTGCCTGCCATCCTGGCATTGGAAATCTAGACCAGATGCATCAGGGCATGGGGTGAGAAGGCGCATTGCCAGCCCGATCCTCAGCCCCTGCCGACGCGTGCGCCGCCCTTGCATGTGCCGGTCTTGCCGCTGGCGCTGCAGCCCCCTAGTCCGGTCGTGCGCCGGCCTCATGCCGGGGCCTGCGGACTAACGACACCTTTACATACTCTGCGCAGGAGGGCTCCACAGCGCGCGTCATCTCGGGCTGCGTGTCGCTGCTGATGGTGGTGCAGGCTTCGGCGCAGCAGAACATGGAGCGCGAGACGCTGCTTGGGTCCCTGGAGAAGGCGATGGCGCTGCTCAAGCCGCAGCACCCGTGCAACGCGCCCATCTACGACAGCCTGCAGCGCTCCGTCAAGGTGCTGACGCAGCAGCTGACGGCGTGCTGACGGCGGCGGTTCTGCGCGCGGAAGTGAGGCGGTCGAGGATATGACAGTACTGCCGCACGTCAATTTCTGCTGCAGGAGCCGGGTTGTCTAGCAACAAGGTGCATGTTGGCCGCTTGCAGACTAGCGCCAGTTTGGTGCTGTCCAGTGTTGGAACCATTTGTTGACCCTTGTGTGCCACATGCCGATGCTCGGCTCGCTCTCGGAAAGTTGTTGCTGCTGTTTACCGCTCTACTTCTGAACGGCTATTATCCTGGTTCAAAGACGACCTTGCACGAAGGGCCCTCCTATCACACCAATGGGCATGTGCTTGCTTGGGACCATGCGCTGCTGACAATGACGACAATACATTTACACGATCTGTTAGCCAGCGCTGTCGAATGTCCTCCGCTGTCGCAAGCCGCTGGCAGCACCTGTTCGCAAGTTAGTTTCGGTCGTAACGCCATCGTTCGGCTTGCAAATTGACAGCGGTACTCACTCAGCAATGCAGCCGTCCGTTTACAAAGCAGAAAAGGAGGCGTTTGTCGCAGGACACGCGGGCACGACCCTGCTCGAGATCAATTCTGTTGTGGGAATGGTGCCGCTCGCAACGCTGATCTACTGCAGTTTGGGGCAGCGCACAGCGAGGCAAGCAACTCACGACAGTTCAGATAGGCCGACTGATGTGCCAGATGCAGCTCCAGCCGATATCTCAAAGACTGCTGAGCGCAGCATGCATGCGGGCGCGGCACTGCTGGCGGAATTCAGCGCCATCATCGCCCCTGCCATCGGCACAATGATGGGCGTCATCAGCCCAGAGTGGACTTTCCTGTGCGCCGCGCTCGCAGCTGCAGCACTGCGCGTGCTGACGCTGCGAAAACTAGCCTGTCAGCCTGTCCAAGCGCAACAACAGCATGCGGAGTGCATGGCACACCGCCTCGCACAGACACGGACACAGTAAGTGAGTGGACGTGCTCCAGTGGTCCTGCTGCAACTCCACAATTGCTGTGCCCCCTCTCTATTGCGCCGGAACAACGGCTCTCATCACGAGCGCTTGCATGCTGTCATGAGAGTGCCGACGGCTCAGCTTGTCATCATGCCGCGCAGGTTCGTCAGCAACTACAGGGGAGCGATGATGCTGTGCACGTGTATCGGCATCCTGGCGGTGGACTTCCGCGCCTTCCCGCGGCGCTTCGCCAAAGCTGAGACTTTTGGCACAGGTGCGCCTTGGATCCTTTAACCCGAAGCCTCCTGGCAGGGCCAGTGCAGCAGACTTGATGCGCATCTCCCGGATAGTCAGCAGAGGCTTTTTTTCTTTCAATACCGTGCTAAATCCCTTTGCCCTTCTGCCAGGTCTTATGGACGTGGGCGTTGGGTCTTTCGTTGTAGCGAGCGGCCTGGTGTCGGTCGGCGGCGGCGGCGGGGGGCGCGGCAGGCCCCGCAGCGCCCTCCCACACATCCTGGCGCTCGTTGCTCTGGGTAAGCGTGTCGCGCCCTGGCATTCTCTTTATGATTTGGGGAATGTGAGGCTGCTGGAATGTGAGGCACGCTGCAGCGCCGTCATGCACGTTCACGTAGGGCACGGGGACCATCTGACATGCAGACTTCGATTGAGGAAGTTAGTGGCAACGCCTTCGGCAGGTCTGATGGCCATCCGACTGACTAACTCGTTTCAATATCAATTACTCATTTTCCAATCAACATATCATATGATGGGCGCAGGCTGCGCGCGGCTGGCCACGACGGCCGGCGTCGACTATCAGCACCCGGTCGGCGAGTACGGCGTGCACTGGAACTTCTTCTTCACGCTCGCCGCCGTCAAGGCGCTGACCGCGGCGCTGCCCGTCCCGCAGCAGCACAGCCTGCTGGCAGGTGCGGGCTCGGAGGCGCTGCTTGAGGTTGCTGGCTGTTGTTGAGCGGAAATGCTTGCCGTCGCATCATTGCTTGCCTCACCATATGCCCCTAGCGTCCACCAACATCGCCCGCATTGCCGAATCCATCACGAAGTGCTTCGCCGGTCCATGCACCTGATGCCTGGCAGCCGGGACAGGCAGTCTTCATGCCGAGCCTTCATGCGGAGTCTCGCAAGTGACCGCGGACACAGCTGTGCATGTGCCTCTGGTGCAGGCCTGACAGTGGTGACGGGGCACCAGCTGCTTCTGTCCAGCGGCGGCATCGACGTTGTGCATGCCGAGGCGCGGGGCCCGGGGCTGTTCAGCCTCAACAAGGAGGGCCTGCTTTCGCTGCCGGTGCGCCTCCCTTCTGCCACAGCACCTGCTTGGCTGGGAAACACGTGCTTCAGGAATTTCCTGTTCAGCCTTGGCCCTCCTTTGGTTGGTTGCCATGACCGACACTGCTGACCGCTGCCTTGGCATGCTGGCATGCAGCTACTGATTCAGCTGTCGATGTTTGCGCAGGGCTACTGGGGGCTGCATCTGCTCAGTGCCGGCAGCGCCCAACTATTACAGCGCAGCAGGCGCGCTGCGGCAGACGCCCTGCTGCGGCGGCAACACGGTTCAAATGCAGCACCGACCTTCCGGCTATGGCCTCTGATCAGGTAGGCCTTGGAGTTCCGGTGTCCGAAGTGTCTTGGAACTACCTCACATGCGATTCGCACCGTGGCTTCTGGCGGCCGTAGCACGCAATACCCTCCTCGGTTTCACCAGATGCAATGTAAATGTGCCGACAGGTGCCTGCTGCAGCTGGCTGCGGCGACGGCAGCGCTGTGGGCAGCCGCTTGGAGCGTGGCGACCTTCATCCAGCCGGTGTCACGGCGGGCCTGCAACGCGGCATACGTCCTGTGGATGCTAGCCTTCAACCTCCAGGCGAGCCGGAATTGCCTCTCGAGACAGCATGCAGCTTGACCATCTGGCCGCTGGCGCTGCCCTTGTGTCAAGCTTCATAGCCGTCACACAAAGCTGCTCGTTGCATGGGAGCTGTCACGTGGATGTATGCTTGGAACCTCTACAGTTCTGTCATGATCACCATCAACGTTCAAGTTGTGGTGTGTGTCTCACGTTCGCTTGTGTCGTCCTGCCCTGCAGGTGCTGACGCTGTTCGCGGCCGCCGACGTCTTCACGCCGGACAGCCGAGTGCGGTTGCTCGATGCGGCCAACCGCTACATGCTGCCGCTGTTCCTGCTGGCGAACCTGCTGACGGGAGCTGTGAACCTGGGCGTGGACACGCTCGCTGTGGGCGACTGGGGAGCGCGCGGCATCGTCGCCGCCTACACCCTGGTTCTTTGCTGTGCCGCAAGTGCTGTGCCGGCTCGGAGACACATCAAGTGATGCGCATGGTGTTTGGTGTTCAAGATGATTTTCACAGTCTCAGTGTTGTATTACAGTTGTCACAGCTATTGTACACAGCGGAAAGGTGCCCATGCACAGCGGTTGTCGTAGCTGCGGCAGAAGCAGCCGGAAGCACGTCGACCAGACACACACCTTCAAAAGCATAGAAACCACAACCTGAGACCTCCAGCTGGCACACACAAAAACCCATGTTTACATGTGGGTATCCCCCAGAAAACCTCTGCATGCTTCCGATGAATCGCCCCATGCCTTTATCGACGCTCAGAAGTATTGAGAGACGACATGAACAACGCATCGCCAATCACGCCAGATTTCCACCAGAGCCCGAGGCCCAGCAGCATGCGGGCCTGCGGCCAGGAAGAATGCTTTTCAACCCAGGTCACCACTCAGAATGTGGACGCCCGGGAATCGCTCGCTGAGGCCGGCGACCGCTTCCGCCCTCGCGCTTGGGCAGCCGCGCAGGCATAGCGTCTCCAGGGCCGGCAGGCCGCCCAGCAGCTCCTCGACCTGCAAGATGTATGTTTCTCCTGAACATTCCTGAGAACTGTCATTCGAACCTCACTGCATCGATGTTGTGCAATGATTAAGTGAAACACTGCACAGCCGACCCCACAACAGGCTGCGGCACCCACAGCAGCGGCATCACCAGCACAAGGAGCTCTGGAATATGTCACAATCAGGACGCTGCCGGGCCTTGCCTGCTGCGAAGTCAGGTCGAGGTGCGACGCATCCAGGCGCCTCAGGGCGCGCCAGCCCGCAAGCGCGGACACAGTGGCGGCAGCGGCGGCGGGCTCCGCGCCCGCCGCCCCGCCTGCCGCCGCCGTGCTGCCGGGGCGGCCGCCAATGTCCAGTACCTCCAGCCAAGGCAGCCGCCGCAGCGCCGCCAACAGCGCCTCCGCAAAGCCCAGCCCCCGCACCTGCTGGCCAGATGGGGGTTCCTCAAGTGACGTGCAGGAAGGAAGGAGAAAGGAGTCACAATGTGGTCGGATAGGCCTACTGGGCACCACACCTGCACCACAGGTGCTTGCGTTCGCCAGCTTGATGAGCACTGCCAAGAAGAGGCAACCATGTGCAGGGAAGTGGAGGCGCGGGTGTGACTTTTGTCTGTGACGGCGCAGAGCAAGCGGCTGCAGTGCTCGGGCAAATGCCATGAATGCTGGCATGCGCTGGCGTGCGCAGACACGCACGCGCCTGGAGGCGTGTCAGGCCCCGCAGCAGCGACAGCACGGTGAGCTGCGCCGGCGGCAGCTCGCCGCCAGTGTCGACCGACAGCGTCGCCAGCGCCGGCAACCGTGCCAGGTGCCCGAGCCCCGTTGCCATCACCACACAGCTCCGCAGCTCCACATGCCGCAGGTAAGTGCCCGCCTGCAGGACGCACATTCGTTGCATGTCTGATGGGGTGTTCAGGTCCATGTGACATCAGTGCAATCTTTGTCGCGTCCATCTGATCGTTGCAACAGGCATGCACAGGCATACACGTACATGCAGAACCGGGTTTGAGGCTGACCTCGCCGATGGCGCGCAGCTGCTCCTCGCCAACGAATATGCCGCTCAGGTCGAGGCGGGTAAGGTCCGGCAGCGCCGCGGCCACGCCGGCGGGCGCGGCGGGCGGCGAATCCCCGCCGCCGCCGTTTAGGCCCAGGTGCCGCAGCCGCCGCAGCTCCGCAAGCGCCTGGACACAGATTGCGAGAACATGTAAAGAAGTGTGCATATGCCTGGGTGTAAGCCGTCATGAAAAGGCGATGGGTGGCGACTCCCCGCAGCCGCCGCTCAGGCCGCCGCAGCTGCGCCAGCGCCTGGACACAGAGCACAGACACCTTTCAGGGGTCCTTCGGGTGAGAATTTGTTCGTCATGAATGCGCAAACCGTCATGAATGCGCGACCCACGCTGCGCCGCTGGGTGGCGGTGTGGGAACAATCGTAAAGAGTGCCCGGGCCAGGGCATCAGGGCCAGAGCAGGCACCGTCAGCATTGCTGCAGCGCCCGGTGTGCCAACCAATGAAGCGCCATCGACTAAAAAAAGGAATGCACGACGGGGCGCCGGCCCACCTGCAGCGACTCGTCACCCGACGCCTCCCAGCGCAATGTCAGGACGGAGAGGCCCGACAGGCGGCGCAGCGGCGCGGCGCCGCTTATCCTGGTGCCGCCGAGATGCAGCGTTGTGAGACGGTCGCCCCCGCCGCCGCCGCCCTCTGGGAACAACGCGAACAGCAGCTCGTCCGACACCTGCGCAGCCAGGGCACATCGAGTGGGAATGTCGTGGCAGCCCTCCCCAGCAAAGAGCGTGTGCGGCGACGGCAGGCGGCGTCCCAGGTGAAGCTTCGTCAAGGCAGCCCACGACAGCTGGGGGGCAAGGCAGCCATGCAGCGCCACACCAATTGTTTTTGTGGAGATGCGATGAGTGTTCAGGCGCCGCACCCGGCAGCAGTCGGTGACGGCGAAGCAGGTAAGCCGCGGCAGGTGCGGCAGCAGCCCCAGCAGAGCCCGGTCCCCGATGCGCGCGCACGCCTCCAGCGCCAGCACCTGCCCACATTGCACATCAAGGTCACTCCCGGCACGCCGTTTAAATCACGGCTTTGCAAACGCTGCCGCAGCTGACCCGATTGCGGCTGATGCAGCATCAAATCAAGACTTGTCTTCATGTCCCTTGTCTACATCTGTCGCTGATGGGCAGCGCAAGAGATGCCCAGTATGCATGCTGGGCAACACAAACAGCCTGCAGACCTGCCACCATGGAAGCACGATGGACCATGCTGCTGCCATGGCATCGGACAACCCGGCCCTGCATGCAGCACAGAGGGAGGGCTGGCGATCTCAGTGGTGTCACCTGCATGCGCGTGAGACCGGCCAGGTGCGGTGTGCCGTTTACGGTCAGCTTGTTGCAGGAGGCGATGCGCAGCTCTGTCAGCGTCGTCAGCTGCCCGATGCTCGCCAGCGCCTGCAAGTCGAGCAGCGTGGAGAAGTGGCCAAGAATGCAGTGCACGGGCCACAGTTTCTGAATTCCCTCAGGATCCTCAGCACCGCTCGCAGGCGGCGTCGTATCGCTCCTCGTGGCTGCAGGCTCCTCTGGAGTGCAGAAGCCTCGTGTGCAGGTGAGGCGCTGTCAGACCAAGCGCGGCCATGGCCGTGCAGGCTCACAAATTATGAGCATGTGGGGCGCCACCAGCAGCACTGGCGTTGCCCGCAGCGCGGTGGCATGACCAAAGCCTGGCGTGGCAGCAGCCAGGGGCGTGCGCACCTCATTGGTGATGCAGGGGCGGACGCCGACGGCGCGGTCAGGGTGGCCCACCAGCAGCCGCTGCAGCTGCACGCCAGCCCGAGGCAGCGCCGCCAGGTTCCTGTTACGCACACTGCGGCACCCTGTAGAGAAGTAGTATTCGTCGGGAATTGCGATGCTGAGTCGATCGCAGCAGACCTGGTGCAATGTGCTACCCCACTGTCATGCCACACGACAAGCTTGGCGCTGTGTGGATTCTGCTGCGCTTGACGCTGTTGCTCATGGCGCGGGAGTGCAGCAGCGCAGAGCAAAATCGGTGCACCTGAAAGGTCCAGGGACGTGAGAGCTGGCAGCAGGTCCGGTAGGACATGCAGCTTGGGTTTCAGCGGTCGGAGGAGCGCCAGATTGGTTGCCGCCACCTCACGCCAGCTCCGACACACCTGACACATGTACGCCAGAGGTTCAGCTGTTCCATGCCAGAGCCATAGTCTCACTTTGCCTGTCGGCAAAGCTCCCCAAAGTCCACTATATGAGGTCACTCCTGACATGCATGCACCTCACGGCTGGCATGCATCCCTGAATGGCTGAAGCGGCGCAGATGCTCTGCAGCCTTAGGCACAATGCACGGCAGAAATTTGCAAGGGAAAACAAATCATGATAAAATACGCACCAGGCGGAAGTTGCGCAGCGCCGGCACGCTCAGCAGCGGTAGGACCTCGATCCACAGGCCGTCCGTGAGACGCTCCCACCTGCTGCCCAGCCCCGCCATTTCCTCCTCCAGCGCCGCCGCCATGGCCGCGCTGCTGATGGCTCCGGCCGCGTCGCCTTCACGTGAGGCGGCCGTGGCCGCAGCCGCGGGATCGACGGCAGCTGCGCCGGCAGGCTCGCCGCTCTGGCGCTGCACCGGCCTCCAGACGTTCTTGGTGTGCGGGTGACGCTGCTGCGGGCCATGCCGCCGCTCAGGCCGCCGTGGCTCCTGCTGCTGCTGCTGCTGCTGCTGTTGTTGCTGTTGCTGTTGCTGCCGGTGTTTCTGCGCGCTGGCTGTCTGGCTGGACGCGCCGCCCGCCCTGGGCTTCAGGGCAAGCGTCGCGGCTGCCTTTGCCGCCTTCGCTGCCTCCGTTGCGGCTTGAGTGGTGCAAGCGATGGCAGCTCCGCCGTGGGGCTGCGTTGACTCTGAGTGATGATCATATGGTCCAACCTGCTGCAGCTGGCGGGCTGGCCGTCGATCGGTGCGCGAAGCCTCGCCAGTTTGGTTCTGCAAGCCCTCTGCGGGCAAGCCCTCTGCGGGCAAGGAACGTGTGACTGAAGAATTTAACGATGATACTGATGACCTGAGATCCTTAGATGTACACGAGTTCGCAGGACACTGGGACAGTGGGCGCTGCTGCGGACTTCCGGAACTAGCTGTACAGCAGGATTCTGAAGTTTGCTTGCGTGGTCGATGAGCTCCGCCCTGCTCAGTACCGCGTGTCATGTTGGTTCGCGTGGTGCATAGTGGAGTCGTGTGCGTCTGAGCTTCGAATGCAGGCGGTGTATAGTCTGCACTCGCAAGAGTGATTGCAACGACTGATTGCATGGTATCCGCCCGGAAGCTGCATGACTACACCACGACACTCGATGAGCATCATCGCAGCCGCGTCGGAACGCCGTTCTGGTGCATGTGCTCCTTCACCGCCGAGATCTCCACCTCCCCGCGGTGGAAGATGCCCGCCGCCAGCGCCGCCGAGGCGTTGGTTGCCGTCAGCACCTCCGTGAAGTGCGCTGGGCAGCCGGCGCCGCTGCTGGCGATCACGGGGATGGTGACGGCGTCTGACACCGCCTTCACCAACTCCACGTCGTAGCCCTGCACACAGGAAGCATGCGGCTTGTGAACCCGTCTGCATACGAGGGACCATACCAGTACCTGAATGTGCAGTTGCCTGGCCAGGATTGTACCTTCTTCAGCTGTGGTGGCTGTGACGTCACAACGACAGCAGGGCCATGACCCGCTGTGCTGTGCGTATGATGTATTGCAGCAGGGGTCCAGCGAAAAGGAGCGCATACACAGCAGGGCCGTGAAGCCCTGTGCCTCAAGCTGAGGGCTGTTGCGGCAGGAGCAAGAAGCGAAAGCGCACCGAGTTGGTGCCGTCGCGGTCGATGCAGTTGAGCATGATCTCGCCGGCGCCGAGGCGCTCGACGCCCTCCGCCAGCGTGATGGCGTCGATGTCCCGGCCCTCCCGCCCGCCTTTCACTGTGCACTGCCACCAGCAGTACTGCTCCCCCTCCGGCCCTACGTTTTGCAGGCGCGACAGCATCAGGTCTCCCGATCCACAACGCCAAATGCCAGGGGGACGACGCGGGTTGCAGACTGCCACACCATGTGCACCCCCAAAGCAGACCTTCTGCCGCCACTTCCTCTGCTGGCGATGCCCGTGCTGACACATGCAAAGCAGCTCACCTGGGATGTTGGTCTTCACGCACTGCTGCACGCACTGCGCGGGGTCAGCAACGTACACGCGGCGCGGGTCGATGCTGACCACCACGGCCTGCGCGCCGTAGTGCCACGAGATCTGCTCGATGCTGCTGCCGCCCGTGGCCTTGCCGGACCGCAGCAGCTCCTCTACAACGTCCACTGCGTCGCTGCCAATGGACACCTTGTCCGCGCCCGACCTGCGGGCATAAAAGTCGCAACATGAGCTGCCAGTGTAACGATCATCCATGCATCAGCCCGCAGCAGCACCTCCATCACATCCACGGCGTCGCTGCCTGTAGGTTTAAACGTGACATGCACTGACAGCTGAGATTTGTCCATGCCTTTGACCGCAGCAACTCCTCCACCACGTCCACGGCATCGCTGCATGAAATGCTCAGCAACCTATCTGCAAGAGTGATCAGAAGATCGGCTGCACCTGAAGTACTCGGAGGCGACCTCCAGAGCGCTGTAGGCGGTGCCATTGGAGTCAGTGAAGGAGCGGATGCCGCCGCCCACCGTCAGCGGCACAAAGATGCCCTCCGACGCCTTCTCCAGCACCTGCCGACGGTGTTGCAGCACGATGATTAGCAGTATGGCCGCGAGTTGGGGTATGAGGGCTTGATCTGACCTGGAGGAATGCAAAAGAAGTTCCGCGCCCGAGGCTGTGTTTGGCTGGCGCCCAACGTCATCGTGCCAGGTGCGTTGGCGCTCCTGGAGCACCCTGCTGCTGTGCTGTTCGGGGCATGGGCATATTGTGTTTGTGCAGCTCGGACATATTAGGTCTCTGGGAACAACAGGAGGTTCGCCACACCTGCAGCATGGGCAGGTCCTGCAGCGGGAAGTCGCGGAAGCCGGTAATGTTGAGGAAGCTGACTTCATCGGCGCCCTCCTTGAAGTAGCGCTCCGCCAGCTGCACCGGCTTGCCCAGGTTCCGCACGTCGCCGCCGCTGCTGGTGCCACCCTCCCGCACATCATACTGGTCGCCTGCAGGCATGGAGAGGACGCTCGAAAGCGCTCTGACACCATGCCCTGAGACGGCAAGGGATGACAGGCGGCGCACACAATCCTAGGCCCACAACGGTCTCGAGCTGCAGCATGTGTCACAAGCCCAGGCCGACCCCGTCACAACACCACACGTTTGAGCAGTAAAAGGGCTGAATTCCGCTGCACACCTTTGGTGACGACCAGGTCACCAGAGTCGTTGCTGCGCACATCTAGCGCCACCACCACCCGCTTTGCTAGCCTCGCTGAGTGCCCGTCTGCACCAACATAGTACACACAGCATGTGTAAGGCGTGGCCCGTTGATTTCCCGAGCACTGCGGGCCAGCGTGAGTGCCGCAGCCAGAACGCATGACGTAGAGCGGAGAATGCCATTGTCTGTATTCTTTGCACTGACCTGGTCACCAGAGAGCTAACAGCTCCAGACAACATGTCAGGTCAAGTGGCATGACGCGAGGCGACAGCAGGGGCTCGCACTGGACTGCTGCGCCGGCGGCTGGTCGGCGGGCGCCTCGCGCGGCCCGAGGAAGTTGCGCAGGATGTCCAGGCCGGCACCGCCAGACTTTTCCGGGTGGAACTGGGTCGCGTACACGTCGCCCTTGCCGACCACGGAGACGAAATCGCCGCCGTAGTGGCTGGTGGCCAGGGTCCACTCCTCGTTGGCTGCGCTTGGCGTCGCGCGGAAGGAGTTGACAAAGTACACCCGCCGGTCGTCTATGCCCTGCAGCAGCTGCGACGGCCGCCTGCGGACAGACGTGTTTCGGCTGTTGTCTTGCTGCATGGCAGATGCGTCTTCATTGCAGCCTACATGTCTCTGCATGTGGTGCCTTCCCAACGGCCGGTTGACAAGCAGTCGGGCTATCGGTTGCTGAACAGTTGGACTGCAGCATAGTATCGCTCGCCCCGGCCTTCGGGAACAATGTGCTGGAAGTCCTCACCTCTGGTTCAGAGTGTTCCAGCCGATCTGCGGCACCGGCGCCCCCGCTGCATAGTCGAACTTTGTCACGCGGCCGGGAACGATGCCGAGGCCCTCCATGCCGCCGTTCTCATCGCTGCCCTCAAACAGCAGCTGCAGCCCAAGGCAGATGCCCAGGTACGGCCGCCCCTCTAGGAGGTAGTCTTTCAAGGCCTCCACATAGCCCTGAACGAGACGATAATAATGTAAGTCGCCGTCAGGCTGGAGCAGTTGGCCAATGCCTGGTAACATTGCGTCTGCAGCCGAGCCTACGCGGCATCAATGATCATGCGGCATCAACCGTCACGCATCTTAGTAGTACAGTAGGGCTAACTTTAGCACCTTCTTCTGTAGCGCTCCAAGCGCCTGACCGCATGCGCCAACTCCCGGGAATATGATCCGCTCGGCTTTTGCAAGATCCGACGGCGAGGTCACCTAATCACAACAGTGACGCACCGACTCACTGCCCCAGGAGCGACCACCTCAGAGCTTTCAAAAATGCAATTCTGCCACCAAGCCGCCGCCATGCAATTTGCGGTGCATGTCGACGGCGGCGTCTGCACAGCAGCCGTCGTTGCAGCAGTTGTCGTCGCGCTACATTGCACTGGACAAGACAGCAATGACAGTGACCGTCACCTCGTGCAGCTCATAGCCCAGCTTCTTGCAGGCGTTGCGGACGCTGCGCACATTGCCGGCGCCGTAGTCTAGCAGGTAGACCTTGTGGTCTGCAGCTGCCAGGACGGGCGCGGCAGCGCGCCGTCGCCGTGGTTGCGACCTGCTGTGGCTTCCACTGAGTAAGGCGGGCTGGTGAAGGCGGTTGGCTCCGAGTTGAGGGGCCATCCAAGTTGCGAGGAGGAAGGCCGCCGGTGTATCAAGGTGCTTTTCGATGGGACGCGGCGCGTTACGCTTCCTGTGTTGCTAGATGAAGCTGACGCTGCTTTGATTGTGCTGTCGAGCTTTATCAGAATGAGCTTGCAGCTTCCTGTGCTTTGCGCATGCGCCGTTCCGGGAACGGCGGTCACGTGGGGTGCTCAAACATGGTGCACACAAAGCAACCGTTTCGTTTGTGTTTCACATCTTTGCGGTTGCAACAAGACAAACATTGGCGTGTTCACTGTGTATTCCATTGCCCTGGCCAAGCAATCGCAGGCGACAGTAGGTTTGTCGACACTCCGATACCTTGACTTGGCGCCGTGAGCTTTGCGCGTATCGACGCCTTGCTCGCAGCGTCCTTCTATCAACGTCTCAGTTAATGTGAAATGTTATTGCGGTCGTTCGGCGTTTAGCGACGCGAAAAACCTTGACGCAAATTGGCGCAGGACTTGGGGCGCCCTTCAGTCGAGGCAGAAACGAACAGCTCGGCAGGATGGGGAAGTTCGGAATGGGAGGGCGCACCCCCAACTGGGGCGAGGTGAGACGGCATAACGCAGGCCTGCCCGGTGCATTTCATCCACATGGCGTCATCCGCATGGCGCCACTGCTGATGGCTGCACCTTTCCACATGACAGACGATCCACGTCCGACTTGGTGTCATGCGTAGATCATATACATGACCGCCAGCCTGGTGTCCTCTATCTACCTCATGAAGTGGGCCATCGGGCAGCTGGACCCCAACCGCAGCCAGCTGGAGTCGGCGAAAAAACGGCAGAAGGAACTTGAGGCGCAGCTGGGCCGGCCGCTGCTCAAGCTGCAGGGCCTCGAGGCGGTGAGTGGCTCGGGCATCAGCTGCATCAGACCATGTGCTGGAGGCTCGCCACGCTGCTATGGTTGTAACACGCAGTGGCGCCGTGGGAATGCATTCGCGTGGGGTCCGCTGGCCTGCAACAACACTTCGAGAGACCAGTGACTGTTCGCTGGCCCTGCTGTGCGGCAGGCTATTGCCTCGGAGGTCGTCAACCCCGACATGATTGACGTCAGGCTGGCGGACGTCGGCGGCCTCGAGAACATCATCAAGTCGCTGGTGCACATGTTTACCTGTGGACGACAATCCTTGCCTGCCTTAGCAAAGCCACTGCGGGCCTGCCTGCCTGCCTTGGCACAGGCGCTTGCGCAGCTGCACAATGCGCAAACCTGATTTTGGCGGTATCCAGATTGTCAGCGTCTACCGTGCCCACAGGTCGACAACATCATCCTCCCGCTGCGGCGGCCGGACCTGTTCCAGAGCCACCTGCTGCACCAGCCGAAGGGCGTGCTGCTTTATGGGCCGCCCGGCACCGGCAAGACCATGCTGGCCAAGGCGCTGGCCAAGGAGTCGGGCGCCATCTTCATCAACATCCGGGCCAGGTGCGAATGTGTACATGCGCAGCCGAGAATTGCGGTTGCCGACTGCTGCCGAAGCAAGCACGGGCACACAGCAAACAGCACGCAGGAGGTCACACCGTTCTCACAGAGTTCTTGCGTGGGCAAGGGGGATTGGAAATAGCTCTGATTTTCCGTGCATTTGGCTCATGCAGCGTGGTGCAGTCGAAGTGGTTTGGCGACTCGCACAAGCTGGTCTCCGCCATCTTTTCGCTGGCGGCCAAGCTGCAGGTGAGCCTTTTGTTACAGCGACACCAATCAAGTTCGCAGCGCTGCGGCTCCTGACGGCAGGCTGCCGTGCAGTTCATGCAGCCCAATTCCTCAGACGGTGTCAGACAGTGTCAGACAGCGGGCCGCTGTTGCCGTCAGCATGGAGGTGGAGCTCAGTTTTGAGATTTTGGGCAGGATGGCCCATGGCGTAGATGTCAATAATGATTACTGGTGCGTTTCAAGACGGCATGACGTGGTGTTGATACGCTTCTGCAGCCGGCCATCATCTTCATCGACGAGGTGGATGGGCTGCTGGGCAAGCGACGGGAGCAGGACCACGAGGCGACGACGTCCCTGAAAACGGAGTTCATGCAGCTGTGGGTGAGGTCCTCCTGTCTTGTGTAATGCAAAAGGCTGCATGGTTTCCCGCGCCCACAGGGACCCTGACAAGCATTGACATCCGGGCTCCTCTCGTCATGTGCATGACTTGTTCAGCAGTATTGGAAGCGGCGATTGCATCGATTCTCTCCGAAGTCACACTCTCACATCAGGGGCCTGCCTGCGCCTCAGGACGGCTTTCTGTCGGAGAGGCGAGCCAATGTGCTGGTGCTGGGCGCCACAAACCGCATGGCGGACCTCGACGAGGCGGTGCTGCGTCGCTTCAACCTCAAGTTTGCGGTGCGCTGAATCCTTCATGCTGACGCAGCAGTGCACGTTCCACATGGTGTTCCACACTGCTTGTATTTCGCATTCACTTCTCAGGTTTTGACGCTCCAAGTTGCAAGGCCTGTGGTGCAGGCAAGTCGAAAAGGTGATGGCGAGATCCGTCATTTGCAGGTGCCGCTGCCGGACGCCAAGCAGCGGGAGGCGATCCTGCGCGTTACGCTGCAGCGGCACCACGACCAGTCCCCCATCGCCGAGGAACTGCGCGGTGACTCACCGATGGCATCTGGGGAGCGGCCGCTGCAGGTGATTCCTTCATCACACTGATCCTTGCAAAACTAGCAGTGTCGCAGCTCCAAACTGCAGGCTGGCTTGCAAGTCATCTGCTAATCACGCAACCCTACTCGTCAGACAGTGGAGGTGGTGCATGTCTCGGAGGACCACACAGGACGGCGCCGAGCATGTTGGGCCCCGTCAGCTGCACCTGTGTGATGAATGCATGGTTTATGAAAATGGAGTAGGAGGCCCTTTGTTGTATTTCCTGAAAACGTCTAGGCGCCACCCGTCTTTTGGCCATGCAGCGCCGCTGGCCTCCTTTGTTTTAGGATTTTCCAAAAGGAAACTGTCGAGCACCGTTTGAAAAAGGGAAAGAACAAAGGAGGCCAGCGGCGCTGTTTTGAAAAGCTGCAAACCCTTTCTGGCGCCAGTGGCCTCCTTTGTTTTATGATTTTCCTAAGAGGAAACCGTCGAGCATCATTTTTAAAAGGGAAAGAACAAAGGAGGCCGGTGGCGCTGTTTTAACAAACTGCAAACCCTTTTTGGCGCCAGTGGCCTCCTTTGTTTTAGGATTTTCCAAAAGGAAACTGTCGAGCACCGTTTGAAAAAGGGAAAGAACAAAGGAGGCCAGCGGCGCTATTTTGAAAAGCTGCAAACCCTCTCCGGCGCCACTGGCCTCCTTTGTTTTATGATGTCGAGAAAAGCAAGGGTCTGGGGCCGACGGGGTCAATTTGCTGCGCAGGCGCTGGCACGACAGACGGCAGGCTACAGCGGGTCGGACCTCTTCGAGCTGTGCTCGCAAGCCGCCGTCATCCCGGTGCACGAGTTTGTCGAGCGGCAGGAAGCACGGTGAGTTGCGCATTTCTGCCTCGCTGAGACCATGCAGGGCTCCAAAGACTTGATCGAACCCGATACATGGGCAGATGACGAGCGGCAATCCAAGACTTGAACTTGAAACCCATCTGCGGACAAGCTTGAGGTGATTGTCTCGCAGGGAGCTGCTCAGTGGAATTGCGGATGGAGAGACAGTGTCGCCGCTGCCAGCCAGCCTCCTTCACAGCCCGCGGCTGATGGCCTTCAGGCGAGTTGTTGGAGAAATGTAGAATGTGTTAGCTGCTACACTGCCTAGTGTGCTTCTGGTGCAGTCGCTTCGAGACCTGCTGGATGGTGGCACGGAACAATATGGTGCATTCTTCTGCTATCCGCAGGGACCTGCAAGCGGCTCTGGATGCGGAGAAGCCAAACCGCGCGGTGCAGGTGCAGGAGGAGGCGCTGCAGGAAGCGCCGCAGTGGGCGCAGATGGTGGCCTACCTCCTGGCGCAGGCGCAGCAGCCGCGGCCGCAGCAGCCGCAGAACGGTGATGGCAGTCCAACGGCCAATGGCGACGCCCACCCGCGTCGGCAGGACGGCGAGGAGCACCAGCAGCCGCAGCAGAAGCCGCAGCCTGTAAACTGACTTGTGTAGTACGCTGGAGTATGGATGCATGTGAGGGCTCAGGCTGGGTGGCAGCAGATTTGCTTTTGGACATCAGCTTGAGGAGCTTTCTTGCGCAATGTTGAACCGCCATGACTGGGTCTGTTGGATGCGGTCGTCATCATGTCATTGTAATGACACCAAAATAGTTGATCTGGGTTGTTTGCACTATCTCCGGCTGTCCGGCAGCATTGCTGCGCCGGCTATTGGCAGTTCATGATGGCATTGGCATGTCACTCCGCTGCTGTGCCGCCCATTGCAAATCATCCTGGTCAATACGGGCTCAGTTTGCATTTGCAAGGCCGGTCGCACATGTTGTTTTGCCTAGAAGTCAGCCGTGCTCCGAGCCTGGGACCCTCTTTGAGAGAAGCACGGCACTGTGCAAACACGTCGATTGAAGAAGCAATCGCTCGGCATTCACACTGTCAGGCTGACACAAATGCGCATCAGATTCAAGTAGCTTGATTCAGTCATATTGAGGTTGAAGTCTACTACTGCTGCGTTGCGATCCAACAACACAGCGGTCACCATCTTGGCGTAATGAGCGACCCACCGAATGGCCAAGCAAAGCAGAGGGAGAATGGGATGCAGCAAACAATACAGCAGACGGAAAGCAAAGGCCAAGCAGCTTTACGGATCGTAGTGGACAATGTGGCGCCAGCGGTGCTGTTCGTTGGCATTGCCGCGGCGACGATGCGGTGGGCGCTCTCACAGCTGGATCCGAACAAGGACGCGAAGCGCGCGGGCAAGGCTCGCGGCGAGGCTCTCAGCAGGAGGATGGGCAGAAAGATCGAACTCCTCGATCTCGAACAGGTGATTGGCTGCCGCCGGTCGGGCGGCCATCTGGTGCGACTGACGCCTTATGAGGAGGCGCACATGAGCGCAGAACACATCATGGATTGGTTGGACCCAGCAGCGCGAAGCGTAACAGATTGTCATAATTTGCTGATGCACTTGACTGCCTGACGCAGGTCATCTGTCAGGTGAGGCGTTAAACCTGACTGACGACAAATGCAACGCTTGCTGTGATGCGTTTGCAGCGCTCGGTGTTGCAGTCTTCACAGCGGACCCTTGCATGCTGACTCAGCCGCCTGATTCGCCAGGACGTGATATTTCCGGAGAATGTTGACGTCGCGCTCGCTGACATCGGCGGACTCGACCACCTGACGGACATATTGGTGTGCACATCGTCATATCAGGGTCATGGCCAGCTTGACACGAATCAATGCAGGCAGGGCTGCGTGCACCAACCTGCACACTCGTGACTCGAAATCCCATCCGTGCTGATGAATGTGCGCTTTGTAATCACCGCAGACTGCAAAGGTGCTGCTACCGCTGCGGCGACCAGACCTCTTCCAAGGCTCCCTCCTGCGGCTGGACAAGGGCATCCTCCTGTACGGGCCGCCGGGCACAGGCAAGCTGGCCTGTTGCGGCAAAAAAACAAAGCGGCAAACGCTGCTGCGGCAGCTCTCGTCCTGCTTTGCATCCGTGCACCTTGCACATCACCCCACGCTGCTCTGGTTCCACGAGTGAATAGAGTACAGCATACGCCGACAAGCACCTTGAGTCCCGCTTACCGTTTGCATCGCCAGGCAAGACGATGCTGGCAAAGGCGCTGGCAAAGGAGTCTGGCGCGGCGTTCATCAACATCTCCGCTTCGTCGCTGCAGAGCAAGTGGTGCGCAACATCATGGGCATGCAGCGTTGCATGGGTACCTACACCCACGCACTGCATTGGAGTGCCCATTTGGCATCGCAGTCATGCAGGACGGCTCGAGCGGGTGTCACTCAAACGCTGACGATCAGCATTTGAGGGTGTTTGTGGCAGGTTTGGCGAGACGTCACGGCTGGTGTCGGCGCTGTTCAAGCTGGCCAGGAAGGTGTGCTTTCAGCCCCTTCACATGTGACGCTGCCCTTTTAAGTCCATGTCTAATCATGGTGGTGTCTTGCTGTGGCATGCGCATCTGCATCATCGCCATGAACGCGCAGCTCATGTTACCCCGCTGTGGTTCTGACTTGCTACATCCTGACGTGTTGATTGTCGTGTTGATTTGGCAAAACCACCTGCAAATGGGTGGTGGTACATCATCACATCAGAGAGCGTGTTTCAAACTGTCAGCCGCGGCCCCTCAGTTCGCACACATCCAGCCGCGGCGCTTCGCACAGATTCAGCCGTGGCCCTTCATTTCGCACAGATCGCGCCCACAATCATCTTCATCGACGAGGTGGACGCACTGCTGGGGCGGCGCAAGGAGGGGGACCACGAGGTGACGACCGCGATGGATGCTGCATCCTGACGCGCAGATTGTCGTGTTGTTTTGGAGCTCATTCGTTTTGTGTATCATCATCAGAACATTCAAGTTGTTTTTGGGTTCTGGTACTCCATCATATCAGAGATTTTCTTTCGAAGCTTCTCGTCCTACATCATCCTCTGATTGTAGGCAACAACGGCGATGAAGACGGAGATCATGTCCATGTGGGACGGGTGCGCTCCCGCACAGGGATCTCCCATCGATTGTGTCCGTGTCCAGCCATTGTGTCTGTGTTGAGTCGTACTGTAGCCGTGCCGAGGTGGTCCCGTCAACGAAGTGTCCGGCGAGCACTTGCAAGTGCACCTCGAGCGGCGGGTGCTGCGCCCTGGACGGGGCAGACGCCATCAAGCGCAGCTTCAGTGGAGTCTGGATTCCATAACATGATTTTGCAATGGCGCAGGCTGCTGGGGGCGGCCAGCGGGGAGCAGGTCCTGGTGCTGGGCGCAACCAACAGGTGCGACGCGGACAGAGCGCCTGCCCTGCCCTGCATCATGATTCCTATTGCAGAAGCAACGACACCATGTCTGTACATGGCTTGCCCAGGTGTCTGCACACATGCTACCGGCTGCGCATGCATTGCGCATTGCGTCTGTGTCACAGGAAATGGAGCCGTATTTCTCACAGCCGGCGGCCCGCTGTGACCGCAGGCCGCACGAGCTCGATGCAGCCGTGCTGCGAAGATTCAGCATCCAGCTGGAGGTGCGAGGGCGGCGGCGTCGCGTGCATGCGCAGCTGTGCCTGCCACACACAAAGCCTGCATCATGCGGCCCGACAGGACTCTGGGGACGTCCGTTTCAGAACGATCATGACAACTAGCAAAGGTGCCGTTAACGCTGCCCTACTGACATTCTAAAACGCCCTAAAAATTCCTTTGGCAGGTGCCGATGCCGCGAGCGCCGCAGCGGGAGGCAATTCTGGGCATCGTCATCAGGCAGCACGCGGCAGAGGTGGGCACAGCGCAGGTGAATCCGAAGCTGCTCGCCAATGAGCCGGCGGCGCCCGGCAAGATGCGGCCTCTGCAGCTCATAGCAGGTGCGTCCGCATGGGGCCCGTTCCGCACCTGGCGGTTAGCACACCTGCCGCTTACACTTTGCTTGGCAGTTTCAAGCGCAGCTGAAGTGCCCACTGATTTCCACAGTGTGCAATATGCCGGAGTGCAGCATGCTCATTCGTTTAGAGGAGCACTCGTGTTGCCTGCAGAGGCGACCAGCGGCCTGAGCGGCAGCGACCTGCACCAGCTGTGCAGCCACGCGGCGGCGCGCCCCGTGCTGGAGCTGGCGCGCTCCGCCTCCAGCCCCTACTCCAGGTGCCACCCATAACTCAGATGCCCCATTTGATTGTACTGGCAGGCCTGGGGACGAGGAGGAGCTGCAGAACCCTGTGACGCCGTGCTGGGCCTAGTTTCCGTCAGCCTGCGTCAGCAGGATCTACCTATGCAGCGGAGTGCTGTTCGCAGCTGTCCTAGCACTTTGTTCTGCCTTTGTCTTTCAGTTGAGGCTCAAGATGATGCATCTCTGGTGGGGCAGGCCGCGCGCGCTGACGGCGGCGGACTTTGACGAGGCGCTCATGGCGCTCAAGGCGGCAAGAGCCGGTGACGCAGCGCGCCTCGCAGCCGCGGCATACCTGATGCAGCAGCACGTGCCCATCGGCTTTGGGCGAACATGAGTTGAACACAGCACTGCGTATTGGCATGTCGCTGCGAATGAGTGTTTCATGCATGCCTTGATCCTGCGCGTTTGAGAGTTCAGAGTGAGAAAGTGGATAGCCGACAGCGATGCGCTGTGCCACAGATAATGTGTCGGCAGGAGCCTTGCCTCAAGCGCAGTCTAGCACCTCTTTCACTTCACTATCGCATCCAGCTTGTATGACGGCAGGTGTTGCAAAGTTGTTGCAGACGTTCAAAGATGGAAGCAGTGTCCCATTGCTCAGAAAAGTTTCCAAACCAAGAGAGCGAGTTCCAATTTCAAAGGTTCGTTTGCCGGACGCATGCGCGCCACATGCTAGAGATGCCGTGACTGGCGCTTGGTGCGCTCAGAGCTACTGCATGTGCCAGGCGGCACTACTCGAGTTCTGTTCCAGACATGGGCAAAGCGCGGCCGCCTTGCGCCGCCAGGCACACCGCAAAAGCCGTGCTGTCTAGTTGTCAGCCCGCCGCCTGCCATGCGGAGCAGCATCAGATTGCGATGGGCGGCGCGCCTATCAGGTCCTGCTCCATAAACTCCTCCTGCACAGCACAGCAGTTGCAGCTTTACAGCTGCTCGTCACCACAAAACTCAATGTAGGCGGCCTCGCCGTTTGCTGGCATCATCTGGCCAGTCGGTCAACATCATGAACCAGTTTATTTCATATGCTAGCAGCGCTGCATCACGGGGCCATTACACAGTCGCTGATGGCTGTGCCTTGCGCAGGGTGCTTAGGGGTGGAGATGAGGCGCCACATCTTCATCATATCAAATAGCCTGTGACGGCTACATCTGCGAGAGTTGCAACGGTGGAAAGAAGCAGCACCTCCTCGTTAAACTCGGACAACGGCGCAGACGCGCGGCCGGCCTTGGCCTGCGCGTCCCGCACACACCGCCGCACATCCTCCACGCTCTGGTGGCTCGGCGTCATCCGCGCCCGCACCGCCATGCCGCCATCCTGTTGTTTGCACGTGGGAAGGGGGTTGCCAATCCGCCAGGCTATCTTTCTTCAGGTCCTGTTGGTGACCCAATCATTGGCATATTCTACTCTCAGAAAAGCCCATATAGTCCCTTGCCTGGGCTTCCATGTGAGGTGGCTGACACAACAGAAGAATGCTCCGCAAGATGCAGAAAGTCCCACCTTCAGCTCGTCCGGCAGGTTCTGGAGGAACCAGGGATGCTGCCGGAGGCCATTGAGCGTGACGCGCTTGGCCGGGTCCGCGACAAAGATCTGCCGTATGAGGTCCAAGCACTCTGCCGACAGCCGCAGGTTGGCTGGGAAGCTGTACTTCACGCCCATGATCCTCTGCGACAGGCGCATATCTGAGTTTACTTCTGATGTCGCAGGTAGATGTGGTGGTCCTTCCTCAGCAGAGCAGCAGAGCAAGCGCCGTCTGCAGCTGCAGTATGGCATCATGAGGCACAAGCTCGGACACAGCACAGCCAACAGTAGCAGCAGCAGTCGTGCAGGCGTAAGTGGCCCCACACAGGCAGGATGGGGAGACGTCCTTCAGAACACAGGCACCTGGATCGTTTTGCGGAAGTTGCGGGGATCTGACGAGTCCTCAAATGGGTAGGCGCCCACGAGCATGACATACAGCGTGACGCCACACGACCACACATCTGCAATCTCGCCGTCATAGTGTTTCCGCGACAGGACCTGCGATTGTCCAGCAGCACCGGCTTGGCATTCACTCGGATCTCGTTGCCCTGTATCAACACAGCACCCGGGATCCAGTCTGCGAAGTGCGCCGCTGACCATCACGTTCAGCAAACTTTCTGCGGATGGATTGCTGGGCGCCACGCACCTCTGGAGCGATGTAGGCAGGCGTGCCCACTGTCGACTTTGGCTGCGAGTCGAAGACTGCTGACTGCACCGCATTCACAAGCATTCGCCTCAGTCATCGCAAAAGTGATACATTGCCCAGCGTTTCATGACGTCCAGAGAAGCGGCACTCGTGTCTGCAGAGGATACCGGTAAGATCCGTGGCCAGCAAAGCAATTTGAACTTGCCTTTGAATAGCCAAAGTCGCAGATCTTCAAACGGGGGGCTGGCCGCCCGTCCAGGAGTGTGTTTTCGAGCTTCAGGTCTCGATGGCACACGCCCTGCAACAGCCAGAACGCGAGGTGCTGTGAGCTGTATGGAGCCCGCTAGTGCAGCCTTTGAGGCTAAGCGGCGATGACATCAGCAGGCACTCCCCTGCCGTCCTTTAAATGGACTGCAACCTACTCATGATAATGGCGCACAAATGATCTGCCTACGGGTATCTGTGTCCTGCGTTGCGGGCCAGAAGTATGCTTGCAGCTGAATCTTGCAGCGCGTGCCGGCGACGCGCGCACCTCGCTGTGGCAGTAGTCGACGCCCGCGACCAGCTGCTGGAAGAAGAAGCGGGCCTCGTCCTCGGAGAAGCGCCCCGCCCGCACAATGCGGTCAAAGAGCTCGCCGCCCGCTGCATACTCCATCACGATCGCCAGGTGCGTAGTCGTCAAAAACACCTGCCGGCGCCGGCATGACAGCAGTTCAGCCGCTGCCACAGCTCAGACCGCAGCAATGAAAATGTATCATACAGACAGTGCAGTACAGCCAGAATGGCTGGTGCCGTGCGCACTAATCTGGGTGCTACTGAGACGGTGCACATTGCAAGTGAAGTCACACCTCTCTGAACTTGATGATATTGGGGTGCAGCAGCGTGCGGTGGTTGACGATTTCCCGTTCGACATTCTTGTCGATCTGCACGGATTACAAGCCAGGGTGTTGTAGCCTCCGGGCGGTTGCCAAAACGAGCGGGCACCATCGGGTGACTGATAGGTGTTCAGCAGGGCTGCAAGGATGTGTATGCGTATGATATGAATAACACAAGAGGATGCGTTGACTCTGGCAGTCGAGCCCTAATTGTGTCCAGCGTGCCGTGTCCATTACGCCGCACGTCTGAAGCGCGGTGAGAATGGCCGCTCACCTTGTCTCCCCGCTCTATGAACTTCACAGCGACCAGCTCGCCGGTGGAACGGTACCGCATGAGCTTCGCCACCCCAAAGTTGCCGCTACCGATATCTTTGAGCTGCGGAACAGGCACAGAAGTGATGTGAGGCAGTGGGTTGGCAGTTTGCCCGTGGATCCGGCTGCGTTGCACGTAAAAGCTGCAGCTTTGGCCAGCGGTGAAGCTACACTGCCAATGCTGAGGTGCTTCACGCGGCGGTGCCGAAAGTCAACTCGGGCTTGTCACGAGAAAACGCGGAGCTTGCGGTGGCAGTGCTGCGCCGGATCCATACGACCCGCGTCTCTGCTGCGACACGGCACTTTGCGCTCACCAGCTCATAGTTTGGATGCCGCACATCCATCCCTGCACGCGGCCCGCGACCCTCGGCAACACGGGTTGACCACCCAGCAAGGCGCGGCAAGCGATATCGTGCGTACTGGACGTCTCAGCTGCAGCTTGATGTGCTGCTGTGATCTTCCAGACGATCGACGGTGGCCTGACGCTTTGCCTTGCGCTGAGCGTTCGCCAGAGAGCCAGCGTCTTGGCCCGCAAACCCTGACATTAGTCACGGATGCGGAATTTTCGTGTGAACACTGTTCAGCGGAGGCCGGGCAGCTTCCCCTAGATGTGGCATCCCTTCCTTCGAGCCTACTCTTGATACGTGCCGGGCAATGAGGATGTCCAAGGCTGCTGCCTGTGACTGTCGCATGCAGCAGTGGTGGCGGCGGCACATCGCATGCAGGTGCGGGCCGCATGTAGATATGCCTTGCGATTGATGAGCTGCTAGTATTAGGGTCGACAAGACTTGCCATGTGCCTAATGCCCTAAAGAGACGCCGTGACGTTGAGCGAACATTATTCTGCGGCTGCCACAACAGCAAAGCATGTTGCCTGACCTTGGACGCCGGAGCGACAACTGCTGGTCTGTCCAGCGACGTCAAACAGTCGCACTTTGAACTTCCACCCGAGCTGCCCCTCACCGCTGCCCTCTGGCTGGCCAGCAGCCGCTCGATGACGGCGTGGCTGTTCCTTAGCTGCCCAGCAGGCGTTCGACAGCCGCGTTGACGTTGCCGCCGGTCTGCTGCAGCGCTCTTATGTTGGACTCGCGATCGAAAAAGCCCATTGAAACAAGCTGCTCGATCTGGGTGGCGTAGGCGGTCTCTGGGTCCGCCACAGGCGGCACGCCGCCGCCGAAATCGCCCCCGCCGCCGCCGCCGCCGCCACCAAAGGCGCCGCCGCCCATCATGCCCATCAGCGCGCTCATGTCGGGCATGCCGCCGGCGTCGCCGACTGCGGGCGCGCCGCCGCCGCCTTGACCGCCGCCCATCATCTGCTGGAACTGCGCCGCTGCCTGCATCGTCTGCGGGTTCATGAACTGGCGCAGCGTCTCCGGATTGGACAGCAGCTCGCGCATGCCGGGGTTGGCGTCCACTGCGGCGCGCATCTGCGGGTTCGTGCTGAGCATGTTGTCCTGCGGCCAGAAGCGTTGAATCCGTCAGAAGCTGGTAATCGTCAAGGAGTTGTGAAACACAACAGCATTGACCCATGATGGCAGGACACAAAACTCGAGCTGTGCAGGCTGACACAGCTGCGTGCAGAAGCGCGGAAAGCGGCTGAGACTTCTTGCTTATCCGCCATGTCTGCTTCGCATGAAAGTGCAGACTGCATGCAGTGCTGCTCTATGGGGGTGGAGTCCCACACGTGTGCAGCTTTGACAACAGCCTCACCATGACGCCTGGTGTGGCGAGCATCTGCAACATCGTCTCCTGCACCTGCCCGGCCAGGAGCGACAATTGTTGCGGATTCATGTCATGCATCAAAGCTTTCTCAGCATGCGCTTCAAGCTGGAGGAAGGCGAAGGCATTCGGGTCGAGGCAGTGGGGTCTATGTAGGCCATGGGTCTCTGGATTCTGCAGAGATTCCCTGTACCTGCGGGTTCTGCATCATCTGCATCATCGTATTCATGTCCGGCATGCCGCCCGCGCCGCCCATGCCTGGGATTCTACCCATGCCTGGGAGGCCACCGAACTGCGAGAAGTCGGGCATGCCGCCGCCCAGACCTGCAGCAGTGAACCAGATGCTGTCATCCACACTGCCCTCAGGCGACATCTCCATGAGGAGGCAGCAAGGTGGACACGCTGCCTTTTTGCGGAGAATACACCACCCTGCCCACCTGCTGCAGGGGTGCCTGCTGCCGCCCCGCCGGAGGCGGACGGCGGCGCCCATGGGTTGGGCAGCGGCGCGGCATTTGGCGCGCCGCTCGTGGCGGGCTCCGTTGGCGGCGCCGCGGACGTGGCGGCGCCCTGCGGCTGAAACAACGCGGCAAAGGGGTTGCTGGCGTCGCCGGCGGCCGCGCCATCGGCGCCGCTCTGCGTCGCGTTCATCAGCGGCTCCTGCAATCAGCCGACATAAGGCGACTCTTGAGTGTGGTGGCCAGTGTCAAGCGCGCCTGGCAAGGCCAGGCTGACCCATTACACAGCGTAATGCAAAGCTCTGGCACATTGACTGGTGGCGCCACGACCTATATGTGTCCAATAAGGGATATGCTCACCTGGATCGTCTCATACATGCGACGCAGCGCGTTGAAGCCCTCTGGGTGCGACTCGATGTTCCTCATTGCGGTGTCCGTCGTGCGCATCTGTTCCCGCATCAGCGCCTGCGCAAAACGACGTTCTCACCGTGACTTCGTCTGATCCTGTTCATCTTGACGCAGCCCTCATGACTTTCTTCCCTTGCGCCATTGTCTGACAGGCATCTCAGAAGCCAGTCGCAAGTAAAGGTAGGCGGTTCACACAGGGGCACAACCATATCCAGGCGCATGCAGCATCTGGCGTACCGGATTGGCCGCCACGCGCATCGCCTCGCGCAGCATCTGCGGGTTGTTCATCATCTGGGCCAGCTCTGGGTGCTGGTCCATCATCTGTATATGCAGTCAGTAAAACCATGTGGTGCAGATGCCGCATGTCGATATTCTGTGCACGAGTGCTCTGACACAGGTGCAAGCAGCATACTCAGGCACAAGGAGTAGCCCCCTCCCCGGGAACCCTCCAAGTGCACTGACTCAAGCACACCTGGCGGATGGCAGGGTTGCTCTGCATCATGGTGCGCAGAAATTCCGGATTGTCCAGCAGGCTCTGCACGACGGGGTTGTTCATCATCTGCTGCATCGACTGCTGCATCTGCTCCGGATTCTGGGGCATGCCGCCGGGGATGCCGCCAAACATGCCGCCCTGCAACCAGCGCAATGCCTACATGAGCTGTGGGCACGGCAACATCTGCTCACGTGTTCAAGGCAGACGATCTACATTGCATTGCAATCTGAACTGCATTGCACTAAATTGCTTGGCCGCTTCAAGACCGTGCGCAGCGGCTGTTGCTCATGTAGATGCGACATGATTGGTAATCATGCAGGCACACCATTGCGCCCAGGTCGGGGATGCCGGCTGCCGCGCCGCCGGCGAGATGCGTGGCGCCGGCGGGATGCGTGGCGCCGGCGGACGGCTGCGCGGCCGATGCTGGCGACGCTGTGCCGGCAGCAGCGCTGCGCATGACGAGCCACGTATGAGGTGCACTACAAAAGACGCTTCGTCGAAAAAACGAGCTTCGATGACTCGAGAGCAAAGCATAGCGATGCATGTGTAAGCCCACCTGGCGCCACCGGCGAGCCGGCCTCGCACCAGGTGCACAACGTGGTCTGTCTGGATGCCTGCAGTATTGTAGATACCAGATCATAAGCCCCACGGTCGGTGGGATGATTGCAAAAAGAGTCCAACGCGGTCGATGCAATGCCCCATGCCGGCAGGTGCGTTGGCGCGCTCGGCCCTCACCATAATTCGCCACCGTCTTCTCGTCCTTGAGAATCTGCAGCAGGGAGAGGTGGCACGTGGAAAGTTTGCTCGGCCGTATGAGGAGGTACTACATCGTGCACACAGGTCTGGCACTACCTAGAGCGAGAGCCATGACGAAACAAAGCCCCTGACCTGCCCCTTGTAGATGAGGCGTTGCTCGTCAGCCGGAATCTCGGCCTGCTTGCTGACCTCTGCCTTGAGCTCCAGCACTGAAATGCTGGGCTCCACATCTACGGAAAAGGGCGGTCCACCGGCTGTCTTCTTGACAACAATCTTGATGGCCATGTTGATACAGCTTCTCAGTTTGCCTGCTGTGCCAGTTGCGCCACCACGCCCGCAACAGAAGACTCCTCTGTGTCAATGCCGCAACGAGATGCACAACTGTTAAGGCAGAGGTAAGATATAGTATTACTCGCGCGGCCATTGGCTCTGCCTTGTGCATCGTTTCTGGAGAAGGGGCGAAAATGTAGCCATTCATTCAGCTGCCAAGGATCGCCCCTGTCTGCACAAAATTGGCGGCCCCGAAAACCTGGTGCGAAAAAGCCAAACTCTCTCCTCGAGGACTGCAAAACTTCAGTGAAATCACTGCTTGATGCGAGCCGAAGCGGCGTGTCTTTGGCCTGTGCAATAGCGGCATGGCGGTACCGTTGATTTCTGCCACGTCAGCGGTTGCAGAATCGAAGTTGTCTCTAGAGTTCAAGGCATTGTAGAGTTGGAAGACTGCCAACGTCTGTCCTGGCAGCGCCTAAGCAGAAGGACACAAGACGACCGGAACGACAAACCCGACAGACTGCATTGATGGGGTGACGGCAAGCTGTGCATGCGCACTAGCTTCTCTCAAAATGCTGAGGCAAGAACTGCAGCTTGTGCACCCTCAGCGGTGTGCCTGCGTTGCCCCCGCCCAACATGTGACTCGATGGTGCTAAAACTCAGTGCGCCGACTGACAGCACCGCATCGTCAACTAGAAGCAACGCATTTGCGTCAATTACAGCGACGCGTTGAGGCCGACGTACAGCGCAGCCAGGACGGCGACGGCGGCGCCAACGAGCACCGCCGGGTTGGGGCCTCTGTCGCTGCCGCCGCCGCTGCAATGGCAATCGGCACGGATCGAGCGGGTCTCGGCATCGAGCCCGTCAGCAGAAGAATAGGTTGGACATGCGGAGCAAGGAGTCGCGAGCCTGGCGGCATGCACAGCGAGCAGTAGCAGTAGCAGACGACAAATGGACAGATAAACAACGGCCTGGGGGGACGCACCCCGCTGCGCCACCCTGCAGGTCCGCCTTACGCGCCTTGCGCGTCGCCGTGGAGTTGGCGTTGCGCGACACCGGCTCCTTGTACAGCCCAAAGCGGCGCTTCGGCGCATTGCAGACCGGGCAGCGGTAGCCCTTATCCTGCGCCTCGAAGTTGGTCTCGATGTAGCTGCGGAAAGGCAGAAGACGATGTCAAGAGCTGCATGATGAGTGGGGATGTGACTTCAAAAGACACAGCCTGTGCGTACAATCCACAATGCCTGCCGCCCGCCACGTCACCCAGCGTGCGCCATCGAAGCTGTTTTTATACAAACCCCATCACGCCGACGGCTTACCCGCAGTCCTTGCAGATGTACGCAGGCCCAGCTGCCTTTCCGCCGCCGCCGCCGAACCGGCTCTGCGTCTCTACGGCCAGCGAACGGGTGGCGCGTCGCGGCGCTGGGCCCTGCGGATGGTGAGATGGGTTGCTCGTCCGCGCGAATATGCAAACGATGTCTGCCGCACGATCAGGCATTGATCAGGCGAGCCCAAGGCGAGATGTGATGTTCGGCGCGTGTCAACATTGCGGTGCAGTGACATGCACCAGCGAGATGCAACCTTCTTGAAGGCGGCGGCACGCTTCGCACGGAATGCAACAGAGCCTGGAAGGCAAGTCGTGCTGCCTGCCAGCACTGATGCGCCAGATGAAAGCATGATGTTGCCAGGCAGTCGATGCAATCCTTCAGATAAGCCTCTCGCAGCCTGCGCCGACGACCGCAGCAAGAAGTTGAGAGGCACGAAACGGCAGCTGATACAGAACGCGATAGGACTATGTGATGTCTGTGAAAACTGCGGATCGCGTGCGCCCAGCACATTTGTGGTCGGTGATCGATCGGCAATCCGTGCGGTCTTTCCAATCGCGTGGAAAAGCAACTTGCAAGCCAATGCTCCAATCAAATTCGTCTCAATCGATTGGCCTGTAATCAATTGACATGTCACCCAAATAGTGGGCTGAACTTGTCCAAATCGACCTAAGTGGCTACCCCTGATCAGGGCGAGCCCTGTCTCAGGTCTGGCCGCTGTTGCACTTGCGGCAATGGAACTGCACCCTGCCTGTCCTGCTGCGGTTCCGGCAATGTCGATGCTGCTGCTTGCCGCTCGTGCTGCTGCTGCAAGGACGGCAGCGATAGCTGCGCCGCCGCCGGCAGCAGTGCAGCAGCCGCCTCCCCGGCCGCAGCAGGCCCCGCATCTGCGTTGAGGTGTGTTGAGGTCGGTAAAGTTGACGGCGGTGGCGGTGATGGTGACTGCGTCAAGGCTGACGCCATCCGCAGCGGAAGCTGCGTTGTGGCTGATGCTGCTTGCTGCTGCTGCGGCGGCGGCGGCGGCAGCCGCGGCGATGGCGGCGCCGCCGGCGGCAGAACCGACGGCGAGGCCGGGTGTCCCGGCCGCTCCCCAGACGCGTGCGGAACCGAAGGTGACGCCCGCATGCCCGTCTGCAGCTGTGGTGGCGATGCTGCCGGCGGCTCTGGCTGCCGAAAGCTCGCAGGCGGAGGCGGCAAGGGCGCTTGCTGCTGCTGCTGCTGCTGCTGCCGCTGCTGGCTGCCAGGCTCCGCGACATCCTGCTGCCTCGTCGCCGGCGATGGCACCTGCCGCGCGCTCCGCTGCTCAGCTGCTCGCCGCTCCACATCCGCAAACAGCTTCTGCGAAAGGAGGCCACACAGCCGGTGACGTCTTGCGCAGCTCGTGTTTCCAGTACATCTTTCCTTTCCGCTCTGCCATAAGCCGTGACAAACAGGGCTGTCACCGCATCCTGAGGCGTCATGCAAGGGGCCAAAGCAGCGCACCCCGCGGTTGCTGCTCTGCCACAGCCAGTCGCCGGCGTTGCCGGCAAATGCGCCGCCGACCAGGACGCAGCCCACCATGGCCAGGTGGAACAGCGCGTCGCCGCGGCTGCTGCGGGCAGCGACCATTTGCGCAATGCTCCAGAGTCCTGTGGCATGTTGATGCTCGCATGTTACGTAGGCACGCGCACGCAAGCCTTCACCATTGCATGACATGCGTGCAGCACGACGGAAAGGTGCCTCCAGAACCGCGATCCTGACCTCGTCTGGGTCTCGTGTATGTAGCGCCACCGCCTGTGTAGGAGCCAGAGTAGCTGGCGCGGCTGTAGCCGTACTGCTGGCCATGTCCTCCATAGCTGCTGGCGCCAGCGCCTGCACCTGCGGGGGCAGCCGCTGATCGTCCTGACCGGTTGTAGACCTCCCGCTTCAGGTCTGCACAGTGAAACATGCCGAAGTTAGGTGAGACGCAGCGTGACGGCGTGCCTCTTCATGCATCATTGCATGCAGCGATGCGCTGCCATGATCGTAACCGCTCGTCATGCCGGAATGCGGCAACAGCTCACCGCTGCTGAGGATCTCGTGAGCCTCGCTGGCTGCCTTGAACCTCAGAGAATGCTCCTTTTGAACAGCATCGGTCTCATGCGCGTGCCTGCATTGGAGTTTGAAAATAGCGACTAGACCATGCCTTCCATCGAGCGGAGGATGTGCAACAACTTAACTTACAAGCGGAGGATGTGCAACAACTTAACTTACACACATCTACACAGCACACATGTCCTCTCACTTGTCAGGATGGTGCTGCAAGGCCTGTTTCCGGAATGCCTCTTTGATTTGCTGCTTTGTGGCTGATCGATCGACGCCCAGGGCCGAGTACAGATCCATGCACGCTGCTGCACGAAACGCATTGATGGTGCAATCGACGTACCAGCAACAGAGAACTGCAGCTGCTGAGCCAGGCAGCTTGCCACATCAGTGATGACTGATAACAAGCTGGCAAGGCCGCACGTGCCTCATGTTTGTCGTCCGCGCAAACGCTGCAGAGTAAGCTTGCACGACATGCGAGACATCTCATTGGATCTATGTAATACGGTGGTGCACTTCTGTGATCGGTTCGCCGGCATCGAACCTTTGAATGTGATTGCAAAAGTGATCTGGCAACCAAGCGGCAGCACACGATGGGTGAGCAGCAAAGCAATCATCCGTTCGCTTCTTTTTGAAGATCCTGTTCATATATCTGCATCCATGCAAACAGCTGCGCCGCCAGTGATGCAGCGCATGTGGCTGGCCGCCGCCATGATGTGGGCCGGCCAGAGGCCACTGTTCCATCCAGCGCTCGAGCTTGATCATCTCTGCGCTCATTTGCAATGCAACCATGCAGCTGCCGCCAAGAGGGCGCACGGGCTGTGGCTGGCGGAGGATCCCGGCAAGCGCTGGACGGAGGTCTTCTTCCTGGCGTACAGCCCCTTCTGGATGATCTGGGCGCTGTGCATCCTCGTGCCATTCCGCCTCTACGATGTGCGCCGCTGCACACTCAAGAAATTTTGATTCTGTGACCCTTTGAGATATCAGCAGCAGAGTGCATCAATGGCAATGCCGCCTCAATTAAGGGTCAAATATTCCAATCCAAGTCGCGCCTTGTTCGTTGCAGCACCTGTCGCCGCTGGGGTACCTTCTGGTGGGCCTGGCGGCGGCGCTACCGTGCGTGCTGCTGCCGCTGTGGCTGCAGCCGGCACTGGAGGCCAAAAAGCCGCTGCTGCACCGGCACTGGGTGAAGGCCAACATCTGGATTGCCGTCTTCAGCTTCATTGGCAACTACTTCTGGACGCACTACTTCTACACACTGCTGGGCGCGCAGTACACCTTCCGCACCTGGCGCCTGAATGACGTGAGGTGGCACTTCTCGGCTTGTCGGACTTTCGGACGCGATGTCGTCGCCATACTGTTTCGGTGATCTTCGCTGCTAACGTGCGCTGCTTCCAACAGCAGCGCACCGCAGCGTGCCCTGAGTCTGCTGCAGTGCTGCATGGGGATGAGGATAATGCATTTTGCCAAAGCTTAGCATACAGCAGGCATCAGGAGACACCCATGAGCATGCACCGCAATGCGGCCGCAGGTGCCAATAGCGCTGTACTTCATGACGCACGCCTACTTCTGCTTCTACCACGCGCTGGCCAACGTGTGCCTGCGGCGCGTCACCAATGCTGTGCCGGAGGGGCCGGGCCGGCTGCTGGCGCTCGGCACCGTGGTGTTCGTGCTGTCGTACGCGACCGCATTCATGGAAACGCTGACGATATCCCACTTCCCCTACTACACCTTCAAGGCGCGGCCCTGCTCTGGCTGTTGCAGACTCAAAGTGGTCGACTGCCCTGGCCTATTTACATGTGCTGGCGCATTTGCACAACCACTCGGGCTGCTGCACGACCATCCGGGCTGTGCGTGCTGTCTGGGGCTACGATACATAAAGGTCTTACGCCAGCAACTGACGTGTTTCACCTTTTGCATCGCAGAACAAGGAGGCCATGTACTCGGTGGGATCCCTGTTCTACGCCATCTACTTCTTCGTCAGCTTCCCCATGTTCTTCCGCATGGAGGAGCGGCCGCGGCAAAAGTGGACCGCGTCCCAGGCCGCGATTGACTCGCTGGCGGCGGGCATGCTGGTGACGATACTGCTGGACTTCTGGCGCTTGGGCGTGGGCAGCATCTGGGACGCGAATTCGGCCGCTGCCGGCCTGCCGTGGCTGCACCAAACATGAGGCTGGCTGCAGCCGCAGCAGCACCAATTTTGACAGCTTTTGTGTCAGTCGGCTGCTTACATCTGAGTTGGGTCCGTGTAGAATTACGTGCGGCAGGCAAACACCGGCGGATGAATAACTACGAACTTGTTGCCACAGTGCGAACAACACAAACGGCAAAGTTTGTGCTCTAAGAATCAGAGAGCCTGCCACAATGTGCGTCAGGCTCCCAATAGCGGCTATGCCTGTTTCTAGCCTCCCAATGATGGCTATGCCATTCACCACAGTGTGTCTTGTCAATGAATCAGAGCCTTCAGGACAGCGGTGACAATTGAGGCGGTGCCTTCGCCAAGTACGAGGCCAGACGCAAAGACAACCTGCACGTGCAGAAGCAATTGAGTTGGGAAGGCGTGGATGCGCAAAGACACATAACATATCGTGGTGAAAGAGTCAGCTGTATGGCGAGGCTACGGCTCACTCAGGCGAGCGACCAACAGGGATGTCAGGGCTGCCAGTGCGATATGCGGGAGCGCAACCCAGAGCGGCCGCCGCACCATGGAGGAGTTGTGGGAGGCGGGGCCGAGCCGCAGCCAGGTCTGCTCCAGCAGGGCGCCCGCCACGCGCGGCAGCGTCCACTTGGGCGACACGTACATGCCCACTGCACGCCAGTCACCCAGTTTCTAGTTCGATGGGCCAATCAGGTCCAACTGATGCACATAAGCCTCTCCTCCACTTCGTCAAATTCGACAATGGCTGCAGAGCACATGCGCGAGAGGCACATGCTTCAGGCGGCCGCCAGGCCAGCACTGACAAGAGGAGCGGGGCAACACATCAAGCAGGCTGACATATGTAAAGACGGCAGGCTGAGACACTGCACCCGCAATGCCGATGCCGGAGGGCAGAAGCGCCTGCAGACGGCAGCCCCAGCAGCGCAGCCGGTCTTTGGACTGCATGTCGGCCGCGCAGTCGGACGGCTGCCCGCCGGCGGCGCAGGCGAGCCAGTGCTCCGACAGGAAGCGCGCCAGCGGCAGCAGCGCCGCCAGCAGCGCGCCCCACATGCAGAAGCTCAGCACTTGCTGTGGCAGCTGCCCGCCGTTGACCTGCGTCCACCAGGTTCAATGTTTAGAACGTCGACCTGCGTTCACACGGAACGCAAGTTGCGCTGATCGTTCGTATGCTGGTGGCGCCTGCCAGGCACCCGGGTGATTCTCAACACTGCCATAGCACTAGCCAGTGGCAGGTGCCCTGCCACTGTATCATCGGCATATCGGGGCGTAGCCTCAAAAGTGCCAGGGCAAAGCCTCTGATGCAGCCACAGATGGTAGGTTATGGAGACCTCGTCCACACTCACCAGCTTGGCCATGTCGAGCCAGATCTCCGCGGTCGGCGCCGGGAACTTGGGACCCGGCACCTCGTACGTGCTCGTGTACAGCGCGTAGGCGGCGACCGACACAAAGATGCTGGCGCTGCTGCCGATGAGCATGGCGGCAAACTGCTGCCGCGGGCACACGCCCAGCAGGAAAGCTGTCTTAAAGTCCTGCATCAGGTGCGAACAGCCAGTTCGTTCTTGTTGGTGCAGCGCGAGGGTCGAGTCCCCTGAAAAGTCAAACGTGGAGCGTATGCGGAAAAGAGCGAACCTGCATCATGTCGCCTGCCTGCTGGGCGCCCGCCTGCACACAAAACAGCACAGGTCACTCTGCCGTGAAGGGCAGATTGCAGCAGGGCAGATTGCAGCAGGGGGCAGACTGCGCACCTCTGCGATGGCGCCTGCCACCAGGTTGGGCATGATCTTGCCGGGCGACACGACTGCAAAAATGGCCTGCGGTGCGCACGCAAACCGTGTCATGGCACTGAACTGCTCGCTGGTGCGCATTCAGGCAGATCGGTCTACATCATACGCTTTCAAATTTAACAGGCACGGCTGGCTCATTCAACAACCTTGAAGCGAGATGCAGCAAAAGCGTGCTTGTTCGGCTGCGACTGCACACCTGGGACAGCTTGCCGACGCCGGACACCGGGTTGAGGTCGGTCTCGCCCAGCGCACGAACCGCCAGCACGGCCACCAGCAGCGCCACCAGAACCCCCACCGCCGGCTGCCATAGCTGCGCAAAAGGAATGCCAACTTTACGCTCTCTATGGCGCTCTGCACCGCCATCCTGCCGCTGCCCTACGACGTGCCGGTGAGTGCGCATTCACATCTGCCGAATTGTGTCAGCTTTCGCCGTTCACAGCGTCCAAGTTGGCTCCCCGCATTGGAACTCGACTCGGCTCGGCTCTGGGCAGTTGCTTGCTCTATGATCGTTTCCCCCTGGCACATGCAAAAATGCTGTTGTCACCTGCACTGGGCACCTTCCGAGCAGCTCGACAATCCTTCTGGTTCTTTGCTGAAGGCATTCGGAGAAACGAAGTTCGAAGGATCTACTACACCCACCGGCAGGTCGAAGAGCGGCGACAGGATGGCGGTGCAGAGCGCCGTGGAGGCTATCAGCCCCGACACCCACCACACGGCCGGTATCTTCTCGCAGCTGGATATCTCCTGCTCGGCGCCGCCCAGGCCGTCCGCTGCTGCCTCGCGCCTGATGAGAAGCAAGACATCTGTGAGAGGGTAGTGCTATGTGGAGGACATGCTGCCGATGACGTCTGCATGTGGGCGTGCAGTTGCGGCATTCATGCGAGCACTTGAAGCGATTCCTGTTGTGGTGCAAGACAACACCAATCCAGCAACTCGGCGTGATCACTGTGAGCTGCAGGCAGCAGGCAGCTGCAGTTGTGGGAACAGGGGCTCACCCGTGGCGGCGGCGCCAGTTGTTGCGCACGCTGGTGAACACCAGCAGCCCGAGCGACGTCAGGCTGTCACCGAGCATGACTGACAGGCTCACCCACAGCACCCACCTGTGTGGAAACAGACACCTGTGAGAACAGAAAGTCAAGCAGACTCCTGGAAATTGAAGTAGAGTATGACACATGCTTCCGGGACGCGACGCGCTTTACATATTCCATCCTGAGCTGCAGTGCAGTCAGCCAATGAGGAGTGCGCCCACCCTGTGGCGCCTGTGCGCCAGCTGCCGATGGGGCCCGGTGCCCAGCCCTGGGCCCTGGCGTACGGGCCCAGAACGCCAAAGCCTGCAGGCACAGGATGCGCAAGTCAGGAGTGGACCTCACCTGCAGCTTTGCCTCCAAATCATCTGAAGTAACCCAGCATGCCAAGGGTTTCACTTTGAAGTGTTTGGCAGATCGGGGAGAGGCACAAACAGGTGATGTGGCGCACCGAGTAAGGCGCCGATGAGCATGGAGATAGCAGTCTTCGGCCCCATGATCATGCCCTGCGCAGGCGCACAGGTGTCGAGCGTGCATGTCGACATGCGCTAGCCACAGCACCAAGGAGGTGAGATTAGTGCTGACTGAGATTCGTTGGGTTCCGCTGCATGTGCCAGGTTAAGCATCGACTCTCAGCATGCGCGTGTCACTGATCCAATGGCCGATTGGGTCAGGAGCGCTTGCAAACAGCAACATTAACATGTGGCGGCAAGGGCGTCAAAACCTAAGGGTACATACCTGGCCAACGTAGCCGAGCGCGGGCGCCAGCTCCCAGCCCCAGGCGGTGGCCGCGGGCAGGCCCACCCAGCTGAAGATGGGGAAGCTGGCCAGCTGCGGCAGCTGCGCTGCCGCGAGGCTGTATGCGCCCGCCGCCGCGAAGGTCCACATCAGCACGCGCCACGGCTGCGACCAGTCGGTGACCGCCTCCGGCTCGCGTGCTGCGCAGCAGATGCGGACATATTCATGTATTACTGTTGAACCACCTGATGCTCAGCAAGAGGTGCACCGCGCTGTCGGTGCACCGCGCCGCGGGCCGTAGGCGGGCTGTCGGGCTGGCAGAAAGGGTGCGTGAACGACCAGGTGGACTACATATGTGACACAAGGGCATGGTGCGAGGCAGCGAGGCAGATGCTCCGAGGAGTGCATCGGCGGCTCATCCTGGCGAGGCCTGGCTGTGCTCCGCAGCGCGCCCAAGGGTCAGCCCTGCAGCCAATTCCTGCTGTCGTTGCAGCGAGTCCGCAGCCAGTGTGTGCCACCTTCCAGCGTCCTCAAGCTAGGCGTGTCCTTCAAGTTGTGTCATATCCAAGACGCAGCTCCACACCCAGCTTGGACGCATGCAGCGGCAGGCCGCGCCAGGTGCTGACGGTGCACGACATGTCGGCACGCGCGAGGCTGGAGATGGACTTGATGTCCAGCAGCGGCGCATCCTCCAGGTTGCTGCACCGCGTGCTCATCTTGCGGCTGAGGCTGGGTGCGCGCACGCTGACCACCCGCACCGCGCGCCCCCCGCCGCTGCCGCCGCCATCCACCCTGTCGTAGGACACGGCGCCGTTGCCGCCGCCCCCGTCCCGCTGCGCCACATGCACGGCAGTAGGGAGTCAAGAGGCGCGGAGTGCAGACTCGGCTGGAGCAGTGAGTGCACATGTGCGCTGTGATACATCAGCAGACGAGCGAGGGTCCGTGCGTCCGAACCTTTGCCGCATTGCCATCTGACACGTTTCGTGACCGCTCAGATAGAACAGGAAGCCGCACCTGCACCGCTGGGTCGTTGCTGGCACGCATGGTGGCCACCACCTCCGCGGGCTCGTCGGGGTCGATATTAAATAGTGTCCGGATGACATTGGCTGTGGCTGTGCCTGAAGGAAACCTGAGCTTCTCTCTGCAGCATCCAAAAACACGCGAGTCCAGCAGCCACACATGCCGTCCAGGAGGATCATGACACCGAGCAGCTGAAAACGCCGATGTCACTCCTCATGTGCAAAAACTAGCTTCTCCCTGTGCACCACCATGGACAGCAAGTCGTATCTGGAAAGCTGCAGTGATTGCAACAGTTGCCCAGGCGCCACTCACATCAGGATGGTCTGCGTGCGCAGCGGCACCGCGATGAAGACGCCAAAGAATGCCAGCGCCGCCGACCACAGCAGCAGCTGCCCCGTGTTCAGCACCACCGGGCCATTGGGCGGGTTCTCCTCCGGCGACAGCTTGCCCTGCAAAGGGCATGAATGCGCTTCAGCCCTTCATCTCGTCAGACGCAAAGAGAGCAACGCAGCTCTAGGTGCAGCAGTGCGATGTCGCCGGCGGCAGACCGCCACTTCTGCCTTGCCACCGCGTCCCCGCTGCGCCGAGTCTTGCACATGAGAGCGCACCAGCAGCACGGCACCGTCCTCAGCTCGGCACCATCCTTCCAGCGTGACATGGCACAAAATGCGAGATTAGCGACAGGGGAGATGCGTGTTCCGGACTCACGAGGGCGGGGACGACGCCGACGAGGCCCGCAGCCAGCGGCATGGTGGCCGTCGCGACGGCGGTCGTCTGCACGATGACGCACTCCGCCACCGTGAAGTCCTGGCCCCATCCGAAGCGCTGCAGCGACTTGAAGAGGCCAAAGCCCAACACCGCGCTCTGCAGCGACCCCATCGTCACCTGCGGCGGACCGGTGATTGCACAATGAGTATGAATGCTTTGCTTTGCGCCAGAGCGCCGGGGCATCAGGGGCGTGCTCTGCATGCATTGAAGTCGAGCATTAGCAGATGGGGCCGCTGGGGGCTCTCACCCAGCCTGTCTGCAGGCCGAAGTACATGTTGGAGAAGCAGAGGAGGCTGCCGATCGCCAGGCCCGCCACGATGGCCCGCAGCGTGAACTCGTGGGCATCCTGGCGGCGCCGCGGCGGAGGGCTGTCGGCTTCACCATTTTCCACTCTGCAGCATGCACACGTCAGCTGGGTGTTGGATGCAGCTCCGAGGTTGGGTTCGAATGGAATCAGACCGAAAAACAAAGGGCCGGTGCACTGGCGACATGTTGCTGATGCGGCCTTACTTCACGCGGGAGTCACTATTGAGCGCTGCGGTAGCGCGGCAAAATGATGTTTCAACGTGCGGATGCATGCTCACTCTTCCTCGATGGTTTCATCATCCAGCAGCCGTAAGCTCTCGGCGGCGAACGGGCTGGTCAACGGGCCGTTTGTCGCCGCCTCCCTCATGACGGCAACTGCTGGCGGACTGTGCTGCGTGAGCTCTATCTGCTCATGCGTCTGCTGATGGGCTTGGCCAGGACTCATGCATATCAATCACCGCAGCTGGCTCAGCTCATGCGCGGCGCTTGCGGCAGCGTTTGCAGCGTCCTACGGACGTCACGTGCGATGCAAATCTGCAGGCGACGTGATGTGTCGATTGACAATTTCAGGGGGCGTGTTTTGCTTTATAAGTCAGAGCAGGATCGTTGGGTATGACTGAGTTCGTTTTGCGGCGGAGAGTCGTGCAGAAGGGCCGCTTCTGGCTGCACAAATGCAGACGTGCACGTGCAGACAAGGGGAAGATGCAGATTTCAAACGAGGGAGCAAGGCTTTACAAATTCAGACACTCTTTCCCTAAACGAAAACCACTTCGTGGGCGGGTTACCACGCACTCAGGCACTGCAAGGGGTACTGAATACCCCTTGGACACTGTCCTCACACAAGCGAAAACGTAATTCACCATGCGAGCCGGGCGTTCAGGTTCAGGTGTGTTCAAGTGCTGGCATGAAAAAATTGATCATTGGTCGATCTAACCTGGCCATGAGCTACCTTCTAAGCAAAAAACTTAGGTGGCCTCGCATGCGCACCGCATCGTGCGGCATGCTGCCCAAGACATGCCCTAGAGTCACAATTGTGTTGGCCGCCCGACGGCATGCCGCAAAATTTGATTGCCCTGCGCCTGCACAGCAGCAGCCCCTGGTCTACCAGCGAATCTGCACTACGCCTTCGCGCCGTACACGCTGGCGACCTGCTGCTTCAGCTGCTCCGCCATCGTCTTCGCGTCTCCCAGCAGCATCGACGTGTTGTTCTTGTAAAACACTGCGCCCACGACAAGGCATCCATTCAGGTTTTTCCGTGGCAAGCTACTCCATCGGTCTCAGGGAGGACCACCTGGACACCAATCGGTTTCATGCGCGCTGGAACACCTCGCTCTGACGCCGTCACATTTGCAGCAGATCAAACAACATGCACGCGCGAGACGCACCTGGGTTGTCGGCGCCTGCGTACCCTGCCCCCATGCTCCTCTTCATGACGAACACCTGCTTCGCCTTCCACACCTGCGGCAGCAGCCAAGCCATGCTCATGTGCTGGGGGCCAGAATCTAAGAAGTAGGCCGTGCCGTAAAAAATGTTCCCTGCCCTAAAACTCACTTGTTGCCTTCATCTGCTGAGCACAACCGGCATGCGTCCAATAGGAGGGTTCAGGTTGTGATGGAATGAAAGTGGTTTCCGGTGGGAGAGCAGGAGGCGGCACCTCGAGGACGGGCATGCCGGCGATGACGGAGTCGGGGTCCTCGATTGCTGCCGAGTTGATGGTGTCGTTGGCGCCTGTCATCCAAACCACCCATTCAATGCCAATGACCAGTCTGCAAAGGCCATGCGGCAGTGTCTCAACTGTTTGATGAGTGGGCAAGCAGATGTCCGGGATACCACAGGGATGCGCAAGCGGCGCACCAATGACCAGCGCCACATCAGTCTCCGCAAAGTCGGGGTTGATCTCCTCCATCTGCGGCGGATGCCCGCAGTTCACCTTGAGGGGCATTCGCTTTGGGGACCCATCTCAGATGTGACTCACAGCAACCTCTGCGCAACATGCCGATTTGCAGGACGTGAAGTGGTGCTGCAATGCACATGATGATGCTGCCTCAGGAAGAACGGTTTGGGAGTCAGCACCTCCTCCACGATGTCGTATGGTACGCCTGCCTCCGCCAGCAGCACGTTCAGCTGCCCCGGCATTCGCCCTGCCACGGGGTGGATGCCGAACCTGTGTGTCAAATGGCGTCGCCAACGAAAGATCAGAGCCATTGCAGCGCGACGTGCCCGAGCGATGCGCGGCCGGACCGTCATCACGTCACGACTTTCACAGCATCCACAAGCAAACACTGAAGCGTGCAGAAACATAAGCCCACGCAGAGCGCGCAAGCGGGACAGGACGCACTTGACATTGACGCCATTCTTGCGCAGCGTCGCCACCGGGTCGCGGATTATATACTCAATCATTGTTTAATTAGTGTGTGAATGCCTTCTTTTAGGAAATTGATGTTCAGTTCGCACTTGACGTCGACGCCGTTCTTGCGCAGCGTCGCCACCAGATCCGCGACGGTGGCCTGCGCCGACGCCACCGCCAGCCCGTAGCCCGGCACGATGATGACCTTCTTCGCCAGCGTCAGGGCCTGCAGCGGTTGCGGAGATCGCAGATGCGGTGAGGATGTTTGACCACAGCGTATCAGTAGCTGCCGGTATGCACGCGGCTGTGGATGGCGCAGCCAGCTCCACCCATAACTACTTGCAATTTTGCGTGTATTTGATGTGCCACAGAGCACACGGCTGTAAATGGCACATACTCTGGCAGTCACAAGCCTCAAGGACACATCTGAGCTGCCCCGACGGCAGCGAGCTCCTGAGCAACTGCATCCAGTTCTGGCAACATCTTCCAGCCACACGGACACGTACCTCGGCCGCGCCGACGGCATCGATTTCCTGGTGATCCAGAGCCTCCGCGGTGGTGGCCGCGCCCACGGACGGTGCCTTGGCGGCCCAGTTGCCCAGGATGACGTTTGGCAGGCTGCGTTTCATTCAAAGATGACGTTGAACAGGCTGCATTTCTTTTTTAATCATGCGGCGGTTTCATTCATTGACGGCATTGTGCAGGCTGCAATTATTCATTCACTCATGCTGCGGTGCATTGATTCATGACGCTGGGCAGGCTGCATTTCAGTATTTCCACCTGCGGTTCATGGCGCGGCACATGATGTAGGACAGGATGGCGCCGCTGCTGCCGATGAGGGCGCCCACCGCCGTCAGCAGGTCATTCTGTAGCATGAACCCCTCAGCCGCCAGCGCGTACCTGCCACATCGATGAGCTTTAGGATCGACACTTGTAGCTCTGTTGGCTCTGACGAATGCAGTACACGTCAACGTGCTTTCTGTGGAGGCACCAGGCGCTGGCCAGGGTATGCAGCAGCCACGGGAGCACAGAGGAGTGTGCGTCCAGCCCGCTGGGGGTGAGCCAGGGGGCACGAACACTCAGAGGGAGGAGATGCATCTCCAAAAGGACAGTAACGTTTGGACGCACCCAGAGTAGGAGTTGAGCAGCGTGATGACGACGGGCATGTCGGCGCCGCCGATGGACGCCGTCATGTGCGCGCCCAGCCCGCCGCCCAGCGCCGTCGTCGCAACCAGCGCCGCCTAAATATTGACATGCACATGTTCAAGCAATGTTCAGGCAATTTCACACGAAAGCGCATGAATCAAACCCTGGTCATGGCACTCAATAGACGGAAAAGCGCCACGCACCAGGCCGGTGGCAGGGTCGCCGGTGGTGAGGAAGGCGCCGCCGGCCGCCAGGCTGCCGGCCGCCATGCTGAGGTTGGCCACGTTCTTGCCCGGCAGGTTGAGCGGCGCCGACTTGAGGACGCCGTGCAGCTTGCCAAACGCCACGGCTGAGCCTGTTCAGGAAAGAACGACACCGAACAGTTGACACCTCCCTGGATATGATCTCTTGTGATGAGACCTTACAGCATGTCATTGCAAGTCGGATAGCACTTGAGCAAGGCTGTCGTGCACTTGCTGTCACAGAGCCCGGCATCGGACAGCAGTGCCGCTGAGGCGAGCACCACCTCCGAGCCACATCAAGCTCGGCATCTATTTCACCTGTGAGGGTGACCGCGCCGACAAATGTGCCCAGGTACGTCGCCACCAGGTGCGCCGTGTCCATCGCTGTCGCCGGGTCGTGCATCATGTAGTTGGCGATCGAGGTCGTCACCGCAGCCAGCCCCACCTGTGCCCGTCCAAAATCATGGTTCTTTCAAAGCGAGGCGTCATTAGAAGCGCACTCGGCATCGACTGGAGAAGTCAAGCGCTGCGATGGCGATGGCAGGAACATGCCAGCAGGTGCATTGACGCGGCTGCCCTGCAGTTGGAAAGCACACAACTCTCTGCAAGCGGACAGGAGCCATGCAACAGCGCACCAGGGAGTGGAAGGCCGCCACCATCTGCGGCAGGTCCGTGATCTTCATGCGCTTGGCGACAATGTGGCCCGCCGCCGCGCCCAGCCCCAGGGACCCTGGGCACAGAAACCAGCAGCTGCCCGGCTGGTTGCTGTGTGCTTGTCAGCTGTGCCCTGCTGGCACAGCTGCGTTGCAATGCCCCTCTCACAGTCTCTGTAACGGCAGTCAGGCCGTGCAGCAGCACGTCTGTGCAGCAGCACACTTGCGCAGGAAGGCATTTCAGCATGCCTCGTTGTCCGACATATTCTCAAGCTCCATCTGCGACGCACCTCCGATCTGCACGAGCAGCGCCGGGTCCGAGGGGACCAGGCCCAGCGTGACGGCGATGCCCGAGCTGACGCCGATGAGGCCCAGCGAGTTGCCCAGCCTCGCGGTGCTCTGCTGCGACAGGCTCGCGATGGAGCCGATGCACAGTCCGGCGGACGCCAGGTAGGCGGCGTTGGCCATCTCGGGGTAGCCTGCAGGAGGGTGCACATACAGTCTGCAGATGCTGCATGCAATCCATGAGGTGTGCTCGACCAGCTTGCCTGCGCGGTCTCGTGTTGTGCAGCAGACTGCACCAAAGACCATGCTAAATCAGGCTTCTGGCTGTTGTCTCGGCATCACAGCCCAGAGAGACTCGGGGACAGGCGCAGCCTCGCACCTGCGGCGGTGCCCAGGGCGTAGCTGCCGACCAGCGCCGCCGCGGGGATTGCCATCAGGCCGTTGTGCTCCTCCGGGTCGCCCGGCCGCTTGAACATGTCCAGCATGCGCTGCGTGATGGTGAAGCCCCCACCGATGTTTACCGCCGACTGCACGGGGAGCAGAGGAGCGTGTCAGAAGGGTCTCCTATGAAGACTTCATCATGTGTGTCCCTGAGGGGAGGCATATTTGGTTTGAGGAGCACCGCCTTCGACTCCCCGGGCAAGTGCATGCTGTTTTGCTCTTGGGCACAAAGCCGGGTCCAAGTCCAACAACAGCGAGACCGAAGCAAAGGCCATTGACGAGACGCAGTGCAACACGACACACAATATGCGCACCGCCACGACAGCTGTAGTGGCGAGTGCCTGCGCCGTTGTGCCCGGCAGCAGGCCGCCGCCCATGAGCACCATGCCGCCCACCGCTGTCAGGCCTGCAGCACGTTGCCGCGCAGACGTCATTGAACTACCATGTGTAAGAAGTCGCTCAGCCTGTGAACATGTAAGAGCAAGGGAAAGGGCAAAAGCAGTGGGGAGGGTGGCTTGCAGTCGCTTGACATTCAAGCGCAGGGTGACGTGAACAGCGCACCGGAGATGGCATTCGTGACGGACATGAGCGGGCTGTGCAGCGCAGGGGTGACGCCCCTGCAGGCCGACACATGCCATTGGCACGAGGGCTTACGATGCACGTGCAGGGTTTCCGAATCACGTGGTCCATGCCGCCAGAAGTGAGCAAGGGCAGTGTCTGCCACGGGCGCGGCTCACCACACAGAGAAGTAGCCGGCCGTGGACGCCAGCCCGAACTTCGTGAGCATCGCGCTGAACGCGGCGCCCGGCGATGCCGCCCCGAGAGCCATGATGCCTGCGGTCAACAGGGTACGCCTGTTACCCCATATGACGATGCGCACACAGCAAAAGCATGCGTCTGATGAAGGCACGATGCAGCGTTCAGCCAGTGCAGGCTCGAGCTCCCAGTGTGGGAGCACCTGTGAGGCCAGCAGCGATGACGCCGCAGGCACAACCCAGCGCGGAGACGAATGCAAAGGGAATGCTGGTGCGGCAAGCACCTGTGAGGCCCGCGGCGGTGACGCCGGCCTTGTGGAGCGCCACGGCCCGCGTGTCCACCTCCTTGACGTCCTTCTCCGCCACGGGCGCCGCCTTCGGTTGCGTCTTTTGTGCCTGCATTATGTCACGATGAGCGCTGAAGGCAGCAAGTCGATGTCTGTGTACTTTCTGGTTTGTGCACGTTTGTCTCTATGAATCCTCCTCCGTGTGCAATTATGAACACCCACAACTGAGCGAGCCCTAGCTGGCGGGCCCCACTCCAGACGACTCGCTGGTGACATGTCCTGAGCATGCCCGACACCCACTCTGACAACCTGGCATGGAGTGGACAACCAGCTGCACCAAAAAGGCACACCGGCAGCGCGGCCGGCGGCCAATGATCCGGCCATTTCCTGGATCCTGAGTATGCAGGAAAGATTCCCGGCGCATCAGGCTCAGAGAAAGGGGAGAGCAGTGGCCTCTCAGCGTGCGTACCGGCAGCGCGGGAGGCGGCCACATGACCTGGCCGTTCTGGGTGACGAGCGCGCCGCGCACCGCGTCGTCCTTGTGGTCCACGAAGAAGCGGCCCTGTTCCTTCGTTGTGAAGGGCCCCATGGACAGCAGGAACTTGGAGATGTTGTTGGACAGCCTGCAAAGCAGCGTTGTTAAAATTCATGCATTGATTATGGATCGCAGTTTCACAAACCAGTCGGATGCACTGGAGCTTAAGCTAGTTTTATGAACGAGCCCAATGGATTTGCAGGCGCCGGGGTATCGCGTGCTGCATTCGCCTGTTTC
>JAABUW010000718.1_pt1 | contig 61813 bp, 58 predicted proteins | sample 5560081 | NCBI WGS metagenome assembly JAABUW01 (sample SAMN10711882, study PRJNA513363) | rock metagenome | isolation source: Antarctica rocks | place: Antarctica: Victoria Land, Knobhead sud | reverse complement strand
GCCCAATCCCACTGGCGTTTCAATAGCTGGTACCACTCTTACTCCTGGTGGTCCAGGAGTCACAATATCAGGGACGCCGATCTATTTAGGTACGTCCCAGCTTGCCATTGGAAGTAGCACTATCGCATTACCATCCGTCTCGCCCTCGCCTACATTTATTACTGTGGCTGGTCAGAGTTTGACGGTCAATCCGACCGGGTTCTCGATAGCAGGTACAACACTTACACCAGGAGGGCCAGGCATCACCATCTCAGGGACACCTGTATCTCTCGGTACATCTCAGCTTGCAATTGGGACCAGTACGATTGCATTGTCATCATCATCGCCCTTGTCTTCTGTTCTCACGGTAGCCGATCAAATCTTTACCGCAAATCCGACTGGTTTTCCTATTGCAGGCACGACTCTCACACCCGGTGGCTCAGGAATCACAATATCCGGTACGCCAATCTCTCTGGGTTCCTCTGACCTCGTCGTCGGCACCACGACAATAACGTTGCCTTCCAGGGCTTCCATGTTTACCGTCGACGGCGAAGCTTTCACAGCGACCCTCAGTGGCCTTGCTATAGACGGGAAAACAATCTCCCCAGGAGGCGCTGGCATAACTGTCTCTGGCACTCCAATATCACTAGGAACTTCAGCACTGGTGATTGGGACCAGTACAATGCCGTTGTCTTGGAGCAGTCTCACCCAACTACCCTCTGTCGTATCCGACTCTGGTTCCGTCACACCTAGCTTCACGGCAACGTCAACATCTGCAAACAAGCCGACGTCAACCACTCATGTTGGTTTAGTTGGAAAGACTGAGTCACCAAGGACAACGAACTTACTGTACATAATGATTGCATGCGGGATAATTTTGGCGTTCCTTTAGCGATACCATACCAAGAGGGGAACATAGAACATCATAATAGCCGGGAAGCACTGTGTATACCTTCGAGTTTGTATAAACTAGTACATCTGAGCTGTTAGTCTTGGCATATTGCGGCGATAACGAGAAGCTTTGCAAACTTCATTTCATAGTCGCTATTAGAACGAAGACGGGCGAATGCTTCCCCTATTCTTGCTACCATCCTCACTTATAGCTAGCCCAATTACTCGCGCAGACAATGCGATCTACGCTTCTTGAACCGCCGCCTTCGCAGACGCGCCAGCGCTATCGGCGCCAAACGCTCTCATTCCCTCCCTCCCTCCCTCCTTCCCTTCCACTTCCGTAAAAATGCACTTACGACTTCCATCAGATAGACCCCCCCCCCCCCCCACATCTCCAGTGCGGGCTCCTTCCCATCTACCACGACCATTCAGCCCCAATACCGGGGATCGGGTGTTTCGTTTGTTGTTATTATTGTTGCTTTGGGCGTCTTTGAAGCGTTAGCTGGGGTATCGAGAGATCTGCACTATAGAAATAGAACTGGTGCAGACTGGGTGTTGAGAGGCTTTTATCTTAGATCTGGCTTGGGAGAAAAAAACCCGTTGCTGTCTGGGTCGATGATGCTAGGGCTGTTCGCTATCTTTGGGTTTTTTTTTCGAGCGCTGCGCTGCTCTGCGCTGCTCTGTGCTTTTCATGGGGGTTTGTTCGCGTCGACTGTCTTCGTTGCTTGCGTTTTGGGTTGTAGGAAGTGTTCTTTTCGTCTTTTTTCTTTTTGGTTGCGTTTTTGCTGTTGTGGTTTCGTGAAGGTGGGTGAGGTCTATGAGGGAGGTTTTTGAGGATTTTGGAGATTGAATTGTTTCTGAAAGTGATGGGGGGAGGGTGGTGAGGGTGGGGTGGGGTGGGGGATGGGTTTGTTCGATACGGGGGTTGGTGATGGGGTGAGGAATCAATATCTTTTGATGTTCATGTTTCCAAGTGTGTTTTCTAGCCTGTTAGTTTTCCGTGTTCTTTATTGCGAGTTGTTACTGTATTCTGTGGTTCGAATATGTTTTACTTTCAACTATCTGCTATTACTTTTGAAGCGAAACTTTTCTTTTTTGATAATGCATCATAATTTTTTACTCTTGATAGAAGTTACAAAACCGTCTAGGTATTTTTTCGTTATCATTTCTTTCATTCTCTCACAGTCTCACTGCTCTCATCTTTTCATTCATCAAATTTCAATCACAAGTTCGTCACGCAACTCTTTACTCTCTTTTTCACTCTTCAAAGAAAGTTTTGCTGGTGTCGAGGGATAGGGTACAGGTGCGGTATAGGGAGCTGTAGAAGCAACAGGGTGAGCAAACAACAGACACGTGCAATGATCGTACTAGTAGAAAGGTACTGTAAAATGTGTGTCTCTCCCTCCGTCTATCTACATGCCGGAAAGGAATCTATATGTACGCCGAGGATTGCCCCCGGCTCTCCTATCGTCCCCTGACCCCGGCCTCTGCCCTTGACCTACTAACCTGCTCGGGGATGTGCATGCAACCCCGCGACACTGGTTCAAATGACATGATTAATAGAGCACAGTGTGATAAATTCGATATCAAGAGAGCATCAAGCTAACCAAGTGACACAATAGCGCTGTCGATCATGCTTAATAAAAAGAAGAAAAAAATTCCAAGAATTGCGTTGATGAGATGATTAACCAGGTCAACATGATGGCGCTTTAGGAAGCGCGAAACCCATTCTTTCCCCATGTCTTTACCGCAGATCTCGCTGACAAAATTTCGGATCATTTGCCTGCTAGATGGTAGGGCACGTGCACATAAGCGATCTATGTATTTGACTAGAAATTTTTCTTGCTGATCGTTGAGGTTTCGTTGGTTCTAGTACTGAGTTTCGCGGGGTGCGGTAACGCCGCGATATCGTCTGAAAAGGGTAGAACGGTCACATTCAAATTTCCTAGCTGTTTTGATGATATTGACTTGATCGCCTGATTCTAGCGAAGCCAGAGAGGCCAAAGCTGCATCAATTGAGCTCATATTGAGGAAGATATAGGTGGTGGAAGTTGGGTCCGTGCAACGGTGCAGCAGATGACGTATCCGTGCCCCACCCTAAGCTCATCCTTCGCTTAAAGGCACTGAGTTGTTGCCTTAGGCAACGAATTGCAGAATACTCGTACGGCAGCACCTCTCCCAGACAGTGTTGACTATCGTCGCTGAAATGCCTTACTCAGACGACCAAGTTGCCGATCATAGCTATGTCGGAGCCTTTGATCCTGGCAATTTCTCAGGCTCTCAACTCGTCCCAGGTCCCTTGCGTCCTCTGGGGTCATTTCCTGCTGAATGTCCATGGAGTACCTTCAATGATTAGTGTAAGATCTCTTCTGAGTATGGTATGGAATGATACTAGAACCTAGCTAATATATTACAAGTCCATCGACTTCATCATTCGAGATGACTGTCTTCATGTCAGTGAGAAGGTTCTCAGGCAGATCGAGAACCTGGTGCCGTGTCCCAACCAAACTTCCTGCGAAACAATCAGCCTAGACAGGCCTACGCCGTCCCCAGCTTTGCACATGCATATCAAGGATATAGAAGACGTTACAGTGGGGTTATATTTACAATCCGACACGATCTGGTTCTTACCAGCGCTGGAGAGCTCGCTGCTCTCCGCCCGTAATGTGGAACTTCCTTCGCCTTACCTTCTGGCGTCTGATCAGACCGTTCTCCCACCATGGCGTCCGGCGCGCGGATCTGGCTTCTTCAAGTCGAATCGATATCCTGTCATCGTTCTTAAATCTCACATCTTACTGGAGGCTTTCATGCGTCTATATGTGCGTGATTTGAACAAGCGTATTGGTTTATTTGCACTTGCTATGGTTGACTATATGATGATGTATGTTGAAGACGATGGATTCTTGGATGCACAACTGCTTCCAGAGCCGTTGAGAGCGTCTTATGAAAACTTGAAAACGGAAAGGAAGCCAGTTCGTCAGTGGTCAAAGGAGTTAGTAGAGGCTCTTGGCACATCGGGGAAGGGCTTCTGAGGATTGTAAATCGCCTGGAAGGCACTTTAGCTCGAAGCTCGCCGCAGATTAGGCGAGTCCGACGGTTTTGTTTTTATTTGCAAGGTGTTCTCATTAGGCACTATAGCTCAGTTGCTGAAGCACACCCAAGGCCTCCACAGTCCGGCGTCCGCTGTGCGGCGCACATAGGACTTCAATATCACTTCCCCAAAGTCCACATCTCCTGGGGAAGTATTTTGACCTCATGCTCATACATCCACGGTCTTTGCTCCATCGAATCCCTCTGCCTGAGCAAAATAGTAGCCCCTTTGGTTCGCCAACAGTCTGATGTTACTGACGCCCTCATTACGAGGCACGGTAAAATCACAATTGAAGTGCGTATGCCCGAAAGCCCAGAGCCTGACGCTGGGACTTTTGAAGCAGATTTCCTCCGATAAATCACTGGAGAAGGCGCTGGAGATCGGACTTTTAGCATGCTTTGCATCAAGCGAGCGGGAATCTGTTGTCGGGTTCCAGTGTGAAAGTATCACAATCTTGATTCCAGGGGTGTGCTTAAGCTCCGAGACCTGTAAATTGAGCCAAGCCAGATCCCTCTCGTGTGCCCTGTTGTGAGCCTCAACATCCCAATCGTCGGTACAAAAGAAATCATTTAGTCCAACAATGACATCCTTATTACGCTCAGGTGGAATCGCCGAGAAGAGACTACAGCCTAAGATCACGATGTTTGTCTCCGGGATTCGAAACCTTCTGCGCTCGAGCAGGACAAACTCTCCAAGCCCCGCCTTTCCACGTACATGTTCCTCAAAAGCACGGAGAAAGCCAAGAGTTTCAGTCCAATTGGAATGGTACGCTTCGTGGTTGCCAGGCACGAAGAAAACTGCCTGAAACTGCCGGAGCTGTTGCGTAAGAAAAGCAAGACATTCATCCTTGTGCGAGACGATGTTACCTATGTCGCCAAGCAGAGCAAGGTAGGGTGCCTTAGCCTCGATTTCGAAGATGTCGTAGGCTTTGGGGGATTCGAGATGAAGGTCAGAGAGTATTTGGATCTTCATGATCGTAGAATTGGTAAGGTATGGCGGAGGGAATCAGAACCGCGATCTCGATCTTCCGATATCCAGGTATTCAGAGAACTAATCGATATTGCAATTGAACTTGGTATCCTTTCTGACGTCCGACTCACAGTAAATTTCCGAGAAGTTATGATTTTCTAGGTTCAAGCCTTCGATTCTAGGTGGGTTTCTAGGTTCAGTCCTTCGATTCTAGGCTTATCAAGTAACTCTTTGAGCGTTTGATTCTTCTAGCAAAAGAATCGATCGCGGCATGGTCGCCAACTGAAAATCCTACTATTGGTTCCTACAATTTAGGTTGCAAAAGGATAATGAATTCTCTGAGCTACAGCCGAGTATTTGACCCCTTCTTCGCTGACTAATATGGTTCGGCTATTTCCGCCTCTGTCCCCGACGAGCTCATACCCGCGGATAGCCGCGCGCTACCCAAGCCCATTCTCCAAGCAATGATTAATACTGTTAATCAAGCTCCCTCACTCATCCATGCACAAATAACATGGACAAGCCAAGAGGCCAAGGCATGTCCCCAAATCCCGACCTTCAAACGGACTCCGCTGAGGCTGAACCAATCCAGATGTTCTCAAAACCCTAACCGACAACGACTCAATCTCCCGCGGTACCGTCTTCAGCCATAGCGGCAACATACTCGCTGAGACAGTTGATAACTCTGTACGTTTCCCCCCAGAACTACCAAATGCTTTTGCTTCATAATCAGTAAAGGGTCCCTAAGAACTTAGCCGTCACCGTATCTGCAAGAATCTTTACAAAAATCTCCTATATATCAATTCTTTCTCTAACAAGTTCTGGTATGTCGCTCTACAGATCACAAAACAAGAAGCCGACCGCATAATCCGCTTTCTCGTCAGCAGAGAGCTAGCCGAGTCAAAACGCATGCGAGTGTTTGGTGGCGAATTTGCTGTGCAATGGTTTGACTACCCGCGGAGTTTGAGATGTCAGACCGTGCGTTCCCTTATTTTGTTCCGTTCCTCGTATCTATGAATGAAGGAACTTTCCGAAAGTGCCCCAAAGGTGAAGAAGGGGACCTAATGGTGAATGCTGATATGTGGGAGATAGAACACCGGAGAGGACGGCTTCATAGTGTGGGGAGCAGATGAGTATATCTTTGTCGGATGGTATGAGATCGATGTGCATGAGGATGATGCGTATGCGGCTATTGAGACTGCGGCTGAGAGATTGAATTGAAAATCCGACTTTTACCGGGAGGAATCGTTAAAGTGGCTAATTTGGTCTCAATGGTTTTGCTTTAAAGTATTCGGAAAGGCTGGGTCTATTGATATGTTTCAATATCCGGGGTATCTTGGTCTATTCTTTAACGTTGATTTCCGCTCCGTTCATGAGAACCTTGCAAACCATGGTCATCCTGTCTCCCCTCCAACGCTAGCTGATCCCATATACCACCAGTCAATACCGATCACATTATATCTATTGCTAACCATGGTAGCGAAGGTACAATAACCGAGGTGAAGGAGAGGCATACAATCGACGCAACTGCTTCTCTCCACCCTCATCCGCTTCCTCATACGCCTTCACCATCCCCTTATATTCACCATCCGCGCCACCCAGAGTCTCCTCATCATTCACATTGCTAATTTCAGGTGCCCAGGAGTGATCCGCTTTATGCACCAGCCACCCTGCATTTGAGATGAACCACCGATCGATCTATTCGAGACTTTTACCAGCGGTCTCGACGATAAGATAGTACACTATTGGCATGAAGGCTGCGTTGAGAATTGCGTAGACTAGGTACTGGCCCCAGTGGAGGTAGTGAATGCCAATTGGAGTTGTCCGCGCGACAATGTAGTTGAACAGCCAGTCCATCGCGGTCGCGAGAGCGGTGCCTTTGGTCCGCATACTGAGAGAGTTGACTTCGGCGGGGAAGAGCCAGGGAATCGATACCCAGCCGAATTTGAAGGCGAGGGGGTATAGCGATATGCAGACAGTGGCCAATAGACCAGGGATAAGTTTTGCGCCATCGTCGCCTCCAATTTCCGTGCTGATGGCGACACCGAGGAAAGCGACTGCTTGGGCAGCGGCCATGACATGCGAAGGGGTCTTCGGCCTAATTTCTCGATGAAGAATAAAGAGGCTGCGGTTGCGAGCATGTAGCACACAGCATTGCCGGTAGCTAATAGACGTGAGGGAAGTTTGGATAAGCCTACACTTTTGTGTAGTGTTAGTGGAAGATAATAGCACAGAACGCTAATATTTGTGAGTTGCTGGCTAATGAAGGGTCAGTCGGCACTTCGAAACGGCAAAGGTAGTTGCGTACCAGACTTGGAGGAGCATCCCCAGCAACATACACCTGGTCGCTTGACCACCTCTGAGGATCTGGGACCATGAAGCCTGCACGGCCATTTATTGACGTACAGAATTCCTAATCTTCAAGAACGCAGCATCACTTTTTTCTCCGTCGAGACTAGTCTAGCGCATTCTTCGCTTCTACTTCTCTTCCTCTAGCAAGTAGCCATCGTGGCAACATAGGTACCATGGCAAGGATAATAAAAACGAAAATAAGTTGAATGCCGAGAGGAAACCGCCACTGAGCCCTTGGTAGTGAGGCCGCTGAACGCTAGAGTGATAATATTCGACACGACAAAGCCTAGCACATTGACCACCGTCTCCTTGAACACAGCCTTGCCTTTGGCGTTTTGGTGCGAAGTCTCCACATGCCATACTGGAGCCATAGCGGTGTTGCCGCCGTTACCAATACCGGCTATGAACCGACCCCATAAGAAATGATTCATCGAAGACGCCGAACTCTGAATCAAGATACCAATCGCCATGATAAAAGTAAAATTAATGAGCATGCGCTTTCGGCCCAGCCATTCGCCAACAAGCAGCGCAGCCAAGGCACCAGCAAAACATCCCAAATCGTAGATACTCGTCACAAAACCCGTAAGTGACAGCGAGGGACGATGGAAGCACTCTTGGAACTCATGGCCAACGATGATGCCGCCAAAGACGCCTTGTTCGTAGCCCAAAAAGCACATTACCGTTCCAGCGGCAACGGAAATAGCCGTATACAGTCTCTACTCTTCAAAGACGTGATATAGTCTACGACTACCATACTTGGCCTCTACGTATCTAGATTAGGAGATCAGGAGGGAAGAGCCGGGAGAAGCTTCGTCTTCGATGTCGAGAGGTTGATATGACATTTCAAAGATGTATTACAAGAGGTAACTCGCGTGCGATGTAAAGGTGGAGTATACTTGTCCTAGAGTTCTTCATTGCTGTTGCTGTTTCACAATCTGGTAGGCGTTGCCGTGTGTGTGACCGTAAATATTGATGAACGATCCTCGTGATGGTGAATTTTAAAAAGGAAATAAAGAGCAAGAAGGCAGGGAAGGCCGCAGACTGAAACCTCTCGGTAGAAGCCGAAAGCAGCATAGCGTTCCCGCTTCCCGTACCAGGCTAGCCGGATATGCATCAGGCCAAAAACCCACTTTTATTCCCGATTCAGCCAGCTCTGCATCGCATCTCTGCTTCTCCAGTCGCGCGTTTGACGATGTTATGGGGATACATTCTCATAAACAGGTGAGAGAACTTCATGCTACCGTGTAGCAGCTACGTGGTATACTGCAAAGTGTTGAGCCTCACGTGCCCGTCGATCGAAGATCTTTGTTGTTGTTTGTTCAGTCAAGACTACGGAGGCTTTGAATCTACGCATCTCAATTGTCTCAATGTTGTTGAGCTGTCAGAACCGGGCAGTAAGTACAGGAAGCTGTGGGTAGTGCTGGCGAAACTCGCAAAGGCTCAAAGCTACGAAGGCATTGAGCACGGTTCGCTAGGCTCCATTCCAGTCTACAAAGTATTGTCGACACCGCCCGTAACATTCGTCAACCCTCCGGGAACCGACAATGTCGGCACCCAAGTCCGATTACTGGCTGACGCAGTACTTTGACTCGCTGTTGATATCCCACTAGCAGCCATCGCCTGGCCAATATCCATGGTCCCGTTGGCCGCCAGCGCCTTAGCTATAGCATCCACCTGGGCAGGCGTTGGTGCATGACGAGTAAGATCCATAAGCTCCAGGAGCTCCTGCAGCGCGATCGACCTCGCTACTGGGTCGGGAGAATTGCGGAGGATGTGGGTCTTTGCATAGATTGAGTTTTCTGCGTAGACGACGATCTCGAGCTTGTCTTCTAGGCCTATGTGCGAGCTGTCAGATATAGGTTTTAGACAACGTGAAGGGATGGGATCTCAGACCATTCTTGATGACAATCCCGCCGTAGCCTTGTTGTTGAACGCATATGCGATTGATGTTCCGCACAGGTCCCCAGATCTGACTCCAGTATGCCTTGTCGTGAGGTATATCTGAGAACGATGTTGCTAAAATCACTTGAACTGTGCAGCCACCTATAGGTATCCAAGAATCAATAGGTAAATCTCCAAATCGAACAAAACTTGACACAATGTGTAGAGTACTAACCGACAGTCCTTTCGTACGGCAGCTTCACATTTTCCATTGAAACATTACGATCGCTCTCCCGGACATAAAAATTTCGCAAAATCGGACTTTGCCGAGGGTCTCTAGGTATCAAGGCGGCCGCAGCAAGGCAATCGCTGACAGGAGGCTTCCCAAGAGTAGGTGGACATACCGGGTCCACCGGAACTGGTACGGGTGGAACCGGATTCGGCGGCGCGACGGGCTTCGGAGGACCAAGTAAGGAATATGGGATAGGCGCCGGCGATGATTGAGTCAACGTTGTTGAGCTGGCCACTTGCAGCGGAGAGGAAAGAACACCAGCAAGCAAGGAAAGAAGCAGTGTCAGCCTTGGAGTTTCAGCAAATATCATAACATATTGACAACGCATCTTCAAGAAGTCGATGAGGCAGACTTGAGAATATACAAAAACAATTATCCTTCGCTGCCCCATGCGGCGCCATATGTACTCTTCGGCTCAACGATGACGGACTCCAATTCTAGCACGAGACTGATCTCCCACGCGCAGCGTATTATTCGAGCGCTCAGGCATTTCGTAGCCTAAATATCGCCTAATTGGTGCACGACCAAGCGCTCTATGCGCATACAATACCCTTTAACCGCAGAAGAGAACCGGGCGACTTCTGATGTGCCAACCTCAATCTTGGCTGTCATGCCTTCAGAGGTTACTACACTTGCCAAAGTGCCATGATAATCGCCAATCTAGACATTTATTAAGCTTGATACAAACAGTACAGGCAATGGAATGCCTGGGACAGGTGACGGGCGGGAGGTTACTGTCTTTCGTATATTCGCACTCACTAGAACATACATAGCTCGGCGCATAGCCGCTTGTAGTGATACCGTAATCCTTGATCAGACAAGGTCCGAAAGTAAACAGCGTTGGTTATTATGAAACCATTCGCGCAGTCTGATAACCACCCGGTCATTTTCGCTAAAATGTCAACACACTCGACGTTGGCCTATTCACGCAGGTATGGCATGTTCCAACAGACAGATGCGACACTGCACCACCAGCCTTCCTAGCAAAGAAGTGGAAACCCAAGTCTAGAGGATGCTCCCCGGCTATGATCCGGCCATATGTTTCCCCCAAGATTCGTATCTAGAGATTTCATCTACCAAAGGGAGAAAGCTGAACAAGGCACATGTACTTCATGCCTTGCCTATTTGCCCTTGCTCATACTGGGTATTTCCAAATACACCGAAGGAAAGTGCACGCCTGACATGGATTACCGGGGCAAGGCCAACTGCAACTGTCATATTTTGCCTTGGGTGATCGTCACGGATAGATTTGGCTCACAAACCCAACTAAGAGAAATTAGCAGCGCATTTTGAAGGAGCATCTATATATGGAAGCGATGACTTAACCCTAGCCCAACACCGAGATATTTACTTTGGCAATGGCTGGCGCAGCTCTACACCATCATGCCAGACACCATAATATTCGACCCCACGTCAAGCGCATTGTTCAAGACGTTTCCGCTGAAGCAACCTATGTCAGCCAGGGACGGACGGAACCTCGAGTCCTCAGGAAGCTGAGATGTCCGATTTTTGATGTCATGGAATCACTTCTTGGAACTGCATGATCTGAAATATCGCGTAGAGGAAAGCTTTCTCCCGCGTACCATGAACACAAGCGACGATCCCGAACAAGCGCTGATGACCCGCATTCGACATGAGAATAGACGTGCGGTCGAAGATAGATCAGTCGCTCGAAATTCTTCCCTCTAAATCATTGAAAGGTAGACTTGACAGCTAGCCGCTGCTAGATTCTACACTTGTTGGGCTTCGTAGAGGATATCTTGAAATCGACATATCACAGATGCTTTGTATCACTAGCCAAGGATTCGGGTATTCTCGCCACGCATTGTGAATATTTTCTGTCTACAAGCGGGTTGACAGCTTTTTTCTTGTGAGTCTATACGCGGCGTCGGATGATCAACCACCGCACTTGCACAGTACAGGCGGCAGGAACGTAAGATATAACAGATGGCCCTCAAAGGTCGCTTTATAGTCTTCCATCAAGCTTGACACCCCGCTTGGGAAACATTGGTTATGGTCCTTGCGTCTTGCCGTCTCATAGTAATCTTCCTGTGGATTATTGGTGTCGTGGCAGGAAACACAATCTCGGGTATGGCGGTCAATGATATTGTCTGGTGTGGACTATGGGCTGGACGACCTGCTGCACAGGATAAACCTGTCCCTCCTCATCAAATACCCACAGCAGACACGATTACGCGGCTTTTTGTTCAGCCTGAACTACAAGCCCCACCCTTTGCACCACTGTCAAACCTAGCTCCGATAGTACAGCTACCAAAGATTTTTGGCCACGGTGCGCCCGCAGATTTTCGAAAGTGAGGGCACTGTGATTATGCTGATTTAATGCCAGGTCAATTCCGACTTGCTTTGTTAAGCTATACTACCCATTCCGGTGCAGTCCCTTTCACTTTTCCCCTCGGTTACTCCACATGGTTCGATGTCGTAGCAGCTTTTGAGTCTCTCATGACTTTTTGCGTGCGACGAGGTACCGGTGGTGCAATTATCGTGCCTCGTAAGTAGCCAGCTTATGCCACGAATCCGACTTCCAAGCTTTGGGCTCTTAGAGTTACCCTAACAATCTCGTAGCGCTTCCCGGATTCACCCAGCCAAGTCTCGTTCTTTATGCATATACTCCAGGCTCTAGGTTTGATAGCACTCTCATCACAACCAATGTCCGGCCTTGCGGAATCGACCCCAGGCTATTCCAGTTTCCATCCTTGATTTCAACCAACGATAGCGCTACTGCTTGTGTATCAGCACCATTGGAAACACCCGCCGGACATCCAAATGCTGTGGTCACATCTTGAATGTTAAGGAGCTACGGCGCTTGGTGGATGGTTCATCCAAAGCTGAATACTCACTCAACCAAACATTGTTATATGTACCTTCACATTATGTATAATCAGTACAGTCGAGTTCAATGTGCAATAACGACGGAAAGGTTGAGATTTCGCATTTCAGGACGAATTGATGCGAGAATATGCTGTGAATGTCGCCGGACTAGATCTGTCCAGCCTCACTCATTGTTTTGTGTTGCTTCACCGTCATATAAGACGGGCACGGCCAGAGTCAGAATAGACAAGAAGCAAGAGAAACAAACATGACAAGATGTCAACTCCACATAGGACGTCAAGAGAATAGAAGGGTTGGTTCGCTTTTGGTGGTTTCATACTCGAGAGAATTACCAAAGCGTTTCTAAGAAGCCAATACGAGAAATGCAACTGAAAAGAGACCAACTCGTCGTTGGTGACGTGTCAACTTTAAAATTCGAAACGTCCCCATTGGAATTAGCGCTCGAAAATCGCTTTCGCAACAAATCCGTAAATATCATGAGTCCGAGCAGTGGTCGGCCGGGACGCGATAGACTCTTGGCCCATCTGTATCCCCCCACCCATCTTCGGCTTCCCCGGGCCTCCACTCGCTATATTTGTGGTCCTACTTGTCGTCTTTGGTCCTTGCTCTTATCACAAGTGTTGTATTAAGTCCATCGCGCGTATATCTAGCATGAGCGGGTTGTGGTAATGATAATATTCGGATTGAGCATCTGCATGGTGAGTGTAAAAGCACTCTTGCCACAGCCTCTAGCTTCCATAGTGTGCTTGCCCGCTCATCAAGGCCGTTTCGCCTTGTGCTACCTGTTATCCTCTGGAAGAGAGGCTTGCATCGGAGACGATGGGTTTCGACGAAAAGGTGTTTTTCGGCGCTACACGCCGAAGGTGGTAGATGTCAGTCTCGTAAGGGCTGTTACTGAAAGGTTAGCTGCAGGTAATGAAGAAGAAGAGGAAGAGGAAGAAGAAGAAGCGAAAGGGTATGATGCTTGCTCGCAGTGACCACAAGGAATACTAGTTGCCGTTCGCGGAAATAATCCCGCGTTGAACCCTAACCCTAGACCGAGGCGTGATTTTGACGCGGCGTCGGTGAGCGTGGAGGGGTTGAAGGTAAACCATTTTCTGCAACTGTGAAAATCGATATGGTAAAGTTGCCTGATTAGTTGATTTCTACGACAGGATGTTTGAAGAATTCAAGCCCTTCGATATCGCTGTACAGCCAGTCCTTAACATCCATGGAATTCGAGGCGGTTCAGGACCACCGCTTCTGCTTCTCCACGGCTTTCCCCAAAGCCACCACATCTGGCACCTAATTGCCCCAAAGCTCACCAACGATTTCACTGTCATTGCGATCGATCTACGGGGCTATGGGGCCTCCTCCAAACCAATTGGTGATGAGCACCACAAGCTCTATGCCAAAAGCGCCATGGCCAAAGACTGCATCGATGTAATGGCGGACCTCGGATTCGATCAGTTCTACGTAGGCGCTCATGACCGTGGCGCTCGAGTCGCACATAAATTGTGTGTCGACTACCCTCAAGCTGTGCGCAAAGTCATCCTTGTAGACATCTGTCCTACCCTGGCCATGTACAACAAAACCGACCAAGAATTTGCCACGGCCTATTTTCACTGGTTTCTCCTCATTCAAGCCGCCCCATTCCCAGAAACAATTATCACTCACAGCCCCATGGCTTTTGCCGAAAGGTTCTTTGGGAGAGCTGGTATGGGTGTTTTCGACCACGAGTGTTTAGCTTATTATATCTCGATGCTTGCGAATCCCGAGGCTGTGCATGGCATGTGTGAAGATTATAGGGCAGGTGCCAGTATTGATATGGAGGAAGCAAGAAAAGATATCGAGGCTAACAGACTCGTAAAGTGTCCAGTTCGGGTGCTATGGGGGAAGAAGGGGGTTATCGAAAAGAGTTATGATGCCATCAGTGAGTGGAAGGAGGTGCATGCATCGGGAGAAGTTGATGGAAGGAGTGTTGATTGTGGACATTATATTCCGGAGGAGGCTCCTGATGTAGTTGTGAAGCACATCAAGGACTTCTTCGTCTAAGGAAAGACACGTTGAAGAACACTGATGCCATCAAGAATCTAAATTCATTTGTTGACGATGAAATATCAAGTTCAATTTGCGGCTACGCCGTTCGCAGCCCTCCACATCTCACAAGCAAGCGTTTCAAGTATAAGCACGGAAAAATAGCTAGACAATCGACCCCTCAATCCCCTTCAGTCACATTCATCTCCGCCAAGTACACTGCCAAACTCTCCGCCACGATAGCATCAACACCCACCTGACACTCGTTGCAAATATACTTCAACACCCACACCTCCATTTTCTTGGGGGTGCACGACTCGACATCATTGCAAAAGTCAAACTCACGGCGTTGACAATGGCCACAGTCGTATAGTATTTCAGAGTATTGACACATAGTTGCGATCTTTGAGCCAGAATCCGAGGATGATTGGGTCGTGGATAAAGTTCGTGATTTGAGCTGATGAGAAGTTGGGCTCTAGGTCTTGGGAATGTCGAAAACTAAAGATGAGATGAATGGTGAGGTATAACGGTTGGAGTCTTTAAGCTCATGGACGAAAGAAAGAAGGAGACTGTGATGAGACAAAGAAAAAGGAGACGTATCTCTTCTGGTGTAACAATGCTCTTGTTAGTTGGTCTTGTTAGTTTCAGGCGCTTCGGATGCAATTCCTCTTTCCTCTTGTTCAAGCAAAAATAACATTGCATTCCTTGTTCCAGAAGGCATGTCTCTCATAACGACGTCGATTATGCGATTAACATGTTGACTAAAGACTTGAACCTTGAATGCTCGGAGTCTGATTCTGAACATGAGCGCATTCTTAATTTCCTTGTTCCTGTTACCATCTTCTCTTCAGCTATTTACACTTTAGCCACCATTTCACCCTTGGGATATTGTCGCATAGATACTGAAGTACACCATGTCGCAAACAAAGTTAATCGGTTTATTATCTTCAAGGAAGCTCTCTATCCGGCTGCTAGACATGGAAATAATCAAGGAACGTGAAGGGAAGTAGAGCGTGACAGGTCAGGCACGAACACCGTCTTTGCCTGGTTGAAAGCCGACGTCAAACCAACAGTCAATGGAAAAGATCTCATTTTCAACGATAGTCGTTTCAACTTCACTTCACATCGCCATTCTCGAAACAGTCTATCAAATTTGCCCCTCGCCATGAAGAAAAATGCTAAACAGGCTATCATTACCGGCAAGCTTGGACCTATCTGTTGCATTAACACTTCTTTACTACACGTTAGCACATGATAGCCTCACCCCCTCATCATCAAGCTTTGTTCTCCGACTGTTATGGTGTCGATGCAGGCAGAAGTACTCATGGAAACTTTGTGATTGCAACCAGGACATTCTCTGAGACCGGAGCCTTCTCCTGCAAGCCTCGCGCTCTCCACCATTCATTCCCTACCCTCTCCCCTAACCAGCCTCATCTTCGAAAATAAACAACTCCATTTCCGCAAGCCCCTACCATCTCTTGTCCCGCTTGTCTTCAAGCATCAACCACATCGGCAGCCTTCCCATCAGATATACCCACAGAACAGCAACCTTTAGAAATTTGGCACTGCTCGATTGTTCGTGAAAAACAGCTGAATATTATATCCAAGCCACTGCCTTCTCAGTTCCTTTACCGCTCCTCCTTCCTCGACTATCGACTCCCTTTCTCGCTCTCTCATCCCAGCCGGAACCTGCATTTACACACTACCACACCTACAATCACCAATCCACCCCAGACCAACACCGCCACAACCCCAAACCACCCAACAAAGTGCGAATTCTGCAACGTCCTCTTCGCATCCGGCTGCACCGACCGCAAGGAATAGAACTACTGCGGGAGCGAAGGTGAGGTATGCGAGAACGACGAGAAGCCGTCGAGAATGTTGAGTGAGAATTGCGATTCCTGTTAGGCGGCTGTTGATGCTGTTGCTGGGGGATGAAAAGTCTCCTGTCCACCGCGCTTCAAGGTGTATACCAGGCAAATCAAGCCATCGCCAGCGCGTGTCAAATCAATAATATCAACCTTCTTCGAGGCTTGATTGGTAAGCCAGGGAGCGGGATTTACCAGATGAACGGTCAACCAACGGCATAGAATAATCGAGAAAGTGGATGTGATGAAGAGTTCCCTGACTTCCGAAACAAACTCAGAAAATGGCCGACGTATGAAATATCGAGCTCGAAAAGATCCCACATTGGAATCAGCCAACCCACATTCACAACATGCTCAAGTACATTGCCTCAGGTACGATACAAATGTTTTGGATAAGCGGTACAAACCCACTACTTAGCCTGTCAAACCTTTCGAGAGTAAGGGAGCTTCTCACGAATTTCAAGTTATTTGTTGTCTGTCAAGACATCTTCATGACAAAGTCGACGGCTATTGCGAATGTTGTATTACCAGCAGCGCAGTGGGCCGAAAAGACTGAATGTTTCACAAATGTTGATCGTACTGTGCATTTGTCTCACAAAGCCGTCAATCCTTTTGGCGAAGCAAAAAGCGATTTCGAAATCTTTCAGAGCTATTTCAGATGTATGAATTTCAGAGACAAAGATGGCGAGCCTCTTCTGCCATGAACAAACGAGAACGACGCGTTTGAAGCATGGAATAAGATGTCTGCAGGAAGACCATGTGACTATACTGGAATGACATATGAGAAGCTGACTGTTGGGTCTGAAATTCAATGACCATGCAATAAAGAGAACCCAGAAGGAACGAAGAGACTATTTACCGATTGTGTTTTCTATACGAACATTGAATATTGTGCATCCTACGGCCATGACACGTGAGCGTGCGATCCTCAAAGCGGCAGACTATCTCCCAGTAATCGAGGGACCAGATGACGAGTACCCATTGCAGCTCTCAACTGGCCGTTTGATGTACCATTTCCATACCCGAACAAAGACCGGCAGGTCAAAAGAACTAGAAGATGCCGCCTTCGCACCGAGGGTCGAAATATCGGAAGCCGACGCTAGGGCATTGAACGTCGAGGAAGAAGAACAAGTGACAATCAGGTCAAGAGGAGGTGCCGTACAAATGCCTGTGACCATTACAAAAATAGCAAAGGGGCAGATATTCATTCCATTCCATTATGGTTATTTTGATGCTTCAAACAAAATCGCCAGAGCAGCGAACGAATTGACGCAAGGTGAGCAATAGGTTCGCAGATTAAACTACGAAATACTTACGAAATAAATAGAGCTTTGGGATCCCATATCCAAGCAACCATTGCTCAAATCAGGAGCCGTCAAAGTCGAAAAGTGCCGGAACAGTACCAGCGAAGCAATATCAGAGGTGAAAGAACAGCAATTTCGTTCCGTTCAAAACGTAGAGAGCTCCAAGCCTAATGCGAAGGATATCAAGAACCTCTCGCCCCGAAGGCGCTTCCTTGACCATTGGATGACTATAACTTTGGAAGCCATCGATGTACTTGTTGAGATCTGTGATAGATTGATACCGGACCTTGTACATGACCTTGAGGTGAATTACGGTATCAAGATCATGCGGCGGATCTCGGAAGATATACGCAGCGCAATCAAACCATATGCCCTCACAATCTAGGCTGATACAGAGATAAGTTCAAAAGGTACATCTCGTACCTCGTGTGACACTCTCTTTCCAGAACGCCGACAAGGGTGGAATCAGGCGTATGAAGCTTTGGTTGCTTTGCAAGGGTTTCAGATGTATCTGGGGAGGTATCGGAAGTGAAGCTAATTGCAAAGCAAGGATCTAGTCTGATAAGCCCTTTGCTCGAAGCCGATTGCTGGGTGGTTATCCCGAGTTGGTCTGAACATTCGCCGGCAGAACCTGTTGTAAAATGTCTTCCATTGCACCCTCCTTCGCTTGGAATAACTCGTTGAGATATTATAGATGCCGGTGGTGGCTTAGCGTAGGGTGTGGTAGCTTCTCGCCGTGGACTGATGATATCTCTTATAGCCCTTAAGATATGGTTCCTCCTAATTAGACAGTAATGTATGAGACAAGACTAGGGTTGGGCTTGGCTCTCGAAATAGCTTGCCCATTCCATGTGGCCCCTCACCGTCAACATCTTCGTGGGACATTCCCTGTATCAATCACCAGTTCCAGGATATCTACCCATTCCTCCTTGGTATTTGCACCCTTAATCTATAAATCTACGCCCGGCTTGATCAGTCGCCCTTGTAATTCTTTGACCACCATGCTTGGGCCCGTGCATCCTCCTCCAACATTGCTCTCGAGCTTCGATAACGCGTAAGGACCCCAAATTCCTAGCAGCGACTCACAACACCCTTGTGAGTTCACGAAAATTGTCACCGGTTCCTCGTAAGCGTCATATAGCTGCTGAAGCGCATCGGGTATAAGGAGGGGATAATCGCACGCTACCACCAGCCAATGGGCGTGAGGGTCGTTCTTATAAGCAGCAAGCAGTCCAGCGGCGGGACCGATCCCTTTATCGTTAGGTTTGGCCTTGGCCGTTACATAGGGAATCGAGTCGTCTTGACTGGAGGCGTCGTAAAGGAAGGTCACGCGATCTTGCCAGCTCTTAGGCAGGTTAAACCTTGCAGCTTGTTCTGGATAATTGACGGAGACATAGATCTTATCGGCGACGCAGCAAAAGGTCCGTAGCAGCTCAAGAATGTGGAGGTAAAGTGGACGGTCGTGGAAGGGGAGGAGGTGCTTGGGGGAGCCCATCCATGAGGAACGGCCAGTGAGAAGGTGGGCTTCACGCCGACAATAATAGTCAGTATAAAGCTAGGAGAAGAGCACCATCTTGGTGTACGAGGACAAGAGGGTAGATAGGCATGTAGATATATTGACTGAACTATCTAGTAGGTAGGAACTATGGAGGAAGGAAGAAGTGGGCGAAGGGTAAATACCCATCCACTAGCGCCGGATAAAAGAGAGTTAATAGTAATTGCAAGGCGGAGGTGTTTCCGCCCCGCCCCAAGCGTGCCAAACAGAGTACAATACCTTACTACACCACCACTTGCTGTGCTCAACAACAGCGTTACACTTCAAGCCCCTAATCCTACTACACCTAGTATTTACCTACTCTACCTCGTCTTTGATCTTCCTGCTAACTTCTTTATCGCCACAGTTGGCTCAGGGCAGTGGGTCAGCTTCGATAATCACGTTTCATCGAGCTGGTTACTTCATTACTTTCCGTATCTCCTTCGTCGTGTGTAGCTACAGTAAGAAACTAAATTTATAAAGCGGATGTCGTTTCTCCTTCATTGCTACTTCCTTAAATTCACCATATTCAAACAACTCGAGATTCATGCAAAACCAACTCTCGCCTAAGCCAACCTTCTACCCTGTATCGGTATGCACACCACACTCCCCAGCATTCTCCTCTACCTCCATACCCTCTTCGCGCTCGTAATCGCAGCTCCCGGAACCTCTCGCAATCCAACTCTAGTCAAACGAACGAATTCAAAAGCTAACGAATACGCAAGCGAGGATTGATGATAACATCTCTTGTTCTCATCCTCATTGCTCTAACAGCCTCTCTTTAGCTCTAGCCATTTGAATTACGGCCACCAACCCGGCATCTGCTCTACCTCCGTGACGATGGACCTCACGACTAACAGTGTCTACCTCGCTTCTGGCGACCTCGCCTCCCTGATGGCAGTCGGATGGGAAGCTTACGGCTCCGAAAATTGCGCTTCCGACTGATGTACCCTGGGGCAAGGGGGCCAGCTATAGAAGGGGGGAAGCCTCTAGAAGGCTAATGGAGGTAATTCGTGTGTGAACTTAAAACCACTATTCTCGTCCAACAGGATTAATTCGATCTATTACAACATCTGTCTCTCGGATTGTGCATACAGCCGCAATCGTTAGTGATTGAACTGGGTGAAAGAAGAGGTCTGCAATCTAAAAAGTACTCACAAGCCAGACGACGAACGTGGATATTTGTATGATAGTGTTTGGTACATACGTGGAACGTTCATTGTTGATACATTTCGTTTCCAGTTGAGACTTTCCTCTGCTATGCATGAAGGCTGAGGGCGGATTTCTAGTAAAAAAAGATAGCTATCTGACGAGCCATTGCATCTATCGAACAGATCTTGCTTCTTTCAAAGAAGTCACTTCACAAATGTTTACGTTCATGCAGTCTTGGAAAGACCTGTTGTCTACATCAGACCAGCGATCACCCTCTGAAGTGTTTGCAAGCGACGACCCGTATTGTATATCTATCATTCTACGCTAATCAAATCTTCCTTCCACCACTCGAATTTCGACCATATCAAACGTCGGTCGTTCGCCAATTTTTAATCGCGCTCAATATCTCAATCACATGCGAGTCAAGCATGAGTGAGAAGTTGATGGCACATATTGAGGCTACAGGTGGTGCAATGTCGATTACATAGGTGAAGTACTTTCGACTGTCACTAAGTCACTCAGAGTTGTAAAGAACATACAACCATCGAAGATCCATGCCGAAAATAGCGTACACAGATGCCATTACTTTCTCCCTCATCAAGTTCTATATTACGGCAGGTGCCTAATGCACTTATGCCGTGGCTCGAATTCTGTAAGGCGGACAATTACTACCGTGTGCCAGTAGTGAGATAAATCCTTGACATCGAGAGTCGATCGAGATGCATTTCATATTATGTTTGAGTCGACAGCACCAACTCGTAACCTTTCCACACTCGTGGATCGCCCTAGTGAACTTTTCGTAAATATTCTGAGACGAAATGGTCTGTTTCTGTAAATGTTCGAACGTTCTACATGATTTTGACATATGAGCCCTTTTGCCTGCTTTGCTCTGCTCGGAAGAGCCGAAAACGGTAAACCTCTGGGACCGTGAAAGCCGTGATGAGGCCCCCAAACCATCTATAGCTTCCATTGGTTCCTAATGCTTATCTGAACCTCGCAATATCTATTCTCATGTCATTTCTTCAGATTATCCCTTAAGTCCGTAGACAGTCGGACTTTGTGCTAAGTCCGAACAGGGTCAGCTATAAGATAAACAACATAACTGCGTCTATCACTTATTCTCATTCGAGTAGAGAATTGGGCGTGATTGTAACAGCCCAATTGCGATAGTTGCTGCATCTCAAATGATGGCTACCCATTCTGAATTTGATCATACTACAAGTGCGTTTAAGGTGGCAACCGCCTTTCCCTTGTCCATCAAAGGGCGAGTCTTCCTCATTACCGGTGTCTCTCTAGGCGGTATAGGTGGTGCTACCGCCAAAGCTATTGCATCGCAATCCCCAAAGCTCCTCATTCTGACAGGCCGCACAAATGAGAAAGTGGACGCAGTCATCTCAGAGATTCAATCTGCTTTCCCAAAAGTTGCATGTCGATTTTTGCAGCTTGATCTGTCTTTCCAGTCTTCAGTCCGAAAGGCTGCCAGCGAAGTTCTTGCTTATGAGGAGCTGATTGATGTTCTGATCAACAACGCTGGCGTTGCCACTGTTATAGAGCGTACCCTCTCAGAAGACGGGATTGAAGTGCAATTTGCAACCAACCACGTCGGCCACTTCCTATTCACGAATCTGATCATGCCGAAGCTCATCACCGCTGCGAAGGCGTCTTCAACAGATTCTGTTCGGATCATCAACCTTTCCTCGAATGGCCATCGCTACAGCCCAGTCCGTTTCTCCGACATAAACTGGGAGAAGACAAAGGACGAAATTCCTGCAGATGAGTGGCCGGATTATGAATTCCTGAAGGCTAGAGTCACTGTCCCTACAAGTCAGCCATATATCCCTATGGCAGCATACGGGGCGTCCAAGACAGCGAATATCCTCTTCACCGTCTCTCTAGACCAGAGACTGAAATCGCTCGGCATCCGAAGTTTGGCTGTGCATCCAGGGGTTATCAATACCGAGCTCATGCGTCATATGAGCCGAGAGGATGCCGAGGCTACACTGAAAAGACTGGCAGACTCATGGAAAACGCTGGAGCAAGGAGCTAGCACTACATTGGTTGCTGCGCTGGATCCGGGATCATTGTGCAAGGGGGAGAAGTTTTATATGAGCGACTGTCAATTCGCAGACGCGAAAGCCTGGGCGAGTGACCTCAACACGGCAGAAAAGCTCTGGGCTATGAGCGAGGATTTGGTGGGGGAGAAGTTTGGTGTCCCTGGAATTTCAGAAAGCGAAGTAGATGGATAGTAGATTGCTTAAGTAGAACAGCAATCATGGCGAGACATAACACTTTCTTCGGGTATGATACTCCAATGTGAAGAAATATGCTAAGAAAGTAAATTCTGGATGAGGCAGAAAGCTTTGTGCTGCTTAAAGCTTTGAACGATGTGATGGAATTCTCAAGTATACTCGTAGATGCTAGCCGAAACTCTTTTGAATTGAGGTTATTGTTTTTCAAAGCACCCCAGCTCCCCCAGTGGAACTTTCTGGTTCAACTCACAAAAAAGTGTGGGTAAAGTATCGACCATAATAGTTCCTGTCACGCAAGTAGAAGTAGCAGCTATACTGCTGTAGGATCATTCGGAAGTCTATACATGTATATTGACACGATGCAATATACTCATACGATTCCATTAAATATGGAAGTCACGGGTATGATCGCCCCTAGGCAGGTTCACCCTCTCTGTGCTCAACAATCCCACGAGCTTGAAGCATACGAGCAATCTCTTGAATTTCACTTGCTCGAGCAACCTGCAGTGCAGTGCGACCATGTTTGTCCAGCGTGTATGGATCGGCGCCATGATCCAGCAACAGAACACAGACATTCAAATATCCTTCCTCAATGGCAGTATGTAGAGGCGGCCAATTGTGGCTAAGGTCGAGGACGTCTCTCGCTCTGCCATTTGAAAGATTGTTGACATCGGCTCCTTGCTGTAAGAGATACCGAACGACATCTAGCCGCCCTTGTCTTGCAGCTACGGATAATGCGCAGGATTTCTTCACGTCAGCACCACTTTCGATGAGCATGGCGCAAAGCTTCAGAGAATTGACCCTTGATCTGGTTGCCAGTGCGAGGCAGTCAACACCGAAGGCGCCCACATTAGGATCAGCCCCTGCGGATAGCAGGAAACCAATGAATTCTGGAGATGTGTCAATGTTAAGGGCCACCGTTATGGGAAATTCTCGTCCATCGTAGAAGTCCATATCTATAACGGTTGGATCGTGTGATAGAAGAACCTTGTAGAGCTCGATCGATCCGCCTTGTGCTGCGCGACGAACGCTGCTTTCATAAAGTTCGGTTTTGGGGTATTCGTCCAGGATGAACTGGACTATATTCGTGTGGCTGTTCTGGGCGGCCCTCTCCAACATTTGTGATATTAGAAGAGGATTTGGATGAAATTGGTCATCTGTTCGCGAGGTATGACAACGTGTGTCGAGCTTTGTAGACGCTGAGTCCCTCGGAAACGTGCCATCGCTAAGAAGAAGACCCTTTAAGGTTGACAAATTCCCTGTGGAGCAAGCTTCGAGAGCCTCGTTTTCATGTACTTCCGGCATCTTGACTTAAGCCGCGGACAGATGTTGTGTACAGATGTGAGTACTAGCCTTGAACTAGCTAGACTTGGTAATGGTATGTGAGGTGATACTCTATTCAGAGAACGGCAATGAAGAAGATGAAGTCATGTATGATGTATGGTGAAGGCAAGAATGTTTGAAAGGGAAGGAGAAATGTGGGAACTCGATCATTTTATTAGTAGCCGGTTGCTCTAACTCAGCCAATTGGACAACATTCATGTTGACAAGTAAGTTCTCTGTTGACTGCGATATGCAGGAAGGGCTACCTGGAACTGTTAGGCAACAGCGTGTAGTAGTTTCATGACTTACACTGCGAAAAGCGCACAGCCCCAGTGGGGGAAGGAGAAGCAGCTGAGGAAACAAGATCATAGATTGTCACTATTATAGGTAAAGGTAGTATGTTGCAAAGAAGTGTAAACCTGATATTGCATAAAGGTATCACGTGGCTATCTACCTATGTTTTGTGCCGAGTGCGGAACATATCCGCTGTAGTCCCATTGGGGTTAGCGAGCAATGTAATAGCACCGCTCCTATTCTCGCTATTCCTATTGCTCCCTTTGCTTCAACAACTAGCGAGCTATGGATGTTCATGCTCTTGAATGGTCGCTTTTTGTAGTCTTGAGATTATCTATTTGAGTTACCTCGAGCGTTCGATTCGTTCGACCGACGGGGAGTTGTCTATATTCTGCTGAACCATCTATGCAAGTCTGGAAGTCGCCAACACTGTAAGTGGAAAGACCAGGTAGGTACCTTAGGTATTTGGTCGACACTGTTCTCTCCGGTGCTCTGCCGCCCTCGTTCTAGCCTCATCTTCGGTTTCAAGAGCCTTGTTGGCTTTTTTCAGTCTTACTGGGTTGAATAATTCTCAACATTTGCTGCCCCATCTAGATATTGATCTTATGACTCAGTGGCTGGGTTACAGTCAAAACAGAACCAGTCATTTCAATTGAACGCATAAATCATGAAAGGCTGAGTTGGTCAATGCCAGCTTGACACTCTTTGCACTATTGACGTATCCCTTAACCCGTCATTAATCCTGCCATACCAGGTATACGGCCACTTTACCTGTTAGGATACTAGGGAGCCACGGGAGATGACTAACCAGGCCAATGGGGACCTGAAGATTAATATTTAGATTATCTAGTGCGGGGTAGAGGAAAATAGGGGTTTCTCCGCAACAATCCCCAATTGCTTCAAAAATCAACAAAACTCCCTCCCCTTCTCTGTATATGTCTCCCCCCTCCCCTCCCTCCCTACACATGTAGGGCCTCCCAGCAAGCCTCTGTTTTGCAGGCTGCTAGCCCCGTACACTGTTCAGAAGTGCATCCGTAGCTGGTTTGAACAGTACGTTTTCGTGGTTGCTTTGGCTGACCATTGCCAGTCACCTCACTCAGAGCCTTACGTTTAACCCCTTTACCAGCTCCTGAAGTGAACCTTTTGACTGCTTTACAGAGGGTGCAGTAGGCTGGTTTAATGAGCCGAATTCAACGATGTTCCTGAGCTGAAGGTGAAATCGATGAATTCAAATTGCTGAAGTCGTAGAGTCGTTTACGAATCAATTCAGCTGAATTTCGCATCAGCGAAGTAGTCACCTTCTTCTGAAATTGAGCACGTGTCATTTTGCTTGTAGAATAACTGAGCTTGTAGAGAATGTAGACATTCAGAACAGCTGCATCTAAATGAAACAGAAACAGAAATCATCAATAACGTCGACATCGATGTTTGACGAAAGAATATTGTTTTCTTTGCTGAGCATTTTCGTCAACTTTCCTCATGTGTAAATTGTAGTTCACCACTGCTCGTGAAAAGAATAAAAATTGTTTGTTTTCTGAATCGAGCTGAACGAAGTTTTCAGAAATATGATGTCTGAATCAAGAATCTCTGAAAACGATTTTGAGCTTCTTCAGACCAATGAGTCGTTGTCATTAATAAAACAGTGTTGTTGTTCTGTCAGATCATACATAGTACGTGATTCTTGACTGTTGTGACTGCTGTAGTATCTCAATTCTTTTCTTTAGTGATTACAGTCTTCAATTTTAGTAGATTTTCATCAAATTCAGAGTTTTGTTTTGTCATTCTTACAACTTTCATTCTCAGAGCTTTTAAGATCATAAACAGATCAATTGAGCTGAAGAAATTGTTCAGATAAATCACATATTTGTAGAGTCAAGATAGCGATTTAACGATTTGAACAATCATTGAAGTCGAAGAACTAAAATTCTGAATTTGATGCAAATCAACGATTTGAGTGATTTTCAATGCATACATGAAGACATATAGATAATTCTCACTGCATAGACAGTAGATTTTAAATTCTCGATCGACTTTCTTACTAAGTATGTTCATGATATGTTTGAATCAACTCTTAAAAAGAATTAATTGCTCGTCAACTGACATGTTTCAATCTGAATGTAAATATTGCTTGCAGATTTGTTGAAATAAAGTCGAAAATGATTTCAATTTTACTGTTCAGAGCTTTTTATAGTCAGAAATTTTGAGTTTTGAGTTCGTATTTGAATCGAATAGCTTCAGAAATCATTTAATTTAATTTGATCAAATCAAGTCAAAGTCATAGTTTGAGATATTTTGAAATTTTCGAAAGATTTTGAGAATGCAACTTAACGATGCACATTATGAGTAGCATCACTTTCGCTAAAGACGAAATAGTGAAACTGTAGTCTCACTGTTCTTTTTTTGTTTATCTCTTTGCTTAGCATCTCGTTGCTTAGCATCTCGCTCAGCTGCTTTCGCTGCAGTCAAAGCTTGAGCATTGACTCTATCATGTTTCTTCTTTTGACGAAGCTTAGCTCAAACTTCTTTTCTTGTAGAAAATGATTTTGAAAGCATCATGAAAAGTCTCTGATTCATCTTCTGCAGTCTTTCGTATGTGACAGTCACGTTGACATGAAAGATAAACAGCTGATTGACTAGAAGATTGATCTGCTGACGTGATAACTTCTGATGCAGCTTCTGCAAGCTGACTGCTGCATGAAGAAATTTATTCTTATCAACATCATGATATTTCATTGAATTTGCATCATTTGAATTAATGAAGTCATTGTAGTATTTAGTCTGTCAGTTGCTTGATGCTATAGAAGATTCATTCAATCATCAGCAAGAATAAAGAAGCGATATTGAGATTGAAAATTCTTGTATGCAAGCGCGTAAGAAATAATGTCTGCAAAGAAGTTCATATTTAATGTAAATATCACAGTCACATGAATCTGCAATGATTGACTGAGTAGCAAACTTCTTGACTGTTATTCATTCAGAGTTGATCTTTTCTAGAATTCAAATAGTCACATGATTCACAAGCAATTGAAATGCTTCAAAATCAACGACTCAAGATTTATTTATACAAGATCTTTCATCAATTTTATGAATGAAGTGATATCATAACTTTAACTTGAACTTCATGAATTTAATGATGTTCTTTAAAAACATCTGAGAGTTCATGATGATCTTGAGAATAAAATGAAGACTTTCATTTCATTGTAAAATCATTGTTTCAAAATTATGATATCATCATGTATAACATAAAATCATCTGTCTTTTCTTGAAGTATCAGTCAATTCAGAAGTAGTCTTGATCAGACAAATGTAATAACATCAGCAATGCTGCTTAATTGACTTGCAGTTCAATAGTAGTACTGAATTTCATTCTGTCATGTAGCATTCTTGATCTTTTCACGACGTTCAAAGAAGTAATCGACTTTAAATTTAACTATTCATGCTTGAATGTTTTTGCAAACATGTTAATTGCATAGCTGAAGCTGAATCTTGAGCATAGATATAAATAGCAAAGTCATCAATTTCTTGATCTGATCAACTATAATGATTCATGAAGATAAGCAATCATTAAATAGTTTTTCATGCATACATTGAATGAAGAAATTGAACGTCTCTTCAAATTTTGATATGACAAATGAAAAGTAAACTGAAAAGATCATTATTGTATTAATGACATTCACAGTCATAAAAAGAAGCATCTTCAATGCATTGATATTGAAGATAACATTTGTTTTCATCATAAAGTTGCTTATAAATTTCTTAAATAATTCTTGCTGATAGTTATTCAATAAAAATATTTGCTCAATATTCTTCTGAATTGAAGCATCAACATTATTTAACGTGTAGAAATATCAAATTTGAATGATGAACATTAAATTATTGAAACATTAAAGTAATCTTGTAATAATTTTCTCTTTGAATTGAATAATAAAAGATATTAAATTGTAGTATTGCTTTTTGAATAGATGAAATTTCTGATCATTATTCTTAAGAATATTTTCTAACATACATTCAGAAGCTCAATAAATGAGCTTGCTTAAATGATTTGTTTTGATCAATTCAATTGTCTTCGTTTGCTTCAACTGATGCTTTTTATGAATATCATAGAAAAGAGAATTGATGATAACATCATGACTATGAGTCTGATCTTGTATCTTCAGTACTCATGTTTTATTCTCAGCATCGCGATCAAGAGATCAATAGCTGATAAAGTAACATCATTTGCAATCTTTGACTTTGATCTTAATGAGTTTCTGCTTGCGATTCGTACTTTCGTCTTTGCTAGCATGATCATTGAGCTTTCAATAATTTTTGATATCGATCTTGTGATGTATGCATGAATAATTTCTTCTGTTTACTTCGCAGAATTCAATGACTATCTGAAATCTCTGACTGAAAGCGTAGTTTTGTAATCTTTTGTATGTCTCACTAGATATGTTGAAAAGCTCATTGTCAGCAGAAGATTCTAGATGAGTCGAGAGTATTCTATCAATTGCTCGCTGAACGATGAATATGAGACTAGAATTCAGATTGAAATGAAGTTGTCATATGATAGGCATGATGATGAGGTTGACAACAACGTGAATGTAGATAGATAGATAGGTAGGTAGGTAGATAGGTAGATAGGTAGGTAGATAGGTAGGTAGATAGAGTGTAGATTGTTTGAGAGAGAAGATTAACAAAGCTTGAAAGTCATACTGAATGAGCGATGTGATAAAGAGTTTATGGTGAGAAATATACATGTATTTGTTAGCAAACTACATTTAAATGAAGATAGATCTCGCCTTTAGCGAAAGTGATGTTACTTGTAATGTGCGTTGTTAAGTTGCGCTCTCAAGATCTTTCGCGAAATTTTCATGTATATCTGAGTGTGTATTTCAATAGCTCTTTCTGCGATTTATGAAATGCAAACTCATGAATAGTAAAATTCTCATGAAGACGTCAATTTCAACATTCAAAGTGAGAATTCATCATTGTTGTTTAACTGTTCTTTCGATCTTCTGTGTCTTCATGTTCGTGAACTCAAAAATTTGTTCAAGCATGAATGAAATAATGAACAGACTGAAAAAATTCAATGAGATCACAAGCTCTGAGAGTAATTTAAATTAATAAGATTGATTCTTCATCTGAATAGATCAATATGTAGAAGAAGAAAATTCAATCGTATTTAGTATTTCTTGAATCAACGACTTGTTTTTAATCTTTTGAAGCTTTTGAACAGTCTTCGATGCAGTGTCTGATACGAAAGAAATTTCTTTCTCATTAGCTCGCATATTGAGCTGAGTAGATAGATAACTATGTAGATGGTGAAAGATGAGTGAGCTGAGTAGATGAGAAGTGAATGTAGAAAGCTGAGATAAATGTAAACAGTGCAGTAAACAAATATTTTGATGAAGTGTCTAAATAAACTTAGCTTCGTTAATTCTGAAATGACAGAATTAATGACAAGTTAAGAAATAGTATTAGCGTGTGCAGAAAGCTTTGCATTTCTTGACATTCATTTTTGCGTTACTTCACGATTTCTTTTGTATGAGAAATTCGAAAATTCAATCTCATCGTCTTTTCAATTGCTCAATTTGCTCAAAATTGAAGCTATTCAGATTTCTTTGTTTGTTGACGTTCTTGTAATCATTTTTATTTGAAATGTCTCAACGTTGAAGTCAAAATCTATCTCTAAATGATTCTTTCATCTTCTCTAGAACATTCAAAAGACGTAGAAAATCGATGATTTAAGCTGAACAGTCATCAAAAATCACTGATTGAGCTGATCTTCTGTCAGAATCGTGTTTAAATGATATAATCAATGAAGATCAGAATTGATAGTGCTTGATCTTTAGAAATAGCTATAACTGAATATTAAGAATACAGAAGAAGATTGATACAAAAACTTCTATTTATGTAATGTTTAGAGACTGCGCTAGACTTGAAAGAGATGTATTTGTGACATGAGAAGAATGTGATGTTGATGAACAAGATGTTGATGAAAGAAAAGAGTGTTGAGATTGAAAAAGAGTGTTAAATCATATCTGAGTCAAACCTGAGTCAGATCTAGATCAGATCTCAACTAGATCATTGACTAGCTTTAATCAATCTTATCAGCCTTGATACGCTCGTAACATCTTCTTGATCAAGCTGCTCTTCTCAATCATCATTGTAGAGAAGCTTTCACTTCATTGAATGTAAATAAATCTCGATTGTTTTCGCCTTCAACTTCTTCGCAATTCTCATCTTCTGAATCTCAGTTATCTTCACTTTCTTGACAATCTGAATCTTCTCGATCTGAATCTTCTTCACTAAGACGTTCATGATTTGATTCATTTGCATCGTCGTTACGTTTTGAATATTGAGAAAATGAACTCAACATTTCTAAAGATAAAGCTGAAAGATTAATGACTTTTTCAGCTGCAGAAGTTGCTGCATATGCAAAGCTTTGAAAAGAACAACATAATTGAGCTGATGCTGCTCAAAGATTGAAAGACAATAAAGCTCATGAAGAAACTTTATGACAGACAGAAATAAATGAGCATGATGAACAAGAGACTATACATCATTGTCGTCTGAATCATCAAACTAAAAAGAATTTAAAGAAGTTGTTTATCTTTGAGCTTGAAGCTATGAACTTTGAAGATCGAGTTGATGATTTTATGCTGTTTATATCAGTCTATCTTCATGTAAATTAAAGACTTAAGTGATTTAATCACATTGCTCAGATGCTGACTTTGAAGTTTCAGATCTGAAGCTTTGAAAAAATCTTAAATGAGACTATTAAGATCAAAGATGATGATGTTAAAAGCTGAATTATCACTAATTGAATGATCATTATCAAAACTAATAAATCAAGAGTCACTTGAAAGCAGCAGTTTATTGATGATTTTAATGAGTTAGAATAAGATAAGATCTTGCTCGCTTTAATTGAGAAGAAAGCTACTGACTATACAATCAAGATAGAGATCAACGTGAAGATTGAAAAGTTTACTTGTAAAAGATTTGCTGAGATTGTTTCTGAAGATTCTGATGCTGATGAAAGATCTCGTCAAAGACGCATTTGCATTAATCAGCTTCTGAATTGAGCTTGAATCAAAGCAGATACACTTGCTGATGTTGACAATTTTGATAAAGCATTGCTGAATCATTAACAATGTAATGATCAGCATTGTAAAAATCAAAATGACTTCTGTTTCGTGAATTTTGCAAACAAGCACTATAATATGAATCACACTCAACAGTCTTTATGAGATAAAATGATATTTAACGTCAAAGCAAACATCAGCATTAAATGATTTTCTATCTTTTTATATAACTTTTGAAGTGATAAACAGAGTTCTGTTATCTCGCTGTCTTGTCAATTAGATATGCATGAGAAAAGATTAAATGTCAAAGCAGAGCAAGTGAAAAAGAAAGATTTTATGACGAGATTTACGAGATTCAATGAACAGCAAATGAAAATGCGAATGAGTGAGACAATGACTGATCAGATAGAATGAATGAACTTGCATCAGAAAGCTTCAGAATCTTATTCATCATCTTAATAATCTTTTCTTTTGCAGTGATTATCATGATAACAATCATTTATTTATTCTTTTTATCAATTGTTTTATCAATCATGATAGCAGTCTTCACAGTTTTCTTCATGATAACAATCTTCACAATCTTTCTTGTGACAACAGTCTTTACAGTCTTCTTTATGACAACAGTCTTTGCAATCTATTCAGTGACAGCAATTTTCATTATTTCAATCTACTTTTTCTTCTTCTTCTTTTTCTTCTTCTCTATCATTTCAGTCTGCAATTGCAGCTCAGCGATCAAGTCTCATTGAAGAGTCAAAAGAAACAAAGAAAATATTTGATCAATTCTTCGTCTGAAAGATAAACAAGATCTCACGTCAAACAATCAAACAAAAGCTTGCAGAAATGAGAATCATAGTGAATGCTCAGATGTGATCTATGAATGATTTGAAAGATATGACAGATTCAACATCTGCTATCTATCAAACTGTTATACAAGTAAAGATGTCAGATGAAATGACTCATGTCTTTAAGAAAAATCTGAAGCTCTTCAAGTTGATCTGACGTGAGATCAAGACTTTATTAAAACTGAGTCATTAAATAAAATCAAATTTCTGAATCAAATTTCTGATTTTTTATTTTCAATTCTCGTTTCAAAGCTCTGATATCTGTCTCAAAAATATAGTTTGAATGCTTGAAGTACTGTCTTGAATATCTATTATATTTGTTTCATTCAACAGCATAATGAAGAAAGTCATTAAAGATGTCTTCAAAATGAAATCATGTCTCGTTAAAATGTTTACGAACTCAAATTTTTAATACACTGAAGATGAGTTTTATAAAATTGTAATTCGATGAGTAGAAAGACAAATATTGCATCTGACATTATCAGTGATAGATTATCAACTCAACGAGACAAATAGCTTATTTGACATTTGTGTAAGATGATGAGTTCTTCAATTCAACTATTGCAATAAACACTTGCATTATTCATGATGATTACACTTCTTGAAGTTGAAAAGAAATTGCACAAAAATAGCAGTTCATTTGCTAATCATTGAAAGAAAGTCTTGTCATTGAATCAATTCTTGCAAATATTGATGCAGAATAAATATTCATCTTTCATATAAATTAAAAGAACACTTCAGCAATGTTTTTTCATTCTGAAGACTTGATAGCAAGCTGATTGATCAACGAGAACATAGACTTGATGATGTCAGTCTGTGATCTCGTTGAATAAAGACTCATTCACGAACACAAGCTGTTCAATCGTTAAACGAAGCATGTTTGCTATTCAATTTAAACGAAGCTTATTGTTTTGTCTGACTTCTACACGCTGTTCTTTCTTATTACTTCAGCGTCTTCTCTTCAGAATTCTTGATATCATGAATTGATGCACGTTAATGTCTCACTTCTCTCATATGTATCAGATCATCTCTTTCTGCATGACTCATGACTGATCTTCAAGATAGACTATGAGATTATTTTCAGCTGTCTTAAACATCTTGCAAGAGATCTCTTTGAGGCGAAACTGAGATTTAAACGATGACAAATACATGAAGATATTCTCTTGAATGCTATACATTGTTCTAGAACAGCAGTGAACTTCTTCAACGATGACGAGGAATTGTCAATGAAGTAGTAGAAGTCGTACGATTCTGGAGCGAATCGCTGCAGATAGTGGGTCGATCATAGCTGGAAATGCATTAAGAACGTCAACAAACAAAGAGGTCTGAATAGCTTCAATTTTGGGCAAATTGGGCAATTGGGGGGGCGGTGGGGTTGAATTTTCGAATTCCCCATACAAAAGGGACCGTGGAGTAACGCAAAAATGAATGCCAAGGAATGCAGAGCTTTCTGCACACGCTAATACCGCTAATATTCCAGACGAAAACGCACAAAGTATAAATGAACTAGAAGGAGTGAAAGCCTCCCAGCTACCAATACAGTCATTACACAGGCTTTCAAAGTAGCACCGTCATAAGGCAGCCTTAAACGCAGGAATATACAACCGACTTCAGCTTAAATCCTACAGCCGCCTCATCCTGCTCTCTTGTTCCGCCTTCAAGCTTGCAACAGGAAGTGCATGTTAATAATTGTTGGCGATATCGGTAGGATCTGCGTTGAAAATTACCATGCCATTACCAGCATATATTTTGCCCGCATTTGTCACTTGGTTGCTGCCTTGGCAAAGGTCGTTGAATCAATCCATTGCCGCTTGACATAAGCTGGTATTTGGTATTGGGCTTTGACTCAGGAGTTTGACCCCGAAACGAATGTATTCAGCGGCACCGTTGACATCTGGCAGCCCAGGTGAATTCCAAAATCTGAGTGTGTTCACGAGAAGGGGTGGTAGAGAATTGCCGATCAAGCTATCACAAGCTGGACTACTACTCTATGTTTGAACCATTACGAGCCCTGTAGAGCGAAGGTAAGAGCAAAGAATACATCTTCGCAATGATTATACGCCAGTCTGGCTCCTCGAATTCGACTGTACCTGATGATGTTTTGTTCAGCTTGCTGTTCAGACTGAGATAGTGGGATTATAAAGGTTGTAAAGAGCAGTAGGTACTGCGTACAGGGGAAAATCACAGAGTCCTGATTGAAGTCTTTCTTAGCTATGCTTCAAGTATCTGCATCCCTAAGTCGTCTGCGTTACCATAATATTGACTTTTGTCTTTTGACTCGCTTTCTTTCCACCAGAGATTGGAAGCACGCACCGAACACCTCGACATGTTGTATTCCGAGAGTTGTCTCTATTTGAATGGACATAGTCGGGAAACTAAATCCAGATGAACATGCTGTGATATATGCATGTTCATGGGCGGCCCGACGCCTTCAGTGAGTTCGGGCTCTGTACTTCCCAAGGCTGTTCTTCTGCCCCTTTAGCCACCGAATTGGGACCACAGCATAGTAATGATCGATAAATCTGCTATTGTCTCTCGATCAAGACCTAAGGCTTTTGAAATACGCTGGCTTCCAGAAGAACATGGAATAAATCGATATCAACACAAAAGGCACACTTAACCCTCCCAAGATAGCCCACCTCTTATACCCGGGGTCACTGAGAGATAAAATCGTCGCCAACAACGAGACGGGCAGAAAAAGCGCCGCGAACTTCGAGACCCACCCCACGATCTTCCCCTCCCGAATTGAGGTCTCCCCGACCAAGAACCTCACGTCCTCCTCCAGAGCTCTCTGCATGCCATCCATGTCGCTGGCCAGAAAGCCAAAGTCCTGCTTCTGCTCCGCGATGTCTTCGCCGCCGCGGAGGGACGCGATGTGCAGCGCACAGCGCAGGAGCCTCTGTTGTTCGTGGATGCAGCGGTGGAGGGAGCGCGAGATATGTAGGAAGAAGGGGATGCTGTCAGGGAACTGGGCGTCACAATGAGGCATGAGGACCCGGTTCATGATGTATCTGGCGTGCGCTAGGAACATGACGCCGTTACTTTCTACTATCTTTAGGATGGGCCGCAGAGCGAGCTGTTCGTGGTCGTTGAACAGGGCCTTGGCTTCGTCTGGCGTCAGACGTTGGAGCCACGAGATGAGCTCTTGTCGAGATGATACTTGGTGCTGGCGGCCGTCAGTGCCAAGGTTCTCAGCATCATCACCAAGCACTGTGACTGGGTTGGGGATGTGGGATGCGGGAGGGACATCCGAAAGTAGTTGATCGGTAAGAATGATGCCTAGAAGAGGCGTAAATTGTTAGACTTCCGCATTGTACCAATCCGATGCTGATTCTTTGTCAATTCTGGCCTACCGATATTTGAGCCCCTTTTTTTGTATACCGAGATTTTCTCAGAGACAAAAACATCCGGGAGGTCACGATGGATAATTATTGCGCCTCTCGGGGTACTGGTCCGAGTAATCCTTAGCTTAAAAACCCTCTCTTGTCCGTCCTCAATATGATACGGTCGCCGATATTCCGCTGTGTAGAACGAAGCTTTTCTAATATAATTCGGCAGAAGGTTCGGTGTTCTAGCGAGAGCTCGCAAGGTTGCTGATTCCCGACGGCCCATGCGATACAATTCTGTGCCTGCTAAGTGGTTGGCAAAGAATTCTGGCTCAAGCTCAAAGCTTGTGCCCAAGGCTTCAATCATTGCCTGTGAGATGTCCTCAGCGATAACGAGAGTGCCTGTCCGGTCTTTGTCTTCGCTGATTGCCCCTTCGAAATCTTCTGGAGTAGAACATTCGATTATCGAGTCGGGCTTTCCAGATTTTAGAAAATGGATAACTACGATGTCGAAATGCTTCATTCTATGGCCCAAATTAATTGCGAAGCCCTTTGCATAAGGGTCCATGAACTGATGAAGGCTTTCTAGCCACGGCCGAAGCTGCAACTTGGGCTCAACAACTCCGTCGTGATACGCGCTTGGATGGAAATTACGGGTCTCATCTTGATGCTGATCATGCTTTTCGTGCGGAGGTGGCCCCTTTTCGAGGTCGTTGGTGCAAATTACGATCTCAGGCCCACCCATGGTGCGATGAGGTTAAGATCGCTGGAGGATTGATGAGTCCCCTATATAAGGTAAAGCCAGTGATCTAGGGAGGTTACCAGAATGCCCAAGGTCGTAAGGTTTAATCGTTATGGCAAGGCTGGCATGAAGCCGCCTTTTCAGCTGTGGGTAGATCCCTTATCTTGGGCGGTCCAGTCGATAAATGCCGCAGGCGCCACACGTTGGAACTAGGCAGCAATACTTCGCAGCGGCAGGTCTTCGGACCGCCTATGTTCACCAGGGAGGGTTGGGGGCACCGCCCCCACCAGAACATGTATATTATGTGCGCGTCCTGGTAAGGTCAACCTAGTCGGGATTCATTGACATGGGAAAGAAGACTGACGAATAAAACCTCCTCCACCGCAGGCCCTTTGCTTCGTCCTTCTCCTCGCCCGCCTCGCCCGCCTTGGAACCCCGGGGCCATCTCGTCTACCTCTGCCTCCACCTCGTCCATGACTCTCGTAACCACCACGTTCACCACGGCCTCGGGTGCCTCGATCTCGGCCTGACATGTCGTCGAAAGTTTCGATGCGAATTGTAGTGGCGAGGAAATCGAGATGGTAGGCGCCAGAAAAACGTCACAACGTGGTTGGCGAAGGGGTTATTTTCGCGGGGTACTGATTACGTAAGATGAAACGAGTCGCATTGCTCCTGTTGCGGGTTTCAGCTGGCGAGGGGTAGAATAAGAAAAAGTTGAGCCGAGGTCGGAAACAAGACTTGACTATGCGAAGCATATGCCAAGACCATTAAGCGAGGCCACAAAAAGATTGACATCAGGTCATCGAAGGCCTCGACAGTGCATATGCGCAGCATCAACTGAGCATAAAGAACGAGGGGAAGAATATTCTCGCCGAGGAGATAGTCTCTTGCATTTTCATCATAAGATCGGTGACATGAGTCTGCGTTCCATCAATTTTACTTAATCAGTCATTAGCAGCGCGACTTCGTCAGATGTGTCACAAAGCCAAATTTTCGCTATCAAGGCAAGAATCATAGCCTTTCCACCCCATCTCCTCGCATAGCGTCTGTAGTCAATACTTCATAGGACAATCCTGTCAGCGTCGTAGAAACTGGCGTGGACATTGCGTTATGAAACTCTACTCTCACCAACATGAGGAACGGATCGTCCCTGATTAGATTTTCGGCTATGATGCAGGTGCGATGTCTGGCTGAAAAGGAGTCGAGAACGACAAACAATACGCAGTTAAGAGCAGTACCGGGGAATTCGGATTGAACCATTCGATTGATTGTTTGGGGCGTATAGTGCAGGAATGGCGTCGCAGGGAGCTCTTTGTATGGAGTTTCGGTCCGAGAGGATTGGAGAAAGGAGAGATCAAGGCTGTCCATGATGCGGATGAGCGAATGCCCCTTTGCTTCGGGCGGCCATCCCGGAGCGTCGTTGGCGGCTTTGATGAACTCGTTGAGAATCTAGCCGAAGTAGAGCAGGTTAGCTTCTTTACTGGATTTCCGAGGATTTATAGAATTGCGAGTATTACCTCCAAGGGGAGCTCAGCGGTGCAAAAGACAGGAATTATAGGGTCTTGTTGATTTCCACAAACTGGTTTACAGCACGTTTCCCAAGTCTTGTCGGTTGCCGGTTTGTTGAGGAAATGCGGTATAGCTCGATCGTCGCCCATGTGCTTGATCTGCTGTGCAGAATCGGAGTCTCGTAGGATCCCGCCAGCCATCGCCGCCTCATTCCGCAAGCGCTGGATATTGGAAGATTCGTTGAGTATGGCATCCAGCCTCCGCTGGGCGCCTCGAAAGTCCGAACGTACGGCGAAATAGTGAGCTTGCTTCCGACTCACCAAGCGACAAGAACTACCGTCTTTGCGAGTTTGTTCGTCAAGCATAATAAAAACTTCATCCGTAAGCTTTTTGTGAGAAGCGATGGCGTCTCGTAGTTGATGTTCCGCAAATCCCAGGAAGGGAGAGTTGAACACCTTCATAGAAGGCCTTGATGGTTCGAAGCGCGAGTCAGCGTCTTTGGTGGTCACAATGAACAATCTTTGGTGACCGTCTTTAACTCCTGCCCACGCTTCTTCAAGGAACGAACTGAGCACCTTCGAGGCCCATTAGCTCTAAACGCTTGACGACGTAGACAAGCTCGCCAACCTCATGATCCAGTTCGGCTGTCAAAAAGACCGGTAACAAAGTCTGTGGCGCCTTGACGGAAGCCATAGTCAGGTAAACTTCGAGTACTTGGAGATGGGAGCGGAGTATGCAATTGCAAGAAAATATAAGAAAGTATTTTGTTAGGAGGGATTCTTTTCAAGATGAATTGCCAAATGTCATACGGTACGGTACATAAATAAACCAGTCAGCCTTCGAGGTCAAGTGGCAATTACGTACGCATCTGTTTCCATCAAGGGCGCAGCTGAGTGGCACAGACCCACCCGAAACAAAAGCTCCAGGCAACAATACAGCAACACTGAGCGGTGATGCATCGGGTCGGAAGCAACAATTGAAATCCTATCGAATCCTACGGTAGCCTACTTTCGGACAGGTAAGATTGGCGACCCTGGCAGTGAGGCGCCGTAGACGCTTACATTCCGCCGTCTTGGCCTTGATTTTGGGTTATCGGTTATCAGGGATCGAGTCATAAATATAGCTGCAAAAAGTTCATGTCCGTGTTATTCTATATACCTCCTCGTCATCTCTTGGCCATGTTGAAAGGCGATACGATGACCATTGCCTTGCACAATTCACTCTGCTCACCCACTACTGCCCATGTCCTCTGGACACTCTACAAAGTATCTTATGCTCTATATTGCACGCTCCGCCAGGATCCACAGGAATACTGACACACGAAACGCTGCAGAGCGCGATCTACCACAAGCTTTCAGATGGGACCAAGGATCTCTACCCTTCCCTGGGATGGCCATGCACGGGCATGGAATCGAAGTGTCCTCCCCAATGACTTGATCCATGGCGTCACATCTCTTTCGCGGGGAGGCGATGGGGTTGAACCCAGACTGCTCAGTGGAGAATCGACAGCTGTCGTTTGGACATAGTTGTTGCCTTGGAGGTTAAACTGTTTCCCATCATTGGAACACCTAGGATTCGGCTCGCACCAGTCGACACCTCTAATATGGTTATTAGCAGGTGCCAGCATTACGAGTATCGAGGAACTTACAGCGTCCCAGCGTCCGCATTTTCCAAAGCGAATACAAATAGGTCGCCATTCTGCATACCTGCCGCTTGTATGCTGCCTCCTTGGGCTAAGCATTCGGTCAGCTCGCCGAATGCGGTGATCAAATTCATCCGAAGAGACTTACCCTGCTGTTCTTTGGTCGAGGCGCAGCGTAGAGAGTAAGTTGCACCAGGGTTATTGGATGCTGCGATAGGAAACTCCTCGATTGAAGTCAAGTCGGCGTCCCCAAAGGCTGAATTGCTGCCACAGGGAGAGTTTGCTGCGCTAGGAACATTATAGCCTGACAATCCTCGATTTTGGCTTTGAGCGCTCGGGTTATATGTGAATTGGGTCCCCTGTACGCTGCCGTAAGTACTGAAACTCTCTTCGTTCACGATTGTTTTCTTACAATCTGCAAACAAAACTGTTCCCAGCATGTGTTTTTGCAAACATTCGGTACTGGTACATGGGTCCCGTCGTCACCGCAACGGTAAGTGACCGTTTTTAGGGCGTTAGCGGAACTTACCCCTAAAATAATAGCGGCGATTGAAGTTGAACCAAGTTTCATGATGGAGTTCTTAAGTCTTCGTAATAAGGCAATGTGCGATCTGATGAATTCCAGCTTGAATGGTGCAGATTATATGTGGAAAATAAAATATACCTCTTTGCAATACCTAAAGAGGGCGGTCTAAGCCATATATATATCTACGGTCTACTAGGTGAGCACTGAGAGAGAAGCTTTGCCCTGGCATACGTATACGCTTCCAACCTCTCGGTGATTACAACCACGGCAATCAATCATCATTCATCTGAAATGAGACAGTGGATTATGTTTCAAAGTACTGTCCATTCCTATTCCTAGGTCGATCAACCTGTACTAACAGAGATATAGCAAGAATTCAAGATTTCTACTGGCATTTACGCGTGAGTTCTTGACCCATCGGCGATGGCTTTACAATATGATGACTTACTGTGCCTTTTACCTGAGTTGAAACTATGAGTTGGGTTTCAAAAACCGCGGCCCGTAAAGGATTTATAGATATAAAGATGTATCTAGCAAGAATTCCAGGTTGTTACAAGCATACCAAGCTTTCGATATAACCTGATCCTTCTGAACGAGTTTCAAAGATTTGGTTTCAGGCCTTCACTTAGGCTCATCAGACTTGATCAGAGACTATTCACCAAGATTCCTAGTACCAACGTCTAGACGATGATATCATTGCTCAATAGCTTGGAGGTACCTTAAGTCTCGTTGTAGCTCCTAGAGACGTCACAGATAACCCTACTCGCTGACTAACAAGACCTCTATTTTCCTGAACCCTGGAGTAAGGAAATGCCTTATTGAAACTCACTACACTCACGATTCACCAAAAAGAATTTACATGAAATCTTAACAGCTCTATCAGATGATATCATACCCCGTGTCTCCCGGCAAAGATATCTTCTTTACCCCAGATAGCACATATCCACCAATAGCTGGCCAAAGTATTCGTTCGATTAGAACAGTAGTTTCGAAAACGGTTTCTCGTTTGAGTCTCCAGGGCTTCATGAACGACTTAAAGAAGAGGAATGGAATACTTCAACGCAGAAAACGGCTTGTAGTTTCAGTCTTCAGGGTCCAACGACCTAAAGAGTTGGAGTGAGATCCTTCGACCCAAAACCACAACTCGTCGTTTCAGTCTTCCGGCTACCATCAGTGGTCTAAGGAAGAGGAATAGGATTCCACGGCGCAAGTCTCGTTTCTTCCAACTCGAAACACCGCCTTGTTAGCTTCAATTGAGGCGTAGTAAGCAGGATCTAATTCACCCTGACTCACGTTGGATATCTCGACCTCATCTCTGAATTCTGCTACAGGATTTTTACATGACGGCAGATTTGTGTGCGCCGAAACTATGTCCAAAGTCTTTGTTTGATCCAGTATCTCAAAGGAAGGGCCCGAAGGGTGAAATGTATGGATGTAAAGATGACTCTCGATCCTTCGACGTCATCAAGACGTTCTCTCTTGGTTCACGATGTATTGGCTCTTCTATTAAAGAGCGGGATTCTCTTTCTCTTCAATATTATCTTATTAACATTAACAACTTTACTTGACTTCAAACCATCTTACAAACGCAAAGTCATCTTCACTTGCTCTTAACAATCGAGTCTTCTCCCCTCTTCATTCAGCTATCTGTCCGTATACAGACTCTCAATCAGACTCGAACGCACGATTACATCAAAGCACCTCGAATCACCATGTTCAGTTGTTCCCTCTACCGTCTCAAAATGGTACGAAGCCATTCACTAACTAGCAGCAGGCCTCCACACTCTCTTCCTCGCGATCCTCACCCTTCACACCAGTGCATCCCTCGCCGCCCCAACCACCACCACTTCAGCACCCAGCAAAACTGCAACCCCAGCCCCTAAAAGCCCCAACGACCAAATCTACAAAAATCTCGCCGCAGCCGGTCACCTCGACTGGACCCCCACTTCCGGCGGCGGCAAGGTCGCCACAATCCCCAAGGAGCACTGGATCGCCGCTTCCAACAAAGTTTCCCAACGCTCCGACCCATCCGCAAGCTTGTTCCGTCGTGACTCTGGAGGAGACATCGAGGGCTTGATCACCGACCTTATGTGCTACGGCAGAGGCGCCGTGGCCCAGGACTCCGAGATCCAAGACTTTACAATTCAGGCCTGCAACATGCTGGTAGGTGCCAATATCCCCAAACCGGCACAGAACGCCTTGAAAGTGTGGCAGAGCACCGACTTTGCCGACGTCAATGGTATTCAAGGGTATCTCCGCTACAGCTTCGAGATCCTCAACGATATTTCGGAAATGCCGGATCTCAAGATGTGCACGGCGGCGATGGATATGTTTACCGCCTTGTGTCAGGCTAGTATGTGGAGATTTCCCCCATTGAACATTTCCGGGCTGACTTGTGGCAGGCAATGGCGCTACGCAGGGGGGTGAGAACACTGTGGGCATGGATTATAAGTTCAACGTTGATCCGACGGATGACTACAACAACTACTAGATCATTTTTCTTCTGGTAAAGCCGGTATGCTATTGAACAACTGATGCCAATAATACAGGCTGTAGGACAAATGTCTCAACACGAGTTCTGGCCGAGATTCAAGTTTCCCGAACATGTTTTCGTTGCTTAGCCTATCCCTTTATCTGCAAAAAAAAGCAAAACCCTCTGGCAGGGCTTGCAGGCAATAGATATATAGCACGTTGAGTCATTACAAGAGCACAGGATTATAGTAACCATGTACAATATGGCCATTTCAGGATATAGCAAAACAATTCTAATCATGCATTGGGTATTCCTTGAGCCCTTGAATACGTGCATCACGGAAACATGCAGAAACTTCAACTACGAGATCCCTGTGTGCGTAATACTAAATACATCCCTATCGCTCCCATCTGCCCAGGGAAGTCAATAGACCCTACAGACCTGAACCCATGGGCCATCGCTCACTACCTCTTATTTCCGACATGATTCTCTGGGCCACCATTGGTGGCCCAGAGAAATCCTCCCGCCGCTAGGCCGTCGGCGGCTAGCGGGGCCACCAACCCCCGGTCAATCGGCCACCAGCCCCGAACTTCGCCCTCTGACGAAGAACTTTCTGTGACGGCGATTGTAGAGCCGGCCGGGGCGAGTTCGACGGTTCAAAAATCCCGGGAAAATATGAAGCGTTCATTTCTGCTCCAGTGATGATGTCGCTGACCACGTTCACGAGAGAGTTAATTCAGATTTGCATGAGCGACCAGGGATTCCAGAATCCTAACTTTTAGGTCGACTTGTATCGATAGACTTAGGTAGCATTAGGATATCTCGTGCTCTTTCACGATGCGATAGGATGTCCGTGGCCGTGCATCATCTGCTTATGAAGAACACATTAACTGAACTTGCTCACATCTATAATGCACCAAGGCTGTCGCAGGCGCCTTGCTCCTATTAAGAGACGACAGCATTCCCAGAAGAGAGAGATATTGCGAAAGGAGTATTCTAATTAGCTCTGACATTCTGTATTACTCAGGATATCCAAACAGCGGGGAAAGTGTCTGATCGCGAGATGGAGATAACCCTGATAGCCCTAATGGTGTAAAGTTCCTATTGGTGGTCTGGAGATCCCCGAGTTGAGCCAACGCGGATAGATCGAAGCAAGTTGTCTAGGCTCTGCGTCGTCTGCCAACATCGTGAACTGATCTTTGCGTCTCTGGCTAGTCATCGTCCGATCTTGGTAAGGATATCGAATTCATTGGCGGCTGGTGTTGGGAAATCATGCATTTGTATCTCATACTATACTGAGGGAGGTCAGAGGACGGAATTTTTCTGCTAGCCATACTATTCTGTATACCTTAATTTTCGAAAATAACTGATATGAAATTCACTGCGATATCCTCATCTCTCGTCTCACATAAGTTTATCTCTCATCGTCTGTTGGTTTTCGGCTTTATGAATTTTAGACAGAGCTTCAGGCACGCGAAATGCTTCGGAAGAACATCGTCCTATGCTTAGTCAATTTCTTCGAGACTAGCTTTAGATTGACTGTTTGAGGTATCGGTGGGTGTGCGTCTGTCACGACGTCCTTGAACTTTCTGTAGAGTGAGATCATCGCGCATTCGAGAGCATTGCCCTAATTTGCTAATCACTTGAATTAGGAGAGAAGATATAACATATTCATAGATTCACTTACGGCAATCCAGTCATCCTGCCTTCGGGAAAGGGTGAATGCTTGCTCAGCCATATTCCGTTCTCTCGATTGTTGAGTACGAATGCTCTGGGCCCAAGTCAGATTGAGTACATCGAGCAGATAGCAATAATTTTAGCATATCTCTTTCAAGGTTTTCTTCACAATGTACCGAGTGGTTGTGACCTCTTTCTTCTGTCCGATTCTATATACACGGTCGAGTGCTTGGTCCTCTATCATGGGATTCCATTGCGGCTCCATGAGAAAGACATGATTTGCAGCGGTTAGATTCAGCCTTAGGAGTGTCAGCAATGACATGACGGCTTTCGAAGCTAGAGACTTGCTTACCCCGTTGAATCACATCGCAGAGATATCAAGATTGCTCGGAGATGAGGAGCTTCTGTGAAGGACGTGAGAGCCTGCTGTCGCTGTTTGACAGGCATCGTTCCGTCGACACGAGTATATGATAGATGAATTCTATCGAGTGCAGTTGCGACAACATCCAATGTGCTGGTCCAGAAGGAGAATACTATGCTGAGGAAGACGTTAAACTCACTGGTGTGCACACAGATAACAGATAAATACCTTTTATCTATTGTTGGTAATGCGAGAAGATTCTTTTGCAATGCCTTCATCTTCATCGGCAATTGAGACTCTGGGGTATATTTTGGTACAGCGGAAGAACTAGACATGTATACGACAAAGAATTCGCAAGAGGGCTGGTGTTGACAGAGCGGCCCGTTCAGACTGTCGGGAATATTCCAAAAGGTGAAGCAAGAAGCACATATTAATTCACCGCAGATAGCTAGTCGTGGCTGACTCACTACGGCTGCGTCGCCGTCACTTATACCCGATGCAGCACTATCGTCCCCTTTGATTAAATCACTGTCGCATTTGATACAGATAGCAAAGTCTGCAGAGAGCATTCCTTCGAACAGGAATTGAACGACAGTTCTTCGATCGTCAAGCTCGATACGTTCTGGTAATTGGCCTTGATAGAATGTTCCCAGATTACATATCTGACGAAGGGCGTTGATTTTCGCGAGAACGTTAAAATACGTTCCAAGGAGCGAGTGTTCTGCTTCCTCTTGTAAACAGCCCGTGACAAAATCGCTCATAGCATTGTAATGCGTGGTTTCGTCGACTTCAAAATCGACCATGTGAATTCTGTCAATTCATTCTGGCAAGTCTATAACGTTTTTGGACCGACGCAGGCATATTGATGCAAGTATGCTTCTAATCGGAGAATTGCCGACATCATTTCTTAGCATAGCCTTGAGAGACTTGAGATCATTGTCCGAGTAAACTTTGAGGAACCTAAGTAAGCTAGCAAGATCTTCCCAATGATTTTGTATAGATGTGCCTGTAATAGCCCATCTTAATGATTCACGCAGGGCAAATATGGCTTTAGCCCGGAGTGAATCATCTGAGCGGATTTCATGAGCTATTCAAATAAAATCAGCTTGGACATTTCTCGGGAATGATCAAGTCTTACCTTCATCTAAAACAATACGGCGTCAATTCGTAGAGAAAAGCGAATGTAATTGATTGTCAAGATTACGTCACTCTTGAGCAACTACATCATAGATAGTAAGCACGATATCATGCCAGAGCATTCTAGTGGCGTTCTTTGATCGCTTTGATTCGTGATATGTTCAGCATCGAAGGGTCTGCGGATGAAGATGTCTTCTAAATTTCTTCTTCCAACTTCGAATCAAGGGAAGCGTCACAATCAGCAAGGTCGGTGTAACATCTTGAGAGTTTCGAGGTCGGTGGGACCAATTCAATGCAAGCAGGGATATCATGGTCAAAGATTTGCCTAGGCTCATGAAATTCGCCAGGATTCCTTCTCGAACCTTTTCGAGACGGTAAGTGTCAATGTCTTTTGTCACTTCGGATCAAAGCCTTTATTTTGGTTAGCTTTCTGATCTTCATTCTGATCATTTGAAGACATACTTCGTAAGAATTTTAGAACCCGTGAAAAGCATCTGCAATTGGTCGTTCGGATCACTGGCAACAGTGAAGCTCAATTTCCTCATCAACATGAAAGATAAAGCTCGTTTCTGATGGCTAGGCGAAGTTAGAACACAACGTGAGCTTCAGTGATATATTCAATAACTTCTCGAGAACTTGTAAGATTTACTTGTACAGAGAAGCTTTGATGGGAGAAGAAGCTTGCGTTTCTCGTAGAGCATCTTCAGTCTTCAGAGCAGCAGATGGATTCGAAGCTTGCATCAAGATCTCGATTTGTGAAAGGCAAAACTTCGCCTTCAGCTGGAACGTCAGAGAAGGGTTGACATCTGTTGCGGAGAGACTTTGTGAATTTCTGTAGGGAACGTTGCGATCACAATGCAACGAAGACTGAAGAAACTTCGAACATTGCTCGAAAAACTCTTCGACTGCTTCGAAGGTCTTCATAGGTTCGTACAGAACGACTGACAAGAATAGAGATCTGAAGTCAGACGGCGTCAGCTTTTTGAAAGACTTCTTGGCTTGATTCTTAGGCGGCTTTTGAGAGAGTGTGGGAATCACGTAAGCTTGCAACTTCATGTCATTTTCATCTTGCAATACTTGAAAAATCTTTGAGTAGCGAGGCTCAAGTTTTTCAATTACATGACTCGCGCTTGTCTGAAGTTGCAGCGTCTGCCTGTCTGAATTGAAAATAACTGGAGTGAATAAAGCATTCACATCTATCTCGTTGTATTGGAAACAAAGAACGAAAATGCTGTCAAGCTATACAAGTAGAGTGAGCTAATGGTGAGGATATCAAGATCAAAGGCACAAGGTGGCAGCTGTTGAGAATACATATCATGTCAAAGCACACTTGTTTCGCAATGATACTTTCTGAACGTTCATGTTTGCAGCTTGGTTTGGATAACTCAGTGGTAGTATCAAACAAGGCTGGATGCGCGGTTTGTAAGGGCGGAACAGATTCGATGCAGGCATCAACGGTCAGCTGCTGGCGGACTTCTAGAACACCTTGGTCAGGATCAGACAATTGTTGAGCGGCAACGCAGACTCTCTTACTTCATTCTTCTCGATTGTCGTTCTCAGGTAGGTGATACGAAGAGGACTGGTCGAGGATGATGTGGGACTCGACAGTCTGCTCTAGGCGCTTGCGTTTGCTCGAGTTTCCCCCGTTCATTTTCGCCGGCCAAACATCAGTGACTGTCTAGAACATTGCTGAGAGCAATGTGAAAGCACTATCTGAATTACTTGTCTCGTTGTCAGGGAACTTCTAAACTTTAGCCGGTTCAAGATAGTCGTGTTCAGACTAAGCAGATTTGTTCGTCAGCTAAGCTACATGTTTCTTAGCAACTTCGTGATAATCAGGAAACGTTGAAGTCATGGAAAAGCAGCTCTTTCGCGCAAACATCTTCGGCGAAAATAATTCGTGACAGCGAAAGCGCTAGCGCAGCAGCGCACAGCCCCATGTGAAAGAGATGGTTGTCTCAGCCTCTTCACTCGACGAAGGTTTTCCCACAAGCCGTTCAAATGCAAAGTCATATTGACATGTAAATTGTTCACGAAATACAGGCTCAGCTCCTTGCGTCGCGTCATTGCTTTTCGCTTGATCGATTTGACGTCACGATTACCTTGTGTTCTACATCTGCCTCTAGCCACGAACGCTTTGACGGGTCAAGAAATACTATACGTCCTTCGCCTAGATCTCATCTCCTTCAGCGTGCTCGTCGCCTACTTGCTGCCACTGAGAGCTAGAAATACTATACAGTGCATGAATAACTTCAATTGCTCTACAGATATCGAAGTCATTACCTGAGACTGACGATTCACTAGACAAGAAGTTATATGTGCTTGCTTAGCGCTAAGTATTACGTCACTATACAGACTTTGTCTAGGGGCTCGAGACAAAGGCATTGTTTCGCGAGTCAGGGGATTGATTCAGTCTTGCACTGCTCATACATGTCAATACTCTGCACGGTTCGCGATGGCTTCAGCATCGGGCGCTTCGCTGCCTGTATCATTTCACATGGGGTTCGAACGACTCAAAGACTTGATGAGCAAAAACGATGCTTGCGCTATGACATCAATCATCATGAAAGACGTTTGAACTGCTGCTAAAGACATTGAGCGTCAGCTTGAATTGTGAAGATCGCTTCGAGACTTTCGTCGCATTCAGTCATTCCTAGCTGGTATTGAACAATACTCGAAAGTTGTCGAGGTTGTATGCAATGAAACTTCATACCTTTCTTATATATGAGCAAGTTTCACCTTGAACGTGTCTCATGACTTCAGCTGAGACAGTAACTAGGCGTCGATCAAGCTTCTACTACAAGTCAGTGCTACTTCTAATATCTGTACAGTTATGAGTGACGTTGCAGCTCGAGGCTCTCACGCTTGAAGCGGACCCCTTACTGCTCAACGCTGATCATAATGCATTCTAGGCCAAATATCTTTGATAAATTAGCCGAAGGCGTCCTCAATGAGAATTATGTGTGCTTATTCTCGATTTCTACTGATCGTTCTACTATAGATTGCTCAAAATCATATCTTCGCTCTCGAAAAGCTGATTGATGCATACGCTATGATTGAAGAGACAATGCCACGTTTTGATAAGCTATCTGTCGCATTCAAAGATGACTCTGAGTTTCTGCAGGTCATGACTTATTTCTACGAAGACATTCTTGAGTTTCATCGACGAGCATACAAGTTCTTTCGAAAACGAGGTAAGCATCGTATTTCCTGTTTCCCTCATGCATTACTGAAACATCTTTCTTATAACGATGTAGCCTGAAAGATGGTTTTCGATTCTTTATGGAAAACCTTCGATTCTCGTTTCCAAGCAATTCTCCAGAGCTTGAGAAAGCATCGAGACCTCATTGATCAGAAGACTAGCACGATTAGCATTGTGAAAGCGAAAGTATGAAGAGGTCAGCAGCTGAAACAAGTTCGGCAATGACGTGCAGAGAGAGCAGAGAATCTCGACAAGGCAGAACGTGAACGGCTTGCTGCGCAAATAAGAGAGGCAGTGAAGTGGTTTGAAGCAGGTCAAGAGCAGAAAGACATTCTCGCAAGGCTATTATGAGCATGCGATAGTACGAATGGTCACTGAGCGCTGCGGGAGCCTATGATTTTGTCTTGGCTAGATCAGAGCCGAGATAATCAATTTCTCTGACTGCACGGAAAGTCTGAAGCTGGTGAGTACTTTACCTACCTACTCTGTTTTCAACTTTACTACTCAACGGAATTACTCTTCAGTAACCATCATTTCTGCTTACTGTTCAAGTTAGCTTGTACTGACGTGCTGAGATGAAGGCAAAAGCGTCATCTGTGCCAAAGTCATTGATAGACTGACCGCGTCGAGTCGGGTACTCGACCCGAAAAGTGTCGGATCGGATTGGAATTTTTTTGGAAAAGTGTCGGGTCGGATTGAGAAGTTGAACCCGAGAGGTCGGGTCGGATTGGGAAGCTTGACTCGACAACTCGATCCGAAAACCCGATCCGACCCGACAAGATATTAGATAGGTGTAAATAGCTTGGTCGAACAGCCTTCATGGTTCCCTTCATGACTTTCTACCATGTTTCCCCGTCATGACTCCCTACCAAAGTCAAACGACCTTCATGTTTTCCCTTCATGTTTCTCGTCATGACTTTCTTCATGTTCTCTTTCATGTTTCCCTTCATGACTTTTCATCAAACGATCTTCATGTTTTCCCGTCATGACTTTCTATCATGACTTTCTACTATGACTTCCCTTCATGACTCTCTATCATATAGCCTTCATGTTTCTCGTCATGACTCTCTATCAAAAAGATAATGCAAAAAGGTAATGCAAAAGCAAAAAATTGGAAAAATTTCTATATTTAACTCTCTTGACATCAAGCTTGAGTTCTTGATGAATCAAGTCGAGTTGATTCAATTTTCAGTTGAGTCCAGTTGCATCAAGTTGAAAATATGAGCAATTCAACTCGAATCAAGTTGAAAATGTGAGCAATTCGACTCGATATCGATTTGAGTTCAAAATGTCAACTCGAAACTCGACTCGATGATCAGTCTAGTTATTGAGCATATGCAAAATGCTACAAATGATGTTATCATCTTCTACTTCTGTAATCATTATCAAATCTTTCAGAGTCAGACAAACATCATTCTGCGAAGTTTTGCAACTTAATTGCTTGTCGCAAATGCTGAACTTGCATTCTACATACTTGATACATTTGCAAGTCAGACTCTGAGACTCACAAAGAAGCATTTGAAAGTCATACTTGAAAAATTGATAACATCGCTTTCATCAGTTCAAATAATGATCAACGACTTAAATGAATGTGCTTCAAGTGAACAAGAGAAAATTCTAGAGAATCTACTGAGAATCAAAGAGTCTGTGTCGAAAGTCTGTAAGATCTTGCTATTTAGCAGAAAGCTTTCTTCTATATGCAAATTGTTGCAAGTCAAGTCAACTCTACAACTGAATGATCATGCAGAAAGTGTAAATTCTACAATCATGTTCTTTATTCATCAACGACTTGAATCTCTTCATCAGAACTTCGATTTCGTTAAAATTGATGAGCTGAAGAACGAGATAATAGTCAAAACTAATAATACATTCGATGAAGTCTACTTTTGACATCAATCGCTAATTCTCTTTAGAGATGTTTCTTTAAGTGAGACTGATAATGTTTACACTAGAAGATCTTCATTTTAAATCAAACATAAGCGAAGTTATGCAAACACTCTCAGAGAGCTTGAAAGCTGTGTAAGAACTTTTGCTCATGATTATATGTCATTGCTCAGCTGATACTGTTCAAGCTACGAGAGAATATTATTTTGCATATGTGATGATTCAAAATCTTCAAATCAACGTACAGTCACATAAATTCTTCAATGAATGTTGATTGCGTGACGTTCTTTCAAGCAACTTGAAATAAAAAGCGAAATTATTCTGAATGATCAAGTATTTCAGATCACGATCGCAACAAGATCTTGAGATGACGTGCTAAGTTTCTGTTACTTCATCATCGATGTAGAAGATGATTCTTGCAAATATATTAGCTTTTGTCATTTCATCGCGTTAGAGTCAGTATCAAGACTTTTTGTGACTTCTGACTCGTTGCATGAACTGGTTAAATATTGCTCACAGATATCTATGAACATTCTATAGCTTTTTCGTACTGCAGTACTCATCTGCTCAGCTTATCGTGTCACTGATCTGTGTACTATACATGATATTCAGTCTTGATCTGATAGATTCAAAAGTCTTTGAAGACGAGACATGATCACAAATTGTACAATGTTTTCATGATCTTCAGCTGTATGCAAACGATGATTGACTTGATTATCTAACAGCATTAGCGAATTTATTGACAGACTCTATCTTTAGTGAATTCTTGATGCTGAGTCAGAGTCAGAGTCTTGAGCGACTCATCAAAAGACACAACGAGCTCGCAATCATCAAAGATTGAAACACTTAAGATGATGATGAATCTCTTTCATCAGCGATAGAAGAACGCTGATCTCAATTAAAGTTCTCAATCGTTATTCAAAGTCTTCTCAACAGAGTCTTAGATTATAAATTCAAGTCTGCAAAGAGCGATCAGATTGCAAATTGTAGCTGTATGTATACAGTAGTGCTCTTTTCATAGATTCTTTGCAATACTGATTATGCTCTCTATAGTTGAACTCAATAGACAAGACAATTCAACGCTATTCTCAAGTATCTGAACTCATTATCAAAGCATACTGAAGAAGTTGCTAGAACACAACAATATTAATGATGCAGTCTCAGATGATTTTGCAGCGCGACATCATTCTGAATCATATCTTTGTCACTATCAAAGTTGTTCTTGTGTTACACAAGACTTTAATTTCTTGAATCTTCGTCAAAAGCATGAAAGTAATCATGTCTTACGTTTTCACTGTATCGATTTGACATGTGAGTTTTTTGAAAGAGCATTGAAAAGTTATGTCGTGATGAACAAGTATATTATCAAGTATCATGATGATGACAGTCTGACATCTATATCAACTTCTCTACGTAAAGTCTTCGCTGTAACGGTTGTCTCTTTAACAACACAAGGTATATACAAAGATCAAACAGTAATCACTATTAGTAGACTTGAGGTCTGAAGATAGCTGAGACAATAATATGTATTGACTACTTACATGAGTTGAGCACGAAGCTTCTATCTAAGGGAACGACCATCGTTATATAGACATAGAAGAATCGTGCCAAGCCGTCCCTGCTCTGAATGATCACTCTGATCATCCCCGAGCAAGGTGAGCAAGGTGAGCAACACGCTCGTCATGCTCACTGTGATTACTTCTGATCCGAGCGATCAGAGCGATCACTTCGAGACTCTGATTACTCAATGATTACCTAATCATTGCTATTACATAATCCCATGCGAGAGAGTTCTAACATTCGCTTGTTTACTAGACTGATCGTTGAATTAAGTTTTGAGTTGACATTTTGAACTCGAATTGATATCGAGTCGAATTACTCACATTTTCAACTTGATTTGAGTCGAATTGCTCATATTTTCAACTTGATGCAACTCGATTCGACTGAAAATTAGATCAATTCAACTCGACTCGTCAAGAACTTGAGCTTGATGTCAAGAGAGCTAAATATAGAAATTTTTCCGGTTTTTTGCTTTTGCATTACCTTTTTGCATTATCTTTTTGATAGAAAGTCATGAAGAGAAACATGACGAGAAACATAAAGAAAAACATGAAGAAAAACATGAAGAAAAACATGAAGATCGTTTGGTAGAAAATCATGACGAGAAACATGAAGAGAAACATGAAGGGAAACATGAAGAAAAACATGAAGGGAAACATGAAGGGAAACATGAAGGGAAACATGAAGAGAAACATGAAGGGAAACATGAACGAAAACATGAAGGGGAACATGAAGGGAAACATGAAGGTCGTTTGATAGAGAATCATGACGGGAAACATAAAGAGAAACATGAAGGTCGTTTGATAGAGAGTCATGACGAGGAAACATGAAGGCCGTTTGACTTTGATAGAGAGTCATAACGGGAAAACATGGTAGAAAGCCATGAAGGAAAACCATGTAGACTGTTCGACCAAGCTATTTACACCTACCTAATATCTTGTCGAGTCGAATCGAATTTTCGGATCGGGTTGTTGAATCAAGCTTCCCAATCCGATTCAAGTTCTCGAGTTCAACTTCTCAACTTGATTCGACACTTTTCCAAAAAAATTCCAACTCGACTCGACCCGACGCGGTCAGTCTATTGTTCACAACAAGACAGATCTCGCTTCTCGCTCAAAGAATCATTCTCTGCCAGCCGAAAACGCTCATTTCGTGCTGCAGAAGAGAAGAAAGTCATGAGTGAGGTTGACGTGACAATAAATTCTGAATCTAGAATTCAGAATTCGAGGCTTTCGTTAGATGAGTGAGAGAACTACATCATCAAATGCGTCTGCGAGTTTGAAGATGATGATGGTGATACTGTGTTCTGCGATTAATGCGAAACATGACAGCATGTTCGATGTTACTACCTCGATGAGCATGACAAAGTTCTCGACATAAGTAGCTTGATACACTTCTGCATAGACTGCGAATTCAGGTCACTTAACGCGAGAGGTGTGACTGATCGACAGATGAAGCGAAAGAAACAAACTTTGAAGTATCATCGTTCCGTGATATTAGCAAGAGATGAAGTCAAAGAAAAAGAACGACGTAAATCATCTTGACTGCACTTGTGATCTTGACAAGGCCGAGTGTCTCATTCTCGCTGACACAAATTACACTATAGAATCTCACAGCTGATAGCTCAAATGCCTAACATAATTAAGTACTCAACAACTGCATGTTCATCCATTTTGTTATCTCACTTCGACTGTCTTGATCTGATGCCTTAACGGCATCGGTCCGATCCTGGCGGAGCTTGAGCATCGCAGCAAGCATAAATGCGTGAGCAAGACGCAGGCATGTCAATGTCGTCGAAGACTCGTCGACGATGGTATCTTGCGCAGAGCTTGAATCTAGCGAAGCATTACGAGGTAGAACAATAGGAAGATTACCTATTCTATAATTATATATTACAAGGTCTCTACTTCCTCATTCGAGCTAAATAGACGAGATATTCATACTTCGCACTTTCGCTTCAAGTATCTATTCGCGTGCCTAGGCACGATCAGCAAAGCCTCGCCAAAGTCCGTGCGCGCTCAGCAAACCTTCAGCTGAAAGCAGTATTCTGCTCTCGTTCAAGCTCAGCTCATTTCCTCTTCTCTTAGTAGCATTGTGTTTCTTCAGCGATGACATCCTTCTCACCAGAGAATCAAGCAATTCGCATAACATGCACGAAGCACTTTCACCATTCACCAAGCTCTGTGGCTTTCGAGAACTGCAAATCATTCAAAGCTTAAGGTCACATATTCAACGACGACGAATTTCGACAACGTCAGCCTTTCAGTCATGCTCTTCATCGATTCAATGTTTGACACACGATGGAATGCTTTGCACTTTGACAAGCTGGCAAGAGACTGCGGCGTAAGGGTCATATGTGTCGATCGGTATTCTCGAGATGATACTCTGCTGAGAATGACTTCAGCTGAGCATGGACTAGACCAGCCTTCGAAGGCTCGACGTCAGTGATCATCAATATTCGTATACGCGTCTGGCTCGAAACAGTTTCAGCTCTGCTGCAACGACTAGATGTTAAGCATGTTGTCATTGTGACTCACTCGGCTGAGGCGGTATACACGCTCAACACGTTATTCCACCACCGCTTTCTTCTTGATTCAAAGGCACCCTATGTAGCATTCTTGGGTTCGTGCTCAATTCTTGAATTATCTCTTCCCTAGAACGAAGCTGACAACAATGACAGCGTCTTGAGTATCGATCGCTCACTCGAGCGCGACTCTTATCACAATCGCTGATCAACTTTCAACTAATCTGCTCGACTTTTATGTCGGTCTCATCATCTTCATCAACAGCAAGATCATATCTAGCGTCTTCTGGTTCGAAGAAATCATCTCGTCAGTAGCAGCGCTACTCTCTTTCTCAGCTAGCGCAGACATTCTCGAAGCAGAGACAACATCTTTCATCACGTCGTTCGAGCAATACGGTTTCGATGAAGACACGGCTAAGCTCATCGAGAAGCTTTCGTCGAAGTATCAATTCGCAGAGAGCATCTCAGACGCGAACGAAGAAGTTAAACTTTGCCTTCGGAAGTGCGACGATGCTGACTGAGAAGAGGCGGCAGATTACTCGAGTTGCATTCGCAAGATAGTCGTCAATGAAGCAGCGCTTGGTAGTCGTGAGTCAAATGCGACGAAGGTGAGTGTTGAAGCATTCTTTGATGGCTCGAACATTATGATCGCCAAGCGCGGACGGAAGTACTTCGAGCAATGCTGGCAAAGCGATGGGGTAAAGGGAAAGGTTGACTTTACTACTTCGACGTTTTCGAAGGCAAACCATGACTTCGTGCTCATTGATCAGAAGAAAGATGCTCTGAAGATTGTGTTCGAGAGAATTGTCGAACTGAGCAAAAATAGAGGCTGATACGGCGAGCTTTGGACAACGTGCCTTGGAAGTCGCAGCTTGCGAGGCGAGGTCGAGCATCGTGCGTCTCACGATTCGTATTTCGTGTTCAACAGTTCTGAGACTAGCTTGGCATCAGTTGTTAGTAACCTAAATTCAGCGCACTTCAATGTGATCAGACCTCGTCGACGATTCAGTTTGAAGCTGCAAAATCAATTGGTATGAGAAAGTGAAGAAGAAAGTGAAGATATTGTTGCTTTTGTGAGCGGTTTTAACCGCTGTCAGATACGTCGTTGTGAAGCAATCGCTGCAAGTTGTCATGTCAACCTGCGAGTCTCTTAGAGTGTGACTCGATTCAAGTCACGAGCTGGCAGCGTCTGTCAGCCGAGATACCTTAATAGGCTTCAAGTCGTTGTCGACTGCTCGATGAGCTATGAGATGCTGAGTATCTGCTCGACTTCGTTTTGGTCAACGTCGTCGGGATTTGAATATTCGCGACAACTTGAGTGAGCGACATCACAGTTGTGAGACAACACCTTTCGAGCATCTTTCACTGTCATCGCGATTGTGTCATCAGCGATGCCTTCGCTCACCTGAACTTCTCAATGTCGAGCATGCCCGTTCACTTCATGATCGAGCTGTCGACGCTGACGTCTCAGCAAATTACTCACGTCGATGACACTGATGTGATCTCAGCTCAACGATAGCAACAGTAAGTCTCTGATGAATGATCTTCGCTGATTGATGAACGATGTCTAATGATCTGATTGATAATGAAGACGTTTGATCTTCGCTGAATGATGAACAATGAACGATCAATAATGTTCCTGATATACGATTGATGTTCGACAATGTTTCTGTGAACGACGAATTATTGAGAATGTTCGAATCGCTGATAGTTGTTGCTGAATCTTTCTCGAAGAATAAGTATTGTCTCTGTCAAGAAGTCTGACGATTCACAAATTACCCAGCAAGTTATTCTGCAACCTTTGTTGCTACGGCACTGTAGCTTTTTGCCCGCGATTGTCTCTATGATCTGAGTTTAGTCTATGAAGAAATACTGAAGAATGAGCGACTAGGCTGAAATCTAGCTAAGTACATCGACGAAAGTGCGACAGGTTTACGATGAAAAATTATAATGACTAGTAAACTAAGAAGCGGTAGGAAACTGAGTATACGTAATGACTAATAGGTCTGATAATAATAATAGAAGACGACAGTCGCCTAGTATTCACATTGACGACGACGTTTCCTTGTTCGATCTGTTGCTCTCGCGTCATCTAGGCGAACCATTCTCGATAATCTAACCGTCATCTTCATCTTCTTTATCTTCGCTTTCCGTCTTCTCAATCAAACGATATTTCTACAATCATTCTCTTTCGCTTCAGTTCAACAACTGAAATTGGCTCAGAAGTACCGTGTGATGATCTCTGAGACGCCTGTTGACGCTCATGACGATCATTTATCACTTCTTCCACAACGCATTGAGCGACTTTCATGGTTATGTTCATGCTCATGAGACCTTTGCTATGCTGTGTGCCGATGTACTGAGAGAGATTAGCCTGTATTCTATTGAGGCGAGTTGCAGCGCACTCTGGCATAGAATCGAATGTGTGCTAGTTGTTCGTATGAACTTTCACCAGCAGCACTGATAGCTCCTTCGTCTAGCTTACTTGAACGAAGTGTGAAGTTTGATTCGACGATACTGGCGTCATCGATGCTCTGCTTTGTCTGCTTGCTTTTTTTTTGACTTTCGAAGCGTTTTTCGCTAGCTTGCTGTTCTTGCCTTTCGTGATCAACTTAATCAACTTGTCTGACTTCTTTGATCTACCTTTTTTCTTAGATGCTGCGTTCCTCTCGCCTGCGCTGCGTTGAGTATCTATATTCGGTTCCTCAGAAGCAGCGTCGCCGTTGATTTCAAGCTGAAAATCGATGTCGTCGCGCTCAACAAATTGAATACAGAGCGTAGACACTGTTGGTCAAAACATTGAGATATTCTTCTGCCTACAGTTTGAGAACCGGCAGATCATTACCTTACCCTTATCAGGTGAGCGTTCAACAGCTATCTTCAATAAGTAACATGCAAGTGAAGGTAAGTCAGAATACATACATGTGTAGCAAGTAGTAGTAGTAGGCTGAACAGCTTTCTCAGCCGCCTTTCTATTCAACCTGGCGCGCTTTTTCTTGCTGTTGTTTCACTGACTTTGTCATTTCGAACTCATCAGTGAAGTAACTTACTTGAATAACTTGAATTTTGACCTAAATTCTACCTCATCTGATGTTATAATTAGCTCATCTGCTTCACTGACTTGAAGTTCTTGGTTTGATGAAAAAGACTTCAGAAGAGGTTCTTGCAATAACCTTCTTACAATCATATATTTCAGTAGGTCATCTATAGTGAACAATGAGTGGTCATAATGATTGATGACTAAGGTCGATGAAAGTTCAAATCTATATTCGTTTATCTATGACGCAAAGCGTTTTGCCTTATATAGTCGATCAATGATTGAATATACACCCCTTCAAATTAATTATTCCGCCCTCATCTTTGCTTTCAAGAAGAGCACGATTTGGAAGCAATTCAAGAAGAACATTGCTCATTGAATACATAAAATGTCAAAAGAACAGAAGAATTGAGGCGAAGCGCAGCAGACACTTGAGGGTCGTTCAGGTTCGATCTGATCGCTGACATTCTCGTCGAACAGCAAGCTGGTGACGTTCGGCTCGCACGATCGGACGGTCAGGCTGTGGGACGTCGCTACGAGCGTGGCACAAGGTACACTTGATGTTGATACGGAAATTCAAAATCTATCCTTTTCTTTTTCAGGTCGATATCTCGAGACAGACAGAGAAGTAATAAATATTAGTTCTTCTGTTACCAGCACTACCTCTTATTCTTCGAACTGTTTGCGTAATGTGTTCGTGTTAAATCGATGAATTATCGAAGAGGAAAAGATTCTTTAACTTTCTTCTGATTATCGAGCTACTTGCGTTGCCGTCCGAGATGGAATGATAGTCTTGAGACACTCATCTGAAAGCGTCACATTTATCAAATTTGGGCTGGCAAAAGAGACCTTATAGTTAAAAAGAGAGCGTTTTAATCATTAATATACTCTTAAATGGTTTTTACTCATAAACCTCTATATTATAGAGAGGCCTGAGAGAACCCTCTTTTATATAGCATAAGAATTTGCCACTGTCTTGCGAGAATCTTCTAAACTTCATCGCGGTAACATCTAAATTCAACCATTAGCTTAGCGAAAGAGTGAAGTCTAAAGTTTATACGTGAGACTCTTTATATATCGAGTCTTAGAAGAGAAACAGCTAGAATCGAATCAGTTATCGAGTGAACTTTGACGAAAGCGTCGTCTACTACGCTGCGTTAGAGAAGAAACACATCTAGCAAAGAGTCTTCATGATCTCTAGGATCAAATGAAATCGTAGATCGCTCATTGCTTTCTTGTTATTCACCTAACCAGACTTAGACAAATTTTTATTCACTGATGATAAGACAGACATCGACGAGTTTTCATAGTGATGCTGGAAAGAGTAGAGAAAACGAAGTATTTCATAGAGAAAATCGAATTGTTCTGTTCAGTGATTAAAATTAGAAGTAACTGATAAACGATGAGATTCAAACGTTGAATCATTGAACTGCTAGAAATAGTCTTCTAAGTCTAGTCTCTTAGAAGGCTCAGAATTCTAGTATGACCTTCTAGGCAATATTGCTCCCTAGAAGATTCAGTGATTATACTAGGAAAAGAGTTCTGAGATGAAATCGGTAGGGTCTACGGGCCAACGTTCACCTCAATCAGCAGAACTACTCCTTCGCTTCGAGATCGAGCTTGCTTTTTCAGTAAATCTCAAGAAGGAGAAAAGGCAACTGGTTGAGAAGGCGGATTTTACTCTTTGATACGATGATGAAGACTTCATGGGCACGAATCTCGTCGTCGTCGAAGCCAAGTGCGAAGGAACGGCCAGCCTTGCAGCTGGACAGCTCATAGCTTACATGGGTAGGATCAGCGTCGTCCGTGACTTGGCAAGTTCCTGACGTTTTCTTTAGGCATCGACCACAGAACTAGAAAGGCAGAAGGGCGGCGTGATGCCGTCGTCTTAGGGATTGCTACGGATGGCGACGAGTTAAGATTCTGGCGGATCGACAACGATAGTGTAGTATGTTCTTCTCTTTCTCAATGTACCGACAAGGTTTGGTCACTGATTATGTGATTAGGTCACTCGGAGCTTGCTATACGACTGGAGCGGCAATGGGTCCCGCCACATCACCTCTATCATTCGGTACATCGTTCGCGCTGCAGTTGCATCATCACCTACGACCACGCCCATCAAAAGCGGAGCTCGCAGGGAGGTGAGCCTGGATATGTTCCACGGAAGCAATACATGTGCTTTTGACTAAAATATTCACGGACCAATCTTTAAAAATGACGATCCAGAGGATGAGATGTTTGAGGAAGTCTATCCGCCGAATCCTTTTCTAGATGTTAATAGGAATCGCGCATTCTACAGACCAAATGCGTGAATTTCGTGTTCATCAACTGGATTGAAGCCTTAGAGTGATGTGAAAAGAACCTTTTCATAGCTACATCAGCGCCCATTCGCTGCTGGAGGTCAATGCCACCTCACTTTCCGTCCTCTACGCCGCCGCAACAGCACCGAACCGGTACTGCGCCCAATTCATACTCCCCTCAGGAAGAGCCCACAGACGTTCGCCCACATCCGAACCTGCAGCGCCGGCAGCGACATGAATCGGCAGGAGATGCTCCAAGCTTGGATGTGCCGCTTTGGCATCACTGCGCTTCAGTAACGCCATCATCGCCGCCTGGCGGCCCTCTGGCTCTACGGAGACAGCTTCTTTCACTCCCTCTTCGAAGCTGGAGGCGTAGCTGCACCAACGTCAGCAGGAACACACACACGGTCAACCCAACAGGACCAGCATGGTGAACTTACGGCATGACTTTACTGTTTGACCTCGCCTTCCGGAAATCATGAAGATTGTGAACGGCCATACCCGCGCCGATAATTAGAACACCTTCGTCTCGTAGCTTTTCCAGCGCTCGCCCGATGCGGTAATGTTGGTCCGGGTCCTCGTTGCTAAGCAGCGAAACCTGCACGATCGGTACGTTCAACGGGTTCTTCTTCGGATCGAAGGCTGTTCGGGCAGTGCATGAGCAATGCGATGCACACAAGATCCAAAATCCAAGAAAGAGACTTATCAAATACCAGCCAAGAATCCCACCCAGACGCCATGGTCAAGCCCTCGATGAACCCGATCCACTCCAATACCCGCAATAGAGAGCTCCTCGATCACCTTCTCGGCCACCTCGCGGCTTCCCTTGTTCGGGTACTCGTATTCGTAGTAGTGAGGTGGAAAACCGTAGAAGTCGTAGATCAGATCCGTCTTCTCGGCGACATTGACTGCCACCGTGCTTGGGCCATGTTGCCAGTGAGCCGAGAAGACGACCACGGCCTTTGGCTTCACTTTGGTCGTGATCTCCCGCCCGGTTTCGCCCAATTTGGGAAAGGCAGGATGGTCTTTGGCTTCCATGAAGTTCGGCCCGCCAATACCGAGGAAGTAGACAGGCATCCTTGAGGGGGATTGGGAGTGAGAGGCGGCTTCAGACATGGTGCTTGCTGCTGGTGCGGTTGATGGTGCTATGGTGTCGGTTTGCCAGATGCGAGACTGCGCAGTGCGGTAGATGGCCTGTATGGAGAAGATCCCAAGGAGAACGAAACACCAGAAGTATTTCCAGTGGAGGAAGGAACGGTTGTATGATGGCGTCGAGGGCATGACGAGCTGTATTCCCACTTTCATCCTAGGACATTTCGCGTCTTATCAAATTCGAGAAGCGCTCACCGGGTAGCAGGTTCTACGCGTGCACATGATGATGTTCGGATTTGGATTATTCCCGCGCGTGTGACACGTTAACAATGGTGTTTGATGTGCAAATGACTTATTGGGATCGCGCGCGGGTTCTTCATTGAGACTAGCAACATTCCTGAACCTTGAAGCTTCCGCAGAGTTTACAGGGTTACAGCGCATGCAGGCTAATCGCGCGCGCAAGGATTATGCATGCGCGCGTACTTTACAGACGGAAGGAGTACGTAGCTCACTAGATGTAGACTAAGAGTTAACTAGGTCTTACTAGTGTAAGCGACACACTGATCGACCTGATCACTGATAACTAAACTCATCGATTGAGTGAGTAAAACTTAAATAGCGTTTAAATTCTCGTTTTTAACATTGTATAATTTATTGATAATAAATTAAAAATATATTAATTATAATAAGTTTTAACTAAATTTTAAATAAATTATAAATATATTTAAATAGTTGTTTTTATTGGCTGGCAACGAGATTCACCTGTACGTGGTGCCGGCTACGAACCTTTTGATTCTATTCTGTGTCCGAATAGAAGTCAAAAGAGCCAAGAGATCTCAATCCGACGCAGTTCGAACGATGTTAGGAC